>ERZ778514.119-NODE-119-length-78875-cov-6.972418_pt1 | contig 78875 bp, 70 predicted proteins | sample MGYA00510344_ERZ778514 | MGnify/ENA primary metagenome ERZ778514 (study PRJEB29527, sample SAMN07138968) | mouse gut metagenome | material: feces | host: mouse | place: China:Nanjing | collected 2016-01-25 ...
TGAGTAAGACATACGTGTCCCCTCCTTTTCCAAAGGAGGGGCAGGGGTGGTTTGTAATATAACAAGAAAGATAAATTCGTCGAACTCCCTCTTCAGTATCGGTTGTCAGTCTATTTCCGTCACTTCAAAGTTCTTGTTGAACGTAATGTCTATGTCTCCGCTCAGTTCTATCTCATAACCCTTGCGGTCGCGTTCAATCTTCAGTATCTTTGTATGCGGATAATGGCTCTTCACATATTTTGTTATTTTGACAGGAATGAGAGCCGACGGCACGGCGTTTTTCTTGCAGTCTATTTCTTTCCAGTTGCCGTCTTCATCGAATTCTATCTTCGTTCCGTTGGTAAAGACAACGTCGTAGCTTTTCTTCAGCCAGTCGGTTTCCATCTTTGCCATAGCCACCTTGCCCTTTGAGAAGTGTGCCTTTATAGTTTTCTGCGCCACCGGCGGCAGCTGGCTTATCCTTATCGGCGTGTCCTTGCCCGCCTCTGCACAGTTGCTGAATACGAACATGCAGCAAATTGCAATCATGCCTGCTTTGATAAATCTTTTCATAATCTGTCCTTTCTTTGATGAATAGTTAATATTAATGATGTGTTGTTTTTACTCATCCCACTACTGTTGCCACTATCTTGCGCGGTCCGCCGTAGTCCCTGAACTCACACAGATATATGCCCTGCCATGTGCCGAGATTAAGCCGCCCGTTTGTTATCGGTATCGTTATGCTTACTCCCGTCAGCGACGATTTGGCGTGTGCCGGCATGTCGTCGCTGCCCTCCATGGTGTGCATGTAGTAAGGTTCGTCTTCTTTTATCAGCCTGTCCAGTATGCTGCTCATGTCGCGGCGCACGTCGGGATCGGCATTCTCGTTTATGCTCAGTGCACAGCTCGTGTGCTTTACGAACAGGTTAAGAAGTCCCGTTTGCGGCAGCTTGGGCAGTCTGCGTGTTATTTCTCCCGTAATGAGGTGACATCCGCGCGGCATTGCCTGTAGTGTAAACTCCGTCTGTTCCGTCATTTCCCGCTAAGTATTTGGCTTGCATGCTCCTTCACCTTCACGCTCTTCGGACCGATGATGCGCTCCACCTTGCCCTCTTCGTCGATTACGAACGTTGTGCGGAACGTGCCCATGTACGTGCGCCCGTACATCTTCTTTTCTCCCCATACGCCGAATGTCTCGACAAGGGTCTTGTCCTTGTCGGCGATGAGACGGAAGGGCAACTCGTGCTTGCCGATGAATTTAAGGTGCGATTTCTCGTCGTCTGTGCTTACGCCGACAACCTCATAGCCCTGCGAGCGCAGTTCCGAATAGTTGTCGCGCAGGTTGCATGCCTCTGTCGTACATCCCGATGTGAGGTCTTTCGGATAAAAATACAGCACCAGTTTTTTACCTGCATACTCGCTTGCCTTCACTTCTTTTCCGTTTTGGTCGTAACCTAACAGTTCCGGTATTTTGTCTCCTATTTCCATAATAAATCATTTTTTGTCTATGGCAAAGATAGTGGAAACATACTGAAAACGCCGCATGGCTTTTGATAATTTTTGCTTTTTTGATTGTCTTTAGATGAATAATTGTTATTTTTGCGGGGAAGGAGATGGAGTTGAGGAGTAAGGAGATGAGGAGTAAGGAGTAAGTAGGGAAGTTTTGAGGAGTAAGGAGATTTGGAGTAAGGAGTAAGTAGAAATGCAGTAAGTTGTATGGAGATGAGTAGTAAGTAGTATGGAGTTTAGTAGTAAGGAGTAAGTAGAAATGCAGTAAGTTGTATGGAGTTGAGAGGTATAAGTGTGCATCAGGTAAATGTCTTCTATGGATATTTATATACAAAGCATACCTACTTACTCCTTACTACTCAACTCCTTACTCCTCAAGGCACACCTACTTACTCCTTACTCCAAATCTCCTTACTCCTCACAATTTCCCTCCTTACTCCTATAAAAAATAAATATCACAATGAAAGATTTCAGTTTTTACGCTCCCACCGAAGTGGTGTTCGGGGCAAAGTCGGAAGAGAAAATAGCAGAGTTGGTAAAACATCATGGCGGCACAAAGGTGCTTGTGCACTATGGCGGAGAGAGTGCGCGCCGTTCGGGACTTCTCGATAAGGTCTGCGGTCAGCTCTCTGCGGCAGGCATAGAACATGTCCTGCTTGGCGGCGTGGTGCCCAATCCCCGTCTTTCAAAGGTTCATGAGGGCATAGACCTGTGCCGTCGCGAGGGTGTAGACTTCATCGTTGCCGTCGGCGGAGGCTCCGTCATCGACTCTTCCAAGGCAATAGGCTACGGCGTGGGTTACGACGGCGACGTGTGGGACTTTTACTTGCGCAAGGCTGTTCCGCAGTCGTGCATGCCCATTGGTGCCGTCCTCACCATACCCGCGGCAGGCAGCGAGATGAGCGACAGCAGTGTGATAACCAACGAGGACGGCAACATAAAGCTCGGTTATACCAGCAACCTGTGCCGCTGCAAGTTTGCCGTGATGAACCCCGAGCGCACATATACGCTTCCGCCTTATCAGACGGCGGCGGGCGTTACGGACATTATAATGCACACATTAGAGCGATATTTCTCGAAGGACGATGACATGACGCTTGTAGACAGCATGGCGGAAGCTCTGATGCGGACGATGAAAGACAGCGTGTTTGCCGTGCTTGACAACCCGCACGACTACCGTAACCGCGCCCAGATAATGTGGGCGGGAAGTCTTGCCCATAACGACATAACGGGTGTAAGGGCGTATGGCGACTGGGCTACACACCAGCTCGGGCATGAGCTTAGTGCAATGTTCGATGCCACTCATGGCGCAAGCCTTGCTGCCGTATGGGCTTCGTGGGCACGCTATGTGTACAAGGAGAATGTGAGCAGGTTTGTGCGTCTTGCCGTGAATGTCATGGGCGTGGAAAACGACTATACGTTGCCCGAACGTACGGCACTTGCCGGAATAGCGGCAATGGAGCGCTTCTTCCGTGCCATAGGAATGCCGGTAAATATCCGTGAGCTTATCGGGCGCGAGGTTACTGATGATGAGATAGACGAGATGGCGCGCAAGTGCAGCCTTGGAGGAACGGTCACCAAAGGCACGTTCAAGGTGCTCCACAGAGACGATATGGCTGCCATTTACCGCATGGCTCGCGGATGACATTGTGCAGAAGGACATCTTTTGCATTCCAAGAAGCCGTCTTTCAGCCTCTGAAAGGCGGCTTCTTAGGCTCTAAAAGGGCACCTTTTGGAAGCTGAAAGGTATCATGTTGATTTTAAGACAGTTACAAAAGCGTTGAAAAATGGTCGTTTTTATTGGAAGCAGAGTGTATATTGCTGGTAATTTAACGTGAATTAGATGAATCTTGCAAACCACCCCTGCCCCTCCTTTGGAAAAGGAGGGGACACGGCGCAGGCATCGTATGCAGAAGTCTTTAGTGTCATTAAAATCTTTAAGGTCTTTAAAGTCATTAAGGACCATAATGCTAATCAGCTCCTTATCCCTTTACTCCTTACTCCCTTTACTCCTCACCTTATCATTTGTCCTTTAACTTCCTATAACCTCCCATAACTTCTTTAATTCCCTAATACTTTAACTTCTTCCTCCTTTCCAACGTGTCCCCTCCTTTTCCAAAGGAGGGGCAGGGGTGGTTTGTAATAAACAAAAGAAATATAAATTCACCGGACTCACTCTAAACTATGTGCTATTTTGCGGGCTGAAAGCCCAATGAGCGTACAGCCCGGGGCAACACCCTGGGAATGGAAGTATTAAGTGAAACTACGCCCTGCAGGGGCAAAAGCGTCAAAACAGGCATGACATGCACAGACAGGCAAATACACTGTATAATCTCAGGACTTACATAAAAACGCTTTTGCCCCTTTGGGGCGCAGTTTCACCTATGCTTCCATTCCCATGGCGTTGCCCCGGGCTGTACGCTCATTGGGCTTTCAGCCCGCAGGCAGTCGGGATACTCCGAGGTATATTTAAGCAGAAGCCATGCGCTCATCGGGCTTTCAGCCCGCAGATGATAACGGTGACATGCCATTCCAGATATCGGATGAACCGTATTTGTGCATACCTGTTTGTATTCATGGAAAGGAGCCGAAGCGGAAATAAACCATAAAAAACGTCTCAAAAAGTAAATACTTTTGCCGCCTGCGATATTTTCTTTATCTTTGCATAAGGCAAGCTTCGCCTCAGCAATTAGAAACAAGTTTCATTGCGTTCGGCTTGCATTGCCTTTGCAAAAGGCAAGCTTCGCCTCAGCAACTTGGGGCAAACTTTATTGAAAGTTATATACCTATTATATATAAGGTGTTGTAAAATTGATATTATTTCATTATGAAAAAGACACTTTTAGCATTGATTATATGTTTGGTGCTGATACCTTCAGGTGTGTCGGCACAGAGTTATGCGACACTGTGGAAAGACGTGGATGCCGCAAAGAAGCAGGACCTGCCGCGCAAACAGATGACGCTCATCCGGAAGATTGCAGACAAGGCGCGTGCCGAGAAGAACCACGGGCAGTTGCTTGAGGCTGAGCTGCGCCATGCCGCTGTGCTTCTCGAGCTTACGCCGGACTCACTGTTGCCTGTCGTGGCGCAGTTTGAACGCGAAGCCGTAGAGGCGGAAAAGGAAGACAAGGTGCTTGCCGCGGTGTATAATTCGGTGCTCGGAAAGATTTATAAACAAAACAGAAAGCTGGGAGAAGACCATGAGACCGTGGCGCGCGGCTACTACCGCAAGTCGCTCGCCAATCCCGGTCTGCTTGCCGCACAGACCGTGGACAACCTCGGTTCGCTGGTGGAGAAAGGGGAAGACAGCCGCTTTTTCGGCAACAATCTGCTGAGCATGCTGTGCATGGAGGCGGATGACTATGAGACGCTCCGCAACTGGTATGCAGCGAAAGGCGACCGCAGGGCGGAGATGATGTCGTCTTATCTGTTGCTTACCAACAGCGGATATGTTCCGTCACGCGCCATGATAGCATCGCTCGACTCGCTTATTGGCGTATACGGCGACCTTCCCGAGTGTGGCATCGTTGCCATAAAGCGCTATGATAAGATGAGCCAGGACCACTCTTTTACGGCAAAGGAAAAGATTGCCTATATTGATTACGCCCTCGGCAAATGGGGGAAGACATCCGATATGAACGCGCTCGTAAACAGACGCAACGAACTTACAAAGCCCAAATTCTATATAAGAATGGAGCGTAACGTCATTTTGCCGGGCAAGGCAATGAACATGATGCTTGAAGACATGCGTAATATCGGAATGCTGAAAATAAGCGTGTCGCTGCTGAAGGGCGTGGACGGAACGACGAAACTTAACCCGGTCAAAGCCGGGGACTATAATAAGCTGAAGTCGCTGGTGGCTGTCGGCAGCCGCAGGGTTTATGAGAAGAAATTCTCCGGGCATCCCGACTATGAGGTCTTTGACGACTCTGTGTCGATAGAGGGCATGCCGTGCGGTGTCTATCTCGTTGAGGCTGTATCCGACAACAAGAACATCGGAACGAAAAGGTGTCTTCTGTATGTGTCGGACCTTTATGTCTTGCAGCAGCAACTGCCGCAGAAAAAGATACGTTATGCCGTGGTCAGCGCAACGACGGGACACCCCGTGCCTGGGGCGAAGCTTTGGGTGTACAGCCGTAATGGTGTCGAAAAGGTGCTTACATGCGGCAACGACGGAGAGTATGTGTATTCATACGGTGTCAACGAACCTAACCGTGTGCGCCCGTATACGGCAGCCGACAAGGCGTTTCCGCGGCGTAACGCATGGGGAAACTTTTCCTATTATCCCGACAAAACCGAACGCGACTATGTTAATATTTACACTGACAGGGCGATATACCGTCCCGGACAGACGGTGCATGTGTCTGCCGTGGCGTTCAGGAACAAGCATGGTCTGGAGACATCTGCATGCGACGGCAGACAGATGAAGCTCACTTTGAGGGATGCAAACCGCAGGACGGTGAAGGAGGTGAGCGTCACTACCGATGCCTACGGCACAGCCTCTGCCGACTTTACGTTGCCGGCAACGGGACTTAACGGCTCGTTCTCCGTGCAGTCTGACCTGGGGCAGGGCGCCACACGCTACTTCCGCGTGGAGGAATACAAGCGTCCTACGTTCAAGGTTGAGTTCGATGAGGTTAAGCAAGAGTACCGTAACGGTGACACTCTCGTGGTGAAAGGGCGTGCCATGACATTTGCCGGCGTGCCCGTACAAGGTGCAAAGGTGAGCTATACGGTCAGCCGCAGCGGTGCGCTGTGGTGGCGTTTCATGTCTTACGGCAATGGTGATAGGGAGCTGGAGGACGATGAAACCGTGACCGGTGACGACGGAACGTTTGAGGTGAGGATGCCTATGCTGCTGCCCGACGACGAAGATGAAGATGATGAAGACGGCATAAGTCCTTACAGGATGCCTGCACGCTTTTACACGATAACCGCCTCGGCGGACGTTACCGATGCCGGAGGGGAGACGCAGCACGGCTCGCTGGCGTTGCCGCTCGGCAGCAAGCCCGCGTTCTTTGCTTGTGATATGCCGGAAAAGACGGAGCGTGACAGCCTCAAGACGATAAAGTTTATTCTTAAAAATGCTGCAGGCAAGGACATTGAAGGTGACGTGAGATACAGCGTCGACGGTTCAGACATGTACACGGTGCAGGCAAATACACCCGTGCCGGTGGACTATTTCCGCGACAAGCTCCTTGTTTCGGGGCGTCATCTGCTGACTGCCGTATGCGGAAACGATACAATTGAGAAAGAATTTGTTGTCTTCAGCCTTGAAGACACGGTGCCGTGTATTAAGACGGACGAGTGGTTCTACACCACGTCGAACACTTTCCCGCGTGACGGTGGTCCGGTATATGTGCAGATAGGAACGTCTGACGAGGACGTGCACGTGCTCTATACCATGATAACCGGCGACCATGTGATAGACAGCAGGGTGATAAAACTGGGCAATTCAGTGGAGACCGCACTTTTTGAAGACAGCAACGACCTTGACGGAGGAGTGCTTCTTAACTTCGCATGGGTGAAGAACGGCGTGATGCACAGATACACCACGACGATAGAACGCCCGTTGCCCGACAAACGGCTTGTGGCAAAGTGGACGACGTTCCGCGACCGCCTCACTCCCGGACAGAAAGAAGAATGGACGCTGAACGTGACCCGTCCCGACGGAACTCCTGCTGATGCCCGTCTCATGGCGACGCTTTACGACAAGTCGCTGGATGTCTTTGAACCGCACCGGTGGTCGTTCAACACGCAGATACACCGCAACATGCCCTACACATCGTGGACTTCGCCTAATGTGGGTATCATGAATTTAGGTGGCTCGGAAAGGCTGAATAATCTTAAAGTCCATGGCTTGAAGTTCAACAGGTTTAATAATGACTATTTCATGTCTTCTCTTCTGTATGATTACAGTATAAAGGTAAGAGGATTATCCGTGATGAAGGCGGAGGCAAAGGAGGCAGCACCGAATGTGGTGTTTGACAGTGTTGAGCAGCCGGAACTTCAGGAGGTAGTTGTCGTTGGATATGGTGTCTCTGAAAAGAAAAGTGCAGTTACAGGGAGCGTGGCTGTTGAAAATTCAGCCGATGAGGCTGCTCTGGAAGACGGAGATGCAGGCGGACAGCCGGCAACAGGAACCGCACAGGTGCGCGAGAACCTTAATGAGACGGCGTTCTTCTATCCCTCTTTGGCAACGGACGGCAACGGCAACGTGAATATAAAGTTCACTCTTCCGGAGAGTGTGACCACATGGCGCTTTATGGGACTTGCACACGACAAGGACATGAACAACGGTATGATTTACGGGGAAGCCGTGGCAAAGAAAGACGTAATGGTGCAGCCGAACGTCCCGAGGTTTGTGCGTTCGGGCGACAATGCCACCATTGCGGTGCGTGTATTCAACACTTCGGAAAGCAATGTGACGGGCAAAGTAAGGATGGAGCTTATAGACCCCGACACCGAAAAGACGGTATATAAGGGCGAGCAACCTGTGGCTGTCGGTGCAAACGGCACGGGAAACGTCGTATTTACATATAATCCGGACGACAAGTACACCTTATTAATATGTAAGGTTGTGGCAGAAGGTAAGACATTCAGCGACGGCGAGCAGCACTATCTGCCCGTGTTGCCGTCTATGGAAAGCGTCACGGCGACGCTGCCGTTTGTACAGCACGGTGCAGGAACAAAGACATTGGACATTGAAAGGCTGTTCCCCGAGGGCGCAAAGAATGCCACGCTTACGGTAGAATACACCAACAACCCGGCGTGGCTGGTTGTTCAGGCATTGCCGTTTGTAAGCAATGTGAATGAGAACAACGCCATAAGCCTTGCCGCGGCATACTATGCAAACAGCCTCGGGGCGCACATCGTGAAGCAGTCGCCGCGCATAAAGGCTGTGTTCGAGCAGTGGAAGAACGAGCCGGCTGGCACTGGAACGTCGCTTATGAGTGCACTCGAGAAGAACAATGAGCTTAAAACCCTCGTGCTGGACGAGACACCTTGGGTTGCCGATGCTGGGAACGAGGCGGACAGAAAACGCCGCATATCCGCCTTCTTCGATGCTTCTGCCCTTGAAAACCGTATGGACATGACGCTTGAAAGCCTGCGCAAGCTGCAGAACAGCGACGGTTCATGGAGCTGGTGGAAGGGCATGGAAGGCTCTTCGTGCATAACCCTGGAGGTTGCGGAGTTCCTCGTAAGGCTCAACGTTCTTGCCGGTCAGCGCAGCGAGACGTCATCAATCCTCTCGCGTGCCCTTAAGTATCTCGGCAGCGAGGCAGTGAAAGAGGTGGAGGAGATGAAGCGCATGGAGAAGGCAGGCAGGACGTTCGGCGTCAACGGATATCATGCGCTGCAGTTCCTTTACATAAATACACTGTCCGGACGGACGCTCACCGCAAAGGAGAAGGATGCCGCAAAATATTTCATGGACTATCTTATTAAGAAGAAGGAGACGCAGAGCCTCTATGCAAAGGCACTGATGTCAATAGTCCTTGCAGGGCAGGGCAGAATGCAGGAGGCGCGTGAATATGTGCAGAGCCTTAAGGAATATACAGTCATGACGGAAGACATGGGACGCTATTATGACACCCCGCGTGCCGGATATTCATGGCTCGACTACCGCATACCGACACAGGTGGCGGCAATGGAAGCTATCGGAAGAGTGTCGCCTGACGATGTTCAGACCGTTGATGAGATGCGCCGCTGGCTGCTGCAACAGAAGCGCACGCAGGCTTGGGACACGCCTGTAAACAGCGTCAATGCCATATATGCGTTTCTCAACGGCAACACCCAGGTGCTCGACAAGGGAGAGAATGCCGTGCTTGCAGTGGACGGAAAGCGTATAGACACGTCTGCCGGAACGGCGGGACTGGGATATGTCAAGACATCCATGGACGGCGAAAAGGTGAGGAAGTTTACTGCAACAAAGACCTCAGACGGCACGTCGTGGGGTGCGCTGTATGCCCGCTTCATGCAGAATACGGCAGATGTGGAGAGCCATTCTGCCGGTCTTGAGGTCAGACGCGAGATTATATCAGGCGGCAAGCCGGTGGCTTCTGCCGGTTCGGATGCGGTTTTCGCCCCCGCCGTAGGCAGCAGGGTGACGGTGCGCATAACCATAAATGCCGACCGCGACTACGACTTTGTGCAGGTTGTGGACAAGCGTGCGGCATGCCTTGAGCCTGTGCAGCAGCTTACGGGATACGGCTGGGGGTATTACTGCGTGTCGAAAGACTACACCACAAACTTCTATTTTGACCGTATGAGGAAAGGTACCCACATCATAGAAAAGGAGTATTACGTCGACCGTGAGGGCAGCTATGAGACGGGAACATGCACCGTTCAGTGTGCGTATGCGCCTGAGTTTATGGCGCGGGACAGGTCGTTGACCATTAAGGTGAGATAACATTATGGATATGAAAAGAAATATAATATTGGCTTCTTTGGCGCTGGTTATTTCGGCAGATGCCGCCGCACAGCGCATATCGGCAAGGAATGAGGTGATAGACTGCGGTGCAGTGGGATACGAAATCCCCGTTACCGTGAGGTTTGAACTGCGCAACAAGGGGAATGACATGACTGTTACGAATGTCCGGACGGCATGCGGATGTATTACGGCAGAGTATCCCCTGGGCAATGTGGCGCGCGGTGACAGCTTCTATGTTGCTGCCACCTACGATGCCCGGCAGTTAGGACATTTCGAGAAAGAGGTGGCGGTATATACTACGGCATCCGACAGCCCGTTCTATCTGAAGATGCGCGGCGTGGTTGTTGCCGAGGCTGCCGAGAATGCCGCCGACTACAAGTTTACGGTGGGAAGCCTGCAAGTGGACAAGAACGACATAGAGTTTGACGACGTCAACCGCGGCGACAATCCCGTGCAGAGGATATATTTCAGAAATGCGGGCGACAAGGCTGTCACTCCCGTTTTGATGCACCTGCCGCGCTATCTCTCGGCAACCGTGTCGCCAACGACCGTGCAGCCGGGGCGCACAGGTGTCGCGACGATAACCCTCGACACTGATAAGCTGCGCGGATTCGGGCTTACCCGGTCTTCCGTATATATCGGAATGTACCCCGGAGACAAGGTGAGTGCGGACAAGGAGATAACCGTTTCGGCTGTCCTTCTTCCCGGATTTGACAACATGTCGGAAACTCAGAAGCTTGCAGCACCCGTCATACAGCTGTCCGGAAGCACCCTCGACCTTGGCGAGTTTGGTGATAAGGCATCTAAATCGGGCGTCATTCTGATAGAGAATGTGGGCAAGAGCACCCTCGACATACGTTCGATGCAGATGTTTACCGACGGTCTGAAGGTGAGCCTTAACAAGACAAAACTGCGTCCGGGAGACACGGCAAAGCTTAAGATAACAGCCTATAAGAAACTGTTGAAGACGGCAAGGAGCAAGCCGCGTGTCCTTATGATAACCAATGACCCCGACCGTCCGAAGGTGGTTGTGGACATCGACGTGAAGTGAAGATGATTGTTTTATAAAGACAACATATATATGGAACATCCTGAAAACAATGAAAAGTATAAGGGACTGGCGGTAAACTCTGGAGTTGAGCAGCCGTCAATAATCAATCCGTACCTCAAGAGAATGCGCGTAAAGCGCCGTGAACTGTCTGCCGGAGAAATGGTCGAAGGCATACTGAAGGGCAATGTCACGGTGCTCAGTCAGGCGGTGACGCTGGTCGAGAGCGTCTCTCCGGCACACCGCCAGAAGGCTCAGGAGGTGATAGACAAGTGCCTTCCGTACAGCGGAAAGTCAGTGCGCATAGGCATAAGCGGCGTTCCCGGCGCAGGCAAGAGCACCTCCATAGACGAGTTCGGGGTGCATGTGCTCGACCGTTTCGGCGGCAAACTCGCCGTGCTTGCCATAGACCCGAGCTCCGAACGCTCTAAGGGGAGCATACTCGGAGACAAGACCCGAATGGAGAAACTTGCCCAAAGAGACGAGTCGTTCATACGTCCCAGCCCTACGGCAGGCTCCCTCGGAGGCGTGGCACGTAAGACCCGCGAGACCATAATACTGTGTGAGGCTGCCGGATACGACAAGATTTTCGTTGAGACGGTCGGGGTGGGGCAGAGCGAAACGGCATGCCACTCCATGGTGGACTTCTTCCTTTTGATACAGCTTGCAGGCACCGGAGACGAGCTTCAGGGAATAAAGCGCGGCATAATGGAGATATCCGACGGTATCGTAATCAACAAGTGCGACGGCAATAACGTCGAGAAATGCGAAATGGCAGCAGCCAATTTCCGCAACGCCCTCCACTTCTTTCCCGCCCCGGACAGCGGCTGGCTGCCCAAGGTTCTTTGCTACAGCGGGTTCTACGGCATCGGTATCAAGGAGGTATGGGACATGATATACGAGTATATCGACTTTGTCAAGGCAAACGGCTACTTTGATTTCCGCCGCAACGAGCAGAGCAAATACTGGATGTATGAGAGCATAAACGAGCACCTGCGCAACAGTTTTTACAACAATGAGCTTGTGGAACGGCACATTGCGGAAGCCGAACGTGCCGTGTTGCGTGGCGAGAAGACATCGTTCAAGGCTGCCGGCGACCTGCTGGGAATGTACTTCGACTCCTTGCGGAAATAGTCTTCGGGCTTGGAATATTCATAATAAAGGAGGCGAAAATGATACAGGTGGAGATTGATAGCGGCAGCGGCTTCTGTTTCGGAGTGACCACTGCAATACGCAAGGCTGAGGAGGAGCTTGCCACGGGCAAGCCTCTCTATTGCCTCGGCGACATTGTCCATAACGGCATGGAGTGTGAGCGGCTGCGCAAGATGGGGCTTATCACGATAAACCATGACGACATGCGGAGGCTGCACGGCGTGAAAGTGCTGCTCAGGGCACACGGCGAGCCGCCGGAGACATACGCCCTTGCGAGGCAGAACAAGATAGAGATAATCGACGCCACGTGTCCCGTGGTGCTGCAACTGCAGCGTAGGATAAAGCGGCAGTATGATGAAAATCCCGGTGCACAGACCGTTATCTTCGGTAAGCCGGGGCATGCCGAGGTGCTGGGGCTTGTCGGTCAGACCAACAGCCGTGCCATTGTCATTGCCCATTTCGATGATGTGAGGAACCTCGACTACAGCCGCGACATATATCTCTATTCGCAGACGACAAAGTCGCTTGACGAGTTTCACCGCATCATAGACTACATTCAGGACCATATATCCCCGTCGGCAACGTTCCGCAGCTTTGACACAATATGCCGTCAGGTGGCAAACCGCATGCCCAACATAAGCCGCTTTGCCGGCTGCCACGACCTTATACTGTTTGTATGCGGGCGCAAGAGCAGCAACGGCAAGGTGCTTTTCAACGAGTGCAGGAGGGTTAATCCCAACAGTTATCTCATCGAAGGCCCCGAGGAGATTGACCGTTCGTGGATTGAAGGCGTGTCGACCATTGGCATCTGCGGCGCAACGAGCACCCCGAAATGGCTAATGGAGAAATGCCGCGACAGCATTCTCGGGATTTAGACAGCTGCATAATAAAAAGCATAGAAACCCCGTATCAGGGACAGGAACGATGATACAATCCGTAAGTGTCATCCTTTTGTAGGGACATTTTTTTCACTTCGTTCAACAACACGTCTTGTAAATGTCCGTGTTTTATCCTATTTAAAGCAGCTTTTATGTGCTGTCTTTACGGACATTTACAAGACGTGTTGTTGAACGAAGTGAAAAAAATGTCCCTACAAAAGGATGTATTTCGGAATATAAATATATACTTGTATATATCGGACTTACGTTAAAATAAGACACAAAAATTCAATTAGTTTTATATCACTTCGAATTTTGTGATGGACTATTTTGGTGTCATACAAACGCAAAGAGAGGCAACTTCTTGACGATGTTGCCTCTCTTTGTGACTCCGACAGGATTCAAACCTGTAACCTTCTGATCCGTAGTCAGATGCTCTATTCAGTTGAGCTACGGAGCCGTTTTCCTTAATTGCGATGCAAAGGTAGCAAGTTTTTTTGTTATGACCAAATCTTTCCGCACTTTTTTTAATGAAAAGTTGAAATTCGACCACATTCATGTCAAATTGGCATTGATTTGATGCCGTATCGCGATGATGCTGTCTTTTGACGGCAGAATATCACGGCGGGGCATGGCGTATGCCGCCCGGCGGAGGGCGGAACGAGTGCATGTAGGGTATTTAATGTGACTTCTGCGAATTACACAAACCACCAATGGAGAGTGTGCTAAAATCCGATACATGTCTGTAGGGACACATTCTTGTATCTGTCCGCACGCCTCGTGGAGGCGTTCTTTAAAGTACGAGAATTTGTATTCCATACGGATGGAAAGACAAGAGGCAACAATACATTTGTTTTAGATTATTTAAATCCCAATTCTAAAATGCCTCTGTGAGGCGTGCGGACAAATACAAGAATATGTCCCTACGGCAGATAATTTTATATATTGACGCATCCTATATGGGTGGTTTGTAATATAACAGATAAGATAAATCCGTTGAAATCATGACGTTTAACGATATGCAGACATGACAAAATGCACCGTTTGTACATGCGGGACATGTCAATGTGTAAACAGAAAAACGTCTGTCGTTTTTGCTGAAAGAGATGTTAAAAAGACCGGAGTTTGGAGGAAGACCTCCGAAAAAGCACTGGAAAAGTTGCAATATGCGGCATTTCGGAGTGCAAAACACGGCATATTGCACTCTCAAATGCCGCATATTGCAACCAAAAACCAGTGGGTTTAGCCCCGAAAACGGCATATTTGCGTATGAAAAGGCATGTGCTTGTTGCACAATAGGGAGGCAGATTGCATAACGTGCTGATATATACCGTGTTGTCGCTGCACACGTTTTTATGCCGTTTTTGCGCCCTTTGGACTTCTATTTTCAAAAGCAGGGCATATTCAGAGATTACGGAAAGTCATAAAGAAAGCAAAGAGGCGAAAATGGTTACATTGTGTGCAGCTGCGCCGGAAAATGTTGCTGGCGGTGCGTAAAAAGGCATATTGCTAAAGATTGAACACTACGGGGATGCAGAAATATGTGCGGCACGGCTTGCCATTGTCCTTTCCCGGCTTCCATTTCGGCATCATGTTTATTACGCGGAGAGCCTCACGGTCAAGGCTTGCGTCAACGCCTTTGACCAGTTTTATGTCCGATATGGAGCCGTCTTTGTTGATGATGAATGCCACGATGACCTTGCCCTGCTTCTTGTTTTTCTGTGCAATGTAAGGATACTTCAGGTTGTTTGTCAGCCACTTCATGAATGCAGACATTCCTCCGGGGTATTCCGGCAGCTGCTCAACGACGCGGAAACTGAGCACGTTGTCGCCCGCTGCGGCGGTCTGTGCCGGCGTCACGGTTTCCTGCCGGTCGCTCTTTGTGCCGCTTTCTTCGGGTTCCGTGCCGTCAGAATGCCTGCTTTCGCTGTTTTCGGGTGCGGCTATCTCCTTGTCTGCGGCATCTTCCACAATGTTTATCTTTTCCGTCTTTTCCTGTTCTTTTATGGGCGCAGCGACGGCAGCCATGTCCTTCCGGCTGTTGTCCGCAGCCAGTACGAGGTCCTGTGCAATGCCCTCGGTGAAGTCTTCGGGAATGTCGGTGCCGCCGGAATACGACCTGTGTTCAAGCACGGCGATGAAAACCGACATCACAAAGATAAATCCCAAAAGGAACATCGTTGTCCTTTTGTTCTCCAAATCTGCCTTGTATGACTTCTTTTCTTCCATGCTCTGACCTGCCGTGCCTGTGTGTTGAGGGGCTATACACTAATCTGCCGTTTTTTGCGTTATTATTGGAGATAACCCGATGCGGCGTAAAATTCACCTTGCAAAATTAGTGCAGATATTTTAAAAAGGTGTACCTTTGCCGTAAAATTATATATAATAAAGATGAAAAAAGCCGTTTTTCTACTCTCGATGATATTTTCTTGCGCAATAAAAGCATCCGCTCAGGAAAGCCAGACGGAATATAACTTCCTGCGGCTGCCCGTGAGTGCGCATGCCGCGGCACTGGGCGGAGACAATATCACCATAATAGAAGACGACCCGTCGCTGATGTTTCACAACCCGTCGCTGCTCTCGTCTGTGAGCGACAGGAGCCTTAACCTCAACTTCATGACGTATATGGAGGGGGCGAGGACGGCAAGCGCGTCGTTCAACAGGATTATAAAAGAGCGTGCGTCGGTGGCGGTCATTGCCCAATACATGGACTATGGGAAGATGAAGCAGGTGGACGAGAACAACGTTCAGAACGGTGAGTTCTCGGCAAAGGACATCATGCTTGGAGGCGTTTTCAGCTATTCGCTCACCGAAAGGCTTGCCGGAGGCATCTCGGCAAAGTTCGTCACGTCTTACATAGGCGACTACAACTCTATTGCAATGGGGGTGGACCTGGGACTGAACTACTATGACCCCGACCGCGAATGGTCCCTGTCGCTTGTGGCAAAGAACCTCGGAGGAGAGCTGAAGGCATACGACGAAGAATACGGAAAGATGCCCATGGACGTGCAGCTGGGTGCGAGCAAGACGCTTCTCAACCTTCCTTTCCGCCTGTCGGCAACGCTTGTAGACCTCACCCACTGGGATTATAAGTTCATAAACCACCTTGCTGCCGGCGTGGACATCATCCTTTCGCCGCAGATATACATTGCCGGAGGATACAATTTCCGCCGTGTCGAGGAGATGAAGATTATCAGCGGGGATGAGGAAAGCAGCCACGGTGCCGGGCTTTCGTTCGGTGCCGGACTTATGCTGGAGCGTTTCAAGCTCAACCTTTCATACGGGAAGTACCATGTCTCTTCCAGTTCACTGACCATAAATGTTTCTTATTGTTTATAAAAAGATGAAGAAAATCACCATAGCAATCGACGGTTTTTCGTCCTGCGGCAAGTCTACCATGGCTAAGGACCTTGCGCGCGAGATAGGTTATATATATGTAGACACGGGCGCCATGTACCGTGCCGTAACCCTTTTTGCCATGCGCGGCGGCATGTTCGGTGCCGACGGCAGCATCGACACGGCAGCCCTTGAGGCGGCAATGGGCGGCATATTGATTTCTTTCCGGCTTAACGGGATAACGGGATGTCCCGACACCTATCTTAACGGTGAGCTTGTAGAGAAGGAAATCCGTTCGCTTGAGGTGTCGTCACACGTCAGTCCCGTTGCCGCGCTTCCCTTTGTAAGGAAGGCTCTTGTGGCGCAGCAGCGCAGAATGGGAGAGGAGAAGGGCATCGTCATGGACGGCAGGGACATAGGCACGGACGTGTTTCCCGATGCCGAACTGAAGGTTTTTGTCACGGCTTCGGCGCGTGTCCGTGCCCAGCGGCGCTTTGACGAGCTGCAGGCAAAGGGCATGCCTGCCGACTTCGATGATATACTGAAGAACGTGGAGCAGCGCGACTATATAGACTCCCACCGTGAGGTTTCGCCGTTGCGAAAGGCAGAAGATGCCGTTGAACTGGACAACAGCAACATGACAATAGCCGAGCAGAAGGCATGGCTTATGGACTTGTTCAGGGAAAGAACACGGTGATATAAGAAGCGGAAACACGTTGATTATAATAAAATCCGCATGCAGACAGCATGCGGATTACAAGTTTTCACTCCGGACAGCGGCGCAAATTATTCATTCATTACCTGAAGAAAACCCTGTCTACTGTTGCCTCCGTGATGTCCGCAAGTTCGTCGCACGACATGCCGTAACACTCCGCCATGCGCTCAAGGACATACCTTACGTATGCGCTCTCGTTGCGCTTTCCACGCATGGGAACAGGCGCCATATACGGTGCATCGGTCTCAAGAACAATGCGGTTTACGGGTATCGAGGGGAGAACTTCGGGCAGATGCGACTTCTTGAACGTAAGAACGCCGCCCACTCCAAGCACGAATTTGTCGAAGGAAAGCAGTTCGGCAGCCTCTTTCTCATTGCCTGTAAAACAATGGAACACGCCGCCCGGCAGCTCCTTTTCATACCGCCGCAGTATCCTTACCATTTCGTTCTGCCCCTTACGGCAGTGTATCATCAGCGGCAGACCATACTCCACGGACCACCTCACCTGCTCCTCAAACACCTCAAGCTGCTCTTTTTCATATTCGCGGCTCCAGTAATAGTCTATCCCCACCTCGCCTACGGCAATGAAACGGCAGTCGTTTGCGGATGTCCCGGACTGCTTCACCGAACGGTCGAGCATCCCTTTCATCTCAGCAAGCACACCCTTCCAGTCATCCTTGACTTCCTCCGGATGAAGCCCTATCATGGGATAAGCATAGCCCGGATAGCGGCGGCACGTGGCGAGAACGGTATCAACCGAGGCAAGATTTATGGCAGGAACGAACACCCTGCCCACTCCTGCTTCGCGTGCACGGGCAACAACCTCATCGCGGTCGGCGTCGAACTCCGTGCCGTCAAGATGTATATGCGTGTCTGTAAACGTCATGTCAGTACTTGCGTTTCATCATGTTGTCGGTATAAGCCACAAGCTCGCGCAGCCGCTCTTCAGGCACTCCGAGCTTCGACAGATAGTCGCGTCCGGCATTGAAGCACTCCCTTATCTTCGCCTCGGCAAGGCGGTCTATGCCCAGACGGTTGTATATGGCGGTCACGGCGGCAATCTTCTCCTGCGGATTGTGCCCGCTGCCGTTTATCCACCGTTCCAGTTCGGCACGCGTTTCATTGTCTGCACGTCCGAAAGCATTTATCAGCATGAAGGTCTTCTTGTTGCAAAGGATGTCTCCTCCGATAGCCTTCCCAAACACCTTGGGGTCGCCGTAGACGTCGAGATAGTCGTCCTGCAGCTGGAAGGCAAGACCTATCATCTCGCCAAACCTGTACAGATTGTCGGCATCGGCATCAGGGGCACCGCCGAGAATGGCACCGATTTTCAGCGCACATGCCAGCAGCACGCTCGTCTTCAGGCGTATCATCTCGATATACTCGTCTTCGCTGACATCGCTGCGTGTCTCAAAGTCCATGTCATACTGCTGTCCCTCGCCAATCTCAAGCGCCGTTACGGTGAAGAGGTCGAGTACCTGTTTCAGCTTCCCGGCATCGCATTCGGCGATATACCGGTATGCCATTACGAGCATGGAGTCGCCCGACAGTATCGCCGTATTGGCGTTCCACTTCTTGTGGACGGTCGTGTGCCCGCGTCTCACGGAGGCATTGTCCATCAGGTCGTCGTGCAGAAGCGTGTAGTTATGATACGTCTCCAGTCCGCACGCCACGGGCAGTATCGCCTCCGGATTGTCCCTGTACATATTATATGCAAGAAGCATCAGCGTCGGTCGTATTCTCTTTCCGCCAAGGGAAAGCACATACTTCACTGGGGCATAAAGGCTCTGCGGCTTGCGCGTATATGGCATTCCGTCGATATAGCCGTTTATTTTGGCAAGTAATTCGTTTGCGGTAAACATATTGTTAAAAATACCTTAGTTTGTTATATAATGCAAAGATAGTGCAAGCCGAATGCAATCAAGCTTGCTTGGGATTGCTGAGGCGAAGCCTATCTTATGCAAAGACAGTGCAAGTCGAATGCAATCAAGCTTGCTTTAGATTGCTGAGGCGAAGCCTGCTTTATGCAAAGACAGTGCAAGCCGAATGCAATCAAGCTTGCTTTAGATTGCTGAGGCGAAGCCTATCTTATGCAAAGATACTACTTTTATTTAGTTTTACACGGATAAGGCACTATTTTTTGAGAAGTATAAGAAAGGCAGGATGATGCATGAAACGCAATTAGTTACAAACAAACCGCAGGTGCGTCATCAATATAAAAACATTTTTTTATGATAAGACACATCAGACTCTTTCACATTGCAGCCGCACTTCTGGCAGCTGCGCAGATGCACGCCTTCAGTGCGGACGGCATAATAACAAAGGACAAAGTGGGAGCCGGAGCCATGCCGGCAGATATAGGTGCGGTTACAGAAGCGCCATTCAAGATGAAGGGGCTGAAGGCTCCGGTGTTTAAAGACCGCAAGGTCGTGATATCGCAGGCGGACATCTCGGCAGGCGGACTGATAACCCCCGCCATAAACGAGAAGATAAGCGGACTGTCGAAAAAGGGCGGAGGCACCGTCGTAATACCGCGCGGCACGTGGCGCGCGGGGCGCATCACGCTGAAGAGCAATGTGAGGCTGCATGTGGAGAAAGATGCCGTGCTCGAGTTTTCGGGGTCCATAGACGACTATCAGCCCGCCGTCTTTACGCGCCACGAAGGTGTGGAGGTGATGGGCGCGGGTGCCTTTATCTATGCCAACGGCGCAAGGAACATAGCCCTTACGGGTGAGGGCGTGGTAACGGGTCCGCCCATGGACTCCGCCATGCGCCGCCTGCGCAACGGCAACAGCGTGATTGAGAAGGACATATCCGCTGACACTCCCGTTGCCGAAAGGCTGTGCGACGGACTCGGGGGACGCACGTTCTACCGCCCGAAGTCGTTCGCCCCGATAAACTGCAAGAACGTCCTGGTAGAGGGAGTGACGTTTGAGAAGAGCGTGTTGTGGAACGTCAACCCCATATACTGCGACAACGTGATAATACGCGGCATAACGGTAAACTCCACAAAGGTGCCGAGCGGCGACGGCATAGACATATCGTCGTGCCGCAACGTGCTGATAGAATACTGCACGCTGAACTGCGGTGACGACTGCTTCACGCTGAAAGCAGGACGCTGCGAGGACGGTCTGCGCGTCAACCGTCCTACGGAAAACGTGCTGATACGCTACTGCCTGTCTAAAGACGGGCACGGAGGCATAACCTGCGGAAGCGAGACCGCCGGCATGATAAAGAACGTCTACCTGCACAGCTGCGTGTTCTACGGCACGCGCGTGGGCTTCCGCTTCAAGACGAGGCGCAACCGCGGAGGCGGCATATCGGATGTCCTTTATGAGAACGTGAGGCTTGTAGACGTGCGCGAGGCATTCACATGGGACCTCCTCGGCACGCCTATGTACGTGGGAGAGCTGGCACGCCGCAACCCGCCATTAGACATAACGGAGCTTACACCGGTGGTGAAGAACATAACGATACGCAACTTCATCGTGGAGTCTGCCGACCGTCTGATATCCGTGCACGGCATTCCCGAGATACCGTGCAGCAACGTCCTGATTGAAGAAGGCACGGTAAGGACAAACCGCATATTCAAGTCAATGGACGACATCGACGGGCTGACGATGCGCAACATGGACATACATGCAACGGACAACACGATGAACATCGACGACGGAAGAAACATCACGTTCGACAGGGTCCGCTTCTATGTCCCTGAAAACAGGCTCAACATGAACATAAAAGGCAGCAAGGCGGGCAACATATTCATTACCGACGGAACGGAGAAGCGCGCATGCACGCCGGGGATGTTCCCTCTCTGACATACGGACAGCCGGTATACGGCGCGCCGGAGAACGGCAGGAGGCATGTTGTTTTCATGCCTTGCCGCCGTTCTCCGGCGCGTTTTTTACAGGTACTATGGGCAAGAAACAGTCCCCGTCCGATGTATTAAAAAACACGTTTTGTAACTTATTGGTAATCAAGATGATACCTTTTGGCTCCCAAAAGGCGTCCTTTTGCGTTCCGAGAGGAGCCCTTTCAGGCTGCGAAAGGGCACCTTTTAGAATGTCAAAGACCGCATGCGGAAAGAAAAGGAGCCAAAAGTGCATATATATCGAATTATTTGTGTAATTTTGTCACGAATAAAATGAATACATCCGAACTGCAGAAAATAAAGCAGCGGTACGGCATCGTGGGCAACAACGACGGGCTGAACCGCGCGCTGGATGTCGCCTTGCAGGTGGCACCCACCGACCTGTCCGTGCTCATCGTGGGCGAAAGCGGTGTTGGAAAGGAAAATATGCCGCGGATAATTCATGACAATTCGCCGCGCAGACGCGAGAAATATTTTGCCATAAACTGCGGTTCCATACCCGAAGGGACGATAGACAGCGAGCTGTTCGGGCATGAGAAGGGTTCTTTTACGGGAGCCATAGGCGAGAGTGAGGGCTACTTCGGGGTGGCAAACAAGGGAACTATATTTCTCGACGAGGTGGGCGAGCTGCCCCTTGCCACGCAGGCGCGCCTGCTGAGGGTGCTCGAAACGGGCGAATACATACGCGTGGGCGGACAGAAGATAATGAAGACCGACGTGCGCATAGTTGCCGCGACAAACGTAAACATGCAGAAGGCTATCAGCGAGGGGCGCTTCCGCGAGGACCTGTACTACAGGCTCAACACCATTCCGATACAGATACCGCCGCTGCGCGACAGGGGCAACGACATCATACTGTTGTTCCGCCTGTTCGCCATGCAGATGGCTGAGAAGTACAGGTTGCCTAAAATCACGCTGACAGAAGAGTCTAAGACCGTGATGCTTAAATACAAATGGCCCGGCAATGTGCGCCAGCTGAAGAACATAACGGAGCAGATGTCCATACTTAGCAGCGAACGGGAGATAGACGCGGACACTCTCCGGCAGTTTATTCCGCAGGACGTGGAGAGCACACAGCTTGCCACCGTCAACACCGGAGGCAGCCACTCGTATGAGAGCGAGCGCGAACTGCTATACAAGATATTATACGAGCTGCGCGGAAACGTCAGCGACCTGAGACGCGAGATGAACGACCTGAGGAAGCAGATAGGAAGCACCGTAAGCGGAAGGGGCACCGCTGGTGAACCGCCGCTGCCGTCGATAATAAACCGCCGGCAGGAGATGACGGAACAGAGACAGGCGCCCAACGTGCTCGATGCCGTGGCAGAGGAGATATCGGAACCTGAAAGCCTGAACCTTGAAGACCTTGGCAGGCAAATGCTCGAAAAGGCTCTTGAACGCAACGGGGGAAACAGGAAGAAGGCTGCCGCCGAGCTGGGGATATCGGACCGCACGCTATATCGCAGGATAAAGCAGTATGGGCTGGACAGATAAAGACTGCACCGCCGACACCTATTAATATATATATAAGAACCGGAGAACCGGAAAGACAACCACCTATGACAGGAAAAAGACTCACCATAATATTCTGCGCAGCCGCGCTGATACTTGCTTCATGCAGCGTGTCGTACAAGTTCAACGGCGCGAGCATAGACTACAGCAAGACCAAGACGATACAGATTGCCGACTTTCCCATACGCTCAAGCTACGTATGGGGTCCCATGGCGTCGATATTCAACAACCAGCTGAAAGACCAGTTTGCCAATCATACACGCCTGATACAGGTGAAACGCAACGGCGACATGAAAATTGAGGGAGAGATAACGAACTACAACCAACGCAACAAGGCTGTCACGGCAGAGGGACACTCGGCACAGACGGAGCTTTCGATGACCGTGAACGTGCGCTTTACCAACAACGCCAACCACAACGAGGACTTTGAAAAGCAGTTTACAGCCACATCGACATACGAGACGACACAGTCGCTTAACTCCGTACAGGAAGAGCTTGTGACACAAATGGTAAAGGACATCACCGACCAGATATTCAACGCAACGGTGGCTAACTGGTAAAAAGACGGGCAGAGGCAATGAAACTGGAGCAACTCATAAAACATCCCGAAAGAATGGACAGGGATACGCTGTACAACCTGCGTTCCATGCTGGCACTGTATCCGTACTTCCAGACGGCAAGGCTGCTGATGCTCAAAAACCTGTATATACTGCACGACCCGTCGTTCGACGAAGAGCTGCGGCGTGCCGCCATATACCTGACCGACCGCAAGGCGCTCTTCAATCTTGTCGAGGCGGCACACTACAGGATAAGAAGCAGCACGCAGAAGACCGAAGAAAGTAAGGACGGCGAGGAGCCGGACGCCAACCGGACAATATCGCTTATAGACCGTTTCCTCGACTCGCAGCCTGAAAAGGAGGAGAAGGAAAAGAATAACAAGCGGAAGCCCACGCCTGCCGATGCGGCGATAGACTATGTGTCGTATCTGCTCGAAACCGAAAGCGAGGAAGAGAGGCGGCAGACCGAGGAGAACATGAAGATGAACGGTCTTGACCTCATAGACAACTTCATCAATAAGGAAGGGGGACGTATAGAACTGAAAGAAAACCCCGAATACACACCGGTAATAGACACGGCGGATACGGAAGGCACCGGAGACGGGGACGAAGGGTACTTCACCGAGACTCTTGCACGTATTTATATAAAACAAGGCAGATATTCCAAGGCATTGGAAATAATTAAGCGTTTAAATTTGAATTATCCAAAAAAAAATGCTTACTTTGCAGACCAAATCCGCTTTTTGGAGAAATTAATCATAAATAACAAATACAAATAAACAATAGAAAATGTACACATTATTCGTAATTCTAATCGTAATTGCAGCGTTGCTGATGATTGGCATCGTACTTATTCAGGAGTCGAAGGGTGGCGGACTGGCATCCAACTTCTCCTCTTCAAACCAGATTATGGGTGTCCGCAAGACTACCGACTTTATCGAAAAGGCAACATGGGGACTTGCAGCAGCGATGGTTGTGCTGAGCGTCGTATGCGCTTACACGGCACCGTCGGCAACAGGTGCGGAGAGCATCCTTGAAAACACGGCAACCGAAACACAGCAGACAAACCCCAACACCCTGCCCGGCTTCGGTGCAAGCAGCACAAAGGAAGCTGCTCCGGCGAACGGTCAGGACAAGGCTGGGAAACCGGCTGCGGCTGCTGAAGGAAACAGCGAAAAGGCTCCTGCTGCACCTGCAAAATAAAAACACATACCTTACTATAAGGATTTAGAGGACAGAATCCGGTCAGACTATGCCGCTTTATGCGGTGTTGTCTGACCGGATTTATTATATAAGCACAGTCCAGTGTAACTATGAAAGACAAAAAGCACGATTGTTTTTAATTATTTTTAGCTTAAAAATAAAATAAATTATACAACAAGAAGAAAAAATGTTTATCTTTGTAATGTAAATAATCTTATACCTTATTAATATTATTAAATGAAAAAAAGAAAACCTATGAAATGTAAAAAATCATTTTTAGGGGGGGGTAATTTTAGCTTTAATATTAAGCTTATTTACTCTCAACGTTAACGCGCAAAGCCTTAACGTAAAAGGAGCCGTTAGAGACAATAACGGCGATCCGATGATTGGAGTAAGTGTGAAAGTGCAAGGCTCTGGAGACGGTACTATCACAGACGTTGATGGAAACTACAGCATCAAGGTTCCGACAAATGGAAAACTCCAGTTCTCGTTCTTAGGATATGTCACACAAACCATAAGTGTCAATGGCAAGCCGGTCCTGAACGTAGTATTGAAAGAAGATGCCACCAACCTCGACGAGATCGTGGTAATCGGTTACCAGACAGTACGCCGTAAAGACCTTACCGGTTCGGTTGCCTCAGTGAACGGCAAAGAAATCGCAGCCGTCCCTGTATCCGACATATCGCAGGCTCTGCAAGGTAAGCTCCCCGGTGTGAACATCACATCGCAGGACGGTCGTCCCGAGGCATCAATATCTATCCGTGTACGTGGCGGCGGTTCAATATCACAAAGCAACGAACCGCTTATATTGGTGGACGGTGCAACAGTGACATCGCTTAACGACATCCCGGCAGATCAGGTTGAGAGCATCGACGTTTTGAAGGATGCTTCTTCTACAGCCATCTACGGTGCGCGCGGTGCCAACGGTGTTATCCTCGTGACAACAAAAGGCGCAAAAGAGGGACGCATATCATTAACATACAACGGTTATGCAAAATTCAACCGTCCGATAGACTATATGGACGTGCTTAGCCCATACGACTACCTTGTGAATACGTGGGCAAACGTTGCGGCAATGGCGGATGATGCAAACTACAGAAATCCGTTCGAAAAGCTTTACGGAATAGGTGCTTACCAAGGCAGCGGCGCAGGTATTGAAGGATACCGCAATGTAGCAGGATACAACATGCAGAAAGAGGTCTACAGCAGTTCTTTCTCACACAACCACGACATAACCCTCAACGGCGGTACGGACAAGACAAAGGTATTGCTCGCTCTCAACTACACAGACGATGAGGGTATGAAACTGAACTCATACAACAAGCGTATCGGAGCATCGTTGAAATTCAGCCAGAAACTGCGCGACAACCTTGACATAGCATTGGACGCACGCTATACCGACCGTAGGATAATGGGTTCTGACGACTGGACAAGCGGACGTGGCTCCATCCTGTCTTCGGCTTACCGCTTCCGTCCGATTACTTCCGCAGACATCGAAGCTCACGGAGGTAACCTCGACGCGCTTAAAGAAGGTAACTACGGAGCTTATTCGAAAGAGAGCCAGTGGGACCTGTACAACAATGCAAGGCGTATTGCCGATGAGGAAAATCTCACCCTGCGACAGGTTCTGCGCTCTACACTGTCGTTAAACTGGGGCATCATGAAGGGTCTGACATATCATACCGACCTTACTCTCATGAAAAGATGGGAACAGGACAAGGTGTGGAAAGGTGCCATTGCCAATGCTGGTGACTATGTTGACGAGGACACGGGCGAGAAGCTATACGCCGGCTCGGTAGACTACAGGAAGCAGGACAGCTGGAACATGCGCTGGACAAACACCCTGAACTACAACCTGGATATAACAAAGAACCAGCATCTTAATATCCTTGCCGGTCATGAAGTAACAAACTCGGGCGGTACGGACCTGCGCATAAAGGCAGACCACTTCCCGTCGAACTTCACCAAAGACAATGCGTTTGCAATGATAAACCAGTATGACGCGTCGAAGGGTGTAAGCTCATTCTCATCCGGCAAGAGCACACCGAGCCGTATCCTTTCATTCTTCGGACGTGCAAACTACTCTATACTCGACCGTTATCTCTTGACAGCCACATTCCGTGCCGACGGTTCTTCAAAGTTCACAAAGAACAACCGTTGGGGCTACTTCCCTGCTGCCGCAGTGGCATGGCGCGTGTCTGAGGAGCCGTTCATGGCTGGGACAAAGAGCTGGCTGGACAACTTAAAGGTACGTCTGTCTTATGGTGAGGTTGGTAATGACGCCATCGACTCCGACCTGCTGACACAAAGCTGGACCGCCGAAACAAACTTGAAATACCAGTATGCATTGGACAACAAGTATCAGACTGCATACAAACTGGCAAACGCCGAAATGGCTAACCCTAACCTGAAATGGGAAACAACAATCACACGTGACCTCGGTTTCGACTTCGCAGTTCTTAACAGCCGCCTGTCAGGAACAATCGACCTGTACTGGAATACAACCAAAGACCTGCTTATGAGAACGACAATACCTGGTGTTACAGGTTTCGCATCGACATACGCAAACATCGGACAGACCAGCAACAAGGGTGTCGAGATTTCACTTTCGGGCGTTATCCTCAACACAAAAGACTGGAACTTGCAGGCAAGCATGAACATAAACTTCAACAGAGGCAAGGTTGACAAGCTCGCTCCGAGCGTAGACGGTCTTTACGGCACAAGCTGGAACAGTTCGCAGACATTCCCCGGAAAAGACTATATCCTTATGGAGGGCAAGCCTGTAGGACAGGTTCGCGGCTTTGTCTATGACGGCTTCTACACTGTAGACGACTTCGATTATGTAAATGGCACATACGTATTGAAAGAGGGTATATCCGATCTTGGATCATTCATCAACACTGTACACGAAGGTGTCAGCCGTCAGCGTCCGAAGGGACAGAATGCATATCCCGGTCTTCCAAAGTTCATTGACAGGGACAACAGCGGAACAATTGATGAGGCAGACGCGACAATCATAGGTGACATGACACCGAAACACACCGGCGGTTTCAACATTACCGGCTCATACAAGAACATAGACTTCGGTGCATACTTCAACTGGAGCTACGGAAACGATATATACAACGTTAACAAGCTTGCTTCCCTGAACAATGCAAAAGAATGGGGAGCATACGAAAACAAGCTTTCTATTGTTAAGAACTGTTTCAGAATTTACGATGTACGTGACGGTGAGCTGGTTGCCCTTACAACTCCGGAACAGCTGAAAGAGGCAAACGTCAACGCTACACTGCCATTGCCTTATAGCCAGAACGGTATAACATCGACACTCGGCATCGAGGACGGTTCGTATCTGCGCCTGAACACACTTACCGTAGGATATACATTCCCGAAGAAGTGGATGCAGAAGGCTGGCATCAACAATCTGCGCCTGTACGGAAGTATATATAATGTGTTCACAATCACAAGCTACTCCGGTCTGGATCCTGAAGTAAACTCAAACACTGCTGCAAACAAGGCTTTCTATCCTACCGTCGGGCTTGACTGGGGTACTTATCCACGTGCACGCTCGTTCGTAATCGGACTTAACCTTAACTTATAATCGTTCATTATATATACATATTAAACTGTAAAAAACATGAAAAATAAAATATTATCTTATGTGCTGTTTCTGTCATTTGGCTTCATGACAGTTCAGTGCGACAGCTATCTTGACACATCGTCGCCTGAGAAAACGGACGATAAGTTTGTGACATCCACACCATCTGAGACATTCAAGATATTGTCTGAATGCTATGCAAAATATCGTCAGGACTGTGCCATGGGTTCATATCTCTGGCAAGAGCCTATGGGGTCTGACGCCGAGTATTATCCGGAAATGGGTTCAGCTAACAATGCAACAGCAAGACTGCAGGCAGAACTACACTCGATAGACGTAATGAAGAACCCGTTCAACAACCTGTACAGCGTCTTGGCTATTGCAAGCAAGACTGCTTCTCTGATAGAGGCAAAGGCTGAATATCAGTCAGCAATCGCTGCCGGCAAGGTAAACGACTGGACACAACTTCACGGTGAGGCTGTTACAATGTGGGCTTTCTGCTACTTCAACCTTACAAAGCACTTCGGTGATATTCCCTTCGGATATGAGAACTCCAATCCCGATGAGTTTGAACTGTCATCACGCTTTGATATCTATGACGAACTCATAAAGCGTCTTGGCGAAGTAGAAAGCGAGATGTACCGTGTTGGCGAAAACGGCATTACTGCCGAACGCTTCAACCGTACATTCACCGATGCCCTGATAGGCAAGATTGCTCTCTTTGCCGGTGGTTACCAGACTATACGTACCGATGTGGAAGGTCTGTATGGCGACCGCCAGTTCACAGTCAAGAGCACGGACAATGAAACGAAATGCGCATACGCACGTCTGACCGACTACACAAAGTATTACCAGACCGCCGAGAAGTATTTCGGACTGGCTTTGAATGACAACAAAGGCACATCACGTTTGGTTACAGCCGACGACCGCAGCAATGCAAGCAACCCGTTCCAGCGTCATTTCCAGTATCAGAATGACCTGCAGCTCAGTCCCGAGGCTTTGTACGAAATCGGTAGCATACAGGGAGGCGGAAACAATGCCATCAACAGTGAATACGGCTATGCTTTCGTCCGTCCGTGCGACGGCGGACAGCCGGCAGCTCCCTGTAAGGGATTCGGCGCAATCCGCATAATGCCTACAACCTATTACGGAGATTATGACAACAGCGACAAGCGTCGTGACGCAAGTGCCGTTGTTACAGGAAGCAATGGTGACGGAAATGAGAAGATACTGAGCTTCACACCTGGCAACAAGTGTAACGGCGGTATCGCCATAAACAAATGGGACGACAACAAGATGAATCCTCCGTACACGGCAAAGCAGAGACAATCAGGACGCAACTGGCCTATAATGCGCGTCGGAGAGGTTATGCTGATGCAGGCTGAGGTAAAGGCTGAACTGAGCAAGGAGCCTGAAGCTCTTGCCCTGCTGAACGATATACGTGCACGTGCCTTTGGTGATGACAACCACAGGATTTCTGCAAGCGGCGAGGCTCTTAAAGAGGCTGTCTGGCAGGAGCGCAAGCTGGAACTTCTCGGTGAATATGGCGCACGTCGTTGGGACATGATACGTTCAGGACACTTCGCTGAGTGGACAATGAAGACACGCAACGAGATGAAGGCTATGCTTGCCGACCTGCAGACTAAGGGTTATCATACTTTTGCCAATGGCAATACCATATCCAACTTCATTTATACAAAGATGGTCCGTCTTGACAACCCGCTGGTTTACGACGGAGATATTAACAATCCTGCAATGTTCCCGGGATGGAGAGGTCAGTACGATTATGCTACACTGGAAGAGATTGCAAGCAAAGTAAAAGGAACAAACCACAACCTTGCAATAAAAGGACTGTTCAACTACATCGACCCGAACGGAGCTGAGGCTGCTGCACTTGAAGCCGACGGATACAAGAAAACCAACTGGGCTATATTGATGTACAACACGGTAACCAAAGAAGGGACTTTTGCACATTCTGACCAGGTACTCGACCACTACACCACAACAAACTTCCTGCCTGGTATCACCGATGTGAACTCTGTTCCAAGGTATTTCTGGCCTATTCCGGCTGAGACATTGAACAAGACCATCGGCCGTCCGGGCAACGGTTATGGTTTGAAGCAACCAAACTGATAATCTGCCGACGACTGATTGTTCAGTCAAAACACATATTCCCGAAGCCTACGGTATATACCGTGGCTTCGGGAATTTTATGTTTCATGTTGCCTGAGGCAATATGGCAACAAGTGTTTTTCAACAAGTTTTTTAGCCACTTGATATAAAAAAGACCGTTTTTATTTGGATAATACAAATAAATCTCTTACTTTTGCACTCGCTTTAAGAACTTAAGCATTTACACGGTGGCTATAGTTCAGTTGGTTAGAGCGTCAGATTGTGGTTCTGAATGTCGTGGGTTCGAGTCCCACTAGCCACCCGAAAGACAATGGATGAAATTCCGAAAGGATTTCATCCATTGTCTTTTATTGACTTGCGTGCAGGCGATGAGTGTCCCGTATGCGGCAAAACGAAGGGCGGATGATAATATTTAAGCAAACGCAGCGTTATATTATCGGCAGACAAATGGCTGCCGCCATATTACGGCAGATAAGTTTTATGAGTTTACATATATAAAATCCGGGCAATATGAACACACTGTCATCAGAAACATTGATTGCCGTTGTCAAAGAGGCAGCATGCCTTATGCAGACCGACGGCTTTGAAGTATCATGCAAAGAAGGCTTCTCCAACATAGTCACATCATCGGATGTTGCCGTGCAGGATTTCCTGTGTGACAGGCTGGCTGCGTTACTTCCCGACTGCGGATTTATATGTGAAGAAGAAGACATGCGTGACACATCGCATGAATATACGTGGATAATAGATCCGATAGACGGCACGGCAAACTATAGCAGGGGCATTGCGCAATGTGCGATATGCGTGGCACTTAAACACGTGGATAAAATAGAGCAGGGCGTTGTATACATACCTCAGACAGGCGAACTGTTTCATGCTGAGCAGGGCAGGGGTGCATGGCTGAACGGACAGAGGATATACGTGTCACAACGGCAGTTTGCCAATTCAATAATGTGTACGGCACTTCCTGTATATCATAAGGAACATACGGACGTGTGCTCGGACATAATCCGCGAGACGTTCATGCAGTGCAATGACATTCGCAGGTTTGGTGCGTGTGCGCCGGAACTGTGCTATCTTGCCATGGGACGCTGCGAACTGTACTTTGAATATCTGCTCAGTCCGTGGGATTTTGCGGCTGCATCGCTCATAGTAACCGAGGCGGGCGGAATAATAACAGACCTTAACGGAGACCGTCCGACATGTAACGGGCAATGCGGAATTGTCGCAGGCAACAGTAAGGAGAACCACGCAAGACTTTTGGATATCGTCAGAAAAAGGTTAAGTAAATGATATCGGCACCGCATAACTCCGCAAGTGCTATTTTCAGAAGCATAAGAACCGCGGCAGCAAATTCTTCATTCTTCATTCATCATTCTTCATTTTAAATCCGTTCAGCACGTCGGTAATCTTCATAACCTCATCTTCCGTGAGAACCTGATTGCACGGAATGCTGAGTTCTTCGCGGTGTATCTTCTCGGTTATGGGCAGGTCAAGATGCTCAAGCTGCCTGTAACACTCCTGCTTGTGCGGCGGTATTGGATAGTGTATCACGGTCTGTATGCCGTGCTCCGACAAATATTTCTGAAGCCTGTCGCGCTCTTTGCACATTACGGGGAATATGTGGAACACGTTGTTTTCCGTGTATTCTCTTCCCGGAACATCTAAGTGCGGGTTCTTTACATTATCAATATAGTGGCGGGCAACACGCCTGCGCGCCACGTTCTCCTCATCGAGATATCGCAGTTTCACGTTCAATACGGCGGCATGAAGCTCGTCCATGCGGCTGTTCATGCCCTTGTAAGGGAAGACATACTTCACAGACGAGCCGTAGTTGGCAAGCGTGCGGACCATCTCCGCAAGCTCTTTGTCGTTTGTCGTTACCGCTCCCGCATCGCCCAATGCACCGAGGTTCTTGCCGGGATAGAAGCTGTGGGCGGCTGCATCGCCGAGAGAACCGGTCTTTTTTAATGAAGAATGAAGAGTGAAGAATGAAGAATGAGGATTTGAAAATGAAGAATGGGGAGTTAAAAAAGAAGAATTTTCTGTCGCATTTGTTTCTTCTGCCGTTTCAGGTGATGTGTGATGAGCGTTTTTAAAGCCGTAGGCGGCAGCAAATCCTTCATTCTCAAATCTGCATTCTTCATTCTTCATTCTTAATTCTTCATTCCCAAACGTCGCTCCATGTGCCTGTGCATTGTCCTCAATAAGCTTCAGATTGTACCGCCGGCAGATATCCTTTATCTTTTCGGTGCAGGCACACTTGCCGTAGAGATGTACAATCATTATAGCCCGTGTGCGTCCTGTGATGGCGCTTTCGATGAGCGTGTCGTCTATCTGGAACGTGTCTTTGCGCGGCTCCACAAGTACCGGAGTAAGTCCGTTAGCCGTAATGGAGAGTATGGAGGCAATGTATGTGTTTGCAGGGACGATTACTTCATCGCCGCGTTTCATCACCCCCAGTTCCATATATGCGCGCAGTATCAGCGTGAGAGCATCAAGCCCGTTGCCGCAACCTATGCAGTGTTCCGTTCCGATATACCGTGCATAGTTTTCTTCAAAAAGGCGGTTTGCCTCTCCGTGCAGGTACCACCCGCTGTCCACAACGCTGCTCACGGCATCGTGTATCTCGTCCGCATGCAGCTCCGTGATTTTCTTTATGTCAAGATATTTTATCATAGCGTAGTCAATTCTTTGTGTTTACAGGTGCTTTAAGTACAAATCTCCCGTCCTGCCATATAACCTTATACGGCGATATTTCGTTGAGACACCTTTCCACATACAGGTCTTTCTCGTTGGTGCCTTCACGCTCTGTCAGCAGAAAAGGCAGCTTTCCCGTATGCCTGTATGCCGTCTCTATGTATCTCTTGTTCATGTTGTCGCTTGTGAAGACAGTGGAAAATACGGCGTAAGGCTTGCAGTCGAGGAGTGATATTGCAGTTGTTGAGAAGCTGCATATCATGTAACTTCCGTCAGGGATGAGCGGCTTCACCTCGTTTATCAGCCTGTTGTGCATGTCCGCGTTTTCCTTTGTCGTCAGTATGTTTTGCGTCAGCGGACTGTCTATGGTATACCGGCATTGCAGCCTGTTGCCCTCTTCCATCATCGGACGTTTGACGTTTGTGAATACAAATCCTATACATGCCGATATGTAGCATATCGTGAGAGCCTTGGCGTAAACGTGCCGCATGTCACGTATTAGAAGACTTCTGCCGTTGAGTATGATGCTTATCGCCAGTGGCAATGACATAAAACAGATGTCTTTTCCAAAGAACTCCACCTGCGCGTTGCTGCCTATCGGGAATACTAAGGGGATGTAAAGGGAGAGGATGAAAAGGCATTTCAGCCTGGTGTCTGTAACGTTGAAGACAAGCGTTGCTGCGAGTGTGGCAAGGCAGATGCCGACAGTAATGTTTGCCACAGGTTCCCAATAGTATATGTTTATTATGACAAGCAGTGATATGGCGGCAACCGCTGGCTTCCTGAACCTGTGTGTACGGGACAGGACGATGCAGGCGGCTGCGACGGCAATGACGGCAAGCGCGCCTCCCTTAATCTCTTCCTTGTATATGCTGTATATGTTTATTATGATGTGTGCCATGCTGTGCGGGTCGTCCATGTTGCCGCCGATATGCGTCAGGTCCTTTATTGTCAGGAGCATTACATCTGTCATTCCGGCTGCATGGATTGCCGCCATGGTTGCAAGTACGCCGCCTGTCACGCCTGCAAAGAAGCATGCCAGCTGCCGCATTGCAGGCATGAAAGACTCCTGTCTGTGCGATATGAGTATGGCAAGAAAGGGTATTCCGATGAATGTAAGGTTGGTAATCCGGAAGAAAAAGGCACATCCAGCGAGCATTCCGCTTGCCATGATGAACCACGGCTTTATTTGTGTCATGCCGTGATGATATGCGATGAGCGCGAGTGTAAGCAACCCTATGGACAGGTCGTTGTAGTTTATCTCCGTGTAGCTTTCAAAGTGTGACAGTGTTGCAAGCAGCAGTCCGAGGATTATATACCGCTGTCTTATGAAGCGTTTAAGATACAGATATATTATTATCTGAAACCCGATGACGAATATAAGGTGCATGATGCGCAGCCCCATATACGAGTTTACGGACAGCAGGTCGCACAGTGCGGACATGCTTAGGAATGTCATAAGCCACTGTCCGAGGAAGTAAACCGTTACCGGGTCGTCCCTGAAGTGCTGGTAACCGGACATGTAGAAGCCGATGTCAAGATACGACAGCCCCTGAAACATCTGTATTCCGAGGAATGCAGCGGCAAACAATATGTAGGCGATGAACGGCAGATGCCCGTATCCGTACAGCCGTTCTCTTAGGCGGGAGTTATGCTTCATGGCTTATATCTCAAATGAAAGTTTAAGCGAACTGCGGCATCCGATGCTTTCCTTGAAGCTGCACAGCCCGTAGTTTGGCATGCTCTCTTCGGTAGAGGGACCGATGTCGAGTATCTCAAGACCTTGTTTGTGGTAGTGTTCGAATATGCGGTATGCAAGGAGGTTCATAGGCCGCAGTGATGCGTGTTCACGCAGGTCGCCCCAGTATATGACCTGATATATCCTGTCCGTAACATGGAACACCTGCGCAGCCGCTATGTCATTGTCTCCATGACTGAGTATAAAGAAGTCGGCAGGTATCACGTGTGTCGTGTCAATCACTTCCCCGTATGTCATCCTTAGAGGATATCCGTGCTCCTCCCTGTTCCTCTTTATAATGTCGTATGCCCTTTTTATGTCTTCACAGTCATTGCCGTCTGCAACGGTAAAGGCGATGTCCTGCTCCATGGCATGCCGCAGGTTCTTTTTCGCATTACGTTCAATGACGGTTTCGTAACCGTTGAAATCGGATATGAGAAAATGATAGTTTATATCCATTTTGTATAGCCGTGCCTCGCGGAAGAGGGCATTCGCAACGCATGGCAGGTGTCTGTCGTCATAGAAAAAGGGCGGCAGTGTCATCCTGATGCGCCTGTTCCGCTCCCTGCCATATTCCTTCAGGGCTTTTATAGCATCGTCGATGAACTCTATGCTTTGCGTCTTGTTGTATGTCAAACCGCCGAAAGGAGCAGAGAACGGGGACAGGAGTGTGCCGCTGTTGTCATCTCCGAGGACAAGCCCGAAGCGTACTTTTGGGTTTCTGAATATCAGGTAATGCAGTCTGGCGGTCTTTCTCCTGTTCAGCTCGGAGAAAGGACCACCGTTGTAAATGTGCGGATAACGGGTGAAGACAGCCCCGTATTCTTCTGCCGATGTCTCAATGATCTGCATTGTTCTTATATCTTATGAATTCGTCATAGTCGCGTATATAGTCCTCTTCCTCAAACAGTTCGGATGCCATTACCATGCAGACGGCACCGGAAGAGAAGTCGTCAAGCGTGCGCCAGATGCCCGTGTCGACCAGCAACCCCTGATAGGGATGATTAAGAAGGTAGGTCTTTTTCTCCGTGCCGTTGTCCAAAGTGACGTGGAAACTGCCGCTTACGGCGGTGATGAACTCAAGGCATTTCTTGTGCGCATGCCCCCCACGGCATTCTCCGCCGGGAACATCGTAGACCCAGTAAACGCGTCTTATGCTGAAAGGAAGGTTCTTGTTCTCCTCGGCAACGGTAAGGTTGCCGCGCCTGTCTATAATCTTAGGGAGGTCTATAATCTTGCTTTTCATATCTTATATAACGCGCTTTATCAAGTAAGAGTATATTTTGTCGACGAAATATTTCTTTGTTATGAATGACGCAAAGACCGTAATCGGTAGCGAAACAAAGAACAGCAGCGGTGCGCTTACATCGGTGATGATGCTCCGCAGGATGTTTCCTGTAAACCTTAAAACCGCCATGTGAACCATGTAGAACTCAAAACTGATGCTTCCAAGCCACATCATTGTCTTTGAATGAAGTATCTTTGTGATGATGCCGCCATGCTTGTCCGTAATGGAAAGCAGGTATATGAATATCGGAACCGTTATCCAGAACAGTGCGGAACACCTTATGTTGGCTGGTGTATATTGATATATGGCGTATGTAAGAAGCATTATTATGACGGCTGAAAGTTCCATAAAGCCGGCACTACACCTGTTTATCTTCGCCGTTAATGCGCACGAAAAGCTATGTGTGATATCGGACTGGTAGACCCTGTAGAGCATTATTCCTACGGCAAAATCGATAATCCTTGTCATCGGGGAAGCGTATAAAATGGCGTTGATTTTGTTCTCAGGAACTGAAAAAGACAGTGCTGTCCATGCCACAAGAACGACCGTTGTCATTGCCATGACTTTCTTTATGCTGCCTCTTACAATCTTTTTATAAAGCAGAGGGAACATAAGATAAAAGAACATCATGTCCGAAAGAAACCATGATGAGCCGTTTGCGACAAAGTAAAACTTGTCGTCCGGAAACCAGCTTTGCAGCAGAAGGATGTTTGGAAGCAGCAGGTATGGTTCGGTATATCTTCCAAGGCGCATGTCCATCAGCAGCACAATAATCATCGTAATGATGTGCAACGGATAGAACTTCAGCAGCTGTTTGGTGAAAAACTGCCTGTTGCGGAACTCTCCGTTCTCAATTCTCGTGCCGTATCCAACCGACAGCACGAAGCCGCTGAGAATGAAAAAGAATGACACTCCGCATTCTCCTCCAAAGTCAAAACTTATGCTTGCCCATGTTATGTGCGACATGAAGACAAGCAGGATAAATATAAATCTGAGCGACTGTAAGTTCTTTATCATGTGAATATTTATGTGTTTTAATTATAAACGTGCAATACTTATAATCCGAAAGCAGTCATTTGCCATTGCTAAAGCTGCCCTTTTTACATCCTAAAGCTTAGCTTTAAGACTCAAAAAGGGCAGCTTTATGAAATTTTTATGATACCTTCTAAAATTGTAAGAAAATGCGCCTTAATAGTCAAAGACTGTAAGCATTTGTCCTTTTTGCGGGCTTTCAGCTCTTTTTCATATACGGGTCGGTTCCCAATACGGTGCCTGCCAGCCGTTTTGCCTTGTCGCGCAACGCATCGATGTCTGCATCCACGTCACCGTAACACAGCACAACGCCCATGCGTCTGCCCACATGTGCCTCCGGCTTACCGAAGATGCGGATGCGCGTGCGGTCTTCTTTCAGAGCCTCGGACAGGTTGTATGTCAGCGGCTTGTCTGACTCCTCGGGCGACAGGACAACTGCACTTGTGCCCGCATGCTCGAGATGTATGCCTGCAATCGGCAGCCCCATTACGGCACGGAAGTGCAGTTCAAACTCGCTGAGGTTCGTTGTATGTCCGAGAGTTACCATGCCCGTGTCGTGCGGACGCGGTGAAAGCTCGCTGAATATCACCTCACCCTGCTTTGTCAGGAAGAACTCCACGCCCCATATTCCGGCTCCCGTCAGCGCGCGGGTCACCTCTTCCGCCATGTGCTGTGCCTGCTTGAGAGCCTCGTCCGAAATCTTATACGGCTGCCAGCTCTCGCGGTAGTCGCCGCCTTTCTGTACGTGTCCTATGGGCGGACAGAACAATGTCGGTCCCTCTTTCTGCGTCACCGTGAGCAGCGTAAACTCCGATTCGAAGTCTATAAACTCCTCTATGATAACCTCTTTCACGTCACCGCGGCTGCCTTCCATTGCCTCCTTGAACGCCTGTTCAAGCTCATCGTCGTTGTGAACATAGCTCTGACCGTGTCCCGACGACGACATCAGCGGCTTCACGACGCACGGGAAACCTATCTCATCGGCGGCTTTCTTGAACTCGTCAAATGTCTTTGCATAGAAATACTTTGCCGTTCTCAGTCCCAGTTCCCTTGACGCAAGGTCGCGTATGGCACGCCTGTTCATGGTGTAGTTCACGGCTCTTGCGCTCGGAACAACCTGTATTCCCTCTTTCTCAAAGTCGAAAAGACGCTCCGTCCTGATAGCCTCTATCTCCGGAACGATAATGTCCGGACGGTGTTTCTCTACCACGGCGGCAAGCGCATCGCCGTCGAGCATGCTGAAAATTTCGCGCTCGTCGGCAACCTGCATTGCCGGAGCGTTGTCGTAACGGTCGCATGCTATGACATACTGTCCGGCACGTTTCGCCGCGATAACAAACTCCTTGCCCAGTTCTCCTGAGCCTAACAACAATATCTTCTTCATATATATCAAATCTTTTGTTTCATCATCTGCCATTCGGGGGTCACTGCCATTCTGCGTATACATCTGTCCATCGCTGCCATCATGTCCTCCTGGCTCATGCCGCGGCTGCGCGCTATCTCGTCGAGAGACATGCGGGCGGTGCCGAAAAGTCCGTAGTAGCTTATGAGGGCTTCCTCGTCTTCCGGTCCGAGCAGGTGCAGTATGTGCTCCATGCCATGCGCCGTGTCATGGCTGACGGCATCCGGTGTGTACGCCATACGCACCAGGAAAGAGTGCAGTTCGCCTGAAAGTCTGTCTGTCATCTGCCCTTGTACATGCTGTCGTAATACTTCTCGTAGTCTCCGCTTGTGATGTTGTCCAGCCACTCCTGGTTCTCCAGATACCACTTGACGGTCTTCTCTATGCCCTCTTCAAACTGCAGGCTCGGCTCCCAGCCCAGTTCACGCTGCAGCTTCGACGAGTCTATGGCATAGCGCAGGTCATGCCCCGCACGGTCCGTAACATATGTTATAAGGTCCATGTCCTCGCCCTCCTTACGTCCTAAGAGACGGTCTACGGTGTTGATGACAACCTTTATTATATCTATGTTTTTCCACTCGTTAAATCCTCCGATGTTGTATGTGTCGGCTATTTTTCCGTTGTGGAAGATAACGTCTATTGCCCTTGCGTGGTCCTCGACGTACAGCCAGTCGCGCACGTTCTCGCCCTTTCCGTATACGGGCAGCGGCTTTCGGTGGCGTATATTGTTGATGAACAGCGGTATGAGCTTCTCCGGAAACTGGTACGGACCATAGTTGTTGGAGCAGTTTGTCACTATCACGGGCATGCCGTATGTATCGTGGAACGCCCGTACAAAGTGGTCGCTCGATGCCTTTGATGCCGAGTATGGCGAGTGCGGGTTATACTTCGTCGTCTCCCGGAAGAATTTTTCGCCGTATGCAAGGTGGTGCTCTGCCGACGATGCCGTTGTGGTGAACGGCGGCTCTATGCCGTCGGGATGTGTCAGTTCAAGCGCACCGTAAACCTCATCGGTGGATATATGATAGAAGCGCTTGCCGTCGTATTTCTCCGGCAGGCTCTCCCAGTAAGTCTTTGCAGCCTGCAAGAGGGTGAGCGTTCCCATTACGTTGGTGCGTGCAAACGTGAACGGGTCCTTTATGCTGCGGTCCACATGGCTCTCCGCCGCGAGGTGTATTATTCCGTCTACGTTGTGCTTTTTCATAAGCTCAATGATTGTATCATAGTCGCAGATGTCAGCCTTTACGAACGTATAGTTGGGCTTTTCCTCTATATCCTTCAGGTTTGCAAGATTGCCGGCATAAGTAAGCTTGTCGAGGTTGATGATGTTATACTCGGGATACTTGTTCACGAAAAGGCGTACAACGTGGCTTCCGATAAAGCCGGCGCCGCCTGTGATGATGATATTCTTCATGTTGCTTATATCTTAATTATTAGCTTTTTATTCTTGACTATCCTAATGTTATAACTTCACAATCGGTGAATTTATTGCCTTCAACGGTCAGTCTTACAAGCGTCCTGTCCTTGTGCCACCCTTGAAGTCCCGCTGCTCCCGGGTTTATATGCAGCAGGTTCAGCGTCTTGTCATACTTTATTTTAAGTATGTGTGAGTGTCCGCTGATGAACAGTTGCGGCGGACTGGCATATATCTGTCCACGTATGCTTGCGTCGTAGTTGCCCGGATAACCCCCGATATGCTTCATCAGCACCTCTGCGTCCTCACATTTCCAGCGCAGCTTTTCGGGATACATCAGCCGCAGGTCTCCGCCGTCGCAGTTTCCGCATACAGCCCTGAACGTCCTGAACGCCGCAAGCCTTTCCGCCACCTCCGTCGAGCCGATGTCTCCGGCATGCCATATCTCGTCACACGGTTCGAAGTATTTAAGATACTTATCGTCCCAGTATGAATGTGTGTCGCTGATTATTCCTATCTTTTTCATGCTTATCTGATTGTTGCCGGCATTGCCATGCCTGTCGTTCCGGTATGTCCTGCCGTGCCGTCCGTCCGGTTGCGGACATCCGTTTACAGTCCGTCGTGAAACTTTTTTCTTACAACTTCCGCTATAAACTCTGCCGTTCCCTCATGTCCCAGCAGACTGGAGTTTATGCAAAGGTCGTAAGACTCGCTGTGTCCCCACCGTTTTCCGGTGTAATAATTGTAGTATGAAGACCGGCTGTTCTCCCCGTCCGCAATTATCTTACGCGCCGTGGCACGGTCGCAGTCCATGCGCCTGCATACGGCGTTTATGCGCTGTATGGTGTCTGCCGTTATGAATATGTTGAACACATTCCTGCGGTTGCGCAGCACATAGTCGGCACATCGCCCCACGAACACGCACGAACCCTTCCCGGCAGCCTTTATTATGGCATCGCTCTGAAACTGGAACAGGCTTTCCTGAGAGAACTTGTTGCTGTAGAAACTGTTGTCCGATACATACGGAGTGTGCAGGTGGAACAGCGACCGGAAGAACCCCTTCTTCTCGTCGTTCTGCTCAAAGAACTTCTCACAGAAGCCGCTTTCCTTTGCGGCAAGGTTCAGAATTTCCTTGTCATACAGGCTGCAGCCGAACTCTTCAGCCAGCATTCCGGCTATTATCCTGCCGCCGCTGCCAATCTGCCGTCCCACGGTTATAATAATGTTCTCACTCTTGCTCATTCTTCATTGTTTTATGTTGTAGGGAGAATTTCTTCATATAGATTGCCAGCATCACACCTGCCAGTACCGCCGATACCGCGTCGCTTATCGGCATGGATATCCACACGCCGTCCGTTTTAAATATCGGTGACAGTATGGCGAGCAGCGGCAACAGCAGAAGCATCTGCCTCGACAAAGACAGGAAGATGCTTATCTTAGCCTTTCCGATGCTCTGGAAAAAGTTTGTTATCACCATCTGGAAGCCTACTATGGGAAAAGCCGCCAGCGTTATGCGCAGTCCTTTCACCGAAATGTCTATCAGTTCCTTGTCCGTTGTGAACAGTCTTGCGCAGGGATATGGCGCGAACTGCGAAATAAGAAATCCCGAAGTCGTTATTACCGTGGCGGATATCATCGAGTATTTCACAACCTTCATCATCCTGTCAAACTGCAGTGCGCCGTAGTTGTAGCCCGCTATTGGCTGCATTCCCTGATTTATTCCCATGACAATCATCACGAAGATAAACGCCACCTTGTTCACTATTCCGTATGCACCCACAGCCATGTCGCCCCCGTAGCGGGACAGTCCGTTGTTGATGAAGATAACCACCAGACATGCACAGACGTTCATCGCAAACGGCGATATGCCGATGCCTATTATGTTCTTCACGATGTCTCCGCGCAGCCTGTACGTTCCTTTTTGGAAGTGGAGCATCTCCTTCTTGTTGCTGAACAGCCTTATCTGCCATGTCAGCGCAACTATCTGCGACAGTATCGTGGCGTATGCCGCACCCCTTATGCCGAGGTCGAATACCCATATAAACAGCGGGTCGAGAACGGTGTTGAGCACCACCGTGAATATCGTTGCATACATTGCCGCCTTCGGCTTGCTTGCTGCGCGCAGCACGGCGTTAAGCCCGAAGTAGTGGTGAGTGAAGATATTGCCCGCCAGTATTATCACCATGTAGTCGCGTGCGTATGGCAGTGTCTGCTCGCTTGCCCCGAAAAAGAACAGTATGGGGTCGAGAAGCAGGAGTGTTACGATGCCGAATGCCAGTCCTATTATGGTGTTCAGCACCACCGTGTTGCCGAGGATGTTCTCTGCCGTCTTATAGTCTTTCTGCCCAAGTTTTACCGAAATGCAGGTGGATGCGCCTACTCCTATTGCCGCGCCGAACGCAGCCGACAGGTTCATAAGCGGGAAAGTGATAGCCAGTCCTGATATTGCAAGTGCTCCGACCCCCTGTCCTATGAATATGCTGTCCACCATATTGTACAGCGATGACGCAGTCATGGCTATTATGGCAGGTATGGCATATTGCATCAGCAGTTTGCCCACGGGACGCGTCCCCAGTTCAAGTGTTGTCTGTCTGTTGTCCATTGGTTGTCTGTTGTTTGCCTTGCAAAATTAGTAATTTTATCCGACTTCCTGTTTGCAGATATGCGAAAACATTGTGATTTTTTGGCAATTACGTGATTTAGGTGTACTTTTGTAACCTGTAAAAGACAACAGTCAAATGAAAAATAACATAGTTCTGTTTATTATTCTGTTATTTGGCATATCCCTGCTGCAGGCATACGGCGATGACGTGCCGGAACTTATAAGCTATCCCGGAGGCCGTTGTTACATGTACCGGCTTACGCTTTGCGACAAGCAGGGCACACCTTTCTCGCTCGAACGTCCCGAAGAATTTCTTTCACAAAAGTCCTTGGAGCGCCGCCGCAGGCAGCATCTGCCTGTCGACTCCACCGATCTGCCCCTGTCTCCCGCATACCTTGACATGATAAGGTCTGCCGGAGTGGACATCGTAAGGTGCAGCAAGTGGAACAACACGGTGCTCGTTCGCAGCCGCAGGCACGACCTCTTGCGCGGTCTTGCCTCCCTCCCGTGCGTGCGCGATATAAAAAAGGTGTGGACGTCTCCCGACTCCATAAAGCCTTCCAACCGGCGTGCCAGGTGGCATAAGGAGTTCACCCGGTGGGACACCGTTGCCCAGACGTCATACGGAGTGACCGAAGAACAGCTTGCCATGCTCGGCGGCATACGCATGCACAACGCCGGGTTTACGGGCAGCGGGATTACGATAGCCGTCATGGACGGCGGCTTCATGAATGCCGACCGCATACCTGCGCTGTGCGGAATAAAGGTTGAGGGACATGCCGACTTTGTTGTTCCGCCGTCGCAGGACATATTCAAAGAGATTGACCACGGCACGCGCGTGCTGTCCGCCATGGCTGTCAGCGTGCCCGACTTCTTTATCGGAGCGGCTCCCGGTGCTTCATATTGGCTGTTGCGGTGTGAGGACGACCGCACCGAAAGCCTTGCCGAAGAAGACTACTGGACGGCGGCAGCCGAGTTTGCCGACAGCGTCGGTGTCGACATCATAAACAGCTCGCTGGGCTTTCACAGCTTTGACGATGCCTCCACAAACTACAGATATGTGCATCAGGACGGGCACACGGCAATGATTTCAAGAACCGCATCCATGCTTGCCCGTAAGGGCATTGTGCTGGTAAACAGTGCCGGAAACGACGGCATGGGAGCATGGAAACGCATTAACTTTCCTGCCGATGCAACCGACATGATAACAGTCGGTGCCGTTACGCCGGGGCGCACCAATGCCGCTTTCAGCAGCGTCGGTCCCACTGCCGACGGGCGTGTTAAGCCCGATGTCATGGCAATGGGCAGTCCGGCTGCCGTCGTCACGGGGCGCGGAACGATAAGCAAGGATGTGGGAACATCGTTCTCCACACCTCTCGTCTGCGGCATGACGGCATGCCTGTGGCAGGCTCTGCGCGACAAGACGGCACTCGAGATAATAGACCTCGTGCGCCGTAGCGGCAGCAACCATTCCACGCCCGACAATATTTACGGCTATGGCATTCCCGACTTCTGGAAAGCCTACAACATGGGAAAACAGAAGAAAGGCATGGCACAATGACACATCATATTTCCTTAAAAGAACTGAACATGCTTGTCCGCGACACCATTTCGCTGGCAATGCCCGACGACTATTGGGTCGAGGCGGAGCTTTCCGAGATACGTGAGGTGCGCGGACACTGCTATATGGAGCTTATACAGAAGGACCCGCAAACCAACACCCCCGTGGCAAGAGCTTCCGCCAACTGCTGGGCTTCGACGTGGATGCTCGTGCGCCAGTGCTTTGAACGCGTAGCCGGACAGCCTCCGTCGCGTGGCATGAAGGTGCTCCTGCAGGTGCATGCACGGTTTCATGAGAACTACGGTTTCTCGTGGATTGTGACAGACATAGACCCAACATACACTCTCGGAGACATGGCGCGCAAGCGTCGCGAGATAGTCCGCATGCTGAAGGAAGAGGGCGTCTTCGACCTCAACAGGGAACTGGTGCTGTCGCCTTTTGCACAGCGCATAGCCGTGGTGTCGAGCGCTTCAGCCGCCGGATACGGCGACTTCTGCCACCAGTTGCAGACCAACGGCTACGGATATGTGTTTTATCCGGTGCTTTTCAGTGCCGTCATGCAGGGCGAGGGCATAGAACAGAGCATCATTGCAGCCCTCGATGCCGTCAATTCCGCTGCCGAAAGCTTCGATTGTGTGGTTATCATAAGGGGCGGAGGTGCCACGAGCGACCTCTCCGGATTTGACACCCTTGCCCTTGCCGAGAACGTGGCAAACTTCCCGTTGCCTGTCATCACGGGCATAGGGCATGAACGCGACGAGTCGGTGCTGGACATGGTTGCCCACACAAGTGTGAAGACTCCCACGGCGGCGGCAGCCTTTCTGACTGACAATCTGCGGCGTACCGAGACGGCTGTCGACAATGCCATGGAGCGTATTGTGAGAGCTGCCGTAACGAGGATAAAGGAAGAGAAGATGCGCATCGGGCGCATATCGGACAATGTTCCGGTGCTCTTCTCGCTTGTCAGGGCGCGGCACACAGCCGCCCTCGATGTGCTCCGGGAGCGGCTGCGTGCCGGAGCTGTGCGCCGCATGGACACCGCCCGTACCCGTTGCGACTTTATAGAGAAGCGTCTTGGCACGTGTGCCGTGCAGCTGATAAAGGACGGGACGGCGCGTCTTGACACCCTGTCGCGGCGCGTTGAGGCAGCCGACCCCGTGAACATACTGCGCCGCGGATACAGCATAACGCTCGTAAACGGGCGCGCCGCGCGCAGTGCGGCATGTCTGAAGGAAGGCGATGAGGTGGAGACGCGTCTTGAAAAAGGCTGTTTCAGGGCTGTTGTCGGAGACATAGAGACTAATGACGAGTAAAGGAGATACAATATATAAAAAAAGAAAAATGTGATGAAAAAGGATATTAAATATGAGGAAGCCGTGCGCCGGCTTGAAGATATCGTTGGCAGGATGGAGAGCGGCGACATGGATATAGACATGCTCGGAGAGCAGTTGAAGACGGCAAAGGAGCTGATGAAACTGTGTAAGGACAAGCTGACAAAAGCTGATGAAGAAGTGAGGAAGATACTCGACGAAAAGTGACGCTTCGGCAACGGTTTCCCAAAACGCCGTCTTTCAGCCTCCAAAAGGGCATCTTTTAGAACGCAAAAGGTGCCCTTTTGGAGGCTGAAAGACGGCGTTTTGGAATGTAAAAGGTATGTTTCTGTCTGTCAGGGAGTTGCAAGACGGGAAGAGACGGGCTGTCACTCTTCCGACAAGACGTAGTTGTTTAAGGCGAGGGCAGCAAGCGCGATTGTGGCTATGGCGAGTGTTACGGGGTTTATCTGTTGCACTTCCATAGTGCAGATGTCAGCCGTGACATCGTAGAAATATGTCGTAAGATATTCCCAGCCGCGGAATATTATGAAGACGGCAATGCCTGCCGCGGCGCACAGGGCTGTCCAAATGCGGTTCGTCCGGCTTGCCCGTCCCGGCAGCCTGCGCATCACACGCCGTGAGAAACCGTTGTCTTCAATCTCCGTGATGTTCTCTTCAAAGAACTTTTTTATCAGTATGTCGTCTCTGTTATCTGTCATATCCGTTTTCTTTTAAGAATGTTGCAAGTTTCTGCTTGCCGCGCGACAGGTGCGACTTTACCGTTCCTGCCGGCATGCCCGTAACCTCCGTGATGCCGTCGATTGACATTCCGTCAACGAGTTGCAGCGTTATGCATGTGCGCTCGTCGGTCTTCAGCCTGCCCAGCGCGCTGTAAAGGTCCATGTGCAGGGCTTCCGCGGCGCTGCCGCCCGTGGCTGTTTCGGGCAGGGGAGTGCCGTCTATGTCATCCGTCTGGCGGTGGGAGCGTGTGTAGTCGTAGAACACGTTGTAGGCTATCCGGTGCAGCCATGTGGAGAAACTCGACATGCTCCGGAACGAGCCAAGGCGTGTATATGCCTTTATGAAGGTGTCCTGCGCAAGGTCGTCGCTCAGTGCAGCGTTGCCCAGGGTGAGGTTCATGAACATCCTGCGCACAGCCGACTGGTGCTTCTTCACAAGCTTGTCGAAAGCCCGCTTGTCATGAAGCACCAGCACGCGTGTCACCAACGATATGTCGCTAATTCTTTCCACCGGCGCTTTCTTACATTTCCGTTTCGTCCTCTCCGTCGCCGGTCTTCTTGTGCATGGTGTGTGCAGTGCGCCCGTCGCCGTGTCTGTTGTCTTTCACGGTCTTGGAAATCACCGCCTGCCCCACGCCGTAGAACAGCACTATACATCCTATGCCCGTAAGCGGGGCGGCACCTATTATGCCGAAAAGGAATATCAGTCCCAGTCCGATGCTTATGTTCTTGATGCCCTTTTTCCACATCGTCTCATTGGTATATTCCTCAGGCAGCATAAGTTCCTTGGGTATGTCATATCCCTTTTCCATGGCTCTTTCTATCATTTCGTACTTCCTGTTGCGGCGTTTCGTCAGTGTATATATTGCCAGTCCGGCAAGGATGAACGGCGAACAGACGATGAGCAGGCACAGGATGATGAGGAAAATGGCAACGATAGTGCCTGCGATGCCGATGCCGGGCAGATAGCCCATGAGGCTGAACGGGTCGTTGACGTTTTCGAACGGGTCTTTCACTATTTGTGCATTGTCGGCTTTTGTGTCGTCGGCATAAGCCTGTCCCGTTCCGGCGGACACGGAGGTGGTGTCCGAGAAAGCCGCTGTGGCGGCGGTGTCTGCCACTGTTGCCTGTTCGATAGTCTGCGGATTGTGGCGGTGGCGTTGCGCGTCGGCAACTGTCGCCGTGGTCAGTGCCGTCATTAACGACAGCGTTAGAAACAACTTTTTCATACTTTATAGGTCTTTTGTTTTCTTTTTGTTTGACGTGTAAAACTGCTGTTTGGTTGCAAAGTAATAAAAAAAGTGGTGATAAATCGCGTAAAGGGGCGGATTATTTGTAACTTTGTCTGCTGTAAAACATGGTTTTCATGACACTTCCCGACGATTTTATAAAATATACGCGGCAACTTATGGGCGACAGTCTGTGGCAGGCTCTGGAAGCGGGGCTTGCCGGTGAACCGCCCGTGAGCGTGCGTCTCAATCCCCTCAAATGCTCTCCGGACGCGGTTGACCTTGTCTCCGGCGACGGTGTCGTACCATGGTGCGCCGCCGGGCGTTATCTGAAGAGGAGACCCAATTTCACCTTCGACCCGCTTATGCACGCCGGTGTCTATTATGTTCAGGATGCCTCTTCGATGTTCCTCGAACGTGTCTTGCGGCGCTATGCGGCAGACGCGCCCGTGCGTGTGCTCGACCTTTGTGCCGCTCCGGGAGGCAAGTCGACGCTTGCAAGAAGCGTCCTGCCGGAGGGAAGCCTGCTGTTCTGCAACGAGCCTGTGCACGGGCGTGCAATGGTTTTGGCTGAGAACGTGCAGAAGTTCGGGCATGAGGACGTGGTGGTGACAAACAGCTATCCTGCCGACTATGGCAGATCGGGGCTGATGTTCGATGTTGTGGTTGCCGATGTGCCGTGTTCGGGAGAGGGAATGTTCAGAAAAGACGAGGGCGCGCGTGGCGAATGGAGTCTGAATAATGTTGAAAAGTGCCGCCGCCTGCAGCGTTCCATAGTGCAGGATGTGTGGCGCTGCCTCCGTCCCGGCGGTCTGCTGGTTTATTCTACATGTACGTTCAACGCTGCCGAGAACGAGGAAAACGTGCGGTATGTCGCCGATGAGCTTGGTGCCGACGTGCTGCCCGTTGACATAGAGCCGTCTTGGGGCATCACGGGGTCGCTGCTCGAAGGTTTTGATGCTCCCGTATACCGTTTCCTGCCGGGACTGACGAGAGGCGAGGGGCTTTTCATGGCGGTGCTCAGAAAGCATGGTGAAGACGGCGGCAGCGATGAGAGGCGTGGCAGGAAGAAGGCGGACAAGCCGCGTGCGGGAGCAGGAAAGAGTGCAGCAAAGGTGAAGGACAACGGCTGGATTGACGGCTTTGAGAATTACAGCATGCGTTTGTGCGACGGATTTTACAGGGCTGTGCCGCGGCGGTGGAGCGATGTATATGATGTGGCGGAGAAGCGTCTGCGGGTGATACATGCCGGTGTGACGGTGGGAGAGGTGAGGGGCAAGGATGTCGTTCCTGCCCAGTCGCTGCTTCTTTCGCGCGTATTCCGCAAGGAGGCTTTCCCGTGTGTGGAGATGGAACATCCCGCGGCAGTGGCTTTTCTGCGCCGGGAGGCGGTGCCGCTCGCTGCCGGTGTGCCGCGCGGACCGGTGGTGATGACATACAGGGGCTGTCCTATAGGATTTCAGAAGAACATAGGAAACCGTGCAAACAACCTGTATCCGGCAGAGTGGAAGATAAAAAGCACTTATGTGCCGGAGGACGGCTGCGATGTGATTGTAAAGGGGACGGACAACGGTATCTCCATCCGCTGACGCCGCTATTCCTCAAGACAGATGATAAATAAACAACAACAGATATAATGAAACAGTATTTAGACCTGCTCAGACGTATAAAGACGGAGGGCGTGAGGAAAGAAGACCGCACGGGAACGGGCACTATAAGCATTTTCGGACATCAGATGCGGTTTGACATGAGTGAGGGCTTCCCGCTGCTCACCACGAAGAAACTGCACCTGAAGTCGATAATATATGAGCTGCTGTGGTTCCTTAACGGTGACACAAACGTGAGGTATCTTCAGGAACACGGTGTGAGAATATGGAACGAATGGGCAGACGAGAACGGCGATCTCGGACCTGTTTATGGCAGCCAGTGGCGTTCATGGCCCGACTACCGAGGAGGTCATATAGACCAGATACAGAACATTCTCGACCAGTTGAGAAACAATCCGGACTCGCGGCGCATGGTTGTCAGTGCGTGGAACGTTGCCGATATAGACAGCATGAAGCTGCCGCCGTGTCACTGCCTGTTCCAGTTTTACGTGGCGGACGGCAGGCTGAGCCTTCAGCTTTACCAGCGCAGTGCCGATACTTTCCTCGGGGTGCCGTTCAATATAGCCTCGTATGCGCTGCTGCTTATGATGGTTGCGCAGGTTACGGGACTGGAACCGGGGGAGTTCATACATACCACCGGCGACACGCATCTTTATCTTAATCATCTCGAACAGGTGGATTTGCAGCTGACGCGTGAGCCGCGCCAGTTGCCAAGGATGATTATCAATCCCGAAGTGAAGGACCTTTTCAGCTTCAAGTATGAGGATTTCAGGCTCGAAGGCTATGACCCCTTGCCTCATATAAAGGCGGAGGTCAGTGTATAGTGGGTTGCTCTCATCTGCCGGAAATGGAGCTTGTCGGCGGATGATGTGTCAGCAAGGAGGAGATAATAAAGATAAAACAATCATTTATGAGAATAAATATCATCGCTGCGGTGGCAAGAAACCGGGCAATAGGAAGAGACAACAAACTTATTTACTGGTTGCCCGACGACCTCAAACGCTTTAAGGCTCTTACCACCGGGCATACTATAATAATGGGCAGGAAGACCTTTGAGTCGTTGCCGAAGGGTGCCCTGCCGAACAGGCGCAACGTGGTGTTGAGCCGCGATGCGTCGCTGTCGTTGGAGGGATGCGAATGCTTTTCGTCGCTCGGTGAGGCTCTTGCCGGTTGCAAGGTGGACGAGGATGTATATATAATAGGTGGCGCGAGCGTGTACGAACAGGCTATAGGAGTTGCCGACAGGTTGTGCCTGACGGAGATAGACGATACTCCCGAGGGAGCCGATGCATTCTTTCCGCCGTACGACGGATGGCATGCCGTTTCAAGGGAGGAGCATGTGAAGGATGAAAGACACGCATATAACTTTGCCTTTACGGACTATGTGAGGTGACGGAAGGACATCTTCGGTAGTCTGATATTTAAAATACAAAGGCGCAACGCCTTGCCTCAATTACCATGAAACAGCACGGCTTAGGAACCGTATGTACCGATAATGGCGGCAAGGCGTTGCGCCTTTGTATTGTCTTTGATTACGTGTTATGCTTCTTCTTCTGCCGTATTGTCCGTAGGAATGTCGGATATCGGCAGCTGACGGCTGAACGCCGAGTGGAACGAAATAATGCTTTCGCTCCTTGCAAGACCAAGGGGCTGGAGCTTGTTGTGGATGATATTGAGCAGATGATGATTGTTCAGGGCGTATATTTTGATGAACATGTCATAGTCGCCGGTGGTGTAGTGACATTCAACTACCTCCGGTATCTGCTGCAAAACGGCAAGTGCCTTGTCGAAATCTTCGGGGTTCTTGAGGTTCAGACCTATGTAGGCGCATGTCTCATAGCCTATTTTTTCAGGGTCGATGATGAACTGCGAACCTTTCAGAACACCTTGATTGCTGAGTTTCTGAATACGTTGGTGTATGGCTGCGCCGCTTACATTGCAAGCACGTGCCACTTCGAGAAACGGGATACGGGCATCTTCGGCAATGAGCCGGAGAATTTTCTTGTCCAATGAATCTAAGTTTTGATGTGCCATTTTTAGTATTAATTTTGTGTGCAAAGGTATATAAAAATATCAAATACGCAATGATTTGAAACCTAAAAAATGCTTTTTGATTATAGTTCCGAACTTAAACGGCACGGTGGTGAGTAAAATAACAGAAGTACGGAGACGTGTTTAAAAAAGTTTGGAGATTTTTTATTTCCGTTTGATATCAGTGTTGTCGTTTCGTGATGTGGCAGAATAGCTTATCCGTAAGACACCTGCTTTGCGCAGTGCCTGCTTCACTTTTATGATTGTCTCCATGCTTGTCTGCCTGTCGGCTTTTATCGCCACTGTTATGTTTTCCCGTTCCTCGGGTGTCAGCGGACGGCATATTTCGGAAATGTAGTCGGTCACCTCGTCAGTGCTTACATACTTGTCGTTTATCTGTATGTGTGTGTCCGTGCCGGAGAAGCGCTGCAGGTGGTCTGCTGGGGGACCTATATAAATATGTATTAGGGCACGGCTCTTCTTTGTCTTTGTAAGCTCCGTGCCTTCAGGAACACGGTATTTAACTTTCAGCGTGACTTCGCGCATGTGCGTCACGATGATGAAGAAGAAGAGAACGGTGAATATCAGGTCGGGCAGAGACGTCATGTTGAGCGACGGTATCCGGCGTTTCGGGCGGCGGAAGAATGTCATTCGGTGCCTCCTTCCTTTTCTTCGTTTATGTTCCCCGCATTGCTTTCAGGGTAGTTCTCGGCAATTCTTTGGGGATATGCGTCGGTTGCCTGTTCCTTTTCGGACGGCGTACAGCGGTTGTAGGGGCGTCCGAATGTGCGCATGGAATATATGTTGCGCAGCGTGTTATATGCCGCAACTATCTCGTTCTGCATGTTGAAGTAGGAGCTGTAGTCGGCTTTCGGGTCGACGCTTATGGATATGATGTGCTTTCGGCGGTCGGCTTTTTTGTCCACAAAAGTCATCACTTCCTTTCTCAGGCTGCCGCCGTTTAAGGGCTTGCCGTCTGCCAGTATATCCCCTGAAGCCGTTAATGTAAGCTGAAGGACATTGCGCTTGTCAATGTCGGCAACGGTCTCTTCCTTTTCATTGTCCTGCGGAGGAAGTTTCCGGAGAAGCCCCTTGTCAGTGTCCATGGAGGTCATTACAAGGAAGAACACAAGCAACATGAAAGATATGTCGCCCGTTGCCGTGGTGTTGAGAGACGGAACCCTGCGCCTGTCGTGCCTCCTTCTAATCATTATTTCCTTCCCCGTTATTTTATGTTGTTGTATCTTATGCGTTCCGTTATCACCATTATTATGGCAGCGGCGATAAGTATTATGCCGGTAATGATGAACATGTCGGCGGCTTTAAGCCAAAATGCCGTGGTGTATTGTGTGCCGTTGACGAACATGGGATGTGCCGAACCGGCGATGAACGTGACTGACATACATGCGGCGGTGACGGCAGCCGTGACTGCGGCAATGCGCCGTGAGGGTATGTTGTTGGCGTTTGCGGTGTCCCTGTCGTGCCTTCTTATTTCTCCGGCAACGGCAAATGCCGTTACAGCCAGTGCAGTTATGATGAGCAGGATGACAAATATTATCACGGCATCGGTGAACAGCGGCGACATGAACTGCGGGTCGTCATCCGACGGGATGTCGTATCCTATCATGTAGAAGCATCCGAATATGACGGCAGTAAGTGCTGCCAGAACGTACAGCACGCGTGAGGAAAACTTCTCAGCCTTTGTCTTTTCGTTTGCCTTTCCTTTATTTCCGGAGAATATCATCGTGCCTGTCTGCTTTTCGTTATTATGTCGAGCAAAGATATTGCAGCCTCTTCCATCTGCGTGGTTATGTGCTCGATCTTTGTCAGAATATAGTTATAGAACACCTGCAGGATAAGTGCGGCTATGATACCGAATATCGTTGTGATGAGCGCAACTTTCATTCCGGCTGCCACAATGGTGGGGCTTATGTCGCCGGCGGTCTGTATCTGCTCAAATGCCATTACCATTCCGACTACCGTACCGAGAAATCCCAGCGACGGAGCGATTGCTATGCACAATGTTATCCACGTGCATCCTTTCTCAAGATTGGCAGACTGTACCGAGCCATACGACACTATGCTGCGCTCTATGTTCTCCACTGGCTCGTCCGTACGCATGAGTCCCTGATAGCAGATTGATGCCACCGGACCGCGCGTTTCGCGGCATATCGACTTGGCACCGTCGATGTCTCCGTCCATAATCTTTACCTCGAGGTCTTCCAACAGCTTGCGTGTGTTTATCTCGGACAGGCTCAGATATATAATTCTCTCTATGCAGAAAGTAAGTCCGATGATGAGTGCCAGCGCCACAAGGGACATAAATCCCACGTTTCCCTCTATGAACTTGACCTTGATACTATTGTATATGCCGCCGTTGTCTGCCGCCGGCGCAAAATCTTCAGGTGCTTCCGCAAATGCCGTCATTGCCGTGTCGGCGGCAATGCTGTCAGTTTCAGCCACATCCGCCGTCGATGTCTTCTGTTCCGTCCGTACGGATACGGTGTCGCCTTGTGCGGCTGACGTGCTTGTAAGAATAAATATCAGGGATAAAGAAAATACGACTCTTGTAATCAATCTGTTCATTTGGTACGTATTAAAAGATGTTTGCGGAAAGAGGGGGATTCGAACCCCCGATACGCTTTTGACGTATACACGCTTTCCAGGCGTGCCTCTTCAGCCACTCGAGCACCTTTCCTTGATATGTCGCGGCAATAGCCGTTATGCGCTGCAAAATTATTCTTTTTCCCTCTATTTAACGCATAAAATCACATCTTTTTTATGTTTTCGTGTTTTTTTCTTTAATTTTTACAATTGCAACGGTCCTCATAATAAAGGCACGGAGGTGAAAATCCTGCATGCAGAATGTATGCCCTCCGTGCCTTTTAAGATAAATGTCATATAATATAATAGGTGTAGCCGCCTTCTTTTATCATATCGGCAGGCGGCACGCCTATTTGCTCGTCTCGCGGCTTGTGCGCTTCGTGCGCTTGTAACTGCGGTACTCGTCTATAGGAATTTCCACGTCGGGCTCTTCCAGATGACAGTCTTTGGGAAGCCCGAACTTCATGTACCTGATGTTAAGACCCCGCTCTATCCACATGTTCTCGTAGTATGTGCGGATGGAAAGTATCCTCTGTGTCTCGTCATCAAGTCCCCCGGTGTGATACAGGTCTTCTGTCCTGAAAAGCAGGGGCAGGCTGTTGTGGCTGACAACACATGTCGTATATGTAAACAGGAAGTTGCTGTCGGTCTTGAGATGTATGGTCCCGTTGTCGGCAAGAAACTTGCGGTAGCGTTCCAGAAAAGCCGTTCCGGTAAGCCGCTTGCTGACTTTCTTTATCTGCGGATCGCTGAATGTAAGCCATATCTCCTGCACTTCGCCGTCGTTGAAGAAGCGGTCTATCACCTCGATGTTGGTGCGGAGAAACGCCACGTTCTTAAGTCCCTTCTCCAAAGCCAGCGTCGCGCCCGTCCACATGCGTGAGCCTTTGATGTCGACGCCGATGAAGTTCATGTCGGGATAGAGCTGCGCCAGTCCCACCGTATATTCTCCCTTTCCGCATCCAAGCTCAAGGACTATCGGGTTGCCGTTATGGAAATAATCCTCATGCCAGCGTCCTTTCATCTCAAAAGGAATCTGGTCGACAACCGAATAAGGGTATTGAAAAACGTTCTCATACCGTTCCATGTCGGCGAATTTGGCTAATTTTCCCTTGCCCATCAGTGTTATGCTCTGTATTAATTTTATGTTTCTTAAATGCCTGAGACTATTCTATCACAACCTTAGTCCAGCCGTGTATGTCCGGCTCGGTGCCGTACTGTATGCCGCGCAGCTTGTTGTAAAGTGCGGTGCTTACCGGTCCCGGCTTGCCGTCTTTGCTTATAACGTAGCTCTTGCCGTTCTCAAGGTCGTCGATTTTCGATATCGGGCTTATCACCGCAGCCGTTCCGCATGCTCCCGCCTCTTCAAATGTTGTCAGTTCTTCTTCCGGTATCTGACGGCATTCAACGGTCATTCCCATATCCTCGGCAAGCTGCATGAGGCTCTTGTTGGTGATGCTCGGCAGTATGCTCGTCGACTTTGGCGTTACGTATGTGTTGTTCTTTATCCCGAAGAAGTTTGCCGCGCCGCACTCGTCTATGTATTTTTTCTCCTTTGCGTCAAGGTAAAACTCGCAGGCATAGCCCTTCTTGTGTGCTATGTCGTTTGCCTTCATGCTTGCGGCATAGTTGCCTCCCACCTTGTACCTGCCCGTGCCGAGCGGTGCCGAGCGGTCGTAGTCGCGTATTATTACATACGGGTTTGTGGAGAAGCCGCCCTTGAAGTATGGTCCCACGGGGCTTACGAATATTACGAAAAGATATTCCTTTGCAGGATGAACGCCCACCTGTGCCGTCATGCCGAGCAGCAGCGGACGGATGTACAGCGTTGCCCCGCTCTCGTATGTCGGTATGTATTCCTGATTGAGACGCACCACCTTGCGTACCATTTCCTCGAACAGTTCGGTGGGCACTTCCGGCATCATTATTCCCCGGCAGGTGCTTTGCAGCCGTGCCGCGTTCTCGTCCATGCGGAACACACGTACCTTGCCGTCGGGGCAACGGAAAGCCTTCAGTCCCTCGAAAGCCTCTTGTCCGTAGTGCAGACAGGTTGCAGCCATGTGCATGTTGATGTATTCCTCGGAGCATACTTCCACTTCTCCCCATTTGCCGTCGCGGTAGTAGCAACGTACATTATAGTCTGTCGGAACATAACCGAACGACAGGCCGGACCAGTCCATATCTTTCATGACAATCTATTTTTAGATATTAAACAATAATGATTATTTACTACAAAAGTACAAAGAAAACCTCTTTTCTGCAACAAATAGCAACAAAAAGAATTTAAGAGGTGTGTTTTAGGGATTTTGGACATAACTTTCCGGGAGCCTTGCTGCCGGCTCCCGGAAACCCGGATGCCCGCCGGTGAGAAGCAGGCACAGGTGTCTTTCCCCGAGAAACCTATTCTATGAATATGTCGAAAATATCCTCTTCGTTGTGCCTGTCTTCCTCTTTTGCGGGTTTGGGAGGATTTTTCAGGTTGCCCTTTTCATCGAACATGCCGTATGTGGTGCGCAATACGATGAACTCCGTGCGGCGGTTCAGCTGGTTGCACATTTCCTGCTGGTCTTTGTCAAGCTTCTTTATGAAGTCTTCCGTGAGCACGTCTCCCTCTTTAAGCCATGGATAAGCCTCTGTCAGCTTCTTGCGTATCGTCTTCGGCTTTTCCTTTCCGTATCCCACGGGCGTAAGCCTGTCTTTGGCTATGCCGTGTGCGATGAGGTAGTCCACCACCGTTTCAGCACGCCTCTGCGACAGCTTCTTGTTGTATGCCTCGCTGCCCCTGTAGTCGCAGTGTGCGCTCAGCTCTATCGTCACGTTGGGATTTTCCTCAAGCAGTTTCACCAGTTCGTCGAGCGCCGTTGCCGACTCCGGTTTCAGAGTATACTTGTCGAAGTCGTAGAAAATATTGTCTATCAGCACCGGCACACGTATTGATGCAAGCGGAAACTGCAACACGTGTTCCTCCGACTCTTCCGTCTGCCGTATGCTGATTTCCTCCTTATGGTTAAGAAAGCCCTTGCATGTGGCAAGCATTATATAGTCTGTTTCCGGGTTGACAACCTGTGTGAAAGAGCCGTCGCCCTTTACGCTCAGCTTCAGGTTCGTGCCGTCGCTGCCTACCATGTATACCTGTGCCGCAGGCAGCTCGTAGCCTTCCATTTCGTAGACCCAGCCTTTCACGGTCTGTATTATCTCCGGCTTTTCAAAGCTGTATATGTGGTCCCAGCCCCTTCCGTCGCCTCTGTTCGACGAGAAGAAGCCGCGGTTGTGCGGTCCCTCGAATGTCATTCCGAAGTCGTCGCCCTGCGAGTTGAGCGGATATCCGGGATGTTCAATCACGAACCTGCCCGTCTTCTTGTCGGGCGAGGCAATGAAAATGTCCAGTCCGCCCATGCCCGGATGCCCGTTGGAAGAGAAATACAGGTCGCCGTTGGGTCTGAACGTAGGGAACATTTCGTCGCCCGCCGTGTTCACTGGCTCGCCCAGGTTCTCCACGCCACCAAGTCCGGCACCCGTTATTCTTACGCGCCAGATGTCCATGCCACCCTTTCCTCCCGGCATGTCCGATGTGAAGTAGAGCCACTCGCCGTCGGGTGATATAGCCGGGTGGGCATAGCTCGACAGCGTGTCGCGCGTGATGTCGAGCTTTGTAGCCTTGCTCCATGCCGCATCGGTACGGTTCGACGTGACTATTGTGGCATATCGCGGATATGCCGGGTCGCTTGTACACTGTGTCAGGTACATCTCCCTCTGGTCCGGCGTGAAGCAGCATGCACCTTCGTCAAACTCGGTGTTCAGCCCAGACTCTATGGTCTGCGGCTTTCCCCATTTGCCCTTGTCGTCTTTTTCCGAATAGAAGATGTCGCCGTTTTTCGTGCCCGTTATGCCGCTCAGCTCGTCGCCCTCCGCCTCGTTGCGGGTGGATGTGAAGTAGAGCCTGTCGTACTCGTCGCCGTAGAACATCGGCGAGAAGTCAGCCCGGCGTGAGTTGAACACGTCCATCTTCCTTACGATATATCGCGACCCCTCTTCTTTCTTGCGCTGTGCGGTCAAGGCAGATTTAAGTCCGTTTTCAGCCAGTTCGTTTCCGTGCAGGGTGTCCAGTACGGCTTGAAACTCCCTTGCCGCTTCCTTGTAATTCCCGTTTTTCAGCAGCAGCCGCGCAAAGGCGATATGCGTCTCGGGCGTGTCCTGCTTGTATCTTATCACGTTGCGGTATGCCGCTATTGCTTTTTGGTGAGAGTTCATGCGGTCGTAGCAGAGGGCAAGCTTTGCCGCCCGCTGTCCGCGCTTGTCCCTTTCCTTTGGCGGAGTCTTGCCGTAGGCTTTCTTAAACTGTACCGCTGCCTCGTAATATTCGCCTATGGCGAGAAACTTCTCGCCTTTCTTCATATTCTTGTCCGCGCCGCACGATGCCGTCATGATAAGCATTACTGCCGCCATGCACGCTGTGATAATCCTGTTTCTCATTCTTTTCTGCAAATCCTCGGAAATGATTTCTATGTTTATATAATAACGCCGTGGCGCGCAATATATTGCAGATGCGCTATTTATGTGTGGCGTGAAAAGCGTAAAAACAGAGCCTTTTAAGATTGTTGAACGGTCTCCGGATTTCATATATGCCGTCTCCGACGTTCCAAAAGACCGCCTTTCGGACTGCAAAAGGGCATCTTTTGGAGCCTGAAAGGCGGTCTTTTGGAACGCAAAAGGTATCATGTTGGTTATCAAGATGTTACAGATGGCGTTCTCGCGTGGTTTAAAGGGCTGTTATATTGTAAGTGTTTAAAGTATATGCGGACTGTATTCAATGTTCTTGTTTATTGCCCGTCTAACGGTCTGCGGTATGTGCATCCCTCTTTCCAGCGGCTGCATCCGTATGCCGTCCTGCCTTTAATTATTGTTCCCTTGCCGCATACGGGACATGGCTTGCCTATGTACGGGTCGGTCTGAGGATTTTTTCCGGCAGCTTTTCCGGCAGCCGTTTTCTCCTTCTTAGGCTTGGGCGCGGCTTTCTTCCGTGGCGCGGCAGCTTTCTTCTCAGGCTTTTTCTTCTGCTCCTCTTCCGTTATTACGGTTACGTGGCGGTTGCTGTTGTCGGCAAGGACCTTGCTTACAATGTCGTTGATCTGTTGTTTCAGTTCATCCACAAACTGTGCCGCATCATATTTCTTGTGCTCTATGTCGCGCAGTTTCTTTTCCCATATACCCGTAAGTTCGCAGCTCTTGAGCAGTTCCTCGTGTATAAGGTCGATGAGTTCGATGCCCGTTTCGGTGGCGATGAGGTTCTTGCGCTCACGTCTTATGTAATGTCTTTTGAACAAAGTCTCTATTATCGAGGCGCGCGACGACGGTCTTCCGATGCCGTTCTCTTTAAGAGCGGCGCGCAGTTCGTCGTTTTCCACAAACTTTCCTGCCGTTTCCATTGCCCTCAGCAGCGTTGCCTCGGTGTACGGCTTGGGCGGTGTCGTCCATTTTTCGGTAAGCGTCGGCTGATGACTGCCGCTCTCTCCCTTGGTGAAAGCCGGCAGGGTGCGCTCGTCGTCGCCCTTCTTTGTTTCGTCGTCATCGCTCTCTTTCGTCTCCTTGCCGTACACCACGCGCCACCCCGGTTCGAGTATCTGCTTGCCGGAGACCTTGAACTCGATGTCGTCAACGGCTCCGAGCACCGTCGTTGTTGAGAATTTGCAGTCCGGATAGAATGCTGATATGAAGCGGCGTGCCACAAGGTCGTACACATGACGCTCCATGTCGGAGATGCTTCGTGCTGGTACTCCGGTGGGAATAATGGCATGGTGGTCGGTCACCTTTGACGTGTCGAATATCTTCTTGCTCTTTGTAAGAGGTTTTCCGGAAAGCGGCTGTGTCAGCGTTTCATATCCGGCGAGCCCCCGCAGTATGCCCGGGCACTTGGGATATATGTCGTCGCTGAGGAACTGAGTGTCCACACGGGGATACGTCGTGAGCTTTTTCTCATAGAGAGACTGTATGATGTTGAGAGTCATCTCTGCGCTCATGCCATATTTCTTGTTGCATTCAACCTGAAGGGAGGTCAGGTCGTAGAGGTGCGGAGGTGCCTCCGTGCCGCGTTTTTTCTGCACGTCGGTGACGGTGAACGGCTTCCCCTTTATCGTGTCAAACGACTTCTCGCCTTCCTCCTTGCTCGTAAACTTCCCCTTTGTGGCGGTGAACAGGGTGTCGCGATATATGGTGGAGAGCACCCAATAAGGCTCGGATACAAAGTTGTTTATCTCTTTCTGCCTGTTGACAATCAAGGCGAGGGTGGGGGTCTGCACGCGTCCTACGGAGAGAACCTGGCGGTTTTGCCCGTATTTAAGCGTGTAAAGACGTGTCGCATTCATGCCGAGTATCCAGTCGCCTATGGCACGGCTCAGTCCCGCAAGGTACAAAGGACGGTAGTCTTCCTGATTTTTCAGGTTGTTAAACCCCTCCCGTATCGCCTCGTCGGTCATTGATGAAATCCACAGACGCTTCACTTCGCATGTGGCACGTGCCTTTTGCATCACCCAGCGCTGTATCAGTTCGCCTTCCTGACCCGCATCGCCGCAGTTTATTATGCTGTCGGCAGACTGCATAAGCCGCTCTATCACGGCAAACTGCTTCCTTATTCCGTCGTCATCGATGAGCTTGATACCGAAGCGCGGCGGTATCATCGGCAGTGCCGCAAGGCTCCAGCGCTTCCACATCGGGGTGTAGTCGTCAGGTTCCTTCAGCGTGCACAGGTGACCGAAAGTCCATGTCACCTGATACCCGTTGCCCTCCATGTATCCGTTTTTGGATGCCGTTGCGCCTATGATACGTGCTATGTCGCGTGCCACGCTGGGCTTTTCAGCTATACAAACAACCATGTTTCTAATTGATAATATACAATTTATAATTTATAATTGGCGGGTGTTCCGGCTGCTGGAAGGCGGCGGAAGCATGCCCCGTTGCATGCGGTCCGGTGCCGCGGTTCAACGTGGCGGGATTATAAATCATGAATTTTTAGTAATTGATACATCCTTTTCAGTAACCCATGTCCTCGCCTACGAGTATCACCGTATGCCGTCCTACAGGATGCGAGTTGCGCATGAAATGAATGTAGTTGCATATACATTGCGGTGAGTTACAGTTGTGACAGGCACCGTCTTTCATACATGGCGTGTCGATGTCGAAGCGTGCCGCGTTTATGGGACTTGCCGTTCCCCGTGCCCTTGCCAGTGCAGCCGGAACGTCCTGTGCCACCTTGTTCATGCCGATGACGAATATCACGTTCTTCGGTCCCCATGTTATCGCAGCCACGCGGTTGCCGTTTCCGTCGATGTTCACTATCACCCCGTCCTCGCTTATGGCGTTTGCGCTCGACAGATAATAGTCGCACGAGAAAGCCTTGCGGTATATCTCAGCCGCCTCTTCGCGTGTCGTTGCCTCGTCACGGTCGTATACTTTATAGTCGTTTTCGTGCAGTGCACGTGTCAGCCCCATGTCCCTTATGGTCATGCTGCCTCCCCATGTCACGCTGCTTCCGCGCGGAATAATCTCCAGAACCTTGCCGACCGCCTCTTCGGAAGTCTTGCAATAGAACGCGTTGAAGTGCCTTCGTTCAAGGCTTTTAATCATCCTGTGCGCCAGTTTCTCGTTTCTTGTTTCCTTCGGTGTCATATACGCAGATGTTGTTTAATATGTTAAACGGGATGTCAAAGGTAATGCTTTTTGCTTAAATATGCGGTATTTATAGGGCTTAAATGTTTTCTTTGCGGGCACATTTGGCGGTATATGCCTGTCGTGGTCGTGATGATATGGCACGTCATATATATATTAATAATGTGTAAATGCAGGATAAATTTGCAACATGGTTGCATTTGTAAAAGTGTAATTTTGCACTGAAAACAAAAAGAAAGGTTTTATGATAAAGATTAATATTATTATTCCGGACTCACGCAAGATGGCGAATATCCTGACGGCAGCATTGTTCTTAACGGTTGGTATGGATGCTTCTGCTCAGGAAGATGCAGGCAACAGTGCCGCGCCCGACTCGGCAATACAGATGAAAGGCAGCACTGTCGGCGAGGTTACGGTGGTGACACGCCGTCCCGGGACATCCCGTCTGGGCGGTGCCGTCAATGGTGTAAGGATAGGGCAGGAGGAACTTTTCAAGGCTGCGTGCTGCAATCTTGGTGAGAGTTTCAGTACAAATCCCTCGGTGGACGTCAGTTATTCCGATGCAACAACAGGTGCGAGACAGATAAAGTTGCTGGGACTTTCGGGCACGTATGTGCAGATGCTTACTGAAAACCTGCCCAACTACCGTGGTGCGGCGGCACCTTACTCGCTTGGATATGTTCCCGGTCCATGGATGAAGAGCATACAGGTATCCAAGGGATGCTCGTCTGTGAAGAACGGTTATGAGGCAATTACAGGACAGATAAACGTTGATTTTAAGAAGCCGGAAGATGAAGAAGGCGCGGAGATAAACATCTTTGGTGACACAAAGACGCGTCTTGAGGCAAATGTCGACGGGAACATTCATATAAACAACAGCCTGAGTACAGAACTGCTGGGACATTTTGAGAACTCTTTTGAGAACCACGATGAGAATAATGATGGCTTTTACGACAAGCCCAAAGTGAGGCAGCTTAATCTGCAAAACCGTTGGTTATGGAATACGCGCGACTATATATTTCATGGCGGAATAGGTGTTTTGAAAGAGAAACGGGAAGGGGGACAGAAGTCAGCACCTGTATGGCAGAATATGCCATTATATGGTATAAACATAAAAACAGACAGATATGAGGCGTATATGAAGCATGCCTTCATTCTTAACCGTACACATGGCACCAACATAGCCCTCATGGCTTCCGGATCCATTCACGACATGGAGGCAGACTATGGCAGCAAACATTATGGCATAAACGAGAAGAACGGATATGCTTCACTTATATTTGAGACAAACCTTACGGCGGCACATAACATCTCGGCAGGCTTCAGTTTTAATCACGATTATCTGAAGCACAGGCTTTATATGTACGATCCGGAGATTTCAGGAATAAAGCATACGGACATTCTTGAGAGGGAGAACGTTCCCGGCATGTATGCCCAGTATACGTTCAACCTGCATCATAAATTTACGGCAATGGCAGGCTTGCGCCTTGACCACAGCAATGTGTTCGGCACGTTCTTTACGCCGCGTTTTCATCTGAAATATGCTCCGGCAGACATTATCAGCATAAGGCTTTCGGCAGGCAAAGGTTACAGGACACCGCATGCGCTGGCTGAAAACAACTATCTTCTTGCAAGCGGCAGACGGCTTATAGCAGAACCCCTTAATCAGGAGGAGGCATGGAACTACGGGGCAAGCACGGCTCTTAACATTCCGGTGTTCGGTGAAACGCTGAAGATTAATATGGAATACTATTACACGCGTTTCAGCGAACAGACTGTCATCGACTACGACTCCGACCCGTTTGAGATAAGGATTGGAAACCTCGGCGGCAGGTCTTATTCGCATACATTCCAGATAGATGCCACGTACGGGCTGTTTCGCGGCATGACACTCACGGCGGCATACCGTCTTAATGATGTTAAGACGACCATCGGGGGCAGGCTTGTTGAGAAGCCCCTTACAAGCAAGTACAAAGGACTGCTCACTGCTTCGTATAAGACTCCGCTCGGACTGTGGCAGTTTGACGCCACATTGCAGCTTAACGGAGGAGGACGGATGCCCGTTCCTTATGAAAAGGAAGACGGCACGCCGTCGTGGAGCACGCGTTTCGGAGCATACGAGCAATTAAGCGCACAGATAACGCGCTGGTTCAGACACTTCTCTGTTTACGCCGGCGGTGAGAACCTTACGGGGTTCAAACAGAAAACTCCTGTCATATCGGCAGATAATCCGTGGAGCCGTGAGTTTGAGCCGACCATGATATGGGGTCCGGTGCACGGTGCAATGGTCTATGCCGGTATAAGGGTGAAGATAGGAAGAGACTGAAATACATTAATGATAACATAGAATTTATTTTATTATGAAAAAGAACCTGTTTTTATTGGTCTTGCTGTTTGCCTCGATGGCTGTTTCGGCGAAAGACATCCGTAAAGTTACGGTTACAACAACTCCGCAGATGCACTGTGCGGCATGTGAGAACAAGATAAAAAACAACCTGCGTTTTGAAAAGGGAGTGAAGATGATAGACACCGACATAGAGAAGCAGGCTGTCGTAATAACGTATGATGCGGACAAGACAACGGTGGAGAAGCTTATAAAAGGATTTGAGAAATTTGGCTACAAAGCCCGTGAAGTGAAAGAAGGGCATGCCGCACAGAGTGCCGCCGATAGCGGATGCCACTAAAAAACAGTCATTATGACACGCCGTGAAGACAGTCCCGGATATTCCGAAAGACTGTCTTCATGTTTAGAAAGGAGGAGGATATTGCAAAACCAGAGATTATTCCGGCATGCCGGAATGATTGAATTTTGACATACCACCCCTCTCTTTCGCTTTAAGCAAGCGGACAATTTAAAGCGTGTTTATGCCATCTTGGTGCAAGACTGATGACGGGTCGTCACTCCGTCACAGCCGACAGCGGCGTATATTCCAGTCCCCATACCTTTGCCACCGCCTCGTACGTAATCTTCCCGTATGCCATGTTCACGCCTTTCATCAGAGCCTCGTCGTCCCTGCATGCCTGTTCCCAGCCCTTGTCAGCAAGCGACACGGCATAGCGCAACGTGGCATTTGTCAGTGCGTATGTCGATGTGTTGGGAACTGCGCCCGGTATGTTTGCCACGGCATAATGCAGTATTCCGTCCACCATGTATGTCGGTTCGCTGTGTGTAGTGGGATGCGATGTCTCGAAACATCCGCCCTGGTCTATTGCCACATCCACAAGCACGCTGCCCGGCTGCATAAGTTCGAGCATATCCCTTGTTATGAGTTTCGGGGCGGCATCTCCCGGCACGAGCACCGAGCCAATTACAACATCGGTGTCGCGGAGTTCCTTTTTGATGTTGTGTTCCGACGAGTAGAGCGTGTGCACGTTAGCAGGCATCTCGACGGAGAGCTGCTTCAGCCGCGGCAGTGATATGTCGGTTATTATCACGTCTGCGCCCATTCCTGCCGCAATCCTTGCCGAAGCTTCGCCCACGGTGCCGCCTCCCAGCACCAGCACCTTTGCCGGCTTTACGCCCGGAACGCCCATCATCATCTTGCCTTTGCCGCCTTTTGTGCGTTGCAGATAGTATGCCCCGTTGAGTGCAGCCATGCGTCCGGCAACCTCGCTCATGGGTATCAGCAGAGGCAGCGAGCGGTCTTTCTTCTCCACCGTCTCGTATGCTATGCACACCGCACCGCTTTTCTGCATGGCGAGCGTAAGCTCTTCGTCGCATGCGAAGTGGAAGTAGGTGAACACAATCTGCCCCTCGCGTATCAGCGGATATTCAGGCTTGACAGGCTCCTTCACCTTTACAATCATGTCAGCCCACGCATAAACATCCTCAATCGACGGCAGTATTTTTGCCCCTACGTTGAGGTATTCATCGTCGGAAAAGCCGCTTCCTTCACCTGCCGTATGCTGTACGGACACTTCATGACCATGCCTTATAAGTTCTGCGACGCCTGCCGGGGTCATGCCAACGCGGTTTTCGTTGTTCTTGATTTCTTTTGGAATTCCTACTTTCATGGTGTTTCGATTTAAAGGTTAATACTTTTCGGGTTTAAGTCCGGTGCATATATCACTCTTCTTCCCATTTACAAATATACGAATAAGTCGAGAACAAAACAACAAATTTATTTGTTTTTTGTCGAGCGTGAGTATATAAGACGTAGTCGGAGACGAAGTCAAATATACGAAAAATACTGTTACGCTGTTCCATTATATGTATAAAAAACATTCAGCCTCCGGCAGGCGGGTTTGCTGCATGCCGCTTCTTACAATCCGAAACGCCGTCTTTTGCAGTCTGAAAGGTGCCCTTTCAGACGACGAAAGGGCACCTTTTGGAGCCTGAAACGCCACCTTTTGGAAAACGGGACATAGCCGGTGAAAACCGTAAGAAAAAGCTCTTGAAATGTAACAGATTGTAAGTTCTGTGCCCGCTTCCCGCCTTCACAGTCATTGACGGTAACCCCATGGGACGATGCCGCAGACATGCCGGGATACCTGCAATATGTTCTTTTCTTGCCGATACAGTTGTACATTCAGCCTTAATTTGCTAATTTTGCGCTCAAAGAATATATTTTTAAAATATGGAAACAATGACATTATATCCAAAACTGATAAAAGATGCCTTGGCGACAGTGACGTATCCGGGCACGAAGAAAAATCTCGTGGAAAGCGACATGGTGGCGGACAACCTCCATATAGACGGCATGAAGGTGTCGTTTTCGCTGATATTCCCGCGCGATACCGACCCTTTCCTCAAGTCTACGGTCAAGGCTGCCGAGGCGGCAATACACTATCATGTGTCCAAGGACGTTGAGGTGGAGATAACAACAGAGTTTAAGAGCAAGCCGCGTCCTGCCGTAGAAGATTTTCTTCCGGGCGTTAAGAACATCGTTGCCGTAAGTTCCGGCAAGGGAGGAGTGGGCAAGAGCACCGTTGCCGCAAACCTTGCCATAGCGCTGGCACGCATGGGCTACAAGGTAGGGCTGCTCGATGCCGATATCTTCGGACCGTCAATGCCAAAGATGTTCGGCGTTGAGGACGCGCGCCCGTATGCCGTGGAGAAGGACGGACGCAACCTTATAGAGCCTATAGAGAAGTATGGCGTGAAGCTGTTGAGCATCGGTTTCTTCGTAAACCCCGACACGGCGACGCTGTGGCGCGGCGGCATGGCAAGCAATGCGCTGAAGCAGATGGTGGCGGATGCCGACTGGGGCGAGCTCGACTACTTTATCCTTGACACTCCCCCGGGAACAAGTGACATACATCTTACGCTCCTTCAGACGCTTGCCATAACGGGAGCGGTGATTGTAAGCACGCCTCAGGCGGTGGCACTTGCCGATGCGCGCAAGGGCATAGACATGTATACAAACGAGAAGGTGAACGTGCCCATACTGGGACTTGTCGAGAACATGGCGTGGTTTACGCCTGCCGAGCTTCCGGAGAACAAGTATTATATCTTCGGAAAGGACGGCTGCAAGAACCTTGCCGAAGAAGTGGGTTGCCCGCTCTTGGCGCAGATACCGGTGGTGCAGGGCATCTGTGAGGGCGGCGATGACGGCACGCCCGCTGCGCTCAATGCCGAGACGATGACCGGAAGCGCGTTTATCAGTCTGGCACAGGCGGTGGTGACAATGGTGAACAGGCGCAACAAGGAGAAAGAACCCACACGCATCGTGAAAGTGAAGAAGTGATTTCATTATAAAAAATGGCAGGCAACATGTGTATGTTCCTGCCATTTTTAATTTTATCAGTCGATATATCTCTTGACGATATTGCCGTATTCGTCTATCCTCCTGTCGCGCATGAAGGGCCACCAGCGGCGCACTTGCTCGCCGTGGGCTATGTCGAGGGTTATAATCTTGTGCTCTTCTTCTGTGCTTGAGGCACGGTATATCATCTCCCCCTGAGGTCCGGCAACAAACGAGCTGCCCCAGAATTGTATGCCTCTTGTCTGTCCCGAGGGGTCCGGCTCATGTCCCACGCGGTTCACCGCTATGACGTGTATGCCGTTTGCCACGGCATGTCCGCGCTGAACCGTCGTCCACGCCTCGCGCTGCCGCTGCTGTTCCTCTTCCGTGTCGCTGCTCTCAAAGCCTATTGCCGTTGGGTATATCAGCACGTCGGCACCATGTAGCGACATGAGACGTGCAGCCTCCGGATACCACTGGTCCCAGCATACCAGTACGCCGAGACGCCCTACCGACGTGTCGATGGGGCGGAAACCGAGGTCGCCGGGCGTGAAATAAAACTTCTCGTAGTATGCCGGATCGTCCGGAATGTGCATCTTGCGGTATCTTCCTGCAATCGTTCCGTCTTTCTCTATCACCACTGCCGTGTTGTGATAAAGCCCCGGCGCGCGTCTTTCAAACAGTGATGTCACTATCACGACACCGTGTTCGCGGGCGAGCTTTCCGAAGAACTCGGTTGAAGGACCGGGTATCGGCTCGGCAAAGTCGAAGTTGTTTACGTCTTCGGTCTGGCAGAAATACAGTCCGTTGTGCAGCTCCTGCATCACGATGAGCTGCGCCCCGAGCCGTGCCAGTTCTGCCGTTTTGCCGGCAAGCCGCTTCATGTTGTCCGCCGTGTCGGCTGTGTTGTGCTGCTGTATTATGCCTATTTTTATTTCTTTCATTGTCCTATGGGTTTATATTGTCCGTTTTCTTGCTGTTTGTCTTCAAGTGTTCTGCACCGGTTTTCATACCGCTCCTTCCGGATACTGCATGGTGCAGCAGTGCAGTGAGCCGTGCTGCCGCACTACGGTGAGGCTGTCTATGCCGATGAGCCGGTGGCAGGGGAAGGCTGTGGCGAGCACCTTGCGTGCCCTTTCGTCGTTCTCCGGCTGTGAGTATGTGGGGTATATCACGGCGTTGTTCATTATTACAAAGTTTGCGTATGTTGCCGGAAGCCTGTCGTCCCCGTCATATATCGCGTCGGGCATTGGCAGCCGCAGCAGGCGGTAGGGCTTGCCTTCTGCTGTTGTGAATGTCCTTAGCTGCTCTTCCATGAGCCTGAGGTCGGCATAGTGGCTGTCCTCCGTGTCGTCGCAGCCCACATACACCAGCGTGTCGTCCAGTGCCGTGCGTACAAGGGTGTCGATGTGTCCGTCGGTGTCGTCTCCCTCGAGATGCCCGTGGTCTATCCATAATATGCGCTCTGCGTTGAGACATCTTTTCAGCTTGTCTTCTATCTCCTCCTTTGTCATCGGCTGGTTGCGGTGAGGCGCGGTGAGGCATCCTGTCGTAGTGAATATGGTGCCCTTGCCGTCGCTCTCTATCGAGCCGCCTTCCAGCACGAAGCCGTTGAGGTCGGCATATTCTCCCCGGCATATTCCGGCGGCATACAGGCTGCGGTTTATGGCGTTGTCTTTCCCGGACGCAAACTTTTCTCCCCAGCCGTTGAACCGGAAGTCGAGCAGCTTGCAGGTGTTTCCGTCCGTTAGGGTGATAAATCCGTGGTCGCGTGCCCATGTGTCGTTTGTATCACAGCGGTGAAACCGTATGTTCTTCATCTGTATGTCGGTAAGTGCTTCATCAAGCATGCTCTTCACCTTGTCCGTGTCTGGTGCGACGACAATCAGAAGCTCATTGTCGGTTATCGCCCTTGCCATTTCCACGTATGTGGCATTTATGCTGTCAAGATAGTCTTTCCAGTCGGTTCCGGAGTGAGGCCATGTCAGCTGTATAGCGCTCTGCCTCTCCCATTCCGCCGGAAGTCTCATAGTGTTTGCCATGTTATTCAGTAATTATCTAATTGTTGTTTAAGTTTCTCTTTCTTGGACATCTTGTGCTTGTCTTTCAGCGCACTTATGGCAAGAGGTATGAAACCGAGCGGATTAAATCCCTTTGCCATTTCCTGGTTGGCAATAAGCTTTCTGTCCGTTGCGGTCATGCCGCTGTAGTTGAACTTGGGGCCCGGCTTCTTGGCATATACCACAACCTCTGCAAGGCTCCTGCCGTTGGGCAGCAGAAATACGGTGTCCCTTATCTCGTCACGCCTCATGTTGCGCGACAGATAGCCCGAACGCGTGAACGTGGCACTGCTGAAGTCGTCGGTGATGTGGAAAGAGCCGTCCCATTTTGTCCTGACACCTTTGTTGGTGTTCATGTTGATTGTAACGTCCTTTACAGGTATTCGCGTCTCTATATCCACTACAATGCCGCTTATCTGTGCCCGGATGTCATGGCACAGGAGAATGAAAAATGATATAAAGAACGTTTCTTTCATAAATACAGGAAAATATAATGCAAGCAGTCGCAATGGTAGATATGTTTTCACATAACCGTGTGCAGCTTGTTTATGCAAAGATTATGCAAACCGAACGCAATCAAGCTTGCTTGAATTGCTGAGGTGCAGCTTATCTTATGCAAAGGTATTGTTTCTTTTCATAATGCTGTAATAATGATAATCTATTTAATTACATTTATTTAAATTTAGTAGTTAATGGGCTTTGGCTTTGCATATATTCATTGTTTTTAGTATTTTCGCTGCCGTTATGCGAACAGTTACATTATTATTTGCACTCATTGGCACCGCCTGCCTTTCATTGTCCTGCAGCATTGGCGACGGCAGGAAGCCTCTTGCCGGAGGCATAAGGGACGATAGGATGGACGTTGGAGCAACGTCCGGACATCAGGATTATGATACTCCTGATGTTGGTACATACCGTGGATTTACAGGCTTGCCGGCACCAGTGACGCAACTTCCGGAGCAGTTTTTGAGAAGGACAGGATACGTTGTGTCGTACAATAAGGACACCCGGCTGCCCAACTGGGTGGCATGGCATCTGACGGCAGAACACACAAACGGTGCCGCCAAGCGTCCGTCGAGGGCATTTCATGAGGACGAAGAGGTCCCGGCACCGAGGGCGGAGGACCGCGATTACTACAATTCGGGCTACGACAGGGGACACATGTGTCCCGCAGCCGACAACAAATGGAGCGGCGATGCGATGCTCGAGTCGTTCCTGTTTACAAATATGTGTCCGCAAAATCATAGCCTTAACGTAGGCGACTGGAATGAAATGGAGAACCAGTGCCGCCGTTGGGCGCAGCAGTACGGCGACATATACATTGTTTGCGGACCCGTGTTGTACAAGGGAAAGCACAAGACCATCGGTCGTAATAAGGTCGTTGTACCCGAAGCTTTCTTCAAGGTCGTGCTTTGTCTTGCCGGCACTCCAAAGGCGATAGGCTTCATATATAAGAATGTGGCGGGCGACAGACCGAAGGGAGACTACGTGAATACGGTGGACGAAGTGGAGAGAATAACGGGTTTCGACTTCTTTCATGACCTGCCCGATGATGTCGAAGCCGCCGTCGAAGCAAGTTGCAGCCTGTCCGACTGGTGACATTTTGCTTTTTATCGAGGCTGTACTTAAATAGTTAAAATAGAATAATTATCACTCTTTTATACGCCGTTTATGCGCCGGAATGTTTAATTTTGCAAAACAATACATATTAAATAAAGGCTGAAAAGCGTGAAAATAAGAGAAGTGGTTGATGCCCTTGAACGTTTCGCGCCTCTGCCCTTGCAGGAAGGATGGGATAATTCCGGCCTGCAAGTAGGATTGACAGAGGCGGAAGTATCAGGGGCATTGTTGTGTCTTGACGTGACGGAAGAAGTGGTGGACGAGGCTTTGCGGCTTGGTTGCAACCTCATTGTCTCACATCATCCGCTCATATTCCGTGCCCTGAAGCAGGTTTCCGGCGCAACAGACGTTCAGAGAACAGTGATTAAGGCGATACGTAACAATGTTGCCGTGGTGTCCATGCACACCAACATGGACAACGCCCGGGGTGGTGTAAACTTTAAGATTGCCGAGAAATTAGGGCTTTCCGACGTCCGTTTCATCGGTGATGAGAGCCTCGTGGCGGAGAAAGGCAGCGGTGTCGTCGGTGAGCTTTCGCAGCCTGTGGAGGCATCTGCATTCATACAGATGCTGAAAGAACGCTTTAGCGTCCAGTGTGTTCAGTGCAACCAGCTGCTGCACCGCAGCATAAGGCGGGTGGCACTTTGTGGCGGCTCAGGCTCTTTCATGCTTGATGAGGCGGTAAATGCCGGTGCCGATGCTTTCGTTACCGGCGAGATGCACTATCATGAGTTCTTTGCCCGCGAGCAGCAGATACAGATAGCGGTCATCGGCCATTACCAGAGCGAACAGTATACAAACGAGATATTCAATTCAATAATCAAGGAGGCGTGTCCGCATGTGAGGACTTTCCTTACGCAGACGAACACCAATCCGATAATCTACTTATAAATATGGCAAAGAAAGATCTTACAGAACTGTCGGTGGAAGAGAGGCTTAAAACTCTTTACCAGTTGCAAACCACCCTGTCGGCAATCGACGCAAAGAAGGCACTTCGCGGAGAGCTTCCTCTTGAAGTTAAGGACCTGGAAGATGAAATCGTTGGTCTTAACACACGTGTCAAAAATATTCAGGCGGAGATAGCTGATTTCAAGGAAGCAGTGTCAAAGAGAAAGGCAGACATTGTCGAGGCAGAAGCGAGTGTGGCACGTTATAAGACGCAGCTTGACGACGTTAAGAACAACCGCGAGTACGACACGCTGAGCAAGGAGATAGAGTTCCAGTCGCTCGAGATAGAGTTGTGCAACAAGAAGATAAAGGAGGCAAACATTAAGATAGAGGAGAAGACGCGCGACCTTAATGCCGCCGAGGAGCTTATCAATGACCGTCAGCAGGCTCTCGCAGAGAAGAAGAGCGAGCTGGACGAGATTGTAAGTGAGACACGTGCAGAGGAAGAAAAGCTCAGGGAGAAGTCGCGTGAACTGGAACTGAAGATAGAACCGCGTCTGCTTACAAGCTTCTACCGCATCCGCGACAATGCCCGCAACGGTCTTGGACTGGTGTATGTGCAGCGTGATGCCTGCGGCGGATGCTTTAACAAGATACCGCCACAGCGTCAGCTTGACATAAAGATGCACAAGAAAATCATTGTCTGTGAGTATTGCGGACGCATCATGATAGACCCGGAGCTGGCTGGTGTGAAAACCGAAAAGCCCGAGGAGGAGAAGCCGAAGCGCAAGCGTGCAATCCGAAAGAGCAAGTCGGGCGAGGAGGCAGAGGACTGATCTGCCGTCGTAAGATGACTTCTTTAATAAACAGGGAAATCCGGTTATGACCAGATTTCCCTGTTTTTGTATAACGGCATAGTGTCCTTAATCATCAATGATGTTTTGTGACTGTGTGCAGGAAACGGCAATGTATATATAAAAAAGAGAGCGTACAATTGTACGCTCTCAACCAACACAAAAACTAAACTAGACTTAATTAGACAAAGCAAACTTTTCACAAAGCCCTCATTGTCGTATGCAAATATACGATAAATAATCGAAATTCAATCAAAGAAAGCGTTGTTTTTTTACACTTTTATGGTTAAATGTCATATTATCGTTGTTTTATTGGTCAGATAGAGGTCTAAAACTGTCATCGCAGCCATTGCCTCGACAATGGGCACAGCCCTCGGAAGCACACACGGATCATGCCGTCCGCTTGCCTTCATCGTTATGCTGTTACCGTCGACATCCACTGTCTTCTGCTCTTGCAGCAGCGTTGCCACCGGCTTGAATGCAACGCGGAAATATATGTCCTCTCCGTTACTTATGCCCCCTTGTATTCCTCCGCTGTTGTTTGTGGCGGTGCATATACGTCCGTTGTCATTGAGGAATGCGTCGTTTATCTCGCTTCCGCGTGCCTCTGCCACGTCAAATCCCATACCGAACTCGACTGCCTTTGCAGCGTTTATTCCCAGCATGGCACCGCCCAGCATGGCGTTCAGTTTGCCGAACTCCGGTTCGCCCAGTCCTGCCGGGCAGCCCTTTATCACGCAAGTTATCGTTCCGCCTATAGTGTCGCCCTGTGCTTTCACTTCGGCAATGAGCCTTTCCATTTCCTTAGCCTTTGCCTCGTCAGGACAACGGACAATGCTGTTTTCCGTCTTTGTAAGGTCGTATGCCCTGTAATCCTTGTCCAGACGTATGTGTCCCACCTGTGATGTGTAGGCATGTATCTCCACTCCAATTTTCCTGAGAGCCAGCTTAGCCAGTGCACCGCCCACACACCTGCTTATCGTTATGCGTGCCGACGAGCGTCCGCCGCCGCGGTGGTCGCGTATGCCATACTTATTATAATAGGTGTAGTCGGCATGAGACGGACGGAAGGCGTTGCGCAAATTGTCGTAATCATACGAGTGCTGGTTGGTGTTGTGTACGACAAACCCAATGGGACAGCCGGTCGATTTGCCCTCGAAGACACCGCTTAGAAGTTCAACCCTGTCACCCTCGTTGCGTCCTGTGGTTATGCAGCTCTGTCCCGGACGGCGCCTGTCAAGTTCCCGTTGTATGAAGCCGGTGTCGATGTCGATGCCTGCCGGCATGCCGTCAATTACCCCTCCAACGGCTTTTCCGTGACTTTCGCCGAACGATGTAAGCGTGAAAATGTTACCGAAAGTATTCCTCATCATCCGTTTTTTATCAGTGACAGTGTCCGCATCCGCATTCCCCGCCGTCTCCGTGGTGGTGTCCGCAGCCTCCGTCATGATTATGATTACCGCCGCAATCTCCGTCGCAGTGACCTCCACAGCAGCATCCGCCGCCGCTCATGCGGTTTATCATTCCCTGTATCTCGTCGTTGGTTGCCTCGCGCGACTCAATAACAACACCCTTAAAAAACAGGTCGTAGCCTGCATACGGGTGGTTGAAGTCCATCTTCACGCTGTCTGCTCCCACTTCGAGAACCTTTGCCTGGAACCTGTTGCCGTCCTCGTTCTGCATCGGTACTATGGCTCCTGGATAGATATGCTCATGGTCGAAGTGCCCGTTTATGGAAAATACGGACCTCTCCAAATCGAGTATATGCTCGTCGGAGCGAACCCCGAAAGCCTTTTCCACGGGAACTTCAAATTCGAATGTTGCGCCCTTTTCAAGGTTGACGACATTCTTCTCAAATTCCGGATGCGCTATGCCGAAGCCGCTGATAAACTGGAACGGATGTTCAATGTCGGTCTCTTCCACCGCTTCTTTCTTTTCGCCGTTGACGGTATACAGCTTGTATGCCACGGCGATGTACTTGTTTCCTTTTGTCTCCATCATATATTATTGTGTATTATTCCTGTCCTTCTTAATGTGAGTTTGGTAAATCATGCAAACCACCCCACATGCGAGTGTGTCAAAATTCAGTTCTTCCAGCCTGTAGGGACATATTTTTGTATTTGTCCGTTTATAGTATCCTGATATTCAGTGGCTGCTTGGCGGACAAATACAAGAATATGTCCCTACAGGCTGGCTGGAAGCATTTCATATATTGGCACATCCTCACACGGTGCGGTATCGTATGCAAAGATAATGCAAGCCGAATGCAATCAAGCTTGCTTTAGATTGCTGAGGCGCCGCTTATCTTATGCAAAGATAATGCCAACCGAATGCAATCAAGCTTGCTTTAGATTGCTGAGGTGCCGCTTATCTTATGCAAAGATAATGCAAACCGGACGCAATACAAAATAAAAAGATTGTTTTTATCAGCCGTTGCATTTTTATTTATCCGTTCCTTTTGCGGTGCCTTCACGGGCGGCTATACATCTTCCCCGTTTCCAATGCACGACCTCTTGCATTCCAAAAGACGGCATATCGGGACGCAAAAGGGCACCTTTCGGAGCCTGAAATGCCGTCTTTTAGAAGCCAAAAGGTATCATCTTGATTTTCAACAAGTTGCATGCGCCATCGAAAAAGCCCCTTTCACGGCTGCATGAAGATGATGTTCAAAACAACGCCATGATGTGTTATATTGTTACATTATTGCTGAAAAACATTGCGAAATGTTTGTATGAATGAAATAAAAGTTTTACTTTTGCAACCGTTGATGTAAAAAAACAATAAATAACAATGAATACACTGTACGCATCTTTTTATTACTTTTATTTTTACTTTGCAGGGATTTGCGAAGCGGGAAGTTGCGTGTAGGATTTCAACTTATGACAAGACAATCTTTAAAGAAAGATACAATCAAGTCCCGCTTCACAAAAGATGAGGCGGGATTTTTGGTATAACGGAATATATGATAAACGATGAAGACGATAGCAATACAAGGACTTGAAGGCTCGTTCCACGACATTGCCGCCCACGGCTACTTTGCCGGAGAGGACATAAGGCTGATATGCTGTGCCACGTTCGAGCAGGTCTTTGAAAACATAAGGCGCAGTCCCGACACCGTGGGACTGGTGGCGATAGAGAACACCATAGCCGGATCGCTGCTCCACAACTACGAGCTGCTGCGCGACTCGGGCACTGTCGTGGCGGGAGAATACAAGCTGCGCATATCCCACTGCATCTGCTGCCTGCCCGAAGACTCGTGGGAAACGGTCACCGAAGTTCACTCCCATCCCGTTGCCCTGATGCAGTGCCGCGGCTTTCTTGCCAACCGTCCGGAGCTGAAGGCTGTGGAGGCGGAGGACACTGCAGGCTCGGCAAAGTTCATTGCAGGAAACAGCTGCCGCGGATGGGCTGCGATATGCAGCCGTCAGGCGGCGGAAATGTACGGCATGAAGGTTCTTGAAGACCATATAGAGGACAACAAGCACAACTTTACGAGGTTTCTCGTTGTTGTCACTCCCGGCAGGGAAGACGCTCTGAGAACACACGGAGAGGCAGACAAGGCAAGTCTTGTATTCTCGCTTCCCCACGAGGAAGGCAGCCTCTCGCAGGTGCTGAGCATACTCTCGTTCTACAAGATAAACCTCACGAAGATACAGTCGCTGCCCATAATAGGACATGAGTGGGAGTATATGTTCTATGTAGACGTGATTTACAACAGTGCCACGCGCTTCCGCCAGTGCATGGATGCCATAGTGCCATTGACAAAAGAACTTAAGATATTAGGAGAATACAGACATGACGGAACAAACCCTACAATATAATATAGAGCCGGCAAGGCGCCTTGCCGGGGTCAGCGAATACTATTTCAGCCGCAAGCTCAAAGAAGTGGCGGGCATGAACGCTGCGGGCATGGACATAATAAGTCTTGCGATAGGCAGTCCCGACATGCCGCCGTCGCCGCATACCGTGGAGACACTGTGCGAGGTGGCACGGCGTGCCGATGCCCACGGCTATCAGCCCACCATGGGCACGCCCGAGCTGCGCACGGCAATGGCAGGATTTTACAGCCGCCGTTTCGGCGTTGAGCTTAATCCGCAGACGGAGATACAGCCGCTCATCGGAAGCAAGGAGGGCATACTGCATATAACGCTCGCCTTTGTAAACCCGGGCGACGAGGTGCTTGTTCCCGACCCCGGATATCCCACCTACACGTCGCTGAGCAAGATACTGGGGGCAAAGGTGGTGAACTATCCGCTTTGCGAGGACAACGGCTGGCAGCCCGACTTCGATGCCCTCGAGAACATGGACCTGAGCCGTGTGAGGCTGATGTGGACCAACTATCCCAACATGCCCACCGGCGGAAACGCGCGCATGGAGACATACCGCCGCCTCATTGACTTTGCACGCCGGCACTCGATAGTGGTTGTCAACGACAATCCATATTCGCTTATACTCAACGAGAAGCCCCTCTCGCTGCTTCAGGTGCCGGGCGCGAAAGACTGCTGCATAGAGCTGAACTCCATGAGCAAGAGCCACAACATGCCGGGCTGGCGCGTGGGGATGTGCGCTTCCAACGCCACGTTCATAAGCTGGATACTGAAAGTAAAAAGCAACATCGACTCCGGAACGTTCCGCGGCATACAGCTTGCGGCAGCGGCGGCATACGACAACAGCGACGAATGGCACCGCGAGGCAAACATCGAAGTATACCGCCGCCGCCGCAAAACGGCAGAGCAGATAATGCGGATGCTGGGATGCACGTTCGATGAAGGGCAGGTGGGGATGTTCCTTTGGGGGCGCATTCCCGACGGATATGACGATGCCGAGCAGCTTACGGAGCGCGTCCTGCATGAGGCAAGGGTGTTCATCACGCCCGGATTTATCTTCGGCGGGAACGGCAGGCGCTACATACGCATTTCCCTCTGTGCCAAGGAAGAGAGGATGAAGGAGGCTCTGGAGAGAATAGCCGTGAGCATGGGAGACGACAGACAAAAGAATAATAATAAATAAATATACAGCAATGGAACTGGAACTGCAATCATTAAACCTGCCGTGCGACGACGAGCGTCTTATCGTCATGGCAGGTCCGTGTTCGGCGGAGACCGAAGAACAAGTAATAACAACGGCACGCCAGCTGGCGGCAAAAGGCTGCCACCTATTCAGGGCAGGCGTGTGGAAGCCGCGCACCAAGCCCGGAGGGTTTGAAGGAAACGGCGAGGCGGCACTGCCTTGGCTCAGGACCGTGAAGGAAGAAACGGGCATGATGGTGGCTACGGAAGTGGCTACGCCGGAGCATGTGGAGCTTGCTCTGAAATATGGAGTGGACATATTGTGGGTCGGGGCACGCACCACGGCAAACCCGTTTGCCATGCAGGCACTTGCCGACAGCCTGCGGGGAGTGGACGTTCCCGTGTTCGTGAAAAACCCGGTCAATCCCGATCTTGAGCTGTGGATAGGTGCCATGGAGCGCATCAACCAGGCGGGCGTGAAGCGCCTTGCGGCAATACACCGCGGATTTTCGAGCTACGACAAGAAGATTTACCGCAATCTGCCCATGTGGCAGATACCAATAGAGCTGCGCCGCCGCATACCGCAGCTTCCTATCATCTGTGACCCGAGCCACATAGGCGGCAGCCGCGAGCTTGTGGCACCGCTGTGCCAACAGGCAATGGACCTCGGCTTTGACGGTCTGATAGTGGAGAGCCACTGCAATCCCGACTGTGCATGGAGCGATGCCAAGCAGCAGGTTACGCCCGACGTGCTCGACTATATACTGAGCCTCCTCGTAATACGCGACGACAATATGACAACCGAGGGCATTGTGGCACTGCGCAAGCAGATTGACGAACTGGACAACCAGCTTATGGAACTGCTCGCAAAGCGCATGCGCGTATGCCGCGAGATAGGGCAGTATAAGAAGGAACACAACATGACGGTGTTGCAGACAGGACGCTACAACGAAATTCTCGACAAGCGCGGCGCGCAGGGAACGTTGTGCGGAATGGACCCGAAGTTTGTGAAGGAAATATTTGAGTCGGTGCATGAGGAGTCGGTGAGACAGCAGATAGAGATAATAAACAGGTGAGGCGTTTATGAAAATTCTGGTACTTGGAGCAGGTAAGATGGGGAGCTTCTTCCTCGACTTGCTGAGCTTTGAACACGAGGTGGCGGTGTATGAGAAAGACCCTGCACGGCTGCGGTTTACTTACAATACCCTGCGCTTTACGCAGCTGGAGGAGATAAGGGCGTTTGCTCCCGAACTGGTGATAAATGCCGTCACGGTGAAATATACCATACCTGCGTTTGACGAGGTACTGCCCCTGCTGCCCGACAACTGCATAATAAGCGACATCTCGTCGGTAAAGACCGGTCTGAAGGAATACTATGAGAAGAGCGGGCACCGCTATGTGTCCACTCACCCTATGTTCGGTCCCACCTTTGCCAACCTGAGCCAGCTGCACGAGGAGAATGCGATAATAATAAGCGAGGGCGACTATATGGGCAGGATATTCTTCAAGGACCTGTACAGCAAACTGGGGCTTAACATCTACGAGTATACCTTCGAGGAGCACGACCGCACGGTGGCATACTCGCTCAGCATACCGTTTGTGAGCACCTTTGTCTTTGCCGCCGTGATGAAGCATCAGGATGCGCCGGGAACAACCTTCAAGCGTCACATGCGCATAGCAAAGGGCGTGTTGAATGAAGACGACTATCTCTTGCAGGAAATACTGTTCAATCCCTACACCTCGGAACAGGTGGGGAAGATACGTACGGAACTTAAAGAACTGCTCGGCATAATAGAAAAGAAAGACGCAGCAGGCATGAAGGCTTATCTTGAGAAGATACGGAGGAACGTGGAGTAGAGGGCAATTTATAATTTATAATTAATAATTTATAATTTATAATTGTGGTGTGAGG
>ERZ778514.120-NODE-120-length-78731-cov-7.869261_pt1 | contig 78731 bp, 52 predicted proteins | sample MGYA00510344_ERZ778514 | MGnify/ENA primary metagenome ERZ778514 (study PRJEB29527, sample SAMN07138968) | mouse gut metagenome | material: feces | host: mouse | place: China:Nanjing | collected 2016-01-25 ...
GAACATCGATAACAAGCGGTTCAAGATATATTGTACCAAACATTGGCGGAACAGATTCCAACACTTTGTCTATGCCAAGTCCTATACAAACACCTTTGTGATTATAGCAATAATGACTCCACATAAGTAATGAATTATTGACTTTAGACAAACTACACAACCATGTATCATTGCGTAGATTTAGAGCATCGTTTTCTTCTTTTTCTATCCACCATTCCTTTGGTATCCATCCTTGAAGTTTTATATCAGGAACGTTCGAATAGTCAATTAATTTAGGATGACAATCGAAAGGATCGTTCAGTTGAGACGCATTAGTAAATTGAAGATTCTGGTTTTCTATCATACACTTTGCGCCAACTATATCTAAATATTTGTAGAGTATGCGAGACATTTTTTATTCTATTGTTATTTGTCCATTCATTAAAAGTAATAAAAGTTTGTCATTGATGTTTTGTATAATCCTCATTTGATATTTGGGTGATATTTTATCCATTATAACAATCTGTTTTGGCTTTTAAGATTATGCTTTTATTTGCTCTTCAAGAGATTTCCAAATAAGCTCTCGATGATTCTTTTCTGCTTCTTGCTGCTCTTTAGAGGCATAAGGGTTTTCTTCTACTTCCTTTTTATGAAGAGCAATTATGTATTCAATTCCATCATGCAAATCCTTTTCTGATATAACCTGATTTTTTACTCCGAATAAATGATCAAGAGCAACATCCGTCAATCGATAGCAGCTCCACGATTTTGAAAGCATCGTAGCCACGTATTCATTTATCCTATCGTAATCTATCATGCTTATTTTTATTTATTGTTTTCATTTCCCAACTTAGCCTCCAGTTCTTCAATAGTGGGAATAGTACCTTCCACCTTTTCGGGGTAGAGTTTAGATAACTCATATTCAGATATACCTAATGGAAGATTACTACCTTCCAAAGCATATTGTGCAAGTAATGAATCTTTTTGACGGCAGATAAGCAAACCGATTGTAGGATTGTCTCTTCCCTCTTTTTTAAGGATATGATTACAAGCGACCACATAACCACTTAATTGTCCCAAATCTTGAAAATCAAACTCGCCTATTTTAACCTCTATCACCACATAACATGATAATTTCAAGTTATAGAAAAGCAGTCAATGAATTTTTCCTTTTGCCCAATCTGAAGCCTATATTCTTTGCCAACGTATGCGAAGCCAGTACCAAGTTCCAACAAAAATTGTGATATATTGTCGAGTAGCGCATCTTTAAGAATACGCTCGTTATATGGTTGAGCTATTCCTGTAAAAGCAAAGTTATATGGGTCTTTCGTCAATTCTTGTGCAAGGTCACTTGTCTCGTCAGGCAATGTACGAGTGAAGTTTGTCAGAGCCTTGCCCTCACGTTCATACAAATCCGTGTCCATGAAGTTGAGCAGTACATCACGGCTCCAGCCTTCTTCCATTGTCTTTCTAACATAAAAAAGAGCCTTTGCCGGTTCTGTTCCATATCTGTCCATCAAATAACGATGATGTCCCCAAGGTATAGAGAAAAGCATTTCTTCTAATTGTTCCACAGTTTGTGGGACAACTTCAGAAGAATGAACTTGTGCCACGGGTTGTGGGACAAGTTCATCTCCTAAAAGTCCCACAGGTTGTGGGACAACTTTCAGGCATTGGGAATATAAAAGATAGAATTTCTTTGCATAATAGATATTGGTACGTGAAAGTCCTGTTGAATTAGGGTTTCTATGCTTCAAATCTGTAGAAAGATTTTTAATAACACTTTCACCCCAACGCTCATCTACATGCATTTCTTCTATGTCACGACCGAGTTCCCAATAATACTTGAGCATTTCACGATTTACCTTGACTGCTGCCTTGACTTGGCTTCGGCGATAACGCACACTAAGGTCTTCCACCCATCGAGTGTAGTCCTTGTCTATGATTGTCAGTCCTTTACTCATTATTCCCTACTTTTACATTGAACTTTAAAGCATCCAACTGTTTCATAATTTCTATTTCCAACTGGTGGCTCTCTTTAAATTGTTATATTTCGTCGTATGTAACAGTTACAGAAAAAACAAACTTTATGCAAATATAAGGAATTATATTATATAATCATAATAAAAAAATGACTTAATTCCGTTCATCTTTACAACATATACGGCATCAGTCTTTGCATGGATATTTCCCGTTAATACGCCCAAAAACATGCACACGCATTGCATGACACTATGTCGGAATTCGTCCTGTTTCTCTTTCTTTCTGGCATTGCGCAACCCTTGAATACGGGGCAGGTTTGAAAAATAAAAGTTCACGGACACAAATATGCACAGGATTTGTGTGCAGAGACAATCTATTATGTATCAAGATGTTATGTAATCAGTGACAACAGTGTGCAATTAAAACATGCTTTTAACGGGCAAAAGATGCCGTTTCGGAGTGCAAAACACGGCATTTTATGATGCAATAGCAGTGCTTTTAGACCGGAAAAGGGCTTGTTTTACTATGAAAAGTACGTAACTTTCAATGATAACACAGCATGCTTTGCTATATTTTCCGCCGTTTTCGGCATACGGATATGCTGCGAAAGATTTTTTAACACCTCGTTCATCAAAAAGGAGAGACATAATTCCATTGACACCTTGCTGCGTATTATCCATTTCAGATTACATTTTGACACAGTGCAAACAGATATCGCTGGTATCGGGAAAGGAGATAAAAAGCGGTATGCGGGCAGGTTTATGCGGAACGGAAAAAGGAATAAAAGAAGACACGAAGGCGGGCATGTATGGACAGGAGAAAACAAAAGGGGCACGCCTTGCAGCATGCCCCGGATATTTAAGATAAGGTCCCTATACTTAGAACTTGTAGTTGATTCCGAACAGGATGTTTGTTCCGTCAAGGTCAAGACCGAAGGAATTAACCTTTGTATCATGTATCTTATCATGCTCATAACCGATGAAACCTACATGGGTAACAAAGTTCAGGTGGTCGGTAAGCTTAACTGCAAGACCCGGTTTGAAGCCTACAGTGAATACATCCGTATCAATATTCTCACCGCCATACAAATGCTCATAGCCCAAAGTGCCGTCTACAAAGACATCGACAATCTTGGAATGGATGAAAGTATAACGTGCGTAAGGAGCAATGCCCATAGCTTTTTCACCGCCTTTGTTAGAGCCTTGCCAGCCGAAAGTAACGCCCACAGCCCAGTCATCGTTAAGGTTGTAGCCCACTTCAGGCACAAATTTATATGTCGTAACCGACTCTGCTCCGTCTGCATCAACCTTTGAGCTGCCGATACCTACGCCGCCTCCGACATAAACCTGAGCGCTTGCGCTTACTGCCATCAAAGCCACGACCATGCTTAAAAATAACTTCTTCATTTTAATTCCCTTTCTTTTAAAATTAATATTGTTAACTAACTCTATCGTTGTGTTATGTATTACAAATATATAAAATATATTTCAAACATCCAAAGATATATGCGTTTTTTCTTATTTTACCGTAATATATATTAAAAATTTGGAACAATGGAACAAATTACATACCTTTGCACGCATTAAAAACAACATGGACAAGAGACTATGAAACCTGTATTTATAGCAGGTCCCTGTGTGATTGAGTCACAGGAACTACTCGACATAGTGGCACAAAAGCTTACGGAAATATCCGCCGGACTTGGTGTCGAAATAATATTCAAGGCTTCGTTCGACAAAGCCAACCGCACATCGGTACATTCGTTCCGCGGTCCGGGACTGGAGAAAGGGCTGCGGATGCTTGCCGGAATAAAAGAGAAATACGGTCTGAAAATACTCACCGACATACACGAGAGCTGTCAGGCTGAGGCTGCCGGAGAGGTTGCCGACGTGCTTCAGATACCGGCTTTTCTCTGCCGTCAGACCGACTTGCTTGTGGCTGCGGCACGCACCGGACGCATAATAAACATAAAAAAGGCGCAGTTTCTCAGCGGGCGCAACATGCAATACCCTGTTGAGAAAGCGCGCGAGGCAGGCGCAAAAGAAATCTGGCTGACCGAACGCGGCAACATGTACGGCTACAACAACCTCGTCGTTGACTTCCGCAACATCGCGGACATGCTCGACATAGTCCCCCGGGTGGTAATGGACTGTACCCACAGCGTGCAGCGTCCGGGCGGCGGAGGAGGCAAGACATCGGGCGACCGCAGGTTTGTTCCGGCAATGGCAATGGCGGCAAAAGCCTTCGGAGCAAACGGATACTTCTTTGAAGTGCATCCGGATCCGGACAATGCGCTGAGCGACGGTCCCAATATGTTGTATCTCAAGGACCTTAAAGGGGTTATAGAAGAACTGTGCCGCCGGTGATGCGGCATGGGAAGGAGAAAGGAAAAAGCATGGAAACAGACGGAAACAAGCTGAAAATAAGGGAATACGCCATACAGTGCATAAGGGAGGAAGCGCAGGCTGTGCTCGACCTTATACCGCGGCTCGACGACAATTTCGACCGTGCGGTGGACATGATACACCGTTGTCACGGCAAACTTATAGTGACAGGAGTGGGCAAGAGCGGACATATAGGGGCAAAGATTGCGGCGACACTGTCAAGCACGGGCACGCCCTCGTTCTTCGTCAACCCGCTCGATGCGTATCACGGCGACCTCGGTGTGATGACCCACGACGACATAGTGCTCGCCATAAGCAACTCCGGACAGACCGACGAGCTGCTGCGCTTCATACCGATGCTGCTGCACAACGGTGTGCCCATAATAGGCATGAGCGGCAATCCCCAGTCGCTTCTTGCCAAATACAGTTCAGTCCACCTTAATATAAAGGTGGACAGAGAGGCATGTCCGCTGAACCTTGCACCGACAAGCAGCACCACGGCAACGCTTGTAATGGGCGACGCCCTTGCCGTTGCTCTCATGGAAGTGCGCCACTTCAAGCCGCGCGACTTCGCACAGTTCCACCCTGGAGGCGAGCTGGGACGCAGGCTTCTCACAACGGCACACGACGTGATGCATACCGAAGACATGCCCGTAATAGACAGCGGCATGCACCTGGGCGAGGCGATAATACACGTAAGCAAGGGCAAGCTGGGGCTTGGAGTGGCTGTGGAAGACGGCAGGATTGCCGGTCTTATCACCGACGGAGACATACGCCGCGCCATGGAAAGGTGGCAGGCGGAGTTCTTCAACCACACCGTAAGCGACATCATGACGCGCGAGCCGAAGACGGTAAGACCTGACACTAAAATCACGGAGATACAGGGCATCATGCAGAAATACAAGATACACACAGTGCTCGTGACCGACGGCGACAGACATCTGCTGGGCATCGTGGACCACTACCGCTGCATGGTGTGACACGAAAGCCACTTACACACATATATTATAAAGGTATAAAGGCATCACATCCTTACGAATGAGAACATTCACAGCTGCATTATTTCTACTCATATCCGTATTGTCTGGGGCACAGACGTCCGACTCGCTGATTGTAAATTCTCTGCGCGGGGAGGGCATAAGGTTTTCTCACGACAACTCGCTGACGCTTCTCCTCAACGGACAGGAGAAGTTTGACGACATGTTCTGCGCCATACGGCAGGCAAAAAGCAGCGTACATCTGGAATATTTCAACTTCCGCAACGACTCCATAGCGTCGCTGCTCTTCGACATACTGGCAGAAAAGGTCGGCGAAGGCGTGGAGGTGCGCGCTCTGTTCGACGGCTTCGGCAACGACTCGAACAACCGTCCGCTGAAGAAAAAGCATATCTCGGCACTGCGCCAACGCGGCATAGAGATATACGAGTTCGACCCGCTGCGCTTCCCGTGGGTCAACCATGTGTTCCACCGCGACCACCGTAAAATCGTAATAATAGACGGCAAGACGGCATATACGGGCGGCATGAACGTTGCCGACTATTACATAAAAGGTACGGAGGTCGTAGGCGAATGGCACGACATGCACTGCCGCATAGAGGGAGAAGAGGTCAACACCCTGCAGGCAATATTCATTAAGATGTGGAACAAGGTGACAGGACAGGACCTGCACGGGGCAAAATATTACCGCGGAATACACGGTGCCGACTACATAACGGGGCTGAAACCCGACACATGCCCCACGGCTGGAAACAAGATGCTGGGGATAATAAACCGCGAGCCGCGGACAACAAACGGAATAATAAGGAAGTTCTACACCGATGCGATAAACATGGCACAAGACAGCATAAAGCTTGTCAATCCTTATCTTACGCTTAACCGCAAGCTGAAAAAGGCACTGCGCAACGCCGTCAGGCGCGGTGTGAAGGTGGAGGTAATGGTTTCATCGAAGAGCGACATCCCACTGACGCCCGACTGTGTTTTTTACAATGTCCACAAGCTTATGAAACGCGGCGTGGACGTATGGATATACGAGAAAGGATTTCACCATACGAAGGTGATAATGGTCGACGGCAGGTTCTGCACCGTGGGCAGCGCCAACCTTAATGCCCGCAGCCTGAACTTCGACTATGAGGAAAACGCTGTGATAATAGACCCTTGCACCACAAAGGAACTGAGCAACCTCTTCGACGGTGACAAGAAATATTCCTTCAAACTTACGGAAGAAAGCTGGGACAAATGGCGCACGCCGTGGCAGAAGTTCGTGGGCTGGTTTGCCCACCTGCTCACGCCGTGGCTTTGATGGAGAAGGAGTAAGGAGAGAAAGGAGTAAGGAATAAGGAGTTTTGGAGTAAGAAGTAAGGAGAAAGGTGTTTAGGAGGCAGCACTGGTGTCGTCTCCGGCATCGACAAGCGACACCATGAGCCTGTATCCCACTGGCGTTATGCCGTTACGCTCAAGCATGTGCCAGTCGTTTATAAACACCGTCTCTGTCGTCAAAGGCTCTCCGCCCTGCCCTTCTGTGTCTTTCTCAGCTTCCTTATACTTTCTGAAAAGGGTAACCGCCGCCGACAAGTCGCCGCGGAACCACTTGCAATATCCGGCATTCAGCCAGTCGCTGCCCGTCACCTTGTCACTGCCGAGCAGCCGTTCATATTCCTTTTCCGCCTGTTCGAGCCTGCCCTGCCCCATCAGTCCCCATGCCAGCACGCGCACTGTCTCAAGCGATTCCGGGTGTTCATAGTTCAGTTTATACAGCAGAGTCACGGCTTCATCGTATTTATCCGTCTCGGTAAGCGCCACACAATAATTCAGCGCATATCCCATATTGTCAGGATTGAGCATGCACAATTTCTCATAGTGCATCTCCGCCTCTTCCGGCTCACCCTGCACAAGACACGCCTTTGCAAGCATTGCCGTGGCACGCTCGTTGTCGGGCTGCAGCTCGAGAATGCGGTCGAAGCGGTCCATTGCCATGTCCGTCCGCGCCGTGTCAAAATAATAGATGCCCTCTGCCATGAGCCATTTCACGTCGTCATCGTCATGATAGCTGCCTACGAGCACCGACAGGGAGTCGTAGTCCTTGCGCTTAAGCATGAAAGAGGCGAGTTCCGCCATGTGGCGGTTTAGTCCCTCGTGCCTGAACATGGCACCTGCGACAAAGACATGCGACGGCGATGAAAACGCCTTTGCCAGACAGTCGCGCTGCGGGAAAAGACGGAAAAAGCGGAAAAGGTCTTGCAGATACATGCGCCGGATATACGCCGGACTGGACTTGTCCATATCCGAAACGGCATGTCCTATAGCGTCTCCACTGCCGAGCATTTCGCGCATGCTGTCGGGCAGTTTGTCTATTATCGATGCCATTGCAAGCACAAACGAATATTTGTCACTGTCGCAGAACGGACCGTTGTCGAGCAGAAACTGCATGAAACGGCTGTTGTCAAGCTTGTCCGCCGTATATGATATGTCAGCATGTTCGGTAAAGAAAGGACAGAACCAGTTGGCGATGCTGCTGAAAAACGTAAATCTCTTCATCTGCGAAAAGCCTCCGAAATAAATATCCGAACCCGCCTTCTGCATGTCCATCATCTTCCTGAAGCTTGCCTCCATGTCTTCCATGGCATGTTCAGAGGCACCCGGGTCGAAGACATCCTGCATGGGGTCTTCCTCCTTTTCCGTTATTCCGAAGCGCGTAACGCTGAAGTTGTTGTTCTTGAGCAGTGTGGGCATGATGTCCTTCTGTATCCTGTCGTGGTCTTTTTCGGCATCCATGCAGAATGCTATCTGCTTCTGCAGGTCGGCAATCTCGCGTGCCGTACGTTCGTCGGCACATGCCTCGCGCACCATGCCGTCACACCCGGGGAAGAGAACAAAGCCAAGGTCGGCATCTCCAGGGAAGCCGATAAGTGCAAACACCCACCCTACGAGGGCACGCTGACGCAGATGCTCGTCGTGGCTCTTAAGATATACATTCATCATCACCGAGAACTTGCGCGGGTCGAAACAGTTCATCGCCGCAAGCATCACGGCACTGACAATAAGCCGCGCGTCGACGGTATCGACGACGGGAGACAGGAGAATATCTTCCATAAAGGCGGCATCGTTATCGTTCCACTGCGGTGATATCATGATGCGGGCAAACAATGCCTGCATTGCCTCGTTATGACGTCTGTATACCACCCGTGCCTTGGTGCGTCGCGTTTCCTCGTTCTCAAGACCGAGGAGAGCAACGTCCGTGACATAGTTCTCAAGCATGGAGCGTATCTCTTCATTGCCCTTGGGGCAATATGCCGCACGCCTCGAGGCCTCGGCAAAAGGAGGACATACGCTTATAAGACATGCCATGCGCATGTTGCCCACCGTACGGTAAAGCCTTTGCAGCAGCCCGAGATATACGTTGTCGCGCTCGGGGTCGTCATATCCGAGACTGATATAGTCAACCATGCGTCTGTAGTCTTCCGCTATCCTGTCCACTTCGTCCGCATATCCGGCAAGGATGTCCCTGCCGATGACATCGCGCACACCGCGCAGGGCACTCTCCATATTGAGCTCGGCGATGCCGGCGAGTGCCGCCTTAAGTTGTTCTGATGCTTTCTTCATGTCTTCCTCACTTGTTTTTCAGCCACTGTCCGGCTGCCTCCAGGTCTTTCGTCCGGGGCTGCGCGGCATGTCTGTACTTCATTTCCGGCAGGGCTGCGACGACCTTCCCGTCCACCTTGCAGTATTTTCTGATTGTTTCGGCATAGTGTCTTACGCCGTTCTTGTTTATCATGTCGCATGCCCTGTCGTATGCCTTGACAAAAGCCTCCTCCTGCCTGCGGCGGTGCACGTCGCGCGGAAGAGACCCGTAAAGTGCCACCACGCCCAGCCACAAGTCTTTATCGCGGCTGTCCATCAGCACCACATGCCTGTGCATGCGCGCCGCCGTAGCATGCGGTTCAGAAAGGAACATGGCATCCATTTCGTTGTTGAGCAGCATCCCGAGCCTCACGCCGGGGTCGTTTATCTGTATCCTGAACACATGGTCGGATACGAGTCCGGCGCTGTCAACGGCATAGTCTCCCAGCATGTCGGTTGCCGAAAAGCGTGTCATCGCCATCATTTTGTCCTTCAGCTGCTTTATATGCCTTATGCGCGCCTGACGGTTGGACACCAGCTGCCAGTATGCGTTGGTGGCGGCGGCATACCTCAGCGGCACCCCCAGCCCCGCCATCCGCCGGCAACTGACAAGGTCGATGACAGCTGCCTGAAGCTGTCCTGCCCGGAAAGCGGCATCGCAGTCTATCGCTGCACCATACGGGCGCAGCCTTACATCAACGCCGAGCGAGTCGAAAAGATGTTCTTCATGCGCCACATAGACGGGCAGGCAGTCGAGCGTTGGCTGCACGCCCACCTTGAAAGCAAGCGAATCAAGAGTTTTCAGGCGTGTACGCTCCTGCGCGGAGAGACGCTCCGCCTCGTCCTTAGAAGGTCCGCATGCAATGACAAGCACCGCCGTCAGGAGCGTCAGAAATATGCTGTTTATTTTCATCATGAAAGTTGTTTTATTAAAAAAAGGCAGCCCGATGCCGTTAAACACGAGTCGCCTTTGCTGATTGTTATTAATGTGCGATATTAGCCATGAATGTTGTTTTGTACGGGCAAAGATAGAAAGTTTTTCCGACTGTGACAAACTTTACAATGAAAAATACGCCTGTACGGGGCAACTTGAATGCCGCGGGTATATATAAATATGTGACACATGGATGCAATGTCGATATTTTTGCGTACTTTTGCGTACAAACTAATTAAAAAATGGCAAAGGACAAGACGGTATACGTGTGCTCCGACTGCGGGCAGGAGTCGGCAAAATGGATAGGGAAATGCCCTGGATGCGGACACTGGAACACATTCAAGGAGTTTAAGATATCGGCAGACACGGGGCAGGCTGCGGCGCGCTCAGCGGCATATACCATGCGCACTGCCAAAGGCAGGGGCGGAAACCGGCCGCTCTTCCTGCATGAGATACAGGCTAAGAACGAGCCGAGGATTGACATGAACGACGCTGAGCTTAACCGCGTGCTGGGCGGCGGACTGGTGCCGGGGTCTATAGTGCTGCTCGGAGGCGAACCGGGAATAGGCAAGAGCACGCTGACGCTACAGACGATATTGAGGCTGCCAGGGCAGAAAATACTATATGTAAGCGGTGAGGAAAGTGCCGGACAACTGAAAATGCGTGCCGAAAGGATTGAACATCCCGACAACGGCAACTGCATGATACTGTGCGAGACATCGCTTGAGCGCATCTTCGACAACATAAGGGAAACGGTGCCCGACATCGTCGTCGTAGACTCGATACAGACGATAAGCACGGAAAACGCGGACAGCCCAGCTGGAAGCATCACGCAGGTGCGTGAGTGTGCAAGCGCGCTGCTGCGCTTCGCAAAGTCGGGCGGCACGCCGGTGATACTGATAGGACACATCAATAAGGAGGGCTCGCTCGCAGGTCCCAAAATTCTCGAACACATAGTGGATACCGTAATACAGTTTGAAGGGGACCAGCACTACATGTACCGCATACTGCGCTCGATAAAGAACAGGTTCGGCAGCACGTCGGAGCTGGGCATATACGAGATGAGGCAGGACGGGCTGCGGCAGGTCAGCAATCCTTCGGAACTGTTGCTCACGAAAGACCACGACGGACTGAGCGGCGTGGCAATTTCGTCGGCGATAGAAGGTGCAAGACCGTTTCTCGTCGAGACCCAGGCGCTTGTCTCGTCTGCTGCCTACGGCACGCCGCAACGCTCGGCGACGGGCTTCGACCAGCGCCGTCTCAACATGCTGCTTGCCGTGCTCGAAAAGCGCGTGGGCTTCAAGCTTATGCAGAAAGACGTTTTCCTGAACATAGCGGGCGGGCTGCGCGTCACCGACCCCGCAATGGACCTCAGCGTGATTGCTGCCGTGCTGTCGAGCAACGTGGACACGGCAATCGAAACGGGCTGGTGCATGGCGGGAGAAGTGGGTCTGAGCGGCGAAGTGCGCCCCGTAAACCGCATAGAGCAGCGCATAGCCGAAGCCGGTAAACTGGGCTTCAGCCACATGATAGTGCCGCGGTATAACATGCAGGGACTCGACAGCCGCAAATACGGCATAGAGCTTGTGCCTGTAAGAAAAGTCGAAGAGGCGCTGAGAGCACTCTTCGGATAGGCAGGGACATGGCAACAGAAAATCATTTATACACATATACACTATGAAAAGACAGTTTACAGCATTACTGATGTGCCTGCTCATCATCTCTTCCGGCATGGCACAGACAATGTTGCCACACCCCTGGCAGGGCAGACGCGTGGCTTATCTGGGAGACTCGATAACCGACCCGAACCACAAAGCGGCAAAAAAGAAATACTGGGCGTTCCTTGAGGAGTGGCTCGGCATCACTCCCTTTGTATATGCCATAAGCGGCAGGCAGTGGAACGACATTCCGAGACAGGCGGAGAAGCTCAGGTCAGAGCACGGCGACGACTTCGACGCAATCATCATCTTCATCGGCACGAACGACTTCAACGCCGGAGTGCCCACGGGAACATGGTTTACGGAGAATGAAGAGGACATCGCCACAAACATCAACGAGCCGCAGGCAACGGAAAAGCGCAGGAAGCTGCATCCCGTCATGGCAGACAGCACTTACTGCGGGCGCATAAACATTGCGCTGAGCACCGTGAAGAGAATGTTCCCCTATAAGCAGATTGTCGTAATGACGCCCATACACCGTTCCGTATACGTGTCAAAGACCGGGAAATGGCAGCAGCCGGACAACTGCTGCAACAAGAACGGGGAGTATCTGTCGGCATACATCGAGGAATCGAAGGCATGCGGCAACATCTGGTCGGTGCCTGTAATAGACCTCAACGCCCTTTGCGGACTCAACCCGTCGCTGGACGAACACCGCCAGTACTTCAAGGACGGCGGTACGGACCTGCTGCATCCCAACGACAGGGGGCATGAGAGAATTGCGCGCACGATGATGTACCAGCTGCTCACCCTGCCCTGCACGTTCTGAGGTTGCAACCATACGCTGTGCCTATAATATATATGTACGCGTACATATATAAATGTGAGTTTTACGTTCGGACGGGTTCCTTCGTTCGGATTGTTCCATACCGTTCGTGCCAAGATATAAAATCGATCTTATATCTTGGCACAACATTTTCCACACAATATAGCATGGACTTCCATACTACCTATTAAAGAATTCCGTACCATATAGCATGGAATTCCATCCATGCAAGACAATATTCCATGCGGCATCTTTCCGCGTCCAGACAGCCTTGGTGAAAATCACGGATTTCCGTTATTGCAGATAACAGGCTGTTGATTATTTTTGCAATGTACGTACGCAAAACATGGAATAACTGTAAAAGTAATTATATCCTAAAGACGAATAACATGAAAAAACATCATTATCTTATTGTCGCATCCGTGGCATGCGCATTAATGGCAGGGTGCAGGAAAGGCGGTCCGTCTGTGTCGGGACCGCTCGGCGAACTGCCACAGATTGTAAAAGAATATGACGGAAAGTTGGAAGACACGCGCAGGAAACTGGAGAAGGCTACAGACACCGACAAGATGCAGGCGCTGTTTGCAAAGGGCAGCGCCGTGAAGGAGGAAATGACGGCGCAGATAAAGAGCCGGAAGGAAAAGCTCATCGGAAAGGACATCGTGGGAGAGGTTTCTGGCGATGTACCCTTAAAGATAGTAGTGCCATTCAGGATAAAAAACGTTACCGACAAGGGCAATATCGAGGTTACCGCAGAGATAGAACTGACGGAAACAGGGACATACCTCAGCGACAACTCCGCCTTCTGCCTCTCGGACATACGCGTGATAGCCGTGGGCGGAAACGAGAACGAAACGTACGTGCATGGCGGAGGGGCTTTCAGGACCGACGGACTGCCATACGCCGACAAATATGTCCGCGGAACAAAGGGATTTGTCACGATGTTCCTGCGGATAGAGCCGTGGAATGCAGACATGATGGGCAGCCTTTCCAAACTCGTCATCGCAAACAAGAAGAGCGACAGATACGGCAAGGCGAAGGAGTACACCAAGAAGGCTAAGGAAGAGTATGAAAACATGTATAACAAATAACGTTGGACAAATGAAAACAAAAGTATTGACAATGGCGTGCATAATGGCATTCGCATTCGGCGCGCCGCAGACGGCAGGCGCACAGCTGGGGAAAATCATCAGTAAGGCGAAGAAAGCCGTGAAAGACGTGAACAACATCCTCGGCACACAGGACACGGGCACGGGTAACAAGGCGGCAGACGACACTCCTGCCGTGGCAGCGGTACCGATACCGGGCGGCGGAGAGATGCAAAACCCGCTTGCAAAGGCTATGGACGTGGAGCTTGTGGGTGCATACGGCAAGAGCTCTTCCCTGAACTACGGATCTGTTTACCTTGTCCTGAAGGTAAGAATGAACCTAAACATGACGAAGGCTTCGTTCGGGAGCGCAAACAACGTTAGGGGTATGGCTGTTGACGAGGAAGGAAACACTTATCCCCTGGACACCATGGGGGCATATCCGAAGGACATGACCGAGGGGCTGTTCGTCAAGGTTGTGCTTGACGATAAGGATCTTCAGTTCAAAGACGTGAGGAAAACGGCAAAGAAGATGCAGATGATACGTCTTGGCGTTTACATCGATGCAAACCACCGCGGGGTGATAACATTCAAGGACGTGCCGATACAGTGGGAGGAATAGAATATCGGGAAGTTAAAGGAAGAAAGGAATAAGAAGTTAAAGGAAGTCAGGAGAAGTCAAGGAAGTTAAAGGACAATTGTCTCGTGGTGTAAACCGCACCAGTGCTCTGCAACAAAGCATACGTCCTTTAACTTCCTTGACTTCTCCTGACTTCCTTTAACTTCTTATTCTCACTATTCCTCCCCCGCATAATCCGCCGGCATGATATACCCCATTGCCACCGCTTTCATCACAAGGTCGGCAATGTTACGCGCCTTCAGCTTTGCGAACAGGCTCTTGCGGTGGCTCTCCACCGTGTTCTCGCTGACAAACAGATGCGACGCAATCTCCTTCGACGTATATCCGCGGGCAATGTCTCTCAACACCTCTATCTCGCGCAAGGACGGGATGTCGTTGCCCGTGTCAAACCTGCGCAGCGTCTTTCTGTATTCCGGACAGAAATAACGGTCGCCGTTAAGAACGGTCACGATAGCCTCTATGATGCGTGAGAAGTCGGTCGTTTTATAAAGAATGGCGTTGACGCCGCGGTCGAGCATCTGGCGTATGAGCCATATCTCCTCGTGTATGGTATTCACGATGATGCGGGCGTCGGCATATCTCGCCCTTATGGCGTCTATCAGCACAAATCCGTTCACATCGGGCATGCCTATGTCTACAATATACACATCAAAGCCATGCGACGGAAGAATGTCCATAAGCTCGGAAGACCTGCTGAAAGCAGCAACATTCCTGACGCCATACTTGTTCAGAAGGCTCTTAAATCCTTCAAGAACCAGCGCATGGTCGTCAACGATTGCAACAGACAAGTCCCGCAGCCTGTACGCAGCGGATATTTTTATATTGTCGTTCATAGGCGCAAAATTATACTGCACGCCGCAACAATCAATCACGGGTTTCCGTGATTTTATCATATCACACACGTATATTTACGTCAAATCTTACAACCGTACCGTCGTCGCCGCCCTCCACGCTTATCCTTCCGCCGACAGCCTCGGCACGCTGACGCATCGTGCGGACACCTATTCCCGACGACTTGCCGCCACCGCGCCCGTTGTCGCTTACCTCTACCGTCACACAGCCGGCGTCTGCCGACATCCTGACGCTTATCTCCGTTGCCCCCGAATGCTTCAAGGCATTGGACAAAGCTTCCTGAACTATTCGGTAGATGCCGAACGACACACCGTCGGGCACTCTTTTCCATGAAGCGTCATGCGGCTGCGACCCGTATGAGACACGGCAGGGAGCTGCGCCGGCGGCAATCCTCTCCACATAGTCGGACAAAACCTCGTCAATAGTGGCATAGCGGAACTCAGGAGGCATCAGCTCATGCGATATCCGCCGTGCCTGCTCACGGCATTCGGCAAGCATTCCGACCGACGGCGAGGAAGGCTCCGATGCCGCAAGCCTCAGCTCTATAGTATAAAGGTCGTTGCACAGGCCGTCGTGCAGCTCACGTGCCAGACGGTTGCGCTCACCCTCAAGCCCGCTAATATATTTCTCGGTCATGCGGCGGTCCATGTCATTACGCAAAGCGGCGAACTCCGCCTCACGTGCATGCGCCCGGTGCCGCGAACGCAGCACATAAACATATACGCCAACAGAAATAATGACAAGCAGGGCGATGACGGCTGTCACATACAGCTGCATACGCGCCAGCCTCGCACGGCTCTCCGACAGGGCAAGCTCCTTTTCCTTTGCGTCATATTTCACCGTAAGCTCCCTCAGGCTTTCCGCCTTGTCAGCTTCGTACAGGCTGTCGCGCACGGCACCAGCCTTCATCAGATAGTCGTACGCACGGCGGTAGTCTCCCCTGCGCGCATATATTTCATGGATGTTATTATAACAGTCATAAACTACAAAAGGCATTCCGGCAATGCCGTCGAGCGACATTATCTCGTCAAACATGGCAAGCGCCCTGACGTCGTCTCCCTTGTTCAGTGCCAGTCCGCATTCCACCTGATAATATGTCAGACGGCTCATCATCTCCTTTGCCTTCGGCAGAAGTGCGGTACAAATTTTCTCCCATTCGGCACGCTCCGCCGCCTTGCCAGCCTTTTCGCTCAGCATCACCATATTGGCGGCTGCTGCAAGGGCAGGGTCCCACATTCTGAGCGATGCCGAATATTCATAGCTTTTGGTCAATACGCGCCTGCCGGAGCCTATGTCGCCGCACATCACGAATATCGTTCCAAGACGGCTGAACAGCTGCGCCTTGAACTCCTTGTCATTGCAACGCCCCGCCCACTCGTCAGCCTTGCGCGCATATACGGTTGCCTGCTCCTTATGCTGCATGTCCACATGCAACGTGGCAATGTTAAGATAAAGCACGGCAACCTCCTGCCTCGCATCCTCATCCGCCGTCTTCATAAATCCGGCATCCGTACACAGTTCAAGAGCCTTGTTATAATGCCTGAGGGCATCGTCGGTCCTGCCGAGCGTACGAAGATACACGCCCATGGAAGAGTGCACGCCCAACTGTGCATTGCGATTGTCGGAAGCCTCAGCCTCATGCAGCGCCTCTTCTGCGACAATCAGCGCCGAATCGTTCTTACCCTGCGCATGCAGCGCCTCTGCCTTCTCACGTAAACAGTCAGTCTTGTCTTCTGCCGCAACCGCACACGAAATAAACAGCAGGACAGTTATAAGTGCCTTTCTTGACATTTTAATCTTTCTTTTTATCTGGTTCAATAAATATCTCCTCTGCATATCACGGCTACACTCCATCCACTGCTGTCTGTGTATCCATATACTCCGTGGTGTCGCGCAAGCCTGCATAAGCCATTGCCTCCTTGCGCTCGACGCATGTGCCGCATCTGCCGCAGTGCTTCTCGCCGCCCTTATAGCAGCTCCATGTCTCGGCATAGTCTATGCCCAATGCCTTGCCCCTGAGGGCAATGTCTCCCTTTGTGATGTCCTTATATGGAGCAAGCACCTCCACACCCGGATAGGTTCCGGTCCTTGTCGCCTCACTCATCGACGCTACAAACTCCGGACGGCAGTCAGGATATATGGCATGGTCGCCGCCGTGATTGGCTATCATGACATACTTAAGCCCGTTGCTCTCGGCTATTCCCGCGGCAATGGCAAGCATTATGCCGTTGCGGAACGGCACGACGGTCGACTTCATGTTGTCATCGGCATAGTGCCCTTCGGGTATGGCAGCGGCACCGTCGAGCAGCGAACTTTTAAAATATCGCGGCATGAAGTCAAGGTTTATCACTACGTGCCTTATGCCCAGCCGTTCACAGTGCTTTTTTGCATAAGGAATCTCACGGGCATTGTGGTTGCTCCCGTAGTCGAAGGATATGCCGAGGGCAATGCGCTCGTGCATGTCGTATAGCAGCGTGATGCTGTCCATTCCGCCGCTGACAATGATGACTGTGTCTTTCATATTCGTCTGTTATCTTTCATCGTTTATTTTCAGAAAACAAAAGACCTGTCCGCATACCTGTCATAAGCAATAATACCATAATTGCAGGCAGATATGAGAACAGATCTCTCATACTTATCACACTAAATCAAAGATTTCTTATCCTCTCAAGGCTGCAAGCGACTCTTTTATGGATGCTATCTTCTCCTCGCTGTCGCTCTTCTTCTTGCGCTCGAGGGCGACAACCGCCTCAGGGGCATTGGCAACAAATCGCTCGTTGGACAGTTTCTTCATGACACCGGCAAGGAAGCCTTCGAGATGCTTCAGCTGTGCTTCCAGTTTCTCAATCTCCGCCTCGACGTCTATCATGTCGCCTATTGGTATTGCAAATTCATCCGTACCTATCATGAACGACACTGCCGTGGTGTCTTTCTCTGCAACGACATCTATGGAAGCGAGGTTTGCCATTTTTGTAGTCACGCAGTTGTATGCCTCATACTTATTTACCCCCACTGCCTGCATCGCCAGCATCTCCTTGGGTGATATGTTCTTCTGGTTGCGCACCATGCGGACACTGCCCACCAGTTGCTTCACGTTCTCCATGTCTGCAACGAGTGTCTCCTCGGCACCAGTCATGGCTGGTACGTTCAGGCTTTCGCGCATTATGGACTCGCCGTCCTTGCGGTCGCAGATGTGCTGCCACAGCTCTTCCGTAATGAACGGCATGAACGGATGCAGCATTTTCAGCAGTGTATCGAAGAAGCCTATAGTGGCATCGTATGTCGCACGGTCTATCGGCTGACCGTATGCAGGCTTTATCATCTCGAGATACCAGCTTGAGAACTCGTCCCAGAACAAGCGATACACTGCCATGAGAGCCTCGGATATGCGGTACTTCCTGAAAAGGTCGTCAACTTCGGCATTGGTCTGCTTAAGCTTGGCATTAAACCAGCTTACTCCAACTGCACTTGCCTCGGGCTGTGCAATGTCTGCAACCTCCCACCCCTTTACAAGGCGGAAGGCATTCCATATCTTGTTGTTGAAGTTGCGTCCCTGCTCGCAAAGGCTCTCGTCAAACAGGATGTCATTGCCCGCAGGTGCGGAGAGCATCATGCCCATACGCACGCCGTCGGCGCCGTACTTGTCTATAAGCATGAGCGGGTCCGGAGAGTTGCCGAGACTTTTTGACATCTTGCGTCCGAGCTTGTCACGTACAATACCCGTAAAATATACATGCTTGAAAGGCATCTCACCCATATACTCGTATCCCGCCATAATCATGCGTGCCACCCAGAAGAAGATGATGTCCGGTCCGGTAACGAGGTCGGCGGTAGGATAATAATATCTTATGTCATCGTTGCCAGGATTGTTTATTCCGTCAAACAGGGATATCGGCCACAGCCATGATGAGAACCATGTGTCAAGAGCGTCCTCATCCTGTCTCAGGTCGGCAGCCATCAGCCCAGAATTTCCGCTTTGCTTCCTCGCAAGCACAAGTGCATCCTCTGCCGTCTCGGCAACGACAAAGTCGTTCTCTCCTTCAGCATAATAATACGCCGGGATGCGATGTCCCCACCACAGCTGGCGGCTTATGCACCAGTCCTGTATGTTCTCCAACCAGTTCTTGTACGTAGACTTGTACTTTGGCGGATAGAACTTCAGCTCGTCATTCATCACCGGCGGCAAGGCAATGTCTGCAAAATGCTGCATGCGCAGAAACCACTGCAGTGACAGGCGCGGCTCTATTGCCGTGTCAGGGTTGCGCTCCGAATATCCCACCTTGTTTGTATAGTCTTCTTCCTTCTCCATCAGACCAGCGGCTTTCAGGTCTGCGGCAATCTTTACGCGAACGTCGAAGCGGTCCATGCCCACATACATGCCGGCTGCCTCCGCCACCGTGGCATCGGGATTGAATATGTCTATCGTTTCAAGATTATGTGTCTTGCCCAGCATATAGTCGTTCGTATCGTGTGCAGGCGTAACTTTAAGACAGCCTGTACCGAACTCGATGTCCACATACCTGTCTTCTATTACTGGGATTACGCGGCTTACGAGCGGCACGATAACTTTCCTGCCCTTAAGCCAGTGGTTCTTGGGGTCTTTGGGGTTGATGCACATCGCCGTGTCGCCCATTATCGTCTCCGGACGTGTTGTTGCAACCACTGCGTAATAGCCTTTGTCGTCCTTGTTTATAACGCTTCCCTCTGTTTCCTCCGGTACAAAAGTCTCACCTTCTTCAACAGCCACATAGTATTTAAGATGATAAAGCTTTGAGCTTTCCTCACGGTATATCACCTCCTCGTTGCTGAGAGCCGTAAGAGCCTTCGGGTCCCAGTTTACCATACGCAGCCCGCGGTATATCAGTCCTTTGTTATAAAGGTCCACAAACACCTTCACCACGCTCTTTGAGCGTTTCTCATCCATTGTAAATGCCGTGCGGTCCCAGTCACAACTTGCTCCGAGACGGCGCAACTGCTTCAGTATTATTCCCCCGTGCTCGTTAGTCCACTCCCACGCATGCTCCAAGAACTGCTCGCGCGTAAGGTCGTGTTTCTTTATTCCTTTCTCAGCAAGTCTCTTCACAACCTTTGCCTCCGTGGCAATAGAGGCGTGGTCCGTACCAGGCACCCAGCAGGCATTCTTGCCTTCCATGCGTGCACGACGCACAAGTATGTCCTGAATGGTATTGTTGAGCATGTGACCCATGTGCAGCACTCCCGTCACGTTTGGCGGCGGAATGACGACGGTATAAGCCTGGCGACCGTCGGGTTTGCTACTGAACAGCTTGTTGTCAAGCCAATACTGATACCATTTCGACTCCACTTCCTTGGGGTCATACTTGCTTGCTAATTCCATTGTGTTACTTTGCTTTATTATTATAATAATGTAAGACGCTGCAAAATTACGAAAAAACAGCGTAAAACAGTTGCTTTATATTCAAAATGTATAAAGACTGCCACGTTTTATGCTTACAAACACAAAGGCTCCCACAACCTTACCGTTGCGGGAGCCTTTGTAGTGGATAGGGGAATCGAACCCCTATGCCAAGATTGAGAATCTTGTATCCTAACCGTTAGATGAATCCACCGTAGGAACATTTGTATTAAGAAATGCTGCGGAAGCTGGGGGATTCGAACCCCCGGTACGTTAAACACGTACGGCAGTTTAGCAAACTGCTGGTTTCAGCCACTCACCCAAACTTCCAAACGGTAACGTTTACCGCGGCATTTTCTCTCAAATGCGGTGCAAAGGTAGCGTTTTATTTTTATACATGCAAGCTTTTACATGAAAAAATTGAATGTACTCTACAAAAAAGTACTCATAAAGTACTCTTTAAAGTATCAACAGCACCGGTTCATGCAATAAGCGGGCATACAATATCCCACATCATCTGTTGCAGGCTTACATAAGGAAAGACATAATATATAATAAGGTGTAATGGCTGCAAACATATAAAAAAGCGAAGCGTAAGAATATTTATATATCCTACGCTCCGCCGATATGTCTTATGTGCCTGCCACCGTCCGGCGGTCAATGCACACTGTTATCAGTCAAGATTAAGGCTTTTCTTTATAGCCTCTATCTTGGCTGCGCCCTCTGTAAGACAACGTTCATAACAGCCGGCACACTTCATTGTGCCCTTAACCTCTGTATAGAACTTGATCTTAGGTTCTGTTCCCGACGGGCGCACGCTTATCTTCGTGCCGTCCTCACAGAACCACTGGAGCACGTTGCTTGTGTCGGGCATGTCGATTTTTGTTACATTGCCCTCAGCATCACGCTGCTCAAGCGTCTTATAGTCTTTCCACAGAACCACCTTGCTGTCGCCAAGAGCAGCTGGCGGGTTGTTGCGGAAGTCTGTCATCATCTGCTTAATCTCGTCAGCACCAGTCTTTCCGGGCTTAACAACGTTTATCGTAACTTCCTTCGAGAAGCCGTATTCCAGATATATGTCCATAAGCACATCGTAAAGCATCTTGCCCTGATCCTTTGCCCATGCACATATCTCAGCGAGAAGGCAGCATGCAGACACAGCGTCCTTGTCACGCACGAAGTCTTCTGCAAGGAAACCGTAGCTCTCCTCACCGCCGCCGATATACTGCTGCTTGCCTTCAGAAAGTGCAATCTCCCGTGCAATCCACTTGAAACCTGTATAACAGTCGCGCATCTCGATGTTCTGCTTGTCGGCAATCTTCTTTATCACCTCTGTGGTAACGATAGTCTTAACAATGAAGTCCGTTGGCTGCATCTTGCCTGTTGCCTGACGGTTCTTTATTATATAATAGAGGAAGAGCAGACAAGTCTGGTTTCCGTTGATGAGTATCCATTCGCCCTTGTCGTTCTTGCATGCCATGCCAACACGGTCGGCATCGGGGTCACTTGCCATGACGATGTCAGCATCCATAGCCTTGGCATCGCGGAGAGCAAGAGTAAGCGCCTCGCCGTTCTCGGGATTTGGACTTACAACTGTCGGGAAGTCTCCGCTCTTCACCATCTGCTCTTCAACGCAGTGAACGTTTTCAAATCCCCACTGCTTAAGCGAGCGCGGTATCATCGTCATACCCGTACCGTGCAACGGCGTATATACAATCTTGAGGTCTTTCTGTCTCTTTATAACCTCCGGATCTATCGACACTCCCTGTACGAGATCGAGATATACCTTGTCTACATCCTCACCGATGATTTGTATCAGCTCCTTGTTTCCTTTGAAGTTTACATCTTCTATCTTCACCTTGTTGACCTCGTCGATGATGCCCGTGTCGTGCGGAGCAAGCACCTGTGCACCGTCTGCCCAGTATGCCTTATATCCGTTGTACTCACGCGGATTGTGGCTTGCCGTGATGTTTACGCCGCTCTGACATCCGAGGTGGCGTATTGCGAACGAGCATTCAGGCGTCGGACGCATATCGTCGAAGAGATATACCTTGATACCGTTTGCAGAGAATATGTCAGCAACGGTCTCGGCAAACAGGCGGCTGTTGTTGCGGCAGTCGTGGCATACAACAACAGAAATCTGCTCCATGCCGGCAAAGTTCTTCTTCAGATAGTTTGCCAGTCCCTGTGTTGCAAGCCCTACGGTATATATGTTCATGCGGTTGCTTCCTGCGCCCATGATGCCGCGCAGTCCGCCCGTACCGAACTCGAGGTTCTTGTAGAAGCACTCTATAAGGTCGGTTTTGTCTTCTTTTTCCAACATTTCTTTTACTGCGGCACGCGTATCAGCGTCGAACGCAGGCGACAGCCATTCCTGAGCTTTCTGCTCACACTGCTTAATCAATTCGGTGTTATTTTCCATATTATTATATAAATTAGTTAAAACAATTCTTCCTCATCGTATTCCAAGCAATACAATAACTCAACGCAAAGATAATGATTTTAATCGAAAAAATCTGTAGCTGTGGTATTTTTATTTAACATTAAACACGTTTTTACCTATATATCACATCTCAACAAGACAACAACGACAAGCTAAACATGAAGGCAGGACATGACACTTGACACCGTGAAAACGACAGGACAAAACCCAAAAAAGCACCTTTTGAGAATTATCATATACATGTGAAATAACTATTTTTATACAAATAGACATCCTTCACCTATATAATGTAAAGCAACAGGATATAGAAATATGAATAAATGTAATGTAAAAATGCTGATATTATTACAAATAATCATTTGAAACCATTAAAATATTACTTTTATTTGTACTTTATTATAATTATTCTTATATTTGTAATATGTAAATAGGAATGGAACAAACATATTCAATACAACCTCAACAGATTTATTGATGTGTAGCATATTTACAACTTAAAATTTTCTGCCATGAGGATATTTATACAAATATTGACTTTATTACCGTTTGTTTCTGCTGCATCACAGAATGCGGTTACATACAGGCAGAATATACCCATCCATGGAGATGAAATTATTAAAGAACAAGTTGAATTCATTGAATGTGGCGATTCCGGCAAAGACATTTTATGGGACTTTAGCAATGCTAAAGTCATAAAGTCTGGATATAAGCTCAGTTATTCATGCGATTCAATTATTACTGCAACCTCTCCCAATTCCATATTCAGATATAAATGTGACAAGTCTGGATTGAAGCTTATAGAAGTGGAATGTCCGCTAATAACAATGAACTACAATGTTCCACTTGTACAAACCAACTACTCTATGGCTTATGGCGATACTGCATCATATATTTTTGATGGTATTGGAAAATACTGTAACCTTTATAAATTAAGACGGACAGGCATCATTCTTCATGATGCCGATGCCACAGGATCAATCTCATTGACCGAAAATGATACACTTAGAGATGTCATACGCATACACACAATCAAGACATGCACAGTTTCCATGCATACAAATTGCTCTGATATAGATACCATAAAAAACGCCAGACAAGAGATAGAGGAATTATATACATGGTATGCCCATGGCTGCAGGTACCCGGTTTTTGAAACAATCTCACGCACCACATATAATAATATGCAACCAGTGTCAATGTATCAAGCTGCGTTCAGATGCCTGCCAGAAGGACAAGGAGTATCGAAAAACACTCTTAAAGCATTTAATAAAAGTGACATTTCACGAAACAGCCCACCACATAAACGACCAAACGCTATGACATCACGAACCGTGACTGTACGCGGAACGGTGATAAATATTACATACGACATGGAAACAAAAGCACATGTCACATTTATAATAGCAAATACATTGGGATTACTTTACAAGAAAAAAGAACTTATTTGCGATAAAGGGACAGGTTATAACATATCCATTGACTGTAGTAATCTGCACAACGGAGAATACATCCTATATATAAATGTGGACGGAACTGTAGTTAGTGAGAAAATAGCAATCAAACCATGAAAAAAGTTTTTACAGTTTTATCTTCATGCGCATTAGTGACCCTACTGCATATTACGGCGCATGCAACAACAGACAGCATATCTGTTGGTAAAAATAGTGTAGCTGTAAAATATAACAATATAAGAACATTTACTTCATCGGCATTCACCGAAGAATTCAATCTCCAAATACCGCAATATACGCCCCAAGCCCCCAACACTTCGAGTCTTGTAAGTCAATTGGACTACCCGGTATCTCTTTATACCGGCATTCCAAAAATATCCATTCCAATATACGTAATATATGCCGATAACATACAAATCCCCATTACCCTAAGTTATCATGCTTCCGGAATACGCGTAAACCAAGAAGCTTCGTGGGTAGGATTAGGCTGGTCTCTCAATGTAGGCGGAATGATTTCACGTACAATAAGATGTGGTGACGATTTTCATGAATATGCACCTCCCGGGGGTACATTAACCGAAGGATATATCACATCACCAGAAATTACTGGCAATGAATACAACAAATACATCGGATTATCCGATGCCAAGCCTGTTTTGAAGAAAGACTCCGAGCCGGATATCTTTTTTTATACCATTCCGCATGCAAGCGGAAAGTTCATAATAGACAAGTCACGCGGAGCCGTACTTGTAGATAAAAGCACAAACCTAAAGATAGAATATTTCAGCCATGATCTTGTAAAGAAATATTTTACCATTACATCACCGGATGGAACTGTATATACATTTAAAAAATATGAAAAGACCTCATCTTATCACAGACCGGGATATCTGAACCAAAACATGAACAATGCTACCAAGTTTGATGAATATGAAGACAAGTTGAACCTTATTTATTCTTCTCCCTTTGAATACACATCCTGCTGGATGCTTACAGACATTTGCACGACAAATGGCAGACACATAACATTCACTTACGAAAAAGAAGCTTATCAGGCGCCAGTACACGAGAGTGCCGAGAAGTATCATATAACGACCTTCGGATCTGGAAATATTGCCGGTCCGTCAGAAGGCGAAGTTAGATATTCATGCAGCAAGACAATATCCGACACATGGCGGCTGGCAAAAATAACATGGGACGGCGGATACGTTGTTTTTGAGACAAGCACGAGAGAAGATGAGATAGGGATTTCAACCAGCACAAATCCACAAAAACTTGTTTCCATAAAAATATACAATAACATAGATAAATTAATAAAGGAAACAGACTTTGACTATGGATATTTCAACGATTCATATACAGGATCATACCCACATGTTTTCAAACGCCTGAAATTGGTTGGAATATCAGAGCCGTCAGCCGAAGGATGTAACTATAAATTCCAGTATTATGAGGGCGTTCTTCCTGCCAAAAACTCGCACGACACGGACTATTGGGGATATTACAATGGCATTTATCAGGGTGCTAACTACTATTGTCCTATCACATATAATAATGTGGCTTTTGAAGGAGCAGACAAGTCCTCACAGTTTAACTATATGATTATAGGAACACTTAAGTCCGTCACCACACCAACAAAAGGAATGACAACTTTTGTCTATGAGGCAAACCGTTATAAAACAACTCCAAGGACAAGTATTGTAACACATCACAAGAAAGAGGGAATAAATGTGTTTAATGAATATAACTATGACACATACAGCCAATATCCCAAAACAATTACCAAAAGAATAACACTGTCTGTGCCGACGTCAATGTCTTTGTACGGATTTGCTGAAAATGAAGGTTGCATAGAGGATAAGGATGTGCGCTATGACCATGAAGAGAATGCCACACTCAAAATAAGCAAGATAAAAGGAGACGGAAGCAGGCAGCTTGTATTCCATTACCCCACTCCTTCCGAAATGAAGACAGAATGTTCATACACATTCCCATTCCGGACAATAGAGCTCTCCGAAGGCGACTTCATCATTGAGGCAGAGGCACATGCAAAGGACACATGGTATTCTTTCTCATACGAATATTCCAAGACCGAGGCAATAACATCCGACTCAATTATCACAGGAGGAGGACTAAGAATAAAGAATATCTACGGTGCGAAATATAAAAGCTATGAATATGATGGCGGAAAGCTGCTGGTCGATCCTGTTTTTGGAATAAAAAGGATATTTGAAGAATATTACCAACAACCTTACAGTGCCCTTCCTGTCCTATTCCGTACAGGCTATATGGTACAACAGTCTGATGCCACAATTCCGATGAGCACATTAAAAGACGGTAACATCTTTGGATACACATTAATAAAAGAAAAGACCGGCGACACAACCGTCTCACACTATTTCCATAATGAAAAAGAAGAGAGTCAGGACGAAAAATATCCGTACACACCAACAAAATACGACGCCTTTAACGGCATCGAAGAAAAGACGGTGCAGGACAAAAGGACAACGGCATATAGCTATGACACAAGAAAAGCAAAAGATATAAAGGCATTTATATTCAACGAGGAAAATGGTGAGATTTATCCATACACATACGAAATAGAATGGCCTTTGCTTTCACAAGTAACCACAACAACAAAAGAAGAGAACGGAAATATTATAACAACCAACGCTTATACATATAACGACAATTTCATGAAAGAAACTGAGAGTATAAGTGACGTAAGCGGAACTTACACTAAAAAACATATATATCCGAAGAACGGGGACACCGGTATTCTCGGTACGATGGCAAACAGATATATGACAGGTGTTCCGGTTGAAACATTGCTGCTTCTTGACAATAAGGTCATCGACGGACACAGGACATCATATATCAACATTGGCGACTTAATATTGCCCGACGAAGAATACAGGATTACAGGTATTTCCGGTTTGTCTTTATCCGAATACGACAGTTCCTATATTTCTGAGCTCAAATATTCTCATTATAATTCATACGGCAAGCCTATGCAACTCGATAGTAAAGGTATTTCTACTGTATATCTATGGAGTTATGACGGCACCTGTCCAGTGGCGGAAATCCGTAATACTACATATACAGAAGTATCTGCAGCACTGTCTGCAACTTTCATTGACAACATAACAAAAAAGCATGTACCAGCCGACAGCGACATGTCCATATTAAATTCTCTCAGGGAAAAGCTGCCGCATGCAATGGTCTTTACATATACTTATATTCCTTTGATTGGAATGACAAGCATAACTGACGAACGGGGTTTTACTATTTATTATGATTACGATGCTTCCGGCAGGCTTTATGAAAAGTACATCATGACAGGCGGCAAGAAGAGCGTAATGGAAAGATACAGATACAACTACAGACGATGAGAAGCATAGGGCACATATTATCACTAATACAGGCACTGGTGTTCCTTGCACCGGTATACGGGCAGCACGTGTCAATGAATTATGTCAGCACTGAGAAGATGCTCGACAGCATCGGCAGCACGTCGGCGGTGAACGTGACGACATACGACGGATACGGTCGCCATGAATACACCGTCGTGCCATCAGGGAATGGCATGTATTCAGCCGTACTGACACTGCACGACACGGCGGGACGCGAATGCGGCAGCTGGCTCCCCGCTCCCGTGGCAGGGCTGTCTGACGTCGCAGACGGATTTGACATCGAAAGCCCGGCAAGGGACTTCTACGGTGACGACGACCCGCTGACAACCGTCATGTACGACGGTCTGGGGCGTACGGCAAAGGAATATGCCCCGGGAGAAGTCATGCGTTCCGAAAATATCTGCGTACGCCACAGCTACAGGACTAACGCGGCAGGGAGCGTGAGAAAATATGCCGATAACGGAACGGGAGTGACGCTTCTTGGATTTTATGCAGCCGGCGACCTTGCCTCCGTACTGAGCACGGACGAGGACGGGAAGACCGTCGAAGTGTTCCGCGACCGCCTGGGACGCACGGTGCTCGAAAGGCGCGGAGGACTTGCCGACACATATTATATATACAACGCCGCGGGACGGCTGAGCCATGTGCTGTCACCGCAGTATGACACTGACAGCGACTTCGGCCTATACGGCTACCGGTACAGATACGATGCGCGGAAGCGAGTGATAGAAAAGAAACTGCCGGGATGCGGTGAGACAAGATACTGGTATGACAACGGCGACCGCATGACATACATGCAGGACGCACGGCTGAGGGAAAGGGGACGGTACAGGTTTGTCTTCTACGACCGCCTCGGCAGGGAGGCGGTACAGGGCACATGCGGGAGCTTCTGTAACGGCGGCGGGTACGGCTTCGTGGATTACAACCCGCAGGAAGCTTCCGACGGCAGCCTGTGCGGCAGCGGGTATATACCCACAGGCACACAGAGCGTGACAGACGCGCGGCTTGAAGCGTGCACGTTCTATGACAACTACCTGTTCCTGTCTTCACCTGCCGTGCCTGAGCAGGTGCGCGCGGAACTTGCCGGGCTGTCAGGACATTGCGCGCAGGGACTCGTCACGGGAAGCATCACGGCGTCATCGGGCGGAGGATATGTCTACAGAGCCGTCTATTATGACGCACGGGGACGGGAGGCGGCCTCAAGGGAGGTACGCCCCACTGGGACCGTAATTACAAGACACGTCTCATACAACTTCAGCGGCACACCCAAAGAGATAATACAAGAAGTGAAGACTCCAAAGGGGCAGCGTCTCACCTCTCTCACAGAACATGTGTACAGCTGCCACACGGGGCTTCCTACGGAAACATACCTTACGCTTGACGGAGGGGAGCGGCACAGGACGGCATCGCTGTCATACGATGCCGTAGGGAGGATTGCCGGCAACGGGCGCGGCGGCAATGCGGGGAGCGTCACATACGGATACAGCATGAGGGGGCTGCCCGAAGTAATATCAAGCCCGCAGTTCACCGAATGGCTGTCGTATGACGGAGGACCGGGCACGCCGCTGTACGGCGGCGACATAAGCAGCATGCGGTGGAAGACGGGGGACGGCAACATCGTCAGGGGATACATCTTCTCATACGACGGCATGGGCAGGCTGGTGTCCGGCGTTTACGGGGAGGGCGACAACATCGCTGACAATGCGGGGAAATACACGGAGACCGTGACGGGATACACGCTCAACGGGGCTATTACAGGGCTATTGCGTTGCGGCAGGCGCAACGACGGGACATTCGGGACCGTGGATGAGCTGGAGGTGGAACTGGAGGGGAACAGGGCGGTCAATGTGACCGACCGTGCAGGAAACTTGATATACGACGGATCCTCCGACTTCAGGGACAGGAACGGGGCTGAGCCGGAATACACGTACGACGGCTGCGGCGCGCTGACAAGCGACATCAACGGGGACATACAGGCGGTGGAATATGACAACGCAGGCATGCCGCGGCGCATACGCTTCGGAAGCGGGAGCGTGACGGAATATACTTATTCCGCGACGGGGCAGAAGCTCGGGGTGACGCACAGGACGGCTATAAGGGACATTGCCGTGTCGAGGGACACGCTCATAATGGAAGAGCCTGTACTGCAGCTGGATGAAGTGATGCCCGCATGTACGGATGGTACAGGAATGATGGCACGGGAAATCAGGGACTATGGGCTGGTTTCGCCGGGAAGAATAATATTGTCGGAAAATACCGAGTATGCAGGGGACTTCATACTGAAGGACGGCATGCCGTACATGCTGCTCTTCGACGGAGGCTTCTGCCTCTATAAACAGGCAGCTGCCACCGGGAGCACGCCGGAGTTCTTCTTCTACACGAAGGACCACCTCGGAAGCAACCGCACGGTGGTGTCGAAGGCGGGAGAGCTGGTACAGGTGACACACTACTATCCCTTCGGGGGAGTGTTCGGGGACGAGAGGATGGACGCAGGGCAGATTTTGAACAAACGTAAACAAAGCATAATAAACAGTTAATTCGCGACAGGATATACAGCGAGCAATGGGATGAGAGACATTATTATGCTATCTTTGCAAAGACATTGCGAGGCGGCAGCAAAAGCACTGGGCGGATGCGGACAGCATCCGCTTACACTTTACACCCTGCTCACATAAACGGCACTATTGCTTACATTATGATTTCACACAACCGCCCGTGGCTGCGCTTTTCGGCAGCGCAAGGCTCAGAGGAGGCAAATATGCGACAGAATTGTGTGCAGCGATAACACGCTGTAGGCATGCGGTTTATGGAATACGGAGGGACAAGTGTGCAGCCGAAGGAGGCATTACGACTTGCGAAACACGGCACTTTGCGTTCTAAAGTGCCGTGTTTTGCATGCTGATATGCCGCATATTGCAACACAAAGTGCCGCATGTTACGGCATAAAACAGGCACCTTTGCACCCGGAACATGTATTGTTTACGACAGAAAAGGCATATCTTCATCCTCCGGAAGCACATTTCCGCCCTTCCGCCAACGTAGTTTGAGAAAACGGAGGAGGGTTTTCCGGCTGACACATTGAGCGGAAAACGGACAAAAAACTTACATTCCGAATATGCGAAAGGGGCTGCAACGCACCACATTACATGGGAATATACGCCACATACATGCCAGATGAAACGGAAATATATAGCCCTGCAACGGTGTCATTCCGCGCCCCTTGCATGCCGAAGACATTATTAATTATCAATTATAAATTATTAATTATGGTGTCATTCCGCGCCCTTTGCATGCCGAAGACATTACAAAAGGGGCACAAACAGCATTACTTTCTTGCTATATTGCGCTAAAAAGTGTAATTTTGCAACATATTTACAACAATAACAAATAAAATGTTACGAATAGCAGTACAGTCAAAAGGGCGTCTCTTTGAGGACACAATGAGGTTGCTCAACGAGGCAGATATCAAGATAGGTTCAGGCAAACGCACGCTTCTTGTGCAGGCATCAAACTTTCCGTTGGAGGTGTTATATCTCCGCGATGACGACATTCCGCAGAACGTTGCCACCGGTATTGCCGACATAGGCGTGGTGGGCGAGAACGAATATGTGGAGCGCGGCGAGGATGCCGAGGTGGTTTGCCGGCTCGGTTTCAGCCGCTGCCGCCTGTCGCTCGCCATACCGAAGTCGGAAGAATACGGCGGTCCAGCATGGTTCAACGGCAAGAAGATTGCCACGTCATACCCCAACATCCTGCGCAAGTATCTTGACAAGAACGGCATAGACGCCGAGATACACGTCATCACCGGCAGCGTGGAGATTTGTCCGGGCATAGGACTGGCAGACGCCATATTCGACATCGTAAGCAGCGGCTCGACACTTATCAGCAACAACCTGCGCGAGGTGGAGCGGGTAATGGACAGCGAGGCGCTGCTCATAGCCTGCAAAGGCATGGACAAGGACAAGAGGGCGCTGCTCGACGAGATGATGTTCCGCTTCGAGGCGGTGCGCAATGCCGAGGACAAGAAATACATACGCATGAACGTTCCCAACAACCGCATAGACGAAATAGTGTCGGTGCTGCCCGGACTGAAAAGCCCAACGATAATACCGCTTGCGGACAAAGACTGGTGTTCGGTGCACACTGTGCTGGGCGAGAAGCGCTTTTGGGAGATAATAGGCAAGCTGAAAGAGCTGGGGGCACAGGGAATACTGGTGACTCCGATAGAGAAAATGATTTTATAACGACATGTCCGAAGGATGAATATAATAAGGTATCCCGGTATAAACGACCGGGCACGGATAACGGAACGCCCGCATATCGACCTGTCGGGGCTGAATGCCGCCGTGGAGAAGATACTCGGCGACGTGAGGGAAAACGGCGACAGTGCCGTGATAAGGTATGAGAAGATGTTCGACAATGCCGACCTGCAGTCGCTTGCCGTAACGGAAGAGGAGATTGAAGAGGCTATGACGCTGGTATCAGAGCCGCTGCTCGATGCCCTGCGCCTTGCCCACGGCAACATAGAAAGGTTTCACCGCGCACAGGCGATGACGGCAGAAAAGGTGGAGACACAGCCCGGCGTGACGTGCTGGCAGAAGAGTGTGGCAATAGAGAAAGTGGGACTTTACGTGCCGGGAGGAACGGCACCCCTGTTCAGCACGGTGCTGATGCTTGCCACGCCTGCGGTGATTGCGGGGTGCAGGGAGATTGTCCTGTGCACTCCTCCGGGAAAAGACGGCAGGATAAACCCCGCCATTCTCGCGGCTGCGCACATTGCCGGGGTTAGGAACATATTCAAGATTGGCGGCGTGCAGGCTATCGGGGCAATGGCATACGGCACGGAAAGCGTGCCGAAGGTATACAAGATTTTCGGTCCGGGCAACCGCTATGTCATGGCGGCAAAGCAGATTGTGAGCCTTCACGACGTTGCCATAGACATGCCCGCAGGACCGTCTGAGGTGTGTGTAATAGCCGATGACACGGGCAATCCCGAGTTTGTGGCAGCCGACATGCTGTCGCAGGCTGAGCACGGAGCCGACTCACAGGCTGTGCTGATAACCACTTCTGAGAGATTGCTCAACGAGGTTATCGCGTGCATAGACCGCCAGACGGAAGCACTGGAGCGCAAGGAGTTTATCCGGAAGTCGCTCGACAACAGCAAGATGATACTTGTCGGCAGCCTTGAAGAGGCAATGGAGCTGAGCAACATATATGCACCGGAGCACCTGATAATTGCTACAGAAAATTACGAAGAACTTGCAGGAAAGGTGATAAATGCCGGAAGCGTGTTCCTCGGGAGATATGCCTGCGAGAGTGCGGGCGACTATGCCAGCGGCACAAACCACACTCTTCCCACCCACGGATATGCGGTGGCATACAACGGGGTGAACCTCGACAGCTACAACCGCAAGATAACATTCCAGCACATTACGCCCGAAGGCATCGCCAACATCGGTCATGCCGTGGAGATAATGGCTGAAAACGAACAGCTCGACGCGCACAAAAACGCCATGACAGTGCGCATCAAGGAATGCAAAAACATTGACGGAGAAAAGAGATGAAGACACTTAAAGAACTGACACGCCCCAACATCTGGGAGCTTGCGCCATACAGCAGCGCACGCAACGAGTACAGCGGACACGCGGCACACGTGTTTCTCGATGCCAACGAGAACCCGTACAACGCTCCGCTGAACCGCTATCCCGACCCGATGCAGGTGGAAATAAAGAAGGTGCTCGCAAGGGTTAAGGGTGTCAGCGACGGACAGATATTCCTCGGGAACGGCTCTGACGAGGCGATAGACCTTGTATACCGGTGCTTCACACGCCCCGGCACAGACAACGTCGTCGCCATTGAGCCTACATACGGCATGTATAAGGTGTGTGCGGATATCAACGACGTGGAATACCGTCCCGTGCTTCTCGATGAAAACTTCGGCATGTCTGCCGACAAAATGCTTGCCGCATGCGACGGCAACACGAAGGTGATATGGATATGCTCGCCCAACAACCCAACCGGGAACAGCATCGACCGCAACGAGATAATGAAGGTTCTCGAGGGCTTCGACGGGCTTGTGGTCATAGACGAGGCTTATTCCGACTTCTCACCGGCAAGCCCCATGCGCCTCAAGCTTGCCTCCCACCCCAACATGATTGTGCTGAACACATTCAGCAAGGCATGGGGCTGTGCGGCAATACGCCTCGGAATGGCATTTGCACATCCTGACATCATAGGTCTTTTCAACAAGGTGAAGTATCCTTATAACATCAACCTGCTTACACAGCAGCAGGCTCTCGAGACGCTGAAAGACCCCTACGAAGTGGACAAATGGGTAAAGATGCTTTTGCTTGAACGCGGGCGCATGATAGAGGCTTTCAAACTTCTGCCGGTGTGTGAGCACGTCTACCCCACCGATGCAAACTTCTTCCTTGCCCGTATGACGGACGCACAGGTGATATACGACTATCTTGTAAGCAACGGGATAATAGTCCGTAACCGTACACGCGTGCAGCTATGCAACAACTGTCTGCGCATCACCGTTGGCTCAAAGAGCGAGAACAACGAGCTTCTTGCGGCACTGAGGCAATATAAATAACGTGAATTCAACATTATACAATCCACAAGTGACATCCTCCTGTAGGCACTTTTTCTTGTAAATGTCCGTAAAGACTACACATAAAATTTTCTTTAAATAGGATAAAACACGGACATTTACAAGAAAAAGTGCCTACAGGAGGATGGATTTATAACTGTAATTATAGAACTTGCTTATATCGAACTCACTCCAACTCTAACATCAAATAAAAGCAGACAAGGATACTAAATCTTGCCTATGTCCACATATCCGTGCATGACGGCATATATCGTCAACGCGGAAACGCTGCGCAGGCTCAGTTTATCCATGATGTTGCGTCTGTGGGTCACCACTGTGGCAAGACCTATGCTGAGCTTGTCGGCAATCTCTTTGTTGATATATCCCTGCACTATAAGCGACATTACCTCTATCTCACGGGCAGACAGCACATTTGCACCGGCTTCCTTTGGTACGGGAGGAAGATTGTGTCCGTTGGCATGGGCTTTCTGCTCAAGGGCAAGAAGCGACTTTATGAACTCGTGCTCAGGCATGCCTGTGCACAGACAATGGAAGCCATTTATCTGCGCCTGCGGATCCGGGGAGGATACGAGCACGATTGTCTTGCGCCTGTTATCTAAAAAGAAAGCACGGTTGTCCAACAATATGTCGGCAGTGACGAAATAGTGATAATAAATGTCACTGCTGTTGCACAGAAGTTCATCGAACGAACCGAAGGTGTCGATGCTGATTACAGGCATTATGCTCTGCAATATATTTTTTAACCCCAGCACGGCAAGCGTGTTGGGGTTAATTATTGCTATCTTAGGTTGTCCGTGCATACAACAGACGTTTCTGTTATGACAGGAAACCGAGCAGGGTTCCGGCTGCAACGGCAGAACCAATCACACCTGCAACATTCGGTCCCATGGCGTGCATGAGAAGGAAGTTGTGGCGGTCATACTCAAGTCCGAGGTTATTTGAGATACGTGCACTCATTGGCACGGCACTGACACCGGCATTTCCAATAAGCGGATTAATCTTCTTATGAGCCGGAAGGAACAGGTTCATGAACTTAACGAACAGAACCCCCGTAGCCGATGCAATGATAAACGCCATTGCACCTACAGCAAAGATAAAGATTGTATTCATCGTAAGGAACTCGCTTGCCTGCGTGGAACATCCTACCGTAAGACCGAGAAGCACCACGACAACATCGTTAAGCGCACTTCCCGCCGTCTTGGCAAGGCGTGTTGTCTTGCCTGATTCTTTCAGGAGGTTGCCGAAGAACAACATTCCGAGCAACGGAAGTCCCGAGGGAACAATGAAAGTTGTGAGCAACAAGCCTATGACCGGGAACAGTATGCGCTCGGTCTGACTGACACGGCGTGCCGGCTTCATGTGTATCACACGCTCTTTCTTTGTTGTCAGCAGGCGCATAAGAGGCGGCTGGATAACAGGAACAAGAGCCATGTACGAATATGCACACACGGCAATGGCCCCCATCAGGTTGGAGCAGAGCTTGGAAGAAAGGAATATTGCCGTAGGCCCGTCGGCTCCTCCGATGATTGCAATACCTGCTGCCTGATTGGGTTCAAAGCCCAATGCAAGGGCAAACATGTATGCTCCGAATATACCGAACTGTGCAGCGGCACCAATAAGTATGAGCTTAGGATTGCTTATAAGCGCAGAGAAATCGGTCATGGCACCTATGCCGAGGAACACAAGGGGAGGATACCAGCCCTGACGAACGCCCTGATAAAAGATGTTGAGCACCGAATTGTCCTCATATAATCCTATTTCAAGACCGGCATCTGCCCTGAAAGGAATGTTTCCGAGAATAATACCAAGCCCTATGGGTACAAGCAGCAGGGGCTCGAAATCTTTCTTTATGGCAAGCCATATAAAGAATATGCCCACTATAATCATTATCAGGTTGCCTGCCTCAGCATTCGCAAAGCCTGTATAACTGAGAAACTCGTTAAAGTTACTTATGATGAAATCTGTAAATCCCATTGTCCTGCCTATTATCCGATTGTAACAAGTACGGCACCTTCCATCACCGTATCACCTTTGCTCACCACCACCGACGTGATTGTACCGGCACATTCTGCCTCGATGTTGTTCTGCATCTTCATTGCCTCAAGGATGACAACCGTGTCGCCATTCTTTACTACATCGCCGACATTCACCTTTATCTCTGTGATTGTTCCGGGCAGTGGCGCCAGAACTTTTGTACCCGCAGCAGCAGGAACGGGGGCAACAGGAGCCTGCGGCTGAGCCGGTACCGGAGCTGATGCGGCACGTGCCGGAGCCTGAACCGGAGCCTTTGGCTTATGATGAGCGTGTGCAGACTTTATCGGCTGCTTTATCTCCACCTCAAAAGGTATTCCGTTTACACTTACTTTGGCTATGTTACCGTCTATATCTTCAATCTCAACGTCGTAATCAACGCCCTGAACTTTATACTGATACTTATTCATAGTGTTATGTAGTTTTATTGTTATACGAATGATGATTTTATGAAATGACCGGCTCGTCGGGATGAGGCAAGGTCCAGTTTGTATGATGAGGCTTTATCGTAATGACGTTGCTCTCGATGTCATGCACATCGTCTTCATACTCTTTAAGTGCCATTGATATCACGGCAATGTATATCTCCTTGTCGATACCGGCTGTCTGCAATCCGTCTTTAAGTATGACCTTTGTCTTATGCCCTGTCTCTGCAAGTTTCTCGCCTGTCTTCACAGCTGCCTTTATAGGCTGTATCCTGCCGGCTTTCTTTATAGCCTGCTTATGCGCCATGAACAGTCCGAGGATACGGAAGAAGACATAAAGCAGGGCAAGACACGAGAACACGATGCCCATTGAAAGCACTGTAATGCCGAAACCATGAGGGTCTTCACGCTTCAGACGGGCAATCTTTGTCTCGTCTGTCTTTATAAGGTTCTTTATTCCCGGCGTAACTTCATCGCTTGCCTTAACTCTCCAAACAGGGGAACCGTCTTTCTCACGTGCATACGACATGTTCTCTTTCATTACGGGCACACTCACAGAGTCTATGATATCTATGGCATTGCCGTCGTAAAGCGCAATCCACACAACATCCTGCGGGTCTGCTTTCGCAGAAAGATGCAGTGTTCCGTTGGAGGGATTGCTGTTGAGGAAGAACACGATATGCTCCTGTGCCGACATCACCGTACGTGCATCGCCGTTGGGAATTATGCTCATCATGGCAACACGCTGCGGTATCGTCAGGTTCTTGTCAAGCACACGGCGGTCTGTTGTTATGTACATGCCGCGCACATTATACGAGGAAAACGACGTATTTGCCAACTCGACCCATGCCTTTCGCCTTCCAAACTCGTCTTGTAAATTGTTGGTATTGTTTGTCAGCACCTCATTTATCTTTATGTTCCTGGCACCTTGCCCGAACATGAGAGTGCTGCTCATAAACAATAAGCCCAGCAACAGTCTGTTTTTTTTCATGTATTATTATATTATAAAGTTTATCTGTCAATAAATATTATCCGCAAAAGAAAAGGACTATCAGCTGTGCAGTGAGGATGCGCAGGAACATACTTAGAGGATATACCGTAGAATATCCGACGGCAGGAGCATCCTTTGAGCACACCGAACTTGCGTATGCCAGCGCAGGAGGATCGGTACACGTACCGGCAAGCATACCCATAATCGTGAAATAATTGAACTTGTATTTAAGCCTTGCCAGCGTACCAACTATAAGAATAGGTATAACTGTTATCAAGAAGCCGGTATACACATATTTTATACCGTCACCCTGCACAACAGTCTCCACAAAGCCGGCACCCGCCTTTATGCCCACACTTGCAAGAAACAGCACCAGACCTATCTCACGAAGCATCATGTTGGCACTCGTCGTGGTATAAGTCACAAGGTGGAACTTATAGCCGTATTTTCCAATAAGTATGGCTATTATCAGCGGACCGCCTGCTATACCGAGTTTCAACGGCACAGGCATTGCCGGAATTGCAATAGGCAGGCTGCCGAATAATATGCCGAGAATTATTCCGACAAATATTGTTGCTATGTTGGGGGCGTCAAGCCTCTTTATAGAATTGCCCATAACACTTGCCACACGGTTCACAGCATCTTCCGGACCTACAACCATTATGCGGTCACCAACCTGCAAAGAAAGGCTGTTGCTTGCAAAAAGCTCCATACCCTGACGCGTCACACGTGTCACATTGACTCCATATACACTTGAGAAGTGCATCTTTCCAAGCGTCTTTCCATTCATCGACGAACGCGTGACAAGTATTCTCTTGCTTACCATCGGCTCGTCCTGCTTTTTCCAGTCAACTTCTATCGTAGGACCTATGAATGCAATTATTGCCTCGGCATCCACTTCCGCACATACAATAAACAACTGGTCGTCTATATGGAACACCGTATTCCTGTTAGGTATGCTTACATGACCTTCATGCAGTATCCTCGAACACACAAAGTCGCGGTTGAGAAAGTCATGAACCTGCAACAAAGTCTTTCCCTCCAGATAAGAGTTTGTAACCTTCAGGTGCATAAAATGCGGCTTCACAGAACCGTTGTCGGCTTCTTCCTTCTCCAGTTCTGCCTCTTCCTTGGACATGGAAATCCTGCATATATACTTTACCGCAATGGTTGCGCCGATGATACCCAGCACTCCGAGAGGATAGGCACAGGCATATCCCGATGCAATCTGAGGTGCCGTGCCGTCCTCGAACACGGACGAAAGAGCCTCGTTGGCAGCACCAAGTCCCGGCGTATTTGTCACGGCACCATAAAGGGTACCGACCATCATGGGAAGATTATTGGGATTTGAAGTATCGAAGAAAATATAGTAGCATGCAAACATCACGCCTATATTAAGAAATATCATTGCCGTAGACAGGCCGTTAAGCGTCACCCCGCCTTTTCTGAAGCTCTCAAAAAAGCCAGGACCGACCTGAAGACCTATCATAAAGACAAAGAGTATAAGACCGAAATCCTGAATAAAAGTAAGGATATTGACCGGAGCCGTAAAACCAATATGACCGGCAACAATGCCCGAAAAAAGCACAAAAGTCACGCCAAGAGACACTCCGCCTACTTTTATTTTTCCTAAATAGACACCTGCTGCTATCACGATAGCATACAGCAAAACGATATGGGCAATAGAATCAGTTGTTGTAAATAAATTTATAAGCCATTCCATAATAACAAGCCACTCTAAACATGAGAGTGCAAAATTAGGCAAAATATCGCTCAAAGAACAATATTTATACAAATATTTTAAACCCTTATATTAACTTTTTGCATTTTTATATGCCAAAGGGTAAATTCCTTTTATTTTTTATAACAAGGTCAAAAAAATGAGTTATCTTTGCACGGAATAACCCGAACCTTGGCAAAATCAAACATGTTTGATTGCCGGATACTGCATTTTTCGGGGAATTATCATTGACGGACAACCGGAGATACAGAAAATATTAGAAACTTATTATAATAATAACACTATGTCAAACTGTAAAGAAAAACTCTTTACCGAGTTTCAGGCACCGTCCACTCAAGAGTGGTTGGACAAGATTCAAGCAGACTTGAAAGGTGCTGATTTCAACAAACGTCTGGTATGGAGAACCAACGAGGGCTTTAATGTACAGCCTTTTTACCGTAAGGAAGATTTGTCAAAGTTAAAAACTCCCGATGCAATGCCCGGCGAGTTTCCGTTCGTGCGTGGAAACAAGAAGGACAACAACGAATGGTACATACGTCAGGACATTGTTGCCGATGATGCACAGGCAGCCAATGCCAAGGCACTGGACATCCTGAACAAGGGAATAGACTCGCTTTGTTTCAGCATTCCCGGCAAAAAGATAAGCATGGAATTTGTCGAGACACTTCTTGACAACATCCTGTGCGACGTTGTGGAAGTTAATTTCACTACATGTAAGCGTCACACACTGGAACTGGCACAGACCCTAACTGCATATTTTGACAAGAAAGGTTACGACAAGACTAAGATTGTAGGCTCAATAGACTGGGATCCGATGGAGAAGATGATCATGAAGGGATGTGACATGACACAACTCCTTTCCATAGCTCCCGAATTAGTAAACACCCTGAAAGACTATCCCCACTTCCGTTGCATATCGGTAAACACCGTTTCACTTAACAACTCCGGAGCATACATCGTTCAGGAGTTGGGATATGCACTTGCATGGGGTAACGAATATCTTAACATGCTGGTAGAGGCTGGTACGGATCCGGCTCTTGCCGCTTCAAAGATAAAATTCAACATGGGCATCTCCGAGAATTATTTCATGGAGATTGCCAAGTTCCGCTCTGCACGTATGCTTTGGGCAGAAATCGTAAAGCAATATGAGCCTAAGTGCGAATGTGCATGCAAGATGTGCGTAAACGCCGTGACATCAAAATACAACATGACGATGTTCGACAGCTATGTAAACCTGTTGCGTTCTCAGACGGAGACGATGAGTGCCGCCCTTGCCGGTGTCCACTCTATTGTCGTAACTCCTTTCGACTCTGCATACGAGACACCAAACGAGTTCTCAGAGCGCATAGCACGCAATCAGCAGCTTCTGCTCAAGGAAGAGTGCCACTTTGACAAAGTCGTTGACCCTTCTGCCGGAAGCTACTACATAGAAGAGATTACATCACTTCTTGCCGGTGAGGGTTGGAAGATATTCCTGAGCGTTGAAGAAGAAGGCGGTTTCCTCGAAGCAATAAAGAAGGGAAGCGTTCAGGACTGCATAAACGAAACAAATGCGAAGCGTCATACCGCCGCAGCCAACCGCAAAGAGTTCATCCTCGGTACCAACCAGTTCCCCAACTTCACCGAGAAGTCCGACGGGAAGACACCGATATCATGCGGTTGCGGATGCGGACACAAGCACGAAGACCACGAAAAGCCATTCAAGGCAATCAGCACATCGCGCCTTGCAGCCGACTTTGAAGACCTCCGCATAGAGGTGGAGAACAGCAAGAAGGTGCCTGTTGCGTTCATGCTCACAATAGGAAATCTTGCCATGCGTCAGGCGCGTGCACAGTTCAGCTGCAACTTCCTGGCATGTGCTGGATACAAAGTTATAGACAATCTCGGTTTCAAGACGGTAGAAGAAGGCGTAGACGCCGCACTCAAGGCAGGAGCCGACATTGTTGTTCTTTGTTCAAGCGACGATGAATATGCCGAATATGCAATCCCTGCATACAAGTATCTTGACAACCGCGCCATGTTTGTTGTTGCCGGTGCTCCTGCATGCATGGACGATCTTAAAGCCGCAGGCATAGAAAACTTCGTACACGTAAGGTGCAATGTGCTCGAAACACTGAAAGAGTATAACGCAAAGTTAATGAAATAAAGCTATGAGAAAGAATTTTAAAGATATAGATATATTTGCCGGTATAAACGCCGTGAACGGAACCGACTGGCAAAAAGAAAACGGTATTGAGGCAAACTGGAAGACTCCGGAACACATAGAGGTTAAGCCTGTTTATACCAAAGAAGACCTTGAGGGCATGGAGCACCTGGACTTTTCAGCAGGTATCCCCCCGTTCCTGCGCGGTCCGTACAGCATGATGTATCCGTTCCGCCCGTGGACCATACGCCAGTATGCAGGTTTTTCCACAGCAGAAGAGAGCAACGCCTTCTACCGCCGCAACCTTGCATCGGGTCAGAAGGGACTTTCTGTAGCTTTCGACCTCCCCACTCACCGCGGTTACGACCCCGATAACGAGCGCGTTGTAGGCGATGTGGGCAAGGCTGGTGTATCAATCTGCTCTATTGAGAACATGAAAGTGCTGTTCGACGGCATACCTCTTAACAAGATGTCCGTGTCCATGACAATGAACGGCGCGGTGCTTCCGATACTTGCATTCTATATTGTGGCAGGTCTGGAGCAGGGAGCAAAGCTCGAAGAAATGGCAGGAACAATCCAAAACGACATTCTCAAGGAGTTTATGGTGCGCAACACCTATATATATCCGCCTGCATTCTCAATGAAGATTATCGCAGACATCTTCGAGTACACTTCGCAGAACATGCCGAAGTTCAACTCTATTTCTATTTCAGGCTACCACATGCAGGAAGCCGGAGCTACGGCAGACATTGAGCTGGCGTACACCCTTGCAGACGGTATGGATTATCTCCGTGCCGGTGTGAACGCAGGAATAGACATTGATGCGTTTGCCCCACGCCTGTCATTCTTCTGGGCTATCGGCATGAACCACTTCATGGAGATTGCCAAAATGCGTGCCGGTCGTCTGCTCTGGGCTAAGATTGTGAAGAGCTTCGGCGCAAAGAATCCCAAGTCGATGGCACTGCGCACACACTCACAGACATCGGGATGGTCGCTTACAGAGCAGGATCCGTTCAACAACGTGGGACGTACATGTATCGAAGCCATGGCTGCCGTGCTCGGACATACACAGTCGCTGCATACAAATGCGCTTGATGAGGCTATAGCACTGCCCACCGACTTCTCCGCACGTATTGCACGTAACACGCAGATTTACATACAGAACGAGACAAAGGTATGCAAGCAGATTGACCCGTGGGCAGGTTCATACTATGTAGAGTCGCTCACTAACGAGCTTGTACACAAGGCATGGGAGCACATACAGGAGATTGAGAAGCTCGGAGGTATGGCAAAGGCTATAGAGACCGGTCTGCCGAAGATGCGTATCGAAGAGGCTGCGGCACGCACACAGGCACGTATCGACAGCGGTGTGCAGACAATCGTGGGTACAAACAAGTACCGTCTGGACCACGAAGACCCGATTGACATTCTTGAAGTTGACAACACTGCCGTAAGAAAGCAGCAGGAAGAAAGCCTCGACAAGCTGCGCGCATCACGCGACGAGGATGCCTGCAAGAAGGCTCTTGCCGAACTTACGGAGTGTGTACGCACAGGCGAAGGCAACTTGTTGGCACATGCCGTTGAGTGTGCCAAGCTTCGCTGTACGCTGGGAGAGATAAGTGATGCCTGCGAAGAAGTCGTAGGGCGTTATAAAGCAATAATAAGAACTATTTCAGGCGTGTATTCATCAGAAAGTAAAAACGACACAGACTTTGACAAAGCGTGTGAGTTGACAGAAGAGTTTGCAAAGAAAGAAGGTCGCCGTCCGCGTATCTTCGTGGCAAAAATGGGACAGGACGGACACGACCGCGGTGCAAAAGTGGTTGCAACAGGATATGCCGACTGTGGCTTTGACGTAGATATGGGACCGTTGTTCCAAACTCCGGCAGAAGCAGCGCGCGAGGCTGTGGAGAACGACGTGCATGTTATCGGCGCAAGTTCGCTTGCTGCCGGTCACAAGACACTGATACCCCAGCTTATCGAAGAGCTGAAAAAGCTCGGACGCGAGGATATAATGGTCATCGCAGGCGGTGTAATTCCTGCACAAGACTATGACTTCCTGTACAAGGCAGGCGTAGCAGCAATCTTCGGTCCGGGTACATCCGTTGCCAAAGCTGCATGCGAAATGATGAACATCCTTTTGGATAAAGAATAACAATTACATACAACTGACAATTAAAATGGCTGCTGTCCAATCGGACAACAGCCATTTTTCTTTTATTGCAACCCTAAATCACGGAGGCTTTAACACGTCACTTTACATATTGACACCATAATATCACAAATGCTTTCATTATGATTTTACAAAACCGCTGAGAATGCCTTGTTTTGAAAAATATTGGTCCATGACCCGAAAAACGCGCAAAATGAGCGTGCATCGTTAAATGACATGACATCAACATGTTACATGTTAACAGCAAAAAGTGTGCAGCTTTCTAAGAACTAAAAAGGCTTATTTGCCGGTGAAAAACAGCATAAACAGCTATGAAATGCGCCATTTTACAGTGCAATATGCGGCACTTTGAGGACTGAAAAGCGGCACTTCAGGGTGTAAAAGGCATAGCTTTACGCATCAGAACAGGCATCTTTACAATTTTTCATGCACATCAGCGACATGCGGACATCCCCGTTGCATATTTTTCACAGCAGTTTTTAATCTTACAAAAAGAAAGGATTTATCGTGTTTTAATATACAACAAGTTCTTATTACAATATAAGTTCTGTTAATTATACAAACCACCCCTGGAGGGTATATGTAATATAACAAGGAAGATAAATTCGTCGGGCTAACGTTATTATACTATTTTTTGCATTGCAAAGCATGCTGTCTTGCAAACTTTTTCTATCTTTGTATGCAAGCGGAAGATACACCTGCTGAACAAACGACAAACACATAACCCACAGACATGAAGTTTAAAGACTTATTTAAATCAGCAAGAAAGAAAGACAACGGCGCACAGCCGCAGGCGACAAGACCGACGGAAAACACCACGGACACCAGACCACGCTACACGCCCGAGTATATATCCTCTCTTAAAGAAGGCGAGATATTTGTCTTCGGCAGCAACTTAGGAGGGTTTCATGGCGGAGGGGCGGCACGCACAGCCCACCGTTATTTCGGCGCAATATGGGGAAAGGGCACAGGACTGCAGGGACAAAGCTATGCCATACCGACGATGCAGGGCGGCGTAGACACGATAAAACCATACGTGGACGAGTTCATCGACTTTGCCCGCAACAACAGACAACTGTTTTTCTACGTCACACCGATAGGCTGCGGCATAGCCGGATTCAGCGAAAAGGACATCGCCCCGCTGTTCAGGGAAGCCGTTAACGTAGAGAACATCTGTCTGCCCAAGTCGTTTTGCGATGTTCTTGGGGAGGAATAGACATTATCTATATATAATAATGTAAGATATACAAATTTGTATAATCCGGCAATCCCACGCCCCTATATAAAACAGCCGTCTTAAAATAATGCAATAAAGCATCGAAGGTTTTAAATATTTTACGTACTTTTGTGTAAACAAAAAAACATTATGCTATGTTGAACTTAGACAATTTTTACAAGGCGCGCTACGTATTGAAGAGTGCCATACACAAGACTGACCTTGTACATGCCGTAAAAATAAATCCGGAATGCGACGTATACCTTAAGCCTGAGAACCTGCAGAACACAGGTTCGTTCAAAATACGCGGGGCATACTACAAGATTTCACAGCTTACAGACGAAGAAAAGGCAAAGGGGGTTATCGCATGTTCTGCGGGAAACCATGCACAGGGCGTGGCTCTGGGTGCGGCAGCCCACGGCATCAAGGCACTTATATGCCTGCCTGAAGGCGCACCGATAAGCAAGATTGAGGCTACACGCAGTTATGGTGCGGACATCTGCCTTGTGCCGGGTGTATACGATGACGCATATAAGAAGGCACTTCAGCTGAAAGATGAAAAAGGATACACATTTATACACCCGTTCGACGATGAGAATGTGATTGCCGGACAGGGCACGATAGGTCTCGAACTGCTCGACCAGCTGCCCGATGTAGAAGCTGTCGTGGCATCAGTTGGCGGAGGCGGACTGATAAGCGGCATCGCCTTTGCCATAAAATCGCTTAATCCCAATGTAAAGGTATATGGAGTACAGGCGGCAGGCGCGGCAAGCATGGTAAGCAGTCTGGAGGCAGACAAGCGGGTGACACTTCCCTCGGTATCGACAATTGCAGACGGAATTGCCGTGAAAGAACCAGGCTCGCTGACATACGAGGCCTGCAAAAAATATGTTGACGGCATTGTTACTGTTACTGAAGACGAGATATGCGGCGCCATCCTGCACCTGCTTGAAAAGGAGAAAGTTGTGGCAGAGGGTGCCGGAGCGGCAAGCGTTGCGGCCGTGATGTACAACAAGGTGCCTGTAAAAGGCAAGAAAACAATATGCGTGGTCAGCGGGGGAAACATAGACGTAACCATTCTGCACCGTGTAATTAAACGGGGACTTGCAAAGAGCGGGCGTGTCAGCGTGATAAACGTCGAACTGGACGACCAGCCCGGCAAGCTCGGCGAGGTTGCATCGGTCATTGCAGGATGCGGAGGGAACATCAGCAGCGTGCGTCATGAGCGTGGCGGAGGCAGCGAAAAGATAAACGCATGTATTTGCCGCATCGTATGCGAGACAAGAAACGAAGAGCATGTGAAGGAAATCAACACGGCACTTATCAACAAAGGATTTAAACTTATATAAATATATTGATTATGAAAGCATTACACACAAACAACGCACCGGCTGCAATAGGTCCTTACAGCCAGGCAATAGAAGTAAACGGTTTTGTATTTGCATCGGGACAGATACCCATCAACCCCGCAACAGGCGAAATCGTAGAGGGTGGCATAAAGGAGCAGACACGTCAGGCTCTTACCAATGCTTCAAAGATTATGGAAGAAGCGGGGCTTTCTCTTGCAGATGTTATAAAGACAACGGTATTTATGGCTGATATGAACGACTTCGCCGCAATGAACGAGGTTTATGCAACATTCTTTAAAGAGCCGTTCCCCGCACGTTCGGCAGTTGCAGTAAAGACGCTTCCCAAAAACGTGCTGGTTGAAGTTGAGTGCATCGCTGCAAAATAACAGCTTGTAAACACGATAAAGGAGTGTGTCAAAATATAGTTCTTTCAACCTGTAGGTACATATTTTGACACACCCCTTTGTCATATTTCCTCCCTCCCTACTCTACCATATCTAAAGCCGGAACCTTCAACAGCTCCTTTGCCCTGTCATAAGGTATAACGACCGTCGGCGTGCCTGCAGCATACGGAGCAATCTCATACTGACCGTAAACAAGCATTATGCCATCCTTGGTGAAATATGGCGCATTTTGTGGCAATGGGATATATGAAGATGCAACCGAATTCAACAAACAAGCTTTAAGTTCTTCATCGGCTTTCACATCGAAATATTTCTTCAGACCGTCATAAACAATTTCAGTATATTTCTCTGTAAACTTACTATTGAATATTTCCATGCCGAAGCGCCTGCCGTCCGACTTACGGAATGTAGTGCCCGATGTGAATGTCATGGGATGTGCACCGCCGGTAAAGATTGATATAACGGTGGTATATGTCACCAGCTTGTCTGTCTCGTAGACCTTGCGTATGTCTGCATAATACGAGTATGGCAAGGCTGATGTGCAGGGAACTTCCGCAGCCATCTTGCTCATGGCGTCATACTGCTCGTTTCCGTACCATGCGAGAAGCGAGTCCATATTTGCATATCCACCCTTATACGAGCCGCCAAGTTCTTCGCTGATAAATTCTTTCAGCACATCGCCGAGCTGCCCGTCGCCCATAACCGGCGCATCGACTGTGATATTACACTCGGCAAGTGTGTCTTTTTTCACATAACTGATGCTGTCTGTCCTGAATTCATTAGTCCCGCTTGTCTTATCTGCACACGATGCTGACAACAAACCGACGGACCCAGGCAATGCCATTGCAAAAAACGCTGCTAAAAATCTTGTTCTCATCGTTTTAATATTAATTGGTTACTCTATATATTTCTACAAACAGAAAAGACTTATTTCTGTATTTGTCCGCAAACATCACAACGTATAAAACGGATAAAAACAGAAATAAGTCTTTCTTGTGTATTGGTACTGTTCGTCTTTCAACGATACACCTTACCAATGTTATCAGCCTATGGCAGCCACACCGGGAAGAACCTTTCCCTCTATTGCCTCAAGAAGGGCACCGCCACCTGTGGATATATAAGACACTTTGTCTGCCATGCCGAACTTGTTGATACATGCAACAGAGTCGCCACCGCCGATAAGCGAGAAAGCACCGTTTGCCGTAGCCTCGGCAATAGCGTCGGCAATAGCCTTTGAACCTCCGGTGAAGTTGTCAAACTCGAAAACGCCGGCGGGACCGTTCCAAAGAATTGTCTTTGCATCCTTGATTGCTTCCTTGAAAAGCTCGCGTGTCTTCGGACCTGCATCCATACCCTCAAGCTCGTCGGGAATGTTGTTTGCATCGCAGACCTGCGTGTTTGCATCGTTAGAGAAAGCATCGGCAGCAATGCAGTCTACGCCGAGAACAAGGTTTACACCGTTTTCCTTTGCCTTCTTGATGATGTCAAGAGCCAGGTCGAGCTTGTCGTTCTCGCAAAGAGACTTTCCAATCTTTCCGCCCTGTGCCTTAGCAAATGTATATGTCATACCGCCGCAGAGGATAAGATTGTCAACCTTTCCGAGCAGGTTCTCGATAATGCCAATCTTGGTAGAAACTTTCGAACCGCCCATGATTGCCGTAAACGGACGCTTGATATTGTTGAGGACGTTGTCCACAGCCATTACTTCTTTCTCCATAAGATAGCCCAGCATGCGGCTGTCAGCATCGAAATATGCATCGATGACAGCAGTCGAGGCATGCTTGCGGTGTGCCGTTCCGAAAGCGTCCATCACGTAGCAGTCTGCATAAGAAGCAAGCTTCTTTGCAAACTCCTTCTGACTTTTCTTCATCGCCTCCTTGGCTTCATCATATTCGGGAGTACCTTTCTCAACGCCTACGGGCTTGCCCTCTTCCTCCGGATAGAAACGCAGGTTCTCAAGCAAGAGAGCCTCTCCTGCCTTCAGCGCGGCAGCCTCGTTGTCTGCATTGGCGCAGTCGGGAGCAAACTTAACCTCTACTCCAAGATGCTCTGACACCTTTGAAACTATCTGGCTTAGAGACATCTTCGGATTAACCTTGCCCTTCGGCTTGCCCATGTGGCTCATCATTATGACACTTCCACCGTCGCCAAGGATTTTCTTCAGCGTAGGAAGAGCACCGCGGATACGGGTATCGTCCGTTACATTTCCATTTTCATCCAATGGAACATTAAAGTCTACACGTACAATTGCCTTCTTGCCGGCAAAGTTAAATTGGTCGATTTTCATATTTCTTTTTATTTTAAAAGTGTTAATACCTCTATCAAAACGGCGCAAAGTTACGACTTTTTGCAGACAAATATCTTACGCCACATGATTATTTTATTATTTTTGACATGTAAACGGGGTAAATGCCATATCGGGGTTACAATTCTAAATATGAACGATGCAGATTGGTCAGGCTTTGGTTTGCTTTATACGATAATGCCATATACACAGGTTATCCAGACTTTGAGAAATCATATTAACATATAATTAAAGACCTATGCTTAAATTTACTATCAGGCTTAAACTGACATTCTCGCTCAACAAGAAGAAAAAGCGCGGCAGTCTTACCGGCATAAAGCCACGGCAGGGATTTCTTCTCTTCATTGACCGCGAGACGGAACGGCTGAGCAAACAGCGCAAACCGAGCACATGCAGCAACTATATGACGGCACGCCGGTCACTTGCAACGTTTCTTGGCGGAGAGGATATCGCCATTGAACGGGTTTCACCCACACTGATCGAAAAATACTCGTCATGGCTTTCCGCCCGCGGCGTATGCTCCAACACCATATCATGCTACATGCGTTCGCTGCGTTTTATGTACAACACAGCCGTGAAGAGAAAGCGTACAAGGCAGCAATATCCGTTCAGGAATGTGTTCACCGGCAACGAGAAAACGCGCAAGAGGGCACTTACCAAAGACGAGATGAAACGAATTGAAGAGATAAAGCCTGCCGACGGCACATTCATATCGCTGGCACGAGACATCTTCATGTTCAGTTTCTACGCCATGGGGATGCCGTTCACAGACATTGCCGCCCTGAAAAAATCACAGATAAGCAACGGGATGATAACCTATCGGCGCCAGAAGACGGGACAAGAGGTGAAGGTTGGCATTGAGCCGTGCATGACAAAAATAATAAAAAAGTACAGCCGTGAAGACAGCGAGTATGTTTTCCCCTTGCACAACGGCATGCACGGAACGGCACATCGGGCTTATGAAAAACTGCTGAACCGGTATAACCGCGCACTGAATGCCGTGGCTGAACAGGCTGGCATACGAGGCAAGCTGACATCATACGTGGCACGCCACACGTGGGCAAGCATGGCATACCATAACAACGTGCCGCTCAACGTGATATCACAAGCCATGGGACATGCCACACCACGCACCACCTTAATATATATAAAGGAACTCGACGACCGTATTATAATGAAGGCAAACAGAAAAATTCTTAATAAAATAAACGGAAAAACCTCTGTGCAAGAACTGTAACACAAAAAATAAAATGTCGCTGCAAATGTACTAACAATAAGCTAAACCTGCAAATATTTTACAATAAAAATACTGCGTCTTTACACCTAAGCACATTTAACCGCACATCACAAAAACACATATTCCACACATTTAAACCTTTAGAACACAACACTTTACGTTCATGCCCGCACCTCTTGCACAGAGGTGTCTGCCTGCATGGGTCCCAAACATGCCGATAACGGCGTTCCGCCCCCGGAATACCAATATTGCCATCGGTATGAGGGCTTCACAGAACTGGCACAATAGCTTTCTTATATCCCGTCTGCGAAGACTGGTTGTTGGAAATAATTACTTGATTATACTATTTTTCCGGACATCGGAGTCGTGAGACTGCGGTGTCTTTTAACAATGAAAACAGTAGCAAGGAGGTCTGTGCCGACAGCATCCATGGACACTCTGACTCCGCCTTGCGAACGACATATAAACCAATAACAGAATAAGCATTATTGTGGTGTGGAGTACATGATAAACTGAATAGAATATATGAACATATTTATTATGAAGAGAAAGTTACTAATGGCAGTCCTGATGTTTTTGGGGCTGGGCGGCGCATTGAGTGTCAATGCGCAGAACTGGGAGGGGAATACTCCGGAAAGTATTGGAAAGAGCAGCGTTATCCTTTACAACGTTGGTTCCAAATACTATATTAACAGCGACGGTATTTGGGGCGCACAGGTCTATCTTAAGTCTCATGGACAGTTCTTTACAATGTCTGAGACATCCGGAAAATATCAATTGGTTAATGGAGACCGCTATGTAGGCTGGGGTGCGACCGGTGCTAAAGAACATGAAGAGCTTTATACGACCATTCAAAATGGTACTGTTGCCAGCAATGGTCAGGTAATATCTTTTACATTCACAGCTGTAGACGGGAAAGCTCATGTATATAATATAAGCTGTGCTTCCCTTGACGACACGGGTTCGGAGGGAGAAACAGTATATCTTAAATCAGGGGGATTGAATAATCCTGTTGTTTATACAGAAACATTGGATGCTACGGACGAAGATGCACAGTGGATGCTCATTACAGAAGACGATGTGAATGAATATTTTAAGAAAGTTGCAAGCCAAACAGTTCTTAATGCAATGTCCACAGATGCCACGTATCTTATCAAGTCTCCTACCTTTGGTTGTAGGGAAGGAGGTTTGTCTTCATGGAAGACAAGTACGGGAAAGACACTAAACGACTTGGCACCTGCATGGGATAGTGAAAAAACATATTCTCCGACAGATGAAAAACCTGCAAACTTTGTAGTTGGAAATGGCTATTATGGCAAATCTTTATATGGTGATGACGGTGCCGATATAGTAGAAGCAGACAAAGGATTGTTCCCGACAGAGGAAGGCAAGACATCTCCTGATGCTGGTACAAAATGTGAGAAGGTACTTGGTCATTTGTGGACAGCCAACATACACGGCTCGGGCAAAATATATCAGGAAGTGACTGTAATGGCATCCGGCTGGTATGAAGTTGCCTGCAAAGGATTTACAAATACCGAGGATGGCGCAAAGATTTATGCTTCTACCACAAGTGTCAAAAAGGGTGAGGACGTTAACACCGATGCTTTCCCCGGAGAAGCCGCAAGCGTATTGATGACGCCGGAAGCCATACCTTCAACCTATGCCTTGGCTGCAATGGAATTCAGAGGGGAGAACAAGGACAGTTACCGCAAGAGTGTTATGATTTATGTAGAACTCGGAACCGCCAAGTCTGCAACAATCACACTTGGTGTGGAAGGCACAAGTGGCTGGGCTTGCTTTGACGACTTCGAACTGACCTATTATGGCGAAGACAAACAGCCGTATTTTTATTTCAATGAGTTGAATACAGATATGAATATGCTTAAACATCAGACAACAACAAACAAGCATACTTTGTATCTTCAGCGCGAAATCAAACCGGGACAATGGAATTCGTTGACATTGCCCGTAAACATGTCCGCTGCCAGTATAAGGCAGACATTTGGTCAAGGCACAAAAATATCAGAGCTTGTCGGAGTTGATGAGAACGACAACTATCTGATAAACTTCAGGCTGATAGACCTTGACAACTCACAAGCAGGATTGGAGGCAGGCAAGCTATATATCATTAAACCGATAGGCGACCTCGCAAAACTGAAAGAGGGAACATATACATTTGACCGTGTGGATAACACCAAAAACAAAACAATAGAGGGAACACCGATAGAGGGAACGACAAAAGAAGAGATAGTAGTTAAAAATCAGACTGTGCTGAAGATCTTTAATGTTACATTCACAGAGGAAGAACTGACAGATGTAGCAGACAACGGTATCATAACAATGACTGGATATCCTCACGGCGAAAATCTGGAGGCACTTAACTTCAGAGGCACTTATATGTGGAATACACAAACAGGCATAATCCCCACAGGTTCGTTTGTACTGGGCGCATCAGACGGAAAGTGGTATCACACAACCTCGCCTATCAGCAGCATAAAGGGCTTCAGGACATGGATGGACACATCCGACCTTAGCGACAGGACGGTAGAAAAAATATTGTTCAGTATCAACGGCGTGACAGACGGCAGTGCTACAACAGCAATAGACGGTGTAGAATTTGGCCGCCATTCGTCTCCAAACGCAATGAATGTGTACGACATCAACGGACGCATGGTAAGAAACGACGGTACAACTGACGGTCTTGTCAAGGGTATATATATAGTGAACGGTAAGAAAGTGGTAATAAGATAAAGACATATAATAATTATGAAAAAGGCATATATAGCTCCGGAAACAGTCACCATACATGTAGAGACAGAAGCTGTTATACTAGACTTCTCAGTAGACAGCACCGGTAACGGCGGCAACGACGGTGAAAAAGACACTGCAATAGAAGGTAACCCAGATGAAGTTGGTGCCAAGGGCGACCTTTGGGGCAGTGGCGATGATGACTTGTGGTAAGACATAAAAGTCGTATGATAATGTTGAAAGATGGCATTTTAAACAAATGTTGTATTTAATCTATAGCTATGAATGACCATATTCTCTTTCATTTGTTGAAACGGGAATGTGGTCGTTCTTTATTTATTATGCTTTCCAGTCATTATGTTTATAACGGTTAATGACAAATAAAGATGACGGATAACTATTTAACAGATAAAATGATGACAATAAGAACACTACTATTAACGGTATCCCTTACACTGGCAGCCAGTGTGTCTGCACAGCAGGACGGAGTTGACAGCAATTTCCGTGGATGTGACTACACCGAGCCGGACGACAACTCAACGGCAAATGCCGGTAAATGGAATGCCCTGAACGACAAACTGTATATGACATGGGCATCGCGTGACAAACATTACAAGAAACGGGAGGTGCCGGATGTGACGCAAAGCACGGACATGGAAGTACGTGTGTGGCGTGGTGAGCGCGCAGGTGTCGAGGCTTTGCTATATTCCAAAAACGCAACAGCAAAGCTTGCGCTGAAGGCTGATGTCGGCAGCACAGACATTATATGCGAGCCACGTTTTATGAACTATGTGCTCACCGATGAAAAACAGGGATGTGGAACAAACGACAAAAATACAACAACCTATCTTGTCCCCGACATCATAGACATAGAAACAACAAAGGCAATAGAGGCACGCACCGTACGCCCTGTGTGGGTGACACTTGAAATACCGCGCGACATAGACGCAGGCAGCTATGATGTGGCAGTTAATGTTGTGAATGCCACGGACAACTCGGTTGCCGGGACGCTGAACTTGAAGGTGACAGTGTGTGACAGGACGATGCCCAAGCCTGAAGAACAGAAGTTTTTTCTCAACTTCTGGCAGCAGCCGTATGCCATAAGCCGCTATTATGGTGTGGAAAACTGGAGCCAACAGCATTTGGACATATTGCGCCCGTACTTGAAGATGATGGCACGTGCTGGGCAGAAAGCAGTGTCGGCTATTCTTTTTTACGAGCCATGGGGCGATCAGAGCAATGACAAGTTTGAGGCAATGATACGCACGGTTAAGAAAAACGACGGCACATATACGTATGACTATACGGTATTTGACAAATGGGTCGAACTGAATGAAGAGTGCGGTATCACGGACGAAATACACTGTTTCTCCATGATACCATGGGACATGACTTTTGTTTATTATGATGAGAACGGCAATAAGCATCAGACCTCCAAGATGCAGACGGGCACTACCGAATATAACAACTTTTGGACAGCCTTTCTTACAGCCTTTGCCTCACACCTTAGGGAAAAGGGCTGGTTTGATAAAACATTGATGGCTTTGGACGAGAGGTCATCCGGCGATGTTGTCAATGTGTATAACCTGATGAAGGCACTACCCTCCGAGTCTCAGTTCAAATTATCCCTGGCTGGTGCATACCAATCCAATTTGGTTGATAAGATTTATGACTATTGCCTTGAATTGCCGGCTCACTCGTTCTCTTCCAGCGAATTGGCGAGCAGGCAGGCAAAAGGTTTCCGCTCAACAGTTTATACCTGCTGTTCTGCAATAGACCCTAATATCATCACAAACAACAATCCTGCCGACGGAGCTTATTTGCCCGTACATGCGATATCCGGCGGGTATGACGGTTATCTGCACTGGTCGTGGTCAAACTGGACAGACAATCCATTAAAGGATTGCCGTTTTAAATACTGGGGCGGCGGAGATACCTATTTAATATATCCCGGTAACAGGTTGGGAGTTCGTTTTGAGCGTGTCATTGAGGGTGTGCAACTTGCAGAGAAGGTGCGCATACTGCGCGAGGCATATACTTCATCAGGCGACACAAAGCTGCTTGAAACACTAAATAACATGGTGGCGAAGTTCCAGTCGGGCCTTGTCTCGTCATCCGTGACAAGCTCAACATCTTCTGCGGGACTGGTGGCAGCATTACAGAAGATTGTAAACACCGTATCCGGTAATGAAGGCGGCGGCGATGACATAACCGAATACTGTCAGGTTGAACTGGCTTCGGAGCAAAAAGATGTTGCCATAGCGAAGCGTTGGCTTACTACGGTAACAACATCAGGAGCAGCGGATGACATGTCTTATTCAGCAAGCTCTGCCAGTGAAAACGGATATGTTCTCTGCGAAGACCGTGTAAATGTATATCCGGGAAGTTCATTCAGACTCCGCATGGTGGCAACAACCAACGATGATGACCTTCAATATTGTCGTCTTGCCGTATTTGCAGACTGGGATGGAGACAAGATATTTGCCACAACAGAAAAGATACATACATTTGGAACACAGAGTACCGGAACTTCTGGTCTTCTTGATCATACCATTACAATAACAGTGCCTTCAGATGCTGCAACGGGACTTACACGTATACGCCTATGCTATGCAGACGCATGGGGAGACGAGCCGGACGCATGCGGACCGTTGTTGAAAGGTTTCGCTTTTGACATTCCTGTATATGTAATAGACAACAAGATATATTATCTTGACGAAGAAAATACTGAAGTAGGACATTTGAAGAACCAGCAGGATAGGACTGGCAGGCAGCTGCTTTTGCGCCGAAACCTGAAAGCAGGGCAATGGGGCTCGCTTATTTTACCGTTCTCATTGGAAGCCGATGCAGTACGTGCTGCCTTTGGCAAAGATGTAATACTGTCAAGACTTGACAATGTGAACTTGTCAAACGGATATAACATAACCTTCAAGAAGGTGGATTTATCTACGGCAAGTCCGGCACTTGAGGCAGGATTGCCATATATCATTAAGCCGGGCAAAGATATGGTAACATTGGCTGACGGAAATCACACCTATATACGTATAGATAAAAGTCAAAGCACTGGCTTTACTGAAGAAAACATTTATATTTCAGGAGGAAAACCGGTAATTATTGAGTTTCCCAATGTAGTTTTAAATAATTTGGATATAGATGAAACGGGAATGAAGGTACAAGATGTTGGAGGGGTGTCCTTTAGGGGAACCTACATCCGTAAGACAGAAGAAGGCTTGATACCAAAAGGTTCATTCGTATTGGGTGGCAGTGATGGTCGTTGGTATCATACAACATCGGCAATAAATACAGTTGGCGGTTTCCGTTCATGGATAGATACATCCAATATACCCTTGGGAAGCAAGATTACATTTAGTCTTGACGGTGTAGAAGACGGCGATGTCACAGGTATGGGTATTATAGGCTGTGAGGAAGTTCCAGAACGTCAAAGCATATACAGCCTTGACGGAAGGAAAATGCGCGAAGGACAAAATCTTAACGGACTTGCCAAGGGAATATATCTTATAAATGGAAAAAAGAAAGTTATAATAAGGTAGTTGGTTGTTCATGCAATGACTGTATAAATAATTATGCCCGGCAAACACTATGTTTGTCGGGCATAACAATATGCTTTATGATACGAAACCTATGAGTTATGTAATTCATAAAGGTCGCTTTACATAATATATGTCAAGATACAATTAATCCGCCTTGCAGGCATTTTCTTATAAATGCTCATGCAAGGCGGATTAACTTCCAACTATAAATTTATATCAAGTCCGATATAATGTGCCGGACAAATCATCTTATATTGGGCTGCTCCAGACCATATCCCTTCTTCTTGTCCACGACCTTCAGCACGAAGCCAAGCACAAGGGCTGCCACACCGAGGCATGCAAGCATGACAAGGGGTGCGGTGTAATCGTAAGACACTGCCGCCTGCTCCGGAGTTATAACTCCGTTATTCAGGTCTTCAACAAGCTGCGGGTTGGTTTTGTCAAGCACCTTGCCGATAAGAAGCGGGAAAAGCCACAGTCCGATATTCTGTATCCAGAATATAAGTGCATACGCGCTGCCGATTATTTTCTGGTCAACAAGCTTCGGAACACTGGGCCACAACGATGCGGGGACAAGCGAGAAGCTGGCACCGAGCACAAGTATCGTTATATAAGCCACGATGATGCCTCCAACGGCATTGCCCTTAAACATAGGAAGGATGAAAGCAAACGTGAGGTGGCACGCTATAAGGAGCAACGAACCCATGATGAGCATTGTTGCCGCCTTGCCCTTATGGTCTACGTAGTTGCCGAGTATCGGCGTAATGCCAACGGCAAGCAGCGGGAACACGGCGAATATCGTCTCAGCACTCTGGCGCATATATCCCATGTAACAGAACACCACAAGAGCCGCAACGGCAAGCACGAGAAGACCGTTCTTCATGTTCTTCGTCTTTGAGAAATTACTTGCAAAGGCAGCCGCGGCAACAACGAGCATGATGCAATACTGTATTATCGTTACCGTGTTTGTTGCCCAAAACGAGCCCTCTTCCAATCCCTCAAACGTGAGGTTACACTGAAGCATGTTAACGGCATACTTCTGGAACGGGAATATCGCAGAGTAGTACAGCACACAAAGAAGTGCAACAAGCCAGAAGCCGCTGCTCGTAAGTATCTTCCCAAGATCGCTTATCTTGAACGGGTCGTCCTTCTCCTCTGCCTCGCCGGTCTGTGCATCAAGCTTCTTGTCCATGAAGAAGTATACAATGAACATGATGAGGGCTATCATCAGGAGAACAACGCCAAAGGCAACGGAACGCGACACGTCGATATCGCCACCGAGGCGTGCAAAGACGGGCGAGAATATCATACATGTGGCAACTCCAAGACGTGCAAGGGCCATTTCGGAACCCATGGCAAGAGCCATCTCACGCCCCTTGAACCACTTGACGATACCGCGGGACACGGTGATGCCCGCCATTTCGCAACCGCAACCGAATATCATGAAGCCCACTGCCGCAAACTTTGCCGAGGCGGGCATACCTTGATAGAACGGAGAGATGCCCAACTCGTCGAAGCCGGGAATGTAGTTGAGGTTGTTGTTGAACCATGTTTCTATGCCACTGCCCATAAAAGCCTCGGTAACGGCATACCAGTTGATTGTTGCACCTACAAGCATCACAGCCCCCGAGAGCACAGCCGTGAAGCGCACTCCCATCTTGTCGAGAATAATTCCGGCAAAAATGAGGAAGAACACGAACACGTTGAGAAATGTCTCCGAACCCTGCATCGTTCCGAAAGCAGTGGAGTCCCAACCGCGTGTAGACTGCATAAGGTCTTTTATCGGCGAGAGTATATCCATGAAGATATATGAGCAGAACATTGCAAATGCCATGAACAGCAGCACCATCCACCGCATTGCAGCCGAATCTCTGAGTGTTTTGTTGATTTTTTCAGTCATTGTTCCAATTGTGAATTATGAATTATAAATTATTAATTACTAATTATTTAAGCCACCGGTCGAGCCAGTTGAAGAACGTGCGTTGCCACAATATGCCGTTCTGCGGCTTGAGCACCCAGTGGTTTTCATCGGGGAATATGAGCAGCTCGGCGGGTATTCCCTTCATCCTCGCAGCATTGAACGCTCCCATTCCCTGGTTGTAGTTAATGCGGTAGTCCTTCTCTCCGTGTATGCAGAGTATCGGAGTGTCCCACTTGTCTACGAACTTATGCGGCGAGTTCTCATACGTCTTCACAGCTCCGGCTGTCTTCTTTCCGTTCCAATAGGCATCATCATATTCCCAGTTGCTGAACCATGCTTCCTCCGTATCCGTGTACATTGACTCAAGGTTAAACGCACCGTCATGAGAGATAAAACACTTGAAACGCTTGTCATGATGCCCTGCGAGATAATAAACGCTGAAACCTCCGAAGCTTGCGCCTACCGCACCAAGACGGTCCTTATCGACAAACGGCAGATTAGTGCTGGCATCATCTATTGCTGAAAGATAGTCTTTCATACACTGTCCAGTCCAGTCTCCGCTTATCTGCTCGTTCCATTCACTGCCAAAGCCGGGGAGCCCGCGACGGTTGGGGGCAACTATCACATAGCCGTTTGCCGCCATTATCTGGAAATTCCAGCGATAGCTCCAAAACTGGCTTACAGGACTTTGAGGACCGCCCTCGCAGAAGAGCAACGTGGGATATTTCTTTGTCTCGTCAAAACCAGCGGGCAACATTATCCAGCACAGCATGTCCTTGCCGTCAGTTGTCTTCACCCAACGCTGCTGCACCTTGCCAAGCGTGAGCTGGTCGAGTATGTGCTTGTTCTCTTCCGTAATTCTCCTGACAGCTGTTTTCTTTATGTCCTTGCCGGGAGTAACCACGTATATGTCTGTGGGTGCGGACATGCTCTGACGCAGGGCAAGCAACTTTCCGCCGTCATTTGCCGGCGCAATGGAAACAAAGTCTGCCCAGTCGTTTGTCAGCTGGCTTACCTCACCGCCAAGATTTGTACCGTACATGTTCACATGTCCGTGCCATACTCCGATGAACGACAAAGTCTTGGAATCGGCATTCCAGCAGAACGCATCGACATTAGAGTCAAAACTCTCCGTGACATACGTCTTCTTTCCCGTTGCCAGTTCGTACACGCACAGACGGTTGCGGTCCGATTCATATCCGTCACGCGCCATGCTCTGCCATGCCACATACCTGCCGTCGGGCGAGAATTGCGGGTTTGTATCATATCCGGGATTGTTCTTCAGGTTCTCCACACTGTTCACCTTCTGGTCCTTCATAGTGTGAGTGGCATCAACCTCCACATCCTTATACCCGGCAGGCTTGCACAGGTTCACCGTCTTGCGGCTCTCTATATTATATAGGTATATGTCCGAGTCGGTGGAAACGGCATAATTGCGCCCCGTCTTCTTGCGGCACGTATATGCCACGGCTTTGGAGTCGGTGCTCCACGCCAGCTGCTCAATGCCTCCAAACGGCTCCATGGGACATTCAAACGGTTCTCCTTCCAGGATGTCCTTGCCCTCGCCTATCCCCTCTGCCGTTACATCGGCAACGAACGGATGCTGTATGCTCTCCACATAATGGTCCCAGTGACGATACATAAGGTCGGTAACGACACGCCCTGTAGCCTTTGGAAGATCATCGGGGTTTTTCTTTATAATCTCGTTGAACGGCATGGACTTTATCAGGATAACTTTCTTACCGTCGGGAGAAAACTTAAATCCCTCAATGTCTGTTGCCGATTTTGTCAGTTGCATGCGGTCCGTGCCGTCAGGATTCATCATCCATATCTGTCCTTTATACAGATAGGCAATGTTCCGTCCGCCGTTTATCCATGCCGGGTCTGTCTCGCTTGCCGCATCTGTCGTCAGCTGCCTGTTGTTCTTTCCGTTTGAGCCGATGACACAGATAACCTGATGACTACGGTTCTCCTTAACGCTGTAATATCCCACCTGATAGACTATCTGCCTGCCGTCGGGTGATGCTTCTGCCATGGCTATGCGCCCCATCGCCCACAGTGCCTCGGGTGTCATACGGTCGCTTGTAAGCCGGATACTGCTTTTACCTATGTTTACGGCATTATCCTGCGCGTCAGCGCCACCTGCCGATAATGTCAGTGCCATAACGGTTGCCAATAAAGTTCTTGTTATATTCATATATGAATGTAATAAATAAGAGACTGTGCCGGACAGTGAAGTTCACATGCGGTTTCACTGTCCGGCACATCCCAATGACTGTTATTTGTTAAAACGTTGTTCTCTTTGTCGCTTCAGCTCTTCCGCCTGTTTCTGCATCGCCTCAAGACGTGCGGCAAGCCCGCTCATCTTCTTGGGATTGCTTTGGTTCTCCTTGTAGCGTTTCTCAAGCATTGCAAGCAGTTTCTTGTCGTCTGTCGTCTTACGTAGCGTCCACATTATAGCCGCACTGAAGAACAGCGAAACGAAATAGTAGAAGTTAAGACCTGCCGAATAGTCGTTGAACATGAAGAAGAACATGACGGGCATGAGATACATCATCCACTGCATCATCTTCATCTGTTCTGCCTGCTGTCCCACCATCTGATCGCGCTGCTGACGCATTGTCATCATCGAATACAGCACGTTTGAAAGGCAGAACAATATACATGTAAGGCTCAGGTGGTCGCCTATAAGCCATATATTGGTGTTCCACTCCCATATCGGGTCGTATGTGGAAAGGTCGGATATCCACAGGAAGCTCTCGCCACGCAACTGTATGGCATTCGGCACAAAGTTGAACATAGCAATCCAGATAGGCATCTGTATCAGCATAGGCAGACATCCGCTCAGCGGACTTACGCCGTATTTGGAATACATAGCCATCATAGCCTGCTGCTTCTGCATCTGGTCCTCAGGCTTGTCATACTGCTTCGTCGCCTCGTCGAGCTTTGGTTTAAGCACGCGCATCTTTGCCGACGACATGTAGCTTTTCTTTACCAGCGGGAAGGTGATAAACTTCAGCAGCATGGTTATAAGTATAAGCACTATACCCATATTGATGTTGAAGCCCGTAAGCCAGTCGAACACATAAAGCGTAAACCAGCGGTTTATGATACGGAACAAGGGCCAGCCCAGATATACAAGACGCTGCAGTTCGAGGTCCTTGCCAAAGGTGCTCTCCTCCTCCACACGCTGCAACAGGCGGAAGTCGTTGGGTCCGTAATAGAACTCCAGTTCGGTCGGCTGCTTTCCCGTGGGGTCGAAGAAGGTCTTCATCTTGGCACCATACTGCTTCAGATATCCCGAACCCTTCTCCTGCGGTATGCTCGTCATCTTGGCATTTGCCCCAAGGTCGTTACCTGCTATCATCACCGCACTGAAGAACTGGTTCTTAAACGCCACCCAGTCAATGGCATCTTCTATCTCCTCATCGGTGAAACTCTTCGTCTCGCTGAGATAATCCGTTCCACCGTCAGTAAGGTGGTATGTGAGCGTTGCATATCTGTTCTCGAAAGTAAAGCCTTTTTCCTGCTGACGGCACTTGTCTGTCCACTCCACGTCCATGCTGTTACAATTCGGCGCGAACAGCCCGTTCATGCCCGTCACCCTCATAGACACGTGCAGCATATAGTCCTTGCCGAGCGTGTATGTCAGTGCAAGCGACTTTCCGTTTCCGGCATCCGCCGTCATCGTCACAGTCGTATCGGTAACTCCCGACGGGGTGAAGAACAGTTCGTCGGTAACGATATTCATGTCTTTTCCGGCAAGCATGAATTTCAGCGACTGGTCGCCGGCGTCAAACAGGGTTACATCCTTGTTTCCGTTACGGTCCTTAAAGTCCTTTATCACAGCCTTGCCAACTGTACCACCCTTTGTACTCAGGGTAAGTTCCAGCTTTGAGTTTTTCAGCACGACATCCTTTGCCGTACCTGTCATTGCACCGTAAAAAGCAGCTGTTGTATCAGCCTTTGCCTGTGCGGCTGCGGCATCACGGCGTGCCTTTTCTGCCATGCCCTGCTGTGCGGCGGCATTTTTCCGGGCAACTGCCGTTATCGAATCCTGCATGCGCTGCTGTGCCACTTCCTCGGCAGAGGGCTGTGTATACCAGCTGAAGCCAATTAATACCGCGGCAATAAGCACAAAGCCTATAATCGTATTTTTATCCATTCTTTTATTTTTTGACGTTTAAGCAATCCGGAGAAGTCTTCTCTTCATTGCATTATTTCAGGTCCCTTTCTTTCTTGCACTCGATGGCTGTCTTCACGAAATCGAGGAACAGGGGATGGGGATGAAGCACCGTGCTCGAATATTCAGGATGGAACTGGGTTCCTATATACCATTTCAGTCCAGGTATCTCCACAATCTCCACGAGGTCGCTCTCAGGGTTCCGTCCTGTGCATTTCATGCCGAAACGCTCGTATTCCTGCTCAAAGTCGTTGTTGAACTCATAGCGGTGACGGTGACGCTCCTGTATGAACTCCTTATTATATATGCTGAACACTTTGGAGCCTTGGCGCAGCACACACTCGTATGCACCGAGACGCATGGTTCCGCCCATGTTCGTTATGTTCTTCTGATCCTCCATTATGTCTATCACGTTGTGACCTGTCGTCTCGTCCATCTCACGGCTGTTGGCATCTTCATAGCCGAGAACGTTACGCGCAAACTCGATTACCATCATCTGCATGCCGAGACATATACCGAAAGTAGGTATGTCGTGGGTTCTCGTATAGTGGGCTGCAACAATCTTTCCCTCGATGCCGCGCTGTCCGAAGCCCGGACAAATCATTACGCCGTCCATGCCGGCAAGCTTCTCGGCAACGTTGTCCTCGGTTATCTTCTCGCTGTTTATGAACGTAGCCTTCACCTTGTAGTCGTTGTATGTCCCTGCCTGCGAAAGGCTTTCGAGTATGCTCTTGTAAGCATCCTGAAGGTCGTACTTGCCCACAAGACCGATGTTCACAACCTCCGTGGCATTGTGCCTGCGCTCAAGGAACGAGCGCCACGGACCGAGCGTAGGCAGCTCGCCCACCGGCTCACCCATCTTCCTGAGTATCGTCTCGTCAAGCTTCTGCTCCTGCATGCGCACGGGAACCTCGTATATCGTAGGCATGTCCACGCTCTGCACCACTGCATCAAAATCGACGTTGCAGAAGTTTGCCACCTTCTTGCGTATGTTGTCGTTAACCGGATGCTCGGTGCGCAGCACGAGGATGTCCGGCTGTATACCCACGCTCTGCAACTCTTTGACAGAGTGCTGCGTAGGCTTTGTCTTCAGCTCTCCGGCAGCCGAGAGATATGGTATATATGTAAGGTGTACGCAAAGGGCGTTTCTGCCAAGCTCCCATTTCAGCTGTCGTATGCTCTCAAGATACGGCAGGCTCTCGATGTCGCCCACCGTTCCGCCTATTTCGGTTATCACAAAGTCGTAGTTGTTCTTCTTCCCGAGCAGCTTGACGTTGCGTTTTATCTCGTCCGTGATATGCGGTATCACCTGTATTGTCTTTCCGAGATAGTCGCCGCGGCGTTCCTTGTCTATCACCGCCTTGTATATACGCCCTGTCGTTATGTTGTTCGCCTTTGTTGTCTGTATGCCAGTAAAACGCTCATAGTGACCGAGGTCGAGGTCTGCCTCGTGCCCGTCAACCGTAACGTAGCACTCCCCGTGCTCGTAAGGGTTCAGCGTCCCCGGATCGATGTTGATGTATGGGTCGAATTTCTGTATCGTGATGTTATATCCCCTTGCCTGAAGGAGCTTACCTATTGATGACGATATTATGCCCTTGCCAAGTGAGGACGCAACACCGCCGGTGACGAAGATATACTTTGTTTCTGCCACAATTATAAGATTTTGGTTGTTAATTATCGATAAATACAAGGTGCAAAATTACAAAAAAATACGAAACGTACAAAAATATTCATTTCTTATTTCACTATATTATATATGGTGTAAAAATATAGCGGACAGCGTGTTGCTTTTTTAATAAATAGTATTAACTTTGCATCTTGTACACATTACACTTAAAGTGAGCATGCAACAGACAAACATCAAATATATCCTGGCTTTGGCGTTTTCACTGTTTTTCCTGTCCGCAGGAGCAAGACCGGACAAGAACAAGCCGGCGACAGTATCCGATACACTTACCGTAAAAGCATATACCGACTCCCTTATTCTATACAAACACCTTGCAGACTCTGCAAGCATGGCACGCATATACGGGCTTGAATATCCCGAAACCGACGCCCGCTTCTTCCGTCTGTTCGCCCCGGCTACATTCTACCACTCCATTGCCGTAAGGAAAATGGATATCGGAGGTACATCCGCACGGGGAGAGAACGGCATAGACGGAGAAATAGACAATGCGCTGCTGAACGTGTATCTGCGGCGTCCGGATCTTGTAAAGAACAGCGAGAAGCGACTGAATGACGCCGGAAAGGTGAAGGAACGCATCAATGCACCGATACGCAACAAGGTGGAATATGTGGAGAAGGCAGTGCCGCTGCCCGACGAAAAGCCCGACGCGCCGGTGGAAGTTGTCGTATACAAGCCCAACTTCTGGACGTTCTCTGGCGACTATTATCTGCAATTTCTGCAGAACTATGTGTCGGGAAACTGGTATAAGGGTGGCGAAAGCAACTACTCAATGGTGGCGAGTGCCATGCTTCAGGCAAACTACAATAACAAGCAGAAGGTAAAGTTTGACAACAAGCTGGAGATGAAGCTCGGCTTCCAGACATCGCGCAGCGACAGCCTGCACAGCTTCAAGACATCGGAAGACCTTATCCGATACACAGGAAAACTGGGCTTGCAGGCATCCAAGAAATGGTACTACACGATACAGCTCATAGCCTCGACACAGTTCATGCGCGGATATAAGAGCAACGACAAGTTTGTTTATTCGGACATCCTTTCGCCTCTCAACGTCAACGTTTCGATTGGTATGGACTACAACGTAAGTGCCTTTAACAAGCGGCTGACGGGCAACGTGCAGCTTGCACCGTTAGCATACAACTTCAGATACGTCGGACGCAAGGCACTTGCAACCCGCTACGGACTTGAGGAGGGACACTGCACGATGAACGACTTCGGTTCGGAACTGACGGTGGACCTTACATGGAAGTTCTCTGACATGATAAGGTGGAAGACCCGCCTGTACGGATATACGACCTACGAACGTGCCGAAATAGAGTGGGAAAACACCATAACGTTCCAGTTCAGCAAGTATATATCGTCAAACATATTTGTATATCCCCGGTTTGATGACGGCGTAAAGCGCGACGACGACCATGGCTACTGGCAGCTTAAGGAGTATGCCTCCTTGGGTTTCTCTTTTTCTTTTTAATATAATACAGTACATCAGGGAGGATGTGTCATAATCTGATTTTTCCAACCAGTAGGGACATATTTTTCACTTCGTTCAACAACACGTCTTGTATTTGTCCGTTTATAACGCCATGACGTCCAATGGTTATTAGGCGGACAAATACAAGACGTGTTGTTGAACGAAGTGAAAAATATATCCCTACACTTGGTGTTATACGAGTATCTTGACACATACTCATCCGGCAAAAGCGGCATCACTTTAAGCAAGGCATAAAGGTGCAGCGGCACAGCCGCATGTAAAACATTGAAAATCAAGACGATACCTTTCAACTTCCAAAAGGCGGCATTTCAGGGTCTAAAAGGTGGCGTTTTGGAGCGCAAAAGCATGCCTTTTGGAAGCCGAAAGGTCATGTGTTGGAAATAAGACCGCAGCATTTTCACTTTTTCGGGGCTTTTTTCAGTATTTTAAACTACCTTTGCAACACATTACGGACACTATGGATATAAAGGATATACTGAAGAAGTTGCATGTTGAAAAGCTGAACGACATGCAGAACAAGGCTGCCGATGCCATAATGAACACGGAGAAAGACGTGCTCATCCTGTCGGCAACAGGCAGCGGAAAGACACTTGCATACCTGCTGCCGCTCGTACAAAAGGCAGACGGCAGACTTGATGAAATACAGGCTGTTGTGGTTGTTCCGAACAGAGAACTTGCCCTGCAGTCGTATAATGTGTTCAGCAACATGGGATGCGGACTTAGGGCCGCATGTCTCTACGGCGGCAGACCGCCAATGGATGAGCACCGCATGCTTAGGCAGACACGTCCGCATATAGTCTTCACAACACCCGGACGAGCCAACGACCACATAGAGAAAGGAAACTTCACGACGGACAACATAAGATATTTTGTCATTGACGAGTTTGACAAATGCCTTGAAATGGGATTTGCAAACGAGATGAGCCGGCTGGTGAACAGGCTGCCTTCAGTCAGGCGCAGGATACTCCTGTCGGCAACGGAGGCTGACGCCTTTCCGCGATTTCTCAACATGCAGCAGTTCGTAAAGATAGACAACCGCACCGACGACGACGGCATATCTGAACGCGTAGACACGCATATCGTAAACAGTCCGGCAAAAGACAAGCTTGCCACACTGTCGGCACTGCTGCGCAGTCTCGGCGAAAAAAGCAGCATCGTGTTCCTCAACTACCGCGACGCAGTGGAACGCACGGGCGAATATCTGCGCGACGAGGGATTTACGGTAAGCATATTTCACGGCGGCATGGAGCAGAAAGAGCGTGAAGACGCACTGTATAAATTCAGCAACGGCTCGGCAAACGTGCTTGTATGCACGGACATCGCATCGCGCGGTCTGGACATTCCGGACGTGGAGAACATCATACACTATCATCTGCCGCAGACGGAAACGGCATTCGTACACCGCGTGGGAAGGACGGCACGATGGGAAGCGCAGGGAAACACTTTCCTTATAAAGGGACCGGAAGAGACGCTTCCGGAATTTATGAAAGAGGAGCCGGCGGAATACAACCTGCCCGAATATCTCCCGCAGCCGGCACAGCCCGTCATGGTGACATTATATATAGGTAAGGGCAAGAGGGACAAGATATCGAAAATGGACATCGTTGGCTTTCTTTGCAAAAAGGGCGGACTGAAAGGCAACGAGATAGGACGCATCGACGTAAAGGAGAGATATACATACGTTGCGGTAAAGCGGCAGAAAGCCGGAGCCGTGCTAAGAAAAACGCAGAATGAGAAGATAAAAGGTATAAAAACGCTAATTGAACTTGTCAAATAGTAACCCGGAGACACGTGTTTTTTACATTTGTTTCTAATTTATTTGTACGTCTCAGAGAGAAAGAGTAATTTTGCAATGCTTTAAACAACATCTGAATATTCATATTTTAAATAACAAATAAGATGAAGAAATACAACTTTAACGCAGGTCCTTCAATGCTTCCGCGCGAAGTTATTGAGAATACTGCCAAGCAGATTTTAGACTTCAACGGCAGCGGACTGTCTCTCGCAGAGATAAGCCACAGGGCTAAGGACTTCCAACCGGTTGTTGACGAAGCCGTGGCACTTATCAAGGAACTTCTTAACATACCGGAGGGCTACTCCGTAATATTCCTTGGCGGCGGTGCATCGCTCGAGTTCTGCATGATACCGTACAACTTCCTCGTAAAGAAAGCCGCATATCTCAACACCGGAACATGGGCTAAGAAGGCTATGAAAGAGGCTAAACTGTTCGGCGAAGTGGTTGAGGTTGCTTCATCGGCAGATGCCAACTACACGTTCATACCCAAGGACTGGACATGTCCGGAAGATGTTGACTATCTGCACATAACGACAAACAACACTATCTACGGTACAGAGATACGCAAGGACCTCGATGTTCCGGTACGCCTGATAGCCGACATGTCGTCGGACATCTTCAGCCGTCCGATAGACGTGGCTAAGTATGATGTGATATACGCAGGCGCACAGAAGAACCTCGCAATGGCAGGCGTTACGCTCGTAATAGTCAAGGATGAGATACTGGGCAAGGCTGAGGCAGTGCGCCAGATACCTACGATGCTTAACTACAAGACACATGTGGAGAAAGGCTCAATGTTCAACACGCCGCCTGTAGTGCCTATTTACTCTGCTTTGGAGACACTGCGCTGGATAAAGAAGAGCGGAGGCGTGGAGGCTATGGACAAGCTGGCATGCCAACGTGCGGAAATACTCTATGCTGAAATTGACCGCAACAAGCTCTTCAAGGGTACCGTGGCAGTGGAGGACCGCTCGGTTATGAACATCTGCTTCGTGATGAACGATGAATACAAGGAACTGGAGAAGCCGTTCTTCGAGTTCGCCACGTCAAAGGGCATGGTTGGCATAAAGGGTCACCGCTCGGTAGGAGGCTTCCGCGCAAGCTGCTACAATGCACAGACAATAGAAGGCGTAGAGGCTCTCGTGGCATGTATGAAGGAATTTGAAGCGATGAACTAAGCCCCATATATAAGATAACAAGGGACTGTTCATCATTGTAAGACGATAATAATTCGTAACTCAAAATTCAACACTCATAATTAACTATGAAAGTACTGGTAGCAACAGAAAAGCCTTTTGCAGCAGCTGCTGTGGAAGGAATAAGGAAAGAAGTTGAAGGTGCCGGACATGAGCTTGCACTGCTTGAGAAATATACGGAGAAACAGCAGTTGCTCAATGCCGTTGCCGATGCAGACGCGCTGATAATACGCAGCGACAAGGTTACGGCGGAGGTGCTGGATGCTGCTAAACAGCTGAAGATTGTTGTACGCGCAGGTGCCGGATATGACAACATCGACTGTGAGGCGGCAAAGGCAAAGGGCGTAGTTGCCGAGAACACGCCGGGACAGAATGCCAACGCCGTTGCCGAGCTCGTATTCGGAATGCTCGTATATGCTATTCGCAATTTCTACAACGGCAAGGCAGGTACAGAACTGCTCGGAAAGAAACTCGGAATATTGGCTTTCGGCAATGTCGGCCGCAACGTGGCACGCATAGCCAAGGGCTTCGGCATGGATGTTTACGCATACGATGCCTTCTGCCCGGCTGATGTTATTGAGGCGGCAGGCGTTCATGCGGCAGCATCACAGGATGCCCTCTTCGAGACATGCGATGTGGTTTCTCTCCACATACCTGCAACTCCAGAGACCAGACAGAGCATCAACAAGGCTCTCGTCGGCAAGATGAAGAAAGGCGGAATACTCGTTAACACTGCACGCAAGGAAGTTATCAACGAACCGGAACTGCTTGAACTCATGGCTGAACGCGAAGACCTGAAGTTCATCACCGACATCATGCCGGATGCCAACGATGATTTCGCAAAGTTTACCGGACGCTACTTCTCAACGCCTAAGAAGATGGGAGCGCAGACAGCAGAGGCAAACATCAATGCCGGCATAGCTGCAGCAAAGCAGATAAACGCATTCTTCAAAGACGGATGCACAAAGTTTCAGGTGAACAAATAACCAGGCATTTGGACTATAACCAGCAGGGAACGGCATGACAAATGCCGCCTGCCATTAGCGACATATCCTTGTATATATCTGTCGGACATCATCCTACACAGCATGTATGTTACAGACTGAGATATTCAAGGATATGTTTTTTTGTATCCGTGCGTGATACTTTGCGCAAAAGAACATTATCCGAATTGTAACGGGATTTATCCTGACAGGCAATAAAAACAAAACCGGTGTATGCCAATAACTGGCATGCACCGGTTTTATCACAAACATCTAAATCTTTATTTCACAATCACACGCTGAGTATGGTTAGCACCCTGTGCATTGTAAATCTTGACGATATACACGCCTTTGGCAAGAGATGTACAGTCAATTCTTGCCGGACCATTCAGGTGTTCCTTACGCATATCAAGCATTCCGTTTGTAGAATATACATCTACAGTATAGTCTGCAAGAGAGGTTATTATGCTTATGACACCATCAGATGCCGTATTTCCGATGCGAACAGCCGAACCTCCATTGATGTCACCGATGCCTGAAGATATAGCCTTGCGTGCAACCGAGAGGTCAACAAGCGAGGTTTCACCGCGGCATACGCGTGTAACAAGAACGTCGAACGCAAGGTCTCCCTGTGCATTTTCAGATATTGTAAGGGTTGAACCGTCCACAGTGAAGTCCGGAGCATCCTCTCCTGCCTTGACAGAATAGGTAACAGTTGCGCCTAAAGGTGCCTCATCAAAATATCCTGCAAGGTCCACCGTGCTGCAATCGCTCTGCAGTTCTATGCTTGCATTGACCATATCGGGGGTTCCGCCAACCTCATCCATGGCAAAATAAGCCGGAGTATTCATACCAAACTGCCCCGTATCACTGCTTGTAAGAGTAAACGAAAGCTCCGTAACCTTGCCTAGACTGCTGAGATCGAGCCATGTCCACTTATCAAGAATATAGCGGTCGGCAGCATTCTCACTGCGCATGTCGGCAAGATAATAGTCGAGAGTCTTAGACGTTCCGTCGGCTGCAGTGCCTTTGACAGTAACCTTGTACCAGTCGCCCTGTCCGAACTTCTTAGCCAAACCGTCTCCGTTAGTCATCGATGAATATGCGTATGCCGCATTGGCTATATACATTCCGCTCAGCTGCTCGCCTTCCGCATTGTTCGTAACCTTCACCTTATAGTAGTTTGCAGGATATGCCACGATAAAGCCGTCGCCGCGGTATGCACCGCTGGGAGCAGAGTTATACTGGTCGGCAAGCGACCCGAACTCTCCCGATGTGGTTGCAGAGAAGGCGTAGCCGTTCCAGTACTGTATACTGCCATAATACTGTGTGGCACCGTAGAAGGCAAGCGAACCGCTGTACAACGGTGCACCTCCTGCCTCTTCTGACTCAACAGGCATGATGTAACTGCCGTCTTCAATGAAGTTGTCGTCGGCACCTGCCGCAAAGAAATCGCCTGTAACCTCCACACATGCACGCCCGGACTGTACCTGACCGTCGGCACTTGTCACTGTGACAGTATATGCACGGCTATACTCGGGAGCCACTGTAACCGTGGCAGATGTGCCAGCCTCAGCACCATTCTGGTCTTTCCAGAGATATGTATAAGGAGCATCGCCGCCGTCGGGAATAACCGTAAGGCTTGTCTCCGCACCGGCATTTATCCTTACCGTCTCGGGCATCACAATTGTAAGAGGTTCGATATGACGCACCGTGGTAAACGTTTCCGAAGCCACAACGTCGCCCAGCTCGCCAAGACTCGACACCATAAGGAAATAAGCACGGTATGAAGTATTGTCCTTCAATCCGCTGAACGATGTGACAACATCGGTTTCTGCCGTTGCATCGGCAGGCGTTACGGCAAGAAGCTCATCAACAGCCGGAACAGACTCGTCGGATGCAAGCTTGCAAAGACTGTAGAGCTTGCCTGTCACATTCCATTTTGTGGTAACATCGGCAGTAGTCTCCGCGATATTGGAAACTTTAGGATAGCCCTCGGCTATTTCCGGTTTTACAACGACAATCTCGGCAAACTCGTATGCTCCCGGTGTCGGGGCTGTCTTGCTGCGCTCCACTCCGTCACGGTCGGCAACTACTCTTTCGCTCCACACAGCTGCCGTAGAGAGCTTCTCTGACAGATGCTGGTCCGTCTCTCCTACAAACACCGGCTCTTCAGAGGCATTGCCTGCAGAAGCGGCAAAACCGTTTCCAGCATCCTCAAGTTCCTCCACCGTGCCCTTTATTGCAGAGTCGAGCTTCAGCAGCTGACCGTTCTTTGCACTTATTACATTATTGTTCAGCGTAATGCCCTTTGCATAATCGGCATAAGAAACAGCAATGGCACATGAGTTGGATGACGTTGCACTTATCTCATAACTTATGATATTGTCCGAGAAGTTTATGCCTTCTATGACATCAGTCTTGTTTCCGCTTATGTTAAGAGCATATCCTCCGGTACCGCCCATGCGTATGGTATTGTACAAGAAGTCTACGTTCTTGACGGTAGAAGCAATCTGCACGCCAAATCCGTAAGCCTTCTGCCTTGTTATCAGCACATCGTTATTGGCAACAAGAATCGGGCGTTCCACCGTTCCACGGCTATCGTCACGAAGATAGATACCTACTGAATAGTTGTCATTTGTGGTAACAATTTTGTTTCCTGTGACAGACGAGGCTGAAGAGCGGTTGACATCGATTGCAATATAATTGGTTCTCGTAGCCGTGCTCTGTGTTATCACATTACCGTCTATATCGACATTGTCAACTGCATTTATGTAAATGCCTTTGCTGCCGCCTTCGGCTATAACGTTGTCACGGATAACAGCTCCCACCTGACGGGGCAGTGCCACAAAACCTGTACCCGATACGTTGGCAGCCATATAACCGCCATAGAAAGAGTTGTTGGTAAGGGTCATATAGTCGCAGTTATGCCCAGCCTCGTTTACCGCAAGAGAAGCAAACAGGTATGTACCGGAATATCCGGACGGCACAAGAGCCGACTTCAGCGCACAGTTGTCGAGTGTGAAATGGCTTGAACGGTCTGTTATAGACACAACGTTTTTCAGCTCTGTGTTAACCGACTCTATTGTCATGCCGCTCAAAGTGAGCCATGGAGTGTTCTCAACTTCCACTACCGATGTAGTGTGATTATAGTCCTTTGCCGGCTTTATGACAACATTGTCGCGGTTGCCTGATGCCGACTGGAACACTACGGGACTTGTTTCGGATGTTCCCCTGATATCCTTTATAGTAAGATATTCAGGATATTCGCCGTCAGCAACATTGAATGTCACTGCGCCTTCCACACCGTTTGCCAGTGCCTCAACGGCAGCAGTGAGTGTTGCATAGTCGGCATTGTCGCCGCCAACGGAGAACGTTCCCTTCAGTCCGGCATTAAGAGTGAGGCTGTGAGCCTCGGCAGAACTTACCGCTGTCTCCGTGCCATTAAAGCTTACGCCTGTTACTTTTGCACTTACAACATTGCCGGCAGATGCCTCGGCATTAATGTCGAGAGTGAGGAAATAGTAGTAAGTGCCGTTGTCGCCAATCTCGTTGCCGGCAGTAAAAGTAACATTGTTGCCATCAGGAACGACCGTAGCGAGCAGGCTCGACTGGCTCTCAGCAAAAGAGCCTGTAGTGCCCGCATAGTAGAGATGTGCGGCAGTGATATCGCCAAGCGATGTAGTTCCCGTAAGGTCAAATGCCATGGAGTTGACCTTGCTGTCACCCTTGTCACCGTCAACGGTCACTGCTATACGTGACAGAGGCACGTTCACGGCGCCGCGCACCATATTTGTCACAGTCTGTGCCGCCGTTGCCTCCACTGCAGAAAGCGAATAGGCAACTTTCTCATGCAGACCTACGACAATATCAAAACCGTTGAGCGTCTTGCCGGTAGGTGTCTTTACCGATACCGTAAGGCTGCCGTCGGCAGCTTTGGATACAAGATTCTTCGGACCTGTCGTCGTACCATATCCGGTAACAGTGCCGAGTATATTATCACTATTTATCTCACGTCCGCTGTAAACATACATGCGTCCGTTGCCTATGCTGAACTCTTCGGCATTGAGAGTTACGGCATGATTTTCCTTTCCAGGCAGGAATGTGTAGACAACAGTCTTGCTCGAGCCTATCACAGAACCTATCTTCCCGTCGGCACCTCCATCGTCATAGAAGTGTACAGGGCGGTTTATCTCTATCGTCTTGTCTGCATCTCCAAGGATAAGGAGCAGGCTTGTGGTGCGTGTTCCCTCCGGATTGCCATTCTCTACTGTTGTAACAACACCTGCCGCATCGGTCAGGCTTGCAAGAGCCACATCTACGTTTACGCCCGTCTCTGCATCGGCTTTCACGTCAGCCTCAACCCAGAACCAGTTCTTTCCTGCAGCCATCTCCTTGCTGCCGTTTACATTTACGGTGGCAGCAGCATCTGCCTCGCCGAACAATACGGCATTGGCACGGATCTCATCATTAGACGCATATACGCGTACCTTATTTAATACATCGGCTCCATCAACCGTCAGGCTGACGGTCTTGAGCACCTTTGTCGAGAGAGTTCCCTCGGTAGTGGCAACGAAGTCTATCATCGGCGCATCAGCAGAACCAACCGGCAAGACAGCGGTTGATGTCTGGTTTACCGTTATTCCTTCGATGCTCATGTCGTGGTTCTTGAAGTTCTTGACGCTTGCAGCCCATCCTGTGGCAAGATAATAGGAACTTGTAGTATTGGGATTGAACACCACTGTCATAGAACCGTCGGCAGCCGTAGAGCGCAACGGCTCCGCAGGACCCACCTGACTCTTGTCGTTGCTGTCGAGCTGCCACAGTATATTGGCACTGTCGGGCGTGCGTCCGCTATATACAACGAACTTTGCCTTTGTTCCATAGCTTGACGATGCGTAGTATACATCAAACTTGGAGAAGTCCATCTGTATAACGCTACCGTCTTCTCCAGGTATGAGTGTCACCGTGCGTTCTGTGTTTCCGCCGGCATACTTGCTGCTGTTGTATGAATCGCTGCCCATCTCCGGCATGAAATCCCATGTACCGTTGATGACATGAGAGTGTGTCCCCTCCGTCAGACGGCACACGTTCTTCACCTTACGGCTGGCAGAAACGTTGAGCGTTCTCTCAGTTCCGCCAACCTTCACGGATACGATGCTGAGGTTCACAGCATCATCTGTAAGAAGATTTCCGGCTATATCAGCCTTTAGCAAAAACATATTGTGTCCTTCGGAAAGTTCCTTGCCGGGAGTGAAGACAAGCCCTGCAGGCTCATTGCTTACAAGAGTAGCAGTGCCGTCCTCGCCTACCGAATAGACAGAAAGACCCGTAATGGCACCTGCCGTTGTAGACGCAAGCCTAAGTTCCTCAAGCTTCAGGGGCGATGCGTTGTTGTCGGTAGCTATGTCAAGGCTGAACATTGCCACGCCCTTCTCGTCCGAGCTGACGGTCTTGTCGGCATCTACAGCCGCGGCAGTGATGTCGCCCAGCGTCATAGGACCGGGCACATATTCGCTCACCGTTGCCTCCCAGCCACCTTTAGGATATCCTGTCGTAGAGGTCAGGGTAACGGTTATGGAGCCGTCATCGGCTGTCGACTTCACGAGCTTGGTATCTTTGAGAAGAGTGGTGATAAGCTGTGCCTCGTCTGCTGTCCTGCCGTTATAGAACTTGAATACATCGTTCATTCCAGTAGAAGACGTATTGAAAAGGTCGAGTTTGGTAACATCCACCTTTATCTTGCTTCCGGGAGTGGAGGGAACAAAGGTCACCGTGCCGCTGAACTGTGCCGAAATGTTGCCGTCAGGACCGCCGTCGTCGTAAAAAGCCACCGGGCTGTCTATCGTGAACACGGACGGTCCGGAGGTCATGTATATGACATTGCTTATGTCGACATCGTCATCCTTGACACCTGCAATGTCGCGCACCTCTCCGGCAACCTTCAGGTTTGAAAGTACAGGAGCCGCTATTGTTCCCTTTGCATCGGGCAGTATGTCTGCCACAACATAGAATGGATTAGACTTTGTTTTAAGCGTAAAGTCTTTCACAACAAGAGACAAGCCGTCGCCGGCAGAAGCCACAAGGTTGTCATTATTAAAGGGCTTGCCCTTATAAAGACGTACATTGGCATACTGCGCGGGGGCATCCGTAAAACCAATGTTCATTTCATCAATAACCAGAGGGTTGTTGACACCGTCGGTGTTTACGCAGAAACCTCCGATTGCACAGTCTTTCGCACCACGGCGTATGCTGAAGCCATTAAGCGCGCTGACACCGCTGTAAGTCATATCGGCAGGCACGATGCTCGACACCTTTATCCTTACCGTACCGGTAGCACCCGATGCCGAATGGAAGGCAAGCGACAGTTTTCCGGCTGCATCAGTGCTGAGATGAGTGGTACCGGCTGATCCGTCCTGCAGTTTCAGGGTCCATCCGGTTGGCAGGTAACGGCTTTGCTCCTTGCCGTCACTGACTCCGGATGCAATCTTCTCTATCGCCTTGTCATAAACAAGCACATAGTTGTCACCTGTGATTGAAATCTCTTCGACCTCAATCTGTATGACCTCACCGGCGTTTTTCGGAGCGAAAACAACACCGTTGTCCTTGTAACCGGAGATTTGTGTGCCCCGGTTACAATAAATGACAGAACCGTCGACGGTAAATTCCTCCTCCAGTCCGTCACTGCTCTTGATGTAATAGACGCCGTCGGCTTCGCTCCACTCGGCACGGACCGGCAATGCAGCGAACAACAAAAGCATCAAATACATCAGACATTGTAAATGTTTTTTCATTGACTTTGTTAATTTTGTTAGTAATAATAAAAAATAAATCCACCTTAAACCCGCAGTCATAATTATACACGGATTAAAGACGGAGCAGTCAATGAATGTGTCCGGCACCTGCCGGAAACTTCAATACGGACACACGGCTCTAATCCTCGAAAGCCTGTACGGGTCATGACAAATGGCAGGTATTCCGGCTTGTCCGGTCGTTTCGCGGCCTTCCCATTACCTTGACGGAAACAGTGACGCACTTGGCGAAACGATTTTATCGGACTTACGGCAGCGGGTCTGCCGGAGCTTTTCACTCCGTTCCCTTTTAAGCCTTGCCCGCTAAAAGCAGGACAAAGCACCGATTGTCGCTGCAAATGTAAGAAATATTTCTGCAACATCAAAATGTTTGTTAAATAAAAAGAAAAACATTACAGATTATAACCATGGTCTTTTGCTTTGCAAAAGGTGGTCTTTCAGGAGCCTAAAGGTGACCTTTTAGAGCACGAAAGGACACCTTTTGGAAGGCAAAAGATATCGGTTGAAAACTGTAAGCAAAACAGGAGATAATATAACAGACTGTAAGTAAAAGGCAGATGACGCACATACAGGCGGCAACAGATAAAACCGCGGCGGCACACATGATGCCGTGAAATCACGTGCATGGCATTATTCAAACAGACAAGACTGCATTTTTAATGCCTTTTATTCGTGTTTCACGCAAAATTTCAGTATGTTTGTAATCTGATGACATAATTATATTTAAACCCGAACATCTTATGAACCATATCGAAAGATTTTACGCTACGATAGAACGCAGGCCGACCGACAGACCGGCATCGTGGCTTGGCATACCCGATGCAAAGGCTGTGCCGCTATTGTACAAGCACTTTGGAGTGAACGACATGAAAGCCCTGAAGGCACGCATAGACGATGACATATATCCTGTGGAGATGCCATATCACTCGCCGACAAGCAATGCCATATATGCGGCATTCGACTTTGCCAAGCGCAGACCGGACGGCTCGAACGAGGAACGCACGCTCACGGCACCCGGTTTTTTCGAGGATTACACCGACGCATCGGCTGTTGACCTGTTCGACTGGCCTCAACCGGAAAAGTATATAGACCCGGAAGAGTGCCGCAAGGTGGTGGATGACGTGCCCGAAGGATATGCCGTCCTGGGTGTCGTATGGTCGGCTCACTTTCAGGATGCATGTGCGGCATTCGGCATGGAGGACGCTCTTGTAAAGATGTTCACGGCACCCGACTTGTTCAAAGCGGTGATAAACAGAATTACGGACTTCTACCTGCGCGCCAACGAGATATTCTATAAGGCAACACAAGGCAAGCTGCACGCCGTGCTGATAGGCAACGACTTCGGCAGCCAGCAGAACCTCATGGTCGGTCCGGAGCAACTGCGCGAATTTGTCTTTCCCGGCACACGCAAGCTTATAGAACAGGCTAAGCGATACGGACTGAAGGTAATACACCACTCTTGCGGCTCCATATATGACATCATACCAGACCTTATAGAAATGGGAGTTGATGCCATACATCCCATACAGGCACTTGCATCGCGCATGGAACCGGAACGCCTGAACAAGGACTTTGGCTCACGCGTGTCATTCTGCGGAGGCGTAGACGCACAGCATCTCATGGTAAACGGCACGACAAAGGAAGTGACGGACAAGATTATAGAGCTTAAAGAGCTTTTCCCGACGGGACTCATCATCTCACCAAGTCATGAAGCAATACTTCCTGACACGAGAATGGAAAACGTCGAGGCACTGTTCCGCGCCGTGAAAGGCAAGGCAAAGCGATATGGAAGCGTAATAAAGGTGGCACCCGGAAAGCTGGAAGAATACAAGCGCCTGCATGCGGCTGTATGGCAGCCGGTACTTAAAATGATACACGAATGCAACTTGAGAAACTATAGCATATACTATAAAGATGGATATCTGTTCAGCTACTACGAATACATAGGTGACGACTATGAGGCAGACATGGCTAAAATGGCAGCCGACCCTGAGACACAACGGTGGTGGGATGTTTGCATGCCGTGCCAGCAACCGCTTGATACACGTGCCGAAGGAGAATGGTGGGCGGACATGGAAGAGGTGTTCC
>ERZ778514.125-NODE-125-length-78150-cov-19.489955_pt1 | contig 78150 bp, 52 predicted proteins | sample MGYA00510344_ERZ778514 | MGnify/ENA primary metagenome ERZ778514 (study PRJEB29527, sample SAMN07138968) | mouse gut metagenome | material: feces | host: mouse | place: China:Nanjing | collected 2016-01-25 ...
GGCCGGTAGCCTGAGATTGGTTATCACGTACTTCGACCCTTTGGGTGTCGGGCTGTTGTTTGTTTTCTTCTCCGTCCTGTTACTCATTCTTGGCAGCAAGAGCAGCGGTGATTTTGCGATCGAGGGCGGCAAGTTCGGATTTGAGGGCTTTAAGTTCGTCTTCTTTGCCCCATGTGCGCGACAAGATGGCTTCGAGGGTCGGCACATCGACACGTTTTTTATCGGCACGCTCTCGGTGCTGGCTGATTGTGTCGGGGAGTTTCTCAAGAGCGTTGACGAAGTTCATGCAGGCGGCATGGGAGTCTGACATGGCGAGATTGCCGTTATTATAGGTGTACTTGTACTGGCCCTCCACGACAAAGCGGTTGCGGACAGCCTCCACCCCGTCAACAACGGCTTTCTCCGATATTATGCACACCGGGAAGTCGTAAACCTCGCCGACACGGACATATTCTCCATGTGTGTTGGTGTTCTTCACCAACGCCTGAAGGTATTTGCCCATGCGTTCCTCGTCGGTGAACTGACAGTTGTCGAGCTTGAGGACGTTAAGCGGGTTGCCCTCACTGTCGCGCTGAACCACTGCGGCATAGCGGGAGTTGTCCGCCTCCATCTTGCCGATAATGATTTCCAGTTTTTCAACCTCGTCGTTGATGTCACGAAGTCTGGCACGGCTGTCGCCAAGCCCCTTGTTGAAGGAACGGTGTTCACTCTCCATAGCAGCTATGCGCTTTTCAAGTTTCGCCTTTTCAAGAAGGTCGGTGTTGCCCGACATAATAGCCACATACTCCGAGTAGTTCATGCCGGATCACCGTATATCCTGATTTTCAAGCTCTTTCGGGTGTAGATACTTGAACAGCAGATACAATTCGGTGAGCGAGTTGCTGATTGTCTTACCGCTGAGAAAAGTCGCACCGAGGTCTTTGCCTGTCTGCTCCTGAATGGTGCGTATGGCATAGAGAAGATTCAGCGCACGTTGTGAGCCTTCCGAGTTGCCTAATCCCGCCACTCGGTCGTGTCGGGTATTGAACATAAGGTTCTTGAATTGATGCGATTCGTCAACGAAGATGTGGTCGATGCCCATCTGCTTGAAGTCAATAACCGTGTCCTTGTTCTGATCCATCTGGTACTGAATGGTGGCAATCTTGGCGGTCAGGTTCTCCTTGCGTTTGATAAGGCCTTTGAGCATACCGCTGCTTACGTCGTGACCCTGTTGTTTCAGTACTTCGAGGTTCTCCTCAACCGTGTCAAGCTCTGCCTGAAGAATCTGTTGCTGCATCTCCGGCGACTGCGGTATCTTGCCGAACTGGTCGTGCGACATTATCACGCAGTCGTAGTCGTTGTCCTTGATCTGGTTGAAGAAATTGACGCGGTTGTCAGCCTTGTAAACTTATGTTGTATAACATGTCCTGAAAATACAATAAAAGAAACAGTAGTGCCCCATAACCAGCTTTGATACTAAATGTTCCAAAAAAGTTTTGGTAAATTTTGAGAAGTACTTTTATCTGCTGATTGAAATTACTTTCACATGTGCTTCTGCAGGATAATCAGGTCATAGCCTACATCAGTCCCGGCGTTGTCAGAGAAAGTGTTGTTAGGCAAACGCAATGCCGCCACAAGGTCGGCACGTTTTACCAATTCCATTCTGATAAAGGGCGAAGCGGCATTCATCACACCCTGCGATGTGATAAAGGCGACGAAGTTCCACCGTCGGAGCGAACAGCTCAATATCCGACTTGCTCCACTTGGCGGCATCGGCAAGCTCGTTGGCATCGTTGAGGATACACTTCAGGCCGCCGAAGCCGGAGTACCTGCCGAGAACAACCCTCTCAATGGGGTCGGGAGCGCGCTTTTCAACACCTATCTGAAACGCACAGCGTATGGCATTGATATTGTCGCGCATTGTCTGCAACTTATTGTAAGCCATTGTCAGTAAGATATATCACGATTTTGCCTACAAATTCTGTCTCCTTTGTATTCAGGACACACCGACTTACACTACGCGTTAAATCAAAAAAACGGGTCGGCATAACACAACAGCGTAAGCCTTCGCCCCGCGTTTTCGGCTCAGGAGGAAGCCCGCTCGCGGCTTCAGCGCGACAACGGCTGGCACCGACGGTCACTACTACAAGAAATCACCGGTCAGATATCAATGAGATGTCTGACCGATGATATATAAAGAGAAAGTGTATTAGAATGCGGGATATCCGGGGTTCTGGGTGTAGCGGCCGAGCGAGAAGTTATACTGAGCTACGGGAATAGGATAGTATTCCTCGCCGGCGTCAAACACTGCGCCGTCATAGTAGATGCGGTTGTCTTTCTCGGCGTTGAAGTAGGCCGTCATGACATCTTTGGCGATGCCCCAGCGCACGAGGTCGAAGAAACGTTCACCCTCGAGAGCCTTTTCAAGACGCATCTCGGTGCGGAGAGCCTGACGGGCATATTCCTGAGTCCATCCGGAAGCGGGATAAAGACCTATCTTATAGTTGGCGGCGTCTTTGGTCGGGTCGTTGAAGTCTTTGACATATTCGCTGTCCATCGCGCGCTTGCGCACCTGGTTGATGAGAGTGCGGGCCTGCTCCAGACCGTCGCCGCCTATCTCGATAAGCGCCTCGGCCTTGTAGAGCAACAGATCGGCGTAACGGATTATCTGCCAGTTGAGCTGCGATGCGCCCCACGGCCAGCCCTGATACATGTCGGGTGATTCGGGCGACACCCAGAAGCGCTTGGCGCAGTTGTGTCCGTAGACACCGCGGTCGCGCACCCACGACTGACACGGAGTGTTCGGATATGTCTTGTAGGTTATGGTCGGACGTCCTACCACGAAGTCGAGACGCGGGTCGACGGTGGGCTCTGTGTTGCTCAGAGTCTGGTGCTCGTCGTCGATAAATGTCACTACAGCGTAGTCGGGACGCGACTGGTAGTCGAATACCGGCAGACCGTTTGCATCGGTCTGATAGGCGTTGATAAGGTCCTGCGAAGGAAGGAAGAAACCGTCGCCGTGATAGGGGCTGTTGCCTCCGGGAGAGTTGAGCAGGTTGCTCCAGTTGACACGGCCGGCGTCGCCAGATCCGTCATTCATCGAATACTGTATGGCAAATACCGATTCAGAGCCGTTTTCGTTGGCTACCAGGTCAAGCCCCTGGAAGTCGGGAAGCAGGCTGTAGCCGTTGACTTTGTCGATAAGCGTCACCACCTCATTGAGAAGCGTTTTGTTGATATTGATTACGGCATGAGTCTGCGGGTCTTGCTCGTAAGCCTGATAGAGCTTCACTTTGGCGGCGTAGGCCAGCGCAATGTTTCTGTTGATGCGGCCAACTTCGGTCTGACGCTCGGGGAGCGACTCGGCTGCTTCGAGAAGCTCGTCGGCGATGCGCTGCAGATGCTCGTCGCGTGAGAACTCGTCGTTGGGCACATTGACATATTCGTTGGTGGGCAGGTTTTCGTCCATATAGGGCACTTTGTTGAAGAGACGCACGAGTTCGAAGTAGAAATGCGAGCGAAGCACTTTCATTTCTGCGATGCGCGACTCCTTGACAGGCACTGCCTCGGCGTCGGCGGCGTTGAGCACACGCAGAGCTGCGTTGCAGCGCGAAATCAGGCTGTAGAGATTAAACCACTTGCCGTCGATGTTGCCGTTGTTTGACTGCACCTGAAAAGTCTCCATTGCATGCACGTCCCATAGGTCGCCTTCGCCGCCGCCACCTTTGTAGGCGTTGTCGGCGCGCACTTCACCGAAGCTCCAGTTGGATGTAGGCCGCACCCAGGGGTCGCCCTGCTCGTTGGTGAAACCGGTAAGACCCGCGTATGCCGAGTTGACAAGGAGGTCGATGGCCTCGGTGGAGTTCATGACTCCATCGGAGAGGCTGCCTTGCGGCTTGTTTTCGAGAAAATCGTCGCTGCAGCCAACAAGCATCGCGGCACAGCCCAGACTCAGTAATATATTGTAAAGTTTCATTTTGTAATCGGATTGAAGGTTACTGTATTATTGGTTTAGAAGCCGAACTGGATGCCTACCGTGTAAGAGCGCGGCAGAGCGTAGGGATAACCGAGGCCTTCGGGGTCGGCGCCTGAATAGTTGGTTATGGTGAAGAGGTTCTGTGCCTGGAAATAGATGCGTGCGTTGCTCAGGTGGAGCGAGCGGCGCAGGTTTTCAGGGAGAGAATAGCCCAGCGTGAGGGTTTTCATGCGCAGGAACGAACCGTTTTCGATATGGAACTCCGACACTTCGTGCTCATTGTTGCTGTTGTCGGTGGTCGGCGCGGGAGTATCGCAATCGTAATAGCCTGTCTGGAGATAGCGCTCGTAGGCGTTGGCGGCCTCAAGCAGCGACTTGCCGTGGTTGCCGTTCCAGCACTGGAAGAGATCGGTATAATATTTCGAGTTGTTGAAAGCGTCGCGGATTATCGACGAGAAGAACATGTTCAGGTCGAAACCTTTCCAGGTGGCGCCGAGATTGAGGCCGAACTGTGCTTTGGGGAGGTCGCAGCCGAGCCATGTGCGGTCGTTGTAGTTGATTTTTCCGTCGCCGTCGGCATCGACATATCTTACGCGTCCGACAGCGGGCTTGCCGAATTCAACAGTGTATTTGCTGCAGTATTCGTCGACTTCAGCCTGAGTGCGGAACACGCCGTCGGTCTTGAAGCCCATCCATGAGCCGAGCGAGTTGCCCACGAGCGAGTGACCGGCATAACCGCCGCCGTAGCTGTAGTATATATCATCGAGAAGGTCGGTGACAGTGTTTTTCGAGACGGTGAAATTGAAACCGATGTTGTAGGTGAAATCACGGCCTGCCGACGAGCGCCATTCGATCTGGCCCTCGACACCCTTGTTGGTCATCTCACCGCCGTTATACCAGCAGTAGCCACCCTCGCCTATCGTGGCGATATACGGTTTCTCGACGAGCATGTCTTTAGTTTCCTTGTAGAAGTAGTCGAGCGATACAGACAGACGGTTGTTGAGGAAGCCGGCATCGATACCGACATTGGTCTGATAGGTCTTTTCCCATTTGAGGTCGGCATTGGTAGTGCGTATGCGGTAGGCTCCGGGCGAGAGAGTCACGCCGTCACCGTTCATGTTGTAGGAACCGCGGTCGAGGCTCATAAGATATTTTGCATAGAAAGCCTCGTTATCGATAAGGTCGTTGCCGTTGATACCCCACGAGCCGCGCAGCTTGAGGTCGGAAAGCCACGAGCGGGTGCCCTCCATGAAGTTTTCCTGAGAGATGCGCCATCCGGCCGATATCGACGGGAACCAGTCATAGTTGTGGTCTTTCGACAGACGTGACGAAGCGTCGCGGCGTATCGTGAATGAAGCGAGATACTTGTTGTCGTAGGAGTAGTTGAGCTTGCCAAAGCCCGAGAACATCGAATAGTTTGACGCGCCTGCGCCTACATTCTTGTTGGCGGTGACATTGCCGAGATAGAGGTAGTTGGGATCCTCGATTTCTAGACCTGTGCCGTAGCCGAAGAAACTTTCGTTATGGTAGCGTTTAGCCTCCACACCTGCAAGAGCCATAAGCGAGTGCTTGCCCAGGTCGATGTTATATTGTGCGGTGTTGGTCCATACCCAGTCTACATTTTTGCCGGTCGACTGGGTGAGTTTGTTGACCTCGTCGCGCAGCCATGCCGGCTCGAAAGTCTTGTTTGTCTCGTTGTAGTAGTTTACACCGAAGTTGGTCTTGATGACAAGGTTCTTGATCGGTTCTACCTGAAGCCATGCGTTACCGAACACACGCCAGTATTCATGCTTGTTGCCTTTGTTGTTTTCAATCAGACGCATCATGTTGGGAGCGTCGCCGAGCACGTCGTTGATCTGGTCGACATAGACACCCGAAGCGTCATAAACAGCTTTTGCGGGGTGCTGCTTGACGGCATTCTCCTCAGCTCCGTCAGGCATGTAGTGGGCGCGCCACCAGTTGACTGACAGATTGCCTCCGGCTCTGAGTCGGTTCTGAAGGAAACCGTAGTCGGAGCTGAAGCGGGAATTGACACGCTTGAAATCGGAGCCCTTGACGATACCGTCATGGTCGAGCCAGCTCAGCGAAAGTGACGATGACCCGTTTTCAGAGCCTTTCGACAGACCGATGCTGTAGGTCTGCATCAGAGCAGTGCGGTGTATCTCTTTCTCCCAGTCGGTGGTCTGCGGAAGCACGTCGACACCGTTGAGGTTTTTGTAGGTCTGGAGCTGAGCGGTGGCACCGTTGCCGTAGATGGCTGACGAAGGAGTGGCGCCGTTGTGGGCATATTTGTAGGCCGACCAGTAGACATCGCCCCACTGGTAGGCGTCGAGCAGGTCAAGCCCGCTGTTGTAGGTCTGGGCGGTGAGAGTGGCATCGAAAGTCACACGGGCCTCGCCGGCCTTGGCGCGTTTGGTGGTTATGATGATGACACCGTTGGCAGCCTGGGCGCCATAGATTGAAGCCGAAGCGGCATCCTTGAGCACCTGTATCGACTCCACGTCGTTGCTGTTGAGGATTGTGCCCGGGTTTTCGCGGGTCATCACACCGTCAATCACATAGAGCGGGCCGTTGGCGTCGCCGCGGAACGAGGATGCACCGCGTATTGAAGTGCCTGTGCTCAGACCGCCGGGCGTGCCGTCGGTGGTAATCGTCATGCCGGCCACACGTCCCTGGAGCGACTGTATCACATTGCCTGTGGGGGTGTCGGCCACATCTTTCATTTTCACTACCGACACCGAACCGGTAAGATCGGATTTCTTTTCTGCGGAGTATCCGACCACCACCACTTCGTCGAGTATCTCGGAGTTCTCTTCGAGATAGATGGTGAGCTCGGGAGCGGCTTCGACCGTCTTGGGCTTGAAGCCGACGTAGGACACTGTAAGGTGTGACCCCTGGGGAACTATCAGGGTGAAGTTGCCGTCGAAGTCGGTGGCGGCTCCGTTCGCACCCTTTACATCAGAGATAACGCTTGCGCCGAGCAGAGGCTCGTCGTCGGTGGCGGAAAGCACTGTCCCATGCACCGTGATGCTTTGCGCATTGGCGCCTACGACTGCGGCAATCAGCAGTAAAGCATAAAGGATTGTTCTTTTCATGATTATAGTTTTTGGTTAAAAGTCATGCTGCAAAACTATAATCCGTAAGGAAAACAGCATATTACATTTGTTGCATCATCTATCAAAATTCATCACAGTACCCGTTTTTGATATTATACACAACATTTGGCATGACATGACAAAGGTTTGTGGTTTCAGATGTTGCGTGACAGGCTACGGTCTGAGCCTGTCACGGATGTCGGTGGGAGTCTCGCCGTATCTGTCCTTATAGCATTTGCCGAAGTAGGCGGGCGAAGAGAATCCTACTTCGTAGGCTATCTCCGACACCGACCGGTCGGTCGATGTCAGCAGAGTCCGCGCTCTTGCAAGGCGCATGTTGCGCAGCAATTCCACCGGCGAGTAGTTGGTGAGCGATTTTATCTTGCGGTAGAACTGCGTGCGGCCGAGCCCCATGCGGCGCGCCACGTTGTCGACCGAGAGATTGGGGTCAGACATCTCAGCCTCGACCAGCGCCACGAAGCGGTTGTAGAAATCATTGTCTATTTCACCGGGACCATTGCATGGAGCCGTGGCTGCATGCCCACTTTCCGCCACAGTCTCCTTGCGGTGCGGCATGCCGGAGAAGGCTTGCACACGCATGCGGTTCTCGATAAGCGAGCGGCAGCGGGCTGTCAGCACTGCGGCATTGAACGGTTTCGACAGATAGGCGTCGGCTCCGCATTCGTAGCCCTGTATGCGCTGCTCGTCCATCGTGCAGGCGGTAAGCATCAGCACCGGTATATGTGACGTGGCCTGCTCGTTTTTCAGGCGACGGCAGCACTCGAGGCCGTCCATAAGCGGCATCATCACATCGCATATAATAAGGTCGGGCACATATTTTGTCGCCATCCTTATGCCCTTGATTCCGTCAGAGGCTGTGAGCACCGTGTATTCACTTTTGAGGAGCGATGTCATCATAGCCCTGATGTCAGGATTGTCGTCGATGACAAGCACCACGGTGCGGTCCTTGTCAATCTCTACCGGAGCGGCGGAGATGTCCTCGAGCTCCAGACTGACATCAGAGGCCGATATGCCAGAAGCCGGCTTTACGACATCGCCGCCGGTGTGGCGCACCGGAAGCGACACGGTGAACACCGAGCCCTTGCCGACCTCGCTGTAGGCAGATATAGTGCCCTGATGCAACTCGACAAACGCCTTCGCAAGCGAAAGCCCGATGCCGGAGCCGTTGGAATGTATCTTTTCGACCTGGAAGAAGCGCTCGAATATATGCGACAGATCTTCGGCACTTATGCCTTTTCCGGTGTCGGACACCGTTATCACGATGCTGTCACCGTCACGCCTGAGCCCCACGCGTATCTCGCCGTTGGGGAGTGTGTATTTGAATGCGTTGGATATGAGATTGAACATGACCCGCTCGATCTTCTCGACGTCGACAGCTGTAGTGAAGTCATCGCCGGCAATGTCAAGCGTGAATTTTATATCCCTGCTGACAGCCATATTGCGGAAGGAGTCACACCAATCCTTTATCATCGCGGCGAGGTCGACTTCACTGAGTGAGAGGTCGAGCTTGCCGTTTTCATACTTTCGGAAATCAAGCACCTGATTGATAAGCCTGTGCAGTATCTTCACATTCTTGTTGGCGATACTTGCCATTGCATGCTGGTCGGGGGTCAGATTTTCAGCCGCGGCAAGCTGCTCCACCGGGACTGCGATGAGGGTGAGCGGAGTGCGCAGGTCATGCGACACATTGGTAAAAAACATCAGTTTTGACTGTGTTGCCTCCTGCAGCTGCTCGTTGAGCGCTATCACGCGGTCACGCTGCTGCTCGAGCTCGCGGTTTTGCTCGGAGAGCTTTATCTGATGTCGCTTTCTTGTCCAGAACATGCGCAGCAATCCGAATATTATTATGAACAGCAACGCCACGATTGCGATTGCGGCGTAAAACAACGTGGTCTGCACCGAATGCTGCGTCCAGTATTCATCGACACGGCTTTTGAGCCACGTTATCTTTCCTGTCTCCTCTTTCAGTTTGGCATTCTGCATAAGCAGTATCTCGGCATTAGAAAGATCGACCACCGCAGATGACGGCAACTTGACGTATCTTTCAAACGGACGCCCCTCGAGAATATCCATCGCCGTCCTGACAAGCGTGTATCCTTCGGTAGGATATGGGAAAGTGGCGTCGATGACACTGTCGGCCACCGCTTTAATGCCTATTTCGGGGGCGGCGTCTATACCAATTATCTTCATATCGTCACGTCCGGCGGCCTTTGCGGCGTCGGCAGCGGCTACAGCCATGCGGTCGTTGTGGGCATAGATGAGATTGGCCGAGGGATAAAGCGCGAGAAGGGAGTCGGTCACGCGGTAGGCGTCGTCATAGTTCCAGTCGCCGTAGCCCTCACCCGCAATCACTATGCCGGAGTCGGCCGCAACGGCCGCGGCAAACCCCTCGTGACGGTCGACCGCCGGCGTGGAGCCGACGAGTCCGCGTATCTCAAGCACCCGGCACTGACCGCCGGAAATCGATTTCGCCAGCGCTGCCGCCGAGCGTCCAATCGCTGCATTGTCGGCGCCACGGAATGCGGTGAAGCTGTCACCGTTGATATTGCGGTCAAACACTATGACAGGAATGCCCGACTCATACACCTCTTTTATCACGGGCGTGAGTGCGTCGGCCTCGTTGGGCGCGGCTATTATAATATCGAAACCGTTGTCGGCGAAATATCGTATGTCGGCAATCTGCTTCTCGTTGCTGTCATCGGCCGAACGTATCTCAACCACGGCATTGTCATGAAATATCATCTCGCGGTTGATTTCATCGTTCATCTTGTAGCGCCAGTCATCATCGCTGCACTGCGACACACCTATACGGTAGATTTTCTTTTCCTTACAGCCCGACAGGGGCACCGCAGCCAACATCACTATTGCGACGAGCAGCTGCGCGAAAACATGGGTCATAGATTTCATAGAGTGTAATTGCACTGGTTCAAGTGTTGCAAATATAGTGAATTATATATTATATTTGGTGCGTAATGTATTAAAAATAAAGCTTTACAACATATTTGACACGCTATGCAACATAATTGATAGCGGTTGACGGCTTTTAATATTAGCTTTGCGATGTCTCAACCTGAAATCAATAAAATAAAATCATGAAATACTTCAGACAAATCTCAATCGGCGCAATTCTCGCCGTTGCCGGCAGCCAGAATATGCCGGCGGCCGACGGCATCGATATCAGTCATCTCGGCACCAACAACACCCTCGTGCGCGTGACCGACGGCAATTCCCGCTATGTATTGTTTCCGGTAGAGGAAAGCGTCGATGACGCCACCCTCAACCTTCTGCTTGACGGGAAGCAGGAAAAGACTCTCCGCATACGTCTTGCAAGAAACAGAGTGGACTATTATGTGCCGTTTGACATCTCGGCATACAAAGACAGCAAGATAATATTTGATGTGGTGACCACTCAGGGACGCGCATCGGTAAGAGAAGCGAGCGACGACGCATGCTGGAAAAACATCCGTCTGAGCGACACTTTCGACACGTCAAATACCGAGAAATATCGTCCGGCATTCCACCACACCCCCCTCTACGGGTGGATGAACGACCCCAACGGCATGTTCTATAAGGACGGCGTGTGGCATCTCTACTATCAATATAATCCCTACGGGTCAAAATGGCAGAATATGTCGTGGGGACACTCCACATCTACCGACCTTGTCAACTGGGAGCATCACCCCGTCGCAATCGAGCCAAACAGCCTCGGACAGGTGTTCAGCGGCAGTTGCGTTGTCGACAGCGACAACACCGCAGGCTTCGGCAAAGACGCCGTGATCGCCCTCTACACATCGGCCGGCATCAACCAGATGCAGAGCCTTGCCTACAGCACCGACAACGGAGAAACCTTTACCATATATCCGGGCAACCCGATAATAACACTCGAGAGCGAAGCCCGCGACCCCAACATGTTCTGGAACGACGAGACCAAGGAGTGGAACCTGCTTCTGGCCCACGCGCTCGACCACGAGATGCTGATATTCACATCGCCCGATCTCAAGGAATGGACGCTGCAGAGCGCTTTCGGCAAAGGTCTCGGCGCACAGGGCGGCGTGTGGGAATGTCCCGACATGCGGCATCTGCCGGTCGAAGGCACCGACGAGTCGAAATGGGTGCTTATATGCAACCTCAACCCCGGCGGACCGTTCGGCGGCAGCGCGGCACAATATTTCACCGGCGACTTCGACGGCCGCAAATTCACTGCCGACACCGACAGCGAGGGGAATGTGCCCACCAAGTGGATGGACTACGGCAAGGACCATTACGCCACCGTATCGTGGAGCGGCGCTCCCGACGGCCGCAATGTGGTAATCGGCTGGATGAGCAACTGGCAGTATGCCGCCGAGGTGCCGACACACCAGTATCGCAGCGCCAACACCCTGCCCCGCGACATATCGCTTTTCAAGGGAACCGACGGACAGTATTACCTCAAGACAGTGCCGTCGCCCGAACTGCTCGCGCTCCGCGACCACCGCACCGTGTCAGCCAAAGGGAAGAGTTTCGGCAAGTCACCCGTGAAATTCGCGTTGCCCGAGGCCAATGACGGAATATGCGAAATCAATATGTCGCTCAACGCCAGAAAGGCCGACAAGGTGACAATCACCCTCGCCAACCGTCAGGGCGAGAAGGTCGACATGACATTCGACCCCTCGGCCTCGACATTCAGCTTCGACCGCACTCAGAGCGGCCTCACCGATTTCAGCCACGACTTCCCCGCCGTGGTGACCGCTCCGACGCTGCGCAACAGCACCTCGCAGTCGCTGCGCATCTTCGTCGACCGCTCAAGCATCGAGGTGTTTGACGGCGAAGGCAACTTCGTGCTGACAAACCTCGTATTCCCCGGCTCGCCCTACACTACCCTGTCGCTCGCGGCCGACGGCGGCAAGGCAAGCCTCAACTCACTTGAAATTTACACAATCAAGACCTCTAACAAGTAAACTATATCATGGAAAACCTTCAGACACTCAACTCTGGGCGCAAAAGCACAATCATGCAGATAGCCCCGGTCATGCTGTGCTTCTTCGCAATGGGATTTGTCGATCTTGTCGGCACAGCTTCCAACTACGTACAGAAAGATCTCGGACTGACCGAGTCGCAGGCCAGCCTGTTTCCATCGCTCGTGTTTTTCTGGTTTCTGATTTTCTCGGTGCCCACCGGCATGCTGATGAACAAAATCGGACGCAAACGCACAGTGCTCATCAGCCTTGTGGTTACAGCGCTTTCGCTGGTGATACCGGTTTTCGGCGAAGGATATTACGTTATGCTCGCGTCATTCTCGCTGCTCGGCATAGGCAATGCCCTGATGCAGACATCACTCAATCCGCTTGTGAGCAATCTCATAGCACCCGAACGCCTTGCGTCGACGCTGACATTCGGCCAGTTTGTAAAAGCTATCGCGTCGTTTCTCGCGCCGATAATAGCCGCATGGGGAGCGACCCAGGCATCAGTCACCTTCGGTCTCGGCTGGCGTGTGCTCTTCCCCATCTATGCCGTGGTGAGCGTGCTCTCCATATCGATGCTGTCGGCCACTCCCATCACCGAGGAGAAGCCCGACAAGGCTTCGGGAATAATCGAATGCGCCAGACTGCTCGGCCGTCCGTTCATATTGCTCTGCTTCCTTGGCATCATGTGTCATGTCGGCATCGATGTAGGCACCAACTACTGCGCGCCAAAAATACTTATGGAACGCCAGGGTATGGCGCTTGAGGACGCAAGTTTCGCCACCGGACTTTACTTTATATTCCGCACGGCGGGATGTCTGCTCGGTTCGTTCATACTTCGCGCTGTAGCCCCCCGAAAATTCTTTGCGGCAAGTGTAGCGATGATGCTCGTAGCCATGGGACTGCTTTTCGCCTGCGACTCAATCCACATGATCTACATCGGCATAGCACTGATAGGCTTTGGCAACTCCAACATATTCTCGATTGTCTTTTCACAGGCCCTCAACAATTCACCTAAAGAAAAGAACGAGGTGTCGGGTCTGATGATAATGGGTCTGTTCGGAGGCACGGTGTTCCCTCTGGCGATGGGATTCGCCACCGATCTTGCCGGCAGTCTGCTGGGAGCGGTAGCCGTGATGTCAGCCGGCGTGCTCTATCTGATGTTCTACACTCTGAAAATAAAAAACAATTAATACTTAACTTTAATATCCGATACCGATGGAAGGAATAGTAGTAGGTATGGGCGAGGCACTGTGGGATGTGCTCCCCGAAGGTAAGAAAATAGGCGGCGCGCCTGCCAATTTCGCATATCACGTGTCGCAGTTCGGGCTTCCGAGCTGTGTGGTCAGCGCTGTCGGCGACGACGCTCTTGGCCATGAGATACTTGAGAATTTCAATTCGAAAGGGCTCAACCAGCTCATAGAGCGCGTGCCCTACCCCACAGGCACCGTGCAGGTTGAAATCGACCAGGCCGGCATTCCCCAGTATGAGATCAAGGAGAATGTGGCATGGGACAATATCCCTTACACGGCTCGTCTGGAGCAGCTTGCCGAAAGGACAAAGGCGGTTTGCTTCGGCTCGCTGGCCCAGCGCAATGTGGTGTCGCGCAACACAATCAACCGTTTTCTCGACGCAATGCCTCAGGATGCCGAACCGCTTGTGGTGTTTGATGTCAACCTGCGTCAGGGTTTCTACAACAAGGAGATACTGTGCAACTCGATGGAGCGCTGCAACATACTTAAAATCAACGACGAAGAACTGATTACGGTGAGTCGCATGTTCGGCTATCCGGGCATCGACCTCCAGGACAAATGCTGGATACTTTTAGGCAAATATAATCTCAAGATGCTCATACTGACCTGCGGCATCAACGGCAGCTATGTGTTCACTCCGGGCAACATATCGTTTCAGCCGACTCCCAAAGTGGAGGTCGCCGACACGGTAGGTGCGGGAGATTCGTTCACCGCGGCGTTTATCTCGGCAATACTCAAGGGAATGCCTGTGACCGAAGCCCATGCGCTTGCGGTGAGGACATCGGCATTCGTCTGCACCCGCAAGGGAGCGATGCCGGTGCTGCCCGATGAGCTGAGGCAATAGTCTGCAACGGCAACGGCGGCGATTATCCGTAATATTGGTAACAAAATCTGTCAATCGGGTAAAGACAACAGGCTGTTATATATTATCTTTGCAAAGTGTAACACTATAAGAAATTACCGATATGAAGAAAAAAGTGATTTTGCTTGCAATCGCCGCCGCATTGCTTTGCATCGGCGGAGCGTCGGCACAGTCGAAAGTGTATATGACGCGAGAGATAAGCCCCGAGGCGCTTGTCAGGATATATAAAGCACTTGGACGTCCGGCCGACGGACACCGCGTGGCTGTCAAGATAAGCACCGGAGAGGCCGGTAACCCCAATTACCTGAAGCCGACGCTGATCAGCGCGCTCGTCGACACCGTGCACGGCACCATAGTTGAGTGCAACACCGCCTACGCAGGCAAGCGAAACACATTTGACGCCCACTGGCAGACGGTGCGCGACCACGGCTATGACTCCATCGCGCCGGTCGATCTGATGGACGAGGAAGGCCAGATGAAAATACCGGTCAGAGACCGCCGTCACATCAGATATGACATCGTAGGCAACCACCTGCCCCGCTATGACTATATGGTCAACCTCGCCCATTTCAAAGGCCACCAGATGGGAGGCTTCGGCGGAGTGCTGAAGAACGCAAGCATCGGAGTGGCATCGGCCGACGGCAAGGCTTATATACATTCGGCCGGCAAAACCGACAGGACCGAGGATATGTGGCAGAACATTGCCGAACAGGATCTGTTTCTGGAGTCAATGGCAGCCGCGGCACAGGCCGTCGATGACTATTTCGGCGACAATATCGTATATATCAATGTGATGAACAATATGTCGGTTGACTGTGACTGCAACGGACATCCGGCCGATGTATTGCTCAAGGATTACGGTATTCTCGCCTCGACCGACCCTGTCGCGCTCGACAAGGCCTGTGTCGACATCATATTCAACATGATGCCCGGCGAAGGTAACGACAACGCTCCTCTGATCGAGCGTATCAGCAGCCGCCACGGCACCCACACCATCGACCATGCCGCAGCTATCGGCCTGGGGTCGCTCGAATATGAAATCGTCGATATAGGCCGTTGAAAATCATGCGCATAAGGACAATCATTTCAATAATCGCGCCGGCACTTTCCATACCTGTAGCCTCAGGCACGGAGAGTGCCGACTCCATTCACCCGCTAGGTGAAGTGGTGGTGACAGGAAGCAACTGCGGGGTGTCGAAAAACCGGCTGCCTTACACGGTGTCGGTCATCGGCGAGGAACGTCTGCAGTCGACGGGACAGACACAGGTGCTCTCGGCAATCTCAGGCATGGTGCCGAGTCTGTTTGTTTCGGAGCGCAGCATATTCGGTTTCGGAGTGAGCAACGGCGGCTCGGGTCACATAAAGATGCGCGGAGTCGGAGGCGACAGGGCGAGCGCCGTGCTGATGATGGTCGACGGCCAGCCACAGTTCGCCGGCATCTACTCCCACCATATCGCCGACTTCTACGACAAGGAATATGTCGAGCGGGTTGAAGTGCTCCGCGGCCCCGGCTCGGTGCTCTACGGGTCAAACGCGATGGCCGGAGCCATCAACGTGATTACCCGTGACGCCCGTCATGACGGGGTGCACACCACCCTATCCACCCAATACGGGTCATACAACACATGGCTGTCGTCAGTCACCAACACCACCCGCTTCGGCAAATTCTCGTCGTTAGCGTCGGCCTCTTACAACCGCACCGACGGCACTGTCGACAATTTCGACTTCCGTCAGGCTGACGGTTACGTGAAAGCCGGCTACGACTTTTCATCGCATTGGAAAGCCTCGGCCGACTACACCATCATGCATTTCAACGGCAATGACCCGATATATCCGAAACTGTCGAACCCCGAGTCGACCGACATATACCGGCAGAGCATAACGCGCGGCGAGGTGTCGGCAAGCGCCTCAAACAGCTATGACACGACGGGCGGACTTGTGCGTGTATATTACAGCTACGGAAGCCATTTTGTCGATGACCCGCGGCATTTCCACAGCAAGGACGACAGGTTTGGTGTCATCGCATACCAGAATTTCTCGCCGTGGCGCGGCGCATCGGCCACCGCCGGGTTTGATTTTGACATTTATTCGGGAGAGATACCGATGTCGGGAGGCAACGGACACACCGAAGGCTCGATGAGCACGATAAGCCGGAAGGAAATCAGGGAATACTCTCCGTATATAACCCTTTCGCAATCGCTTGCCGGCGAACGGCTCAACATCAACGGCGGCCTGCGCATGGCCAACAGCGATATGTTTGACACTCAATGGGTGCCGCAACTTGGCGTCGCTGTCAATGCCGGACGAGGCTATACGGTGAAGGGGAACATAGCGATGGGATACCGCAACCCGTCATTCCGCGAGCTTTATCTCTACCGCATGGCAAATGAGTCGCTTCAGCCCGAAAAGATGATGAATTACGAGATATCAGCCGGAAAACAGTTCTCGAGGTTTCTGTCGGCCGAGGTAACGGTCTACTACAGCCGGGGGCGCGACATGGTACAGACCGTCGACAACAGGAATGTCAACACCGGACGTTTCATCAACAAAGGAATTGAAATCACGGCAACAAGCCGTCCGCTCGACAACCTGCGTCTATATGCGACCTACAGCTATCTGCACACCTCGCTGAGCAACCTCACGGGCGCACCGAAAAACCAGTATTACCTCGGCGGAGAACTTACAACACTACGCGAAAGGTTGAAAATAGCTGCCGACCTCAAAGGCACCGGCAGTCTCTACGTAGCAGATGACGTGAAGCATCAGAGCTATGCGTTGCTCAATCTTAAACTGACCTATAAGGTGTGCAGCTATGCCGATATTTTCACCCGTCTGGAGAATATCACCGACGCCCGCTACACTATAAACCGCGGCTATGAAATGCCCGGCTTCACAGCCATGGGCGGCATAAAAGTCAGTTTCTGAACGAAACACCGCAGAGGCAAGGCGGGAATGTGGCAGGATTTGTCCGAAATGTTGCATATTCATTTTCTGACAGATTGCGTGGCTTTGTTTTATTTTGGTATATTTGCAATCATAATGAAGCCATCACGCCATGAAACACAATGTCGCAACAAAACTGCTATTCACTCTTCTGATATTCATATTTTCAGTCGGGCAGCTGCCGGCTCACGGAGTCTTGCAGCTGCCTGACTCTGATTTGTCGTGGAAGAATGTCACAGTCAACGGCAAGAAACGGGCTGTGTTCTGCATATTCAGAGACAGCAGGGATATCGTGTGGCTCGGTACCAACAGCGGATTGTATTTCTATGACGGCGTGGCGACACATCCGGTAGGTGACGCAGGTTTTACCGGTACGCAGGTCTACTCAATCGCAGAGAAGGATAACCGTCTTTATGTCGGGAGCAACAACGGACTGCTGATATACGACTATCAGTCGGGACTGCTGCATGAAAGCCCCACCCCAACCCCGAAAGAGCTAAGAGTGCTTCCTGCTGTCGACGGCGACCTTTGGATCGGAGGACTGAACGGCATCGGACGCCTGAACACCGAGAGCGGCGAACTGACCGATTATTCCGCCGGACTCCCGCACCGGTCGGTCTATTCGCTACTGCGCGACTCCAGAGGAGTCATCTATGCCGGCACCTACAACGGCGTGGCTCGGCTTGACAGTCAGACAGACACGTTCACACCCGTCAGGGTCAGAGTGGAACATGGCGACGGCCACAACACACTGTTTGCCAACTGTATGCTTGAGACTGCTGACAAAGAGAGCATCATTATCGGCGGCGAAGGCTTTCTTTTCAGATATACTCCGGCCAACGACCGGTGGGAGAAGCTGATGCCCGGTGACGACAGCAACATAAAAAGTCTGGCAAGGGGCGATGACGGTCATATACTGATAGGCACTGACAACGGAGTGGTTGACATGGACGGTGACAGTATCAGGCATTACCGCCACGACACCCGTCAGGAGCTGAGTCTGGCAGACAACGAGATATGGTGCATACTCACCGACGACAGGCACAATATATGGGCCGGTCACGAACGCGGATTTTCAATTGCCTCCAACTCCGGGGCGCTGCGGACGCTCAAACTCAGCGCGCTGGCACATTCAGGCGAAGGTAATGAGATACACTCCATCTATCGTGATTCGCGGAATGACCTGTGGCTCGGAGGGACAAACGGAGTGATACGCGTGGCGTCAGGTGCGGCGCCCGACTGGTACAGGCACACACGCGAGCCGAAGTCGCTGTCACACAACAGGGTCAGAGCCATACATGAAGACACCGACGGCAACATCTGGCTTGCCACAGACGCAGGTATCAACAGATTTGACCGGGGGAACGGCGGTTTCGACATGTTTCACATTGTCGATGACACGGGGGCGCATAACTCCAACTGGGTGTATGCGATGGTAGAATCAGGCGAGCATTTCTGGATAGGCAGCTTTCTGAGCGGACTTCACTATGTGGCGAAATCAAAATTCGCCGAGGGAAAGGGAACCATCGAGGCAGACATGTCAATCAACATGGATACGAGACCAATCTCCCTTACCAACAATCTTGTGAACAACATCGTCAGAGACAAGGCAGGCGATATCTGGATAATACTTTTCCGTGACAATGCTGTGACCCGCTACAGCCCGTCGACGGGGAGCATCGAGAGACATGACATATTCGAGCTTACGGGAGAATATCCTACCGGACTGTGCGCCGACCGCAGCGGCAGGGTGTGGTGCGCCTTCAATGGGGGGACAGTGGTGTTTGACAACGGCGGCAAACCGGTCACGGTCAAGTTTCCGCCGACCAACAGCGACGAGACGACACTTGCCCTCGGCGAAGTCGGCGACGGCATCTGGATCTCGACGCAGAGCAACGTATGGAATATCGACGGCCGGACACTTGAGGCACAGCTGCTTCCGATACCGCAGAAAGCCTACACGGCAGTGTATGACGACACGGCATCAGGCAAGGTGTATCTGGGCGGCACTGACGAGATTGTCGAAGTAGACCGCGACATCATCGGCAATCCGGCCGACTACATGACCATCAGGATGGTATTGGTCGACAAGGGGGAAGGACATTTCAATCTGTCGGACATAAACAACGGCAGCAACGGAATGATGATACCCTACGGCGGGAGCGTCACGCTCGTGGTGAGCTCGCTCGACTACTCGCCCGAATCGGTGCAGCGCTACATGTACAAACTGTCGGAGTCGCCGACCGACACGCTCGGCGGCTGGATTGTGATGCCCGAGGGCTCCAACACCATATCATTTTCCGACCTTAAGATGGGCCGTTACAACGTGCTTGTAAAGAGCATCGGCTCGCCGTCGGAGCCAATAGCGATACCACTGAGGGTGAGCGCGCCCGCAGCGCTGTCGTGGTGGGCAGTGACGGCATATATCATCGCAGCCATCGGCCTGATATTGTGGATTATATGGTATATGCGGCGACGCAACATGCGAGCAATCAGTGAGCGAGAGCGCCTCAACGCGCTGGAAAATGTGGAACGTAAGCTGACGTTTCTGTCAAATATCTCGCATGACCTCAAGACCCCTCTCTCGATGATTATCGGTCCGGTGAGCCTGATGAAGGAGAAGGCACGCGACGCGGAGAGCAAAAAGAGCCTCGAGACCATCTATGACAACGCCGTGCGGCTCAACAACATGATACACCGCACACTCGAGCTGCAACATCTGGAGGACACTGACGAAAATCTGCTGATAGTCTCGGTGTTTGACGCGGTGGAGTTCTGCCGCGGGGTGTTCGAGGTGTTCAGAGAGAATAATCCCCAGAAGCATTTCATATTTCATGCGTCGAGCCAGCAGATACATATCGAGGCCGACGCCGTGAAATTCGAGTCGGTCATCACCAACCTGCTTTCCAACGCGTGCAAATATTCAGACGAAGGCGCCACGATATCGTGCGGCATCAGCCGTCATGACGATCGGGTTGAAATCGTGGTGTCAGACGACGGAGTAGGCATCTCGGAGGCCGACCAGCCGCTTGTGTTCCAGCGAATGTTTCGCTCGGCGGCGACATCGGCGCTGAAAGAGGGTACCGGACTCGGGCTGTATCTTATAAAGAAATATCTTGAGCTTATGGGCGGAAACATAAGCCTTTACAGCAAAGAGGGTCAGGGCACATCGTTTGTGGTGACACTTCCGGTGTCAGACAATGTGACGCCCCAGCTCAGACAGGATGTCGCCGACGACAGCAGCGGCCGCCCGAAAATACTGATTGTGGAGGACAATATCCAGATCGGGGAATTCATCAGCGGGATACTCGGCAAGGAATATACGTGCCTGAGAGCCGAGAACGGCCGTTCGGGCCTGTCGATTGCCTGTTCGTTTATTCCCGACCTTATAATAGCCGACGAGATGATGCCGATAACCGGCGGCCTGGAGATGGTAAGGCAGCTGAAGGCGCACCCGCGTCTGTCGTCAGTGCCGATAATCATGCTCACGGCAAAGTCAGACAACAAGACCGAAAACGAAAGCATCAAACTTGGAATAGATGTGTTCATGACAAAACCGTTTGAGCCGTCGGCGCTTCTGGGGCGCATCAGCCAGCTGCTGAAATCGCGCAGCGAGATAACGGAGAAAGTGCGCATACAGGCCATCACCGAAGTGGAATACAAGCCTATAGAGGCCGAGAGCACCACAGAGAAAGTGCTTGCGAAAATCGCCAAGACAATAGAGGAAAACATCGCCGACCCGGATCTGAATGTAAACATGCTCTGCGAGAAAAGCGGCGTTGCCCAGAAACAGCTTTACCGTCTCATAAAGAAATATATGGGAACGTCGCCGCTCGACTATATCAGGCAGGTGCGCCTACAGAAAGCGGCAATGCTTCTGAGCCAGCACCGGTTTACGGTTTCGGAAATCAGTTATATGGTGGGATTCAAGACACCGTCGTATTTCGCCAAATGTTTTCAGGCGCACTACGGAGTGAAGCCGAGCCAGTACAGGTCGGACGACGAGAAGCCCGAAACGCAGGCTTAGAGTATGTTTACTTTTAAACGGACAAAATTCGGCCATATCGCACTGAAATTCATGCCGATGTCCGATTTGTTGCATCAAATGTCTGAAAAAGCGCCATCACACATTATCGCATGAACTATATTTGCAACATCACGCCGGCAGACACCGGTGCTTACCTTAAAAAATAACCTAAAAAACACTACCAATGCACAAAGCAATTCATGCTACCGAAATAAGGAGCCGGCTGCTTGGACTTATCCTTGCCATACTCCTTATACCCGTTTCGGCATTTGCACAGACCCAGCGGACAGTCACGGGTACTGTCACCGACGAGACCGGCGAACCATTGTTGGGCGCGACAGTAAAAGTCGTAGACGAACCAATCGGAGTCTCCACCGACTTTGACGGCCACTACACCCTCAAAGTGCCGGCCTCGGCACGACAGCTGCTTTTCACTTACGTCGGATATACGGCAGTCACTGTCGACATCACGTCGGATGTCATAGATGTGACGATGCGTCCCAACGCCGAGGTGCTTGACGAAGTTGTCGTGATCGGCTACGGCACGCAGAAGAAAAACGACCTGACCGGCTCAGTGTCGACTATCAGCGAGAAAGATTTCAATCAGGGAGTGATCACATCGCCCGAAGAGCTCATCAACGGCAAGATGCCCGGTGTGCAGATTGTAAACTCAGGCGGCTCCACGACAGGTGGCTCCACGATACGCATACGCGGCGGAGCGTCGCTCAACGCCTCCAATGACCCGCTTGTGGTGATTGACGGAGTGCCAATGGAAGTAGGCGGCTATATCCAGGGTCAGGGCAATTTCATGTCGATGATCAATCCCAATGACATAGAGAGCATGACAGTGCTCAAAGACGCGTCATCGACAGCGATATACGGTTCGCGCGCGTCAAACGGCGTCATACTCATCACCACAAAGAAAGGCAAAGGCGACCGCGTCAAGGTATCGTTCTCGACAACAAACTCCGTATCGACCAAAACGAAAACCGCCAACATGCTTTCACGTGACGAATTTGTGGATGTGATACGCAACAACGGCTCTCAGTCACAGATAGCATTGCTGGGCGAGGAGAACACCGACTGGCTCGACCAGGTTATGCAGACCGGATTCGGCACCGACAACAATCTGAGCGTGTCGGGACGCGTGACCGACTGGCTTCCGTTCAGAGTCTCTGTAGGGGCGCTGTATCAGGAAGGTATAATGAAGAATGACGAGAACCGCCGCTTCTCGGGCAACATCAACCTGAGTCCGTCGTTTTTCAACGATGACCTGAAATTCACGTTCAGCGGCAAGGCGTCGGCCAATGCCAGCCGCTATCCGAGCGGTTCGATAATATGGAATGCCTCGACCTATAATCCTACCATACCCGTTTATTCGGGCAACGATGCCTTCTTCGGCTACAACGAGCCGGTAGACATCAACGGCATACCGGTGACCGGAGGCACAGCCAATCCGGCCGGACTGCTCAGCTACCGCGACAAGGCGCACACAAGCCGTCTGATCGGAAGCGTGGATGTCGACTACCGCGTGAGAGTGCTCCCGGGTCTGCGGTTCCATGCCACGGCAGCCTACGACCGCGCCCAGGGACAAAGCGACTATTACACCCCAGCGGCTTCATGGAGCGGCTTCAACAGCGGCGGCACGGTATCGTGCGTCGGCCCCAAAAAAGCCTACAACAAACTGTTTACCATCTACGGCAACTATAACAGAGATTTCGATGCCATCAAGAGCAGTGTCGATGTGACTGTCGGTTACGACTACCAGTGGTGGAAGCGCTATTCGCCCTACTACGAGACCTATAACGAAGCGGGCGAAGTGCAGTCGACAACAGCTCCGACCGACGAGCGCCACACACTGCTTTCATATTACGGGCGTCTGAACTATACGTTTGACGGACGCTATCTTCTGACGGCGACATTCCGCCGCGACGGCTCGTCACGTTTCGCCAAAGACAAGCGGTGGGGCACATTCCCGTCGGTAGCTCTCGCGTGGAGAGTGTCGAACGAATCATTCTGGGATTTCGCCCGCGATGTGATGAATGACCTCAAAGTCAGGGTAAGCTACGGCCAGACCGGCCAGCAGGACGGCATCGCCAATTATTCGCACATGCCGATCTACACGATATCGCAGGAGGGAGCGCAGTATGTCTTCAACGGGATACCTATCTTCACCTACCGTCCGGAAGCATACAATCCCGACCTGAAGTGGGAGACCACCAAGGCGTGGAATATCGGTGTTGACTTCGGATTTATGAACAACCGCATCACAGGGTCGGTCGACTACTACAAGCGCAAGACCGAAGACCTGCTTGCCTCAGTGCCTTGTGCGGCGGGCACCAACTTCGCCAAATACATATTGTCGAATGTGGGCAATGTCGACAGCGAAGGTTTCGAGCTTTCGGTCAATGCCAATATCATCGACAGCAAAGACTGGTCATGGACCGTTGCGGCAAATGCCACATGGCAGAAATCGCGCATCACCAACCTGACCGTGTCGCCCGACGCAGAGTCGCCCAACACGCTCGTGGGCACATCGGTCGACAGCCGCCGCGTGCAGGTGTTCTCGACGGGATACGCGCCCTACGCATTCTATGTGTACAAACAGATCTACGATGAGAAGACCGGGCGCCCCATAGAGGGAGTCTATGCCGACCTCAACAACGACGGTCAGATAAATTCGTCAGACCTCTACCACTACCACTCTCCGGCTCCCGACTGGATACTCGGACTGAGCACCAGCCTTCGCTACAAGAAGTGGACATTGTCGACGTCGCTCCGCGCCAATATCGGCAACTACGTGTATAACGCCATGGCAATGAATACCGGTGCGTGGGAAACTGTATCCTACAACGCCTATCAGCTCAACAACCTCAACCGCAGCTACCTCGACACCGGTTTCTCCATGCGCCAGCATTACAGCGACCACTATGTCGAGAACGCATCGTTCGTGAAGATGGACAATCTGCAGCTGAGCTATGATTTCGGCAATGTGTGGCGCGACCTGCGTCTGCATCTGTCGGCCAACGTGCAGAATGTGTTCACGATAACGAATTACTCGGGCATAGACCCCGAAGTCAGCTATGGAATAGACTCGAACGTGTATCCGCGTCCGCGCACCTATTCGCTGACAGTAGGACTTAATTTCTAACCACCAAAATCAAGACCAAAATGAAAAACAGATATATACTTGCGGCACTGGCAATCGGAGCGATGTCACTGACATCATGTGTCGACGATCTTGACCAGCGCCCTGTATTCGAGCAAGACGCCACCGTAGTGTATTCGTCGCCTGAGAGCTACCGGCAGGTTTTAGCAAAGGCATACGCATGCTTTGTCATCACGGGGCAGGAGAAGGACGGCAATCCCGACATTGATTCCGAAAAGGGATATGACCTGTCGAGATGCATATTCAACATGCAGGAGGACGCAACCGACGAGAGCATCAACACATGGAGCTCGCTCTATGATGTGTCGCATTTCAACTGGGATGCCAATGACGTGTGGGTGCAGGACGCTTACTACCGTCTATATTACACGATATCGGTGTGCAACGAGTTCATACGCAATTCGACCGACGGCTCGATAGGCCGTTTCACCGAAGCGGAGCAGGCTGAAATCAGAGCGATGAAAGCCGAGACAAGGTTTCTAAGGGCGCTGTCGTATTACTGGGTGCTCGACCTCTACGCGCAGGGACCGTTCTCCAACGAGGACACCCCGATTTCAGGATATATACCGGAAAGATACGGCGACGAGCAGCTGTTTGATTTCATCGAGAGCGAGCTCAAGGATATCGAAGAGGCAGTTCCGGCAGACAATGAGTACGGCCGCGCAACGCGAGGAGCGGTGCAGTCGCTTCTTGCCCGACTATATCTCAACGCCGAGGTTTACACCCGGGAGGCGCGCTATACCGACTGCATCACCTACTGCAACAAAATCATCAACAGCGGCAAATACTCTCTCGAACCTGAGTTTTACAAACTTTTCAACGCGTCAAACCACCTTCGCACCAATGAAATCATCTTCTCGTTTGTGATTGACGCAACGACAACAGTGACATGGGGCGCCACAACCAACATCATCTGCGGGTCATGCTCCAACACCTCGACACAGGATCCGGCGAAGTATGGCATCACCAACGGCTGGGGCAATTTCCGCGTCCGCGGAGAAATACCCGCCAAGTTCGGCGATGTTGCGACATCGAAAGACTCACGCTGCATGTTCTATACCGACGGCCAGACACAATACATAGCTGTTTACAACGACCAGTCGCAGGGCTATTTCAGCGAGAAGTTCACCAACCTTTATGACGACGGCACGGCAGCCTCAAACACGGCTGTGAACGGCTGTTCGACCGACCTGCCGGTATTCCGTCTGGCCGATGTGTATCTGATGGCCGCCGAGTCGGCAGTCAGAGGCGGGTCAGGTCTTAGCCGCGCAGAAGCGCTGGCGCTTGTCAACAAAGTGCGCGAGAGAGCCTACGGCGATACCTCCGGCAATCTGAGCGACGCAGAGATGGATCTGCAGTTCTTTATCGATGAACGAGCCCGCGAGCTTCTTCATGAGTCAGTGCGCCGCACCGACCTCCGCCGCTTCGGAATGTTTACCACCGACAAATATATCTGGCAGTGGAAGGGTGGCGTAGTCGACGGCAAGGCAGTCGACAGCAAATATGAAATCTATCCGATACCTGCTACCGAACTGTCGGTCAACACCAATCTGTCAAACCCAAATTACTAATTCCTAATCACGATCATATATGAAAATCAACCATATAACACGCATTTGCATCGCAGCTGCGGCCGGGTTTGCAGCCGTATCGTGTGACAAAGACGGCGACATGCTCACCATCAACGGCGGCGACGATGTGACAGTGGGTGTGTCGGGCGGCGAGATAGTGCTCGACTACAACAACCTGAACGCACTTGCACTTACGCTCAACTGGGACGAGAACGGCAATCTCACGCTCAGCAATCCGGCTGTTGCTCTTCCTGACGGCATTGTAACCAACAGTGTGGAGATGTCGCTCACTGATGATTTCTCACAGGCAGTCAGCACATCGGTGGCCGACGGACAGTATTACCGCCAGTTTACCGTAGCGGAACTCAACTCTCTGATGAGCCGTCTTGGCGTAGAGGGAGGCGAGCGCGCCGAAGTGTTCGTCAGAATAAAGACAGTCACAGGCAAGAATATCGATCCGACCTACAGCAATGTGCTCAGTATATTCGTGACACCCTACAAGATAGACATGAGTGTGGCTTACGTGCTTGACAAGAATATGGAGATGACGGCCATGACGCTGTCGTCGCCAGAGTCAGACGGCATATACAAAGGCTTCACCGGCGTAAGCGGCTGGGAGAACTGGTATATGAAGGAAGCGACCGGGGTAATCTGGGGCAACTCCTCGACACACGGCACATTCGCAATATCGTCGTCGACGATGGACGAAGATTACTGGAACATGTGGTATCCCGGCACGGCAGGGTGCTATTTCACCACGGTCAATACGGTGGATATGGAGTGGAGCGCACTCTCCATCCCGTCACTGACAGTGTCAGGCGATATCTCCGGCGAGATGGAATTTGACCGCAAGGAGTGCTCATGGAGCCTGACAACCGACATGGCCGCCGGCAACATGAACATAACCGTCTGCGGCACCGGCACGCTTTATGATCTGAGCACGGGTGACAGCAGTTCGTCGATAACCAAGACAGTGGCACTGAGCGGAACAGCCGACAATCTTGTATATTCGGAGACAGCAACGCAGATAAGCGTCAATGTGCCTGCTGCAGGGACACAGACGATGAAACTGACACTTGTCAGCCCTCTGCAATGGAAAGTCACTTTCGGCGAGGAGAGCGCACCTGAAGAACCGGCAAGCCCGCTGCTGTATCTGTCGGGACATGACGACGCGATATCGGGGAGCTGGCATTTCAACAATTACCTGCGTCTCTACAATGAAGAGGATCGAGCATACGCCGGCGGCGTATATTTCGCCTCGAAATGGGGCTACAAGCTCTATAAGGAGGCCGATAACTGGGATGACGCCTGGGGCTCGGGCGGCGAAGGCGACGGATTGTCAGGCAATCTCAAATTCGAGGCCAAGACAAATATTCCGGCACCCGAAGCAGGGCTGTATATACTGAATGTGAGCATCGGCGACCTCAGGTATGAAGCGATACCGGTCAACACTGTGTCATACACCGGACTTAACGACGACTGGAGCATAACGGCGATGACACCCGGCGAGACCGCCGGCGTGTACACAGCGATAGTCGAGAAAACCGCACCGACCCCGTGGGGTGTGAAAATACTTATCAACGAAAGCTGGGAAGTGTTTTTCGGAGGCGGCAACGGCGAACTGCTTTACGGCCATGACGGCTTTGACGGCGACAATGACCTTGCTCCGGGACAATATCTGCTGACTGTCGACGTTATAAACAGTGTTTACTCTTATTCAAACCTTTAATCATAATGAAAACAATATCAAGAATATTAGCATCGGCAGCGGTTTCGGCAATGGCAGCATTGACAGGATGCAGCGAGGACAGCCCGGTAAGCAATCCGCCTGTCGACAACAAACCGATAGAAATCGAACGCGGCACTTTCGCCAAGGGCGCCGACGTGAGCTGGCTTACACAAATGGAGGCAGAGGGGGAGAAATTCTATGCTCCCGACGGCTCACAGACCGAGTGCATGGGGCTGCTCAAAGAATATTGCGGAGTCAACTCGATACGTCTGCGCGTGTGGGTCAACCCACAGGAGGGGTGGAACAATATCGATGACGTGCTCGTAAAAGCACGTCGCGCAAACGCCCTGGGACTGCGGCTGATGATTGATTTCCATTTTTCAGACACATGGGCCGACCCCGACCACCAGGAGACACCAGCCGCGTGGGCCGGACTCGACATGAACGGGCTCAAAGAAGCCGTCACGTCGCATGTCAACAAGATGCTGACAAGCCTGGCCGCCTACGGCATAGAACCTGAATGGGTGCAGATCGGCAACGAGACAACGCCCGGAATGCTGTTCCCCTTAGGGTCGATAGACAATCCCGCGAATTTCTCGGAACTTGTATCGACAGGCTATGACGCGGTCAAGGCAGTATTTCCCGAGGCAAGTGTGATAGTGCATCTTGACAACGGAAACGACCAATGGCGCTATGACCGTATATTCGGTGCGCTTAAGGCCAATAACGGAAAATATGACATGATAGGAATGTCATTTTATCCAGAGGCCGACAGCTGGAAAAGCTCCGTCGACGACCTTATCGCCAACATCGGCCATGTCACCGCGACCTACGGCAAACCGGTGATGATATGCGAGGTCGGCATGGATTACCGCGAAGCTGCCGCCTGCAAAGCGATGCTCACCGATATCATCGGACGCACATCATCGCTCGATGTCAAAGGTATCTTCTACTGGGAGCCGCAGGCACCGGCCGGATATAACGGCGGATATAACAAAGGCTGCTTTGAAAACGGGACACCTACCATAGCACTTGACGCATTCAAATAAAAGGTGTCGCAGAATTCGGAAGCGTTTTGACGGACGCACGAGCCGTGCTTCCCTACGTTTTGCAACACACTTAACAAAAAAAATAGCAATCATGAAATATACATCAATAATATCTGCATTGCTCATGTCGGCGACGCTGCTCTCATGCTCCGGGAAACAGCAGACAGAGAGCGCTGAAAATCAGCCGGCCGAGGTCAATGCAAAAGAAACAGGCTTCGCCTTAGGCGCTGATGTGAGCTGGCTCACACAAATGGAGGCGGAGGGGCGCAAATTCTATACGCCCGGCGAAGATCGCCAGGAGATGGAATGCATGCAACTGCTCCGCGACTGCTGCGGCGTCAACTCGATACGTCTGCGCGTTTGGGTCAATCCTGCGGAGGGATGGAACAGCATTGACGATGTGGTAAAGAAAGCATCGCGCGCCGACAGTCTGGGGCTGCGGACAATGATAGACTTCCACTTCTCCGACACGTGGGCCGATCCGGGTCATCAGGTAATGCCCGAGGCATGGAAAGAGCTGTCGTTTGAAGATCTGAAGAAGGCTGTTGGCAACCATGTCACCGAGACACTGACAGCGCTCAAAGAGGCCGGAGTCAGTCCGGAATGGGTGCAGGTGGGCAACGAGACAACACCCGGCATGATGCTGCCCGCAGGTTCAACAGACAATCCGGAGCAACTGACGGCACTCAACAATGCGGGATATGACGCGGTGAAGGGAGTATTTCCCGAAGCAAAAGTCATAGTGCATCTCGACGGAGGCAATGACCGTGAACGTTACGACCGCATGTTTGACATACTGGAGGCCAACGGCGGTAAATATGACATGATCGGAATGTCGCTCTACCCCTATTGGGCCGAACAGGCCGGCGAGACCGGCGGCTGGGAAAAGGTAGTAGCCGACTGCATGGCCAACATCGAGCATTGCAAGCAGAAATACGGCAAGCCGGTGATGATATGCGAGATAGGCGCGCCGTGGGATCAGCCCGAACACACCAAAGCCCTAATAGAAAAAGCGTTGACCGCCGATGTCGAGGGAGTGTTTTACTGGGAGCCGGAAGCACCGGGCGGCTATAACGGCGGATATCAGCTCGGATGTTTCGACAATGACTCGCCGACTATCGCCCTTGATGCGTTTGTGGAATACAAGAAATTGAAAAACGAATGAAAACAACAACTATAATAACTGCAATGGCTCTTTCGGGAGCCATTGTTTTCACCGCCAACGGAGAAAGAAGAGTCACGACCCTCAACGACGGCTGGGAATTCACAAAGGGAGCCGCAGCCGGAGCTAAGGAGTGGCAGCATGTGAGAGTGCCCCACGACTGGGCCATCTACGGGCCGTTTGACAGAAACAACGACCTTCAGACAGTGGCCGTGGAGCAGAACGGAGAAACAGAGGAGACCGTAAAGACAGGCCGCACCGGCGGACTGCCATTCATCGGAAAGGGAAGCTACCGCACGACCTTCGAGGTGGTAGACACGACAGGCCGCAATGTAACATTAGTTTTTGACGGGGCGATGAGCAACGCGCATGTCAAGGTCAACGGCAGGGAGGTTGCATACTGGCCTTACGGTTACAACTCGTTTTACGCCGACGTTACCGAAGCCGTAGTGCCCGGAAGCAACGATATGGTAGTCGAGCTTGAAAATTTTGAAAGAGCTTCACGATGGTATCCAGGCGCGGGACTATACCGCAACGTACATGTTGTAAACACCGACCGCGTGCATATACCGGTGTGGGGCACATACGTCACCACTCCGACAGTGACGAGAGACAGGGCATCGGTAAAACTGGAGATGGAGATTGCCGGCGCTCGCAAGGGGGAGCCTGTAGATGTCGTCACCGATATCATCGCTCCTGACGGGAGCATAGCGGCAAGCAACAGCGCGCCGTATATATCGCACGGACAGAAATTCACACAGAATTTTCTGCTTGCAGAGCCACAGCTGTGGAGCCCCGACTCCCCTGCCCTTTACACCGCCCGCACCAGTCTGAGGGTCGACGGCAAAGAGGTGGACAGTTACGAAACCAAATTCGGAGTGAGAAGTCTGGAGTATATACCGGAACTCGGATTTCACCTCAACGGCGAGCCAACGAAATTCAAGGGTGTGTGCAACCACCACGATCTCGGGCCGCTCGGCGCCGCAGTCAACCGCTCGGCGCTCCGCCACCAGGTGGCACTGCTAAAGGATATGGGTGCCAACGCCATACGCACGGCTCACAATATGCCTGCGCCGGAGCTGGTGGAGATTTGCGACGAGGTGGGCATGATGCTTATGGTGGAGCCGTTTGATGACTGGAGTTTCCGTCCGAAATCGCCCAACGGCTACGGTCGCTTCTTCGCAGACTGGGCAGAAAAAGATGTCACAAACATGGTGAAACGTTACCGTAACTCACCGTCAGTGGTGATGTGGTCGATCGGCAACGAAGTGCCAAGCCAATGGGGCCCCGACGGAGTGTCGGAGCTTACGATGCTCCAGGATTTGGTGAAGTCGCTTGACGCGACGCGTCCGGTGACATGCGGCATGGACCAGATCGGCGCTGTGCTCGACAACGGCTTCGCGGCATCGCTCGACATACCCGGTTTCAATTACAAACCGCAGTATTACGAGAAGGCCTACGACATGCTGCCTCAGAAAATGATATTGGGTTCGGAGACAGCATCGACAGTGTCGTCGCGCGGAGTGTATCATTTCCCGGTATCATTCGAGGTGGAACACAATCAGGTGATGCATGCCGACAATCAGTCGTCGAGCTATGACAATGAGGCATGCTTCTGGTCGAATACGCCCGACATAGATTTCTTCATGGATGAGCAGCCGTGGGTATTGGGTCAGTTTGTGTGGACCGGCTTCGACTATCTCGGCGAACCGTCGCCCTACGATACCGACGCGTGGCCAAGCCACAGCTCTGTATTCGGAATCATAGACCTGGCATCGCTTCCGAAGGACAGATATTATCTGTATCGCTCGCAATGGAACAGCAGGGACACTACGCTGCATGTGCTTCCGCACTGGAACTGGAAAGGACGCGAAGGGGAAGTGACTCCGGTGTTTGTCTACACGTCATATCCGAGCGCCGAGCTGTTTATCAACGGCAAGAGCCAGGGAGTGAGAGAAAAGAACGACTCCACACTCCAGACCCGCTACCGCCTGATGTGGAACGAAACCCGCTATGAGCCGGGGGAACTCAAGGTTGTGGCATACGATGAAAACGGCAATCGTGCAGCAGAGAAGATTATAAAAACGGCAGGCAAGCCGCATCACCTTGTCGTAACAGCCAACACCGACACGCTTGCCGCCAACGGGGATGACCTGGTTTACTTCACCGTGCAGGTGGCTGACAAGGATGGCAATATTGTGCCGGACGACAGCCGCTGCGTGAAGTTCAGCGTGACGGGAGCGGGAAGGTTTGAGGCAACGGCCAACGGCAACCCGACATCGCTCTTGCCTTTCCAGAACCCGGAGATGGATCTGTTCAGCGGAGCGGCGACCGCGATAGCACGGAGTGGCAAGTCGGCGGGAGAAATCAAGTTTACCGCCAGCGCGAAGGGTGTGAAGCCGGCGACATGCATCGTTGAGGTAAGATAATGCAGCGGGGGCGAGACGCCGGCAATTGCAGCGCTGATGTAAGATGTAGCGGGGGCGAGACGCCGGCAATTGCAGCGCTGATGTAAGATGTAGCGGGGGCGAGACGCCCCCGCCCCTGCTTTGCCGTTCGTTTGTCAGTTTCCTTCGGGCCAGAGGTTGTGGAAATGATTTACGGGGCCGTGGCCTTTGCCGATTGAGTAGGCGGCACCCGACTGTATGGCCTTGAAGAGATAGTGCTTTGCCTGACGGACGGCGTCTTTGAGACCGGCACCGCGGGCAAGGCAGGCGGCTATTGCCGAGGAGAGGGTGCAGCCGGTGCCGTGGGTGTTGACAGTAGCTATACGCGGAGCCGAGAGTTCTTCTATCTCGTCGGTCTCGGCATTGTAGAATATGTCGGTCAGGCAATCGCAGTCAAGGTGTCCGGCCTTCAGCATCACAGACACACCGCCGGCGGCTTCAGAGAGGGCTACGGCAGCGTCGCGGAGCTGGTCGTTATGGTCAATAGTCTGCCCCAGAAGCAGTGACGCCTCGGGAATGTTGGGCGTTATGATGCGGCTGCGCGGTATGAGCACGCGGCGCAACGTATCGACAGCGTCATGCTGCAGAAGATGGTCGCCGGAGGTGGCGACCATCACCGGGTCAAGGACTATGTTGCGTATGTGAGGATAGAGGGCGAGAGTGTCGGCCACGGTAACAATGAGTTCGGAGTCGTGGAGCATGCCGATTTTTACGGCGTCGGCTCCGATGTCGTCGATGACTGAACGTATCTGTCCGGCCACGAATTGCGGGGGCACGGGATGGACGCCGTAGACGCCCTGAGTGTTTTCGTCGACAAGGGCGACGATAGCCGATGCGCCGTAGACGCCGAGGGCGGAGAAGGTTTTCAGGTCGGCCTGCATGCCGGCGCCGCCTGAGGGGTCGCTTCCAGCTATTGTCAGTGCTATGTTATATTTTTTCATTGCTTTTTTGGGGACGAGTCGGACGGGTCAGACCGGTCGGACGAGTCGGAGTTTGGTGGAAACTGTTTGGGGGGATTAAATCAACAAATTGGGGTCGGCGGTGCCTTTGTGGTAGGCGGAGTGCCAGAATAGGGCTTCGAGGCGTGTGGCTTCGATGAAAGTGTCGGTCATCAGACGGCGGACGGTCACGGTTGTGGCGGCGGCCAGGCGGTCGCACACGTCGATGGCCCGGGCGGTGCCAAGGTCGAATGCCGGGTCGGAGTAGGTCTCTATCCATGCGCGGTAGGGGTTACCTTCGAGCCGTGCTGTCGACAATATATATTTTCCGACTTCGAGATACACCCAGAAGCATGGCAATATGGAAGCTGCTGCAACCGCGATGTCATCGTGAGAGCGTGCTTTGAGGAAGGATGTGTAAAATTCGCATGCTCCGGATTTGCGCATCTGCATATCGGGGTTGTAGGTGGCATGAAGGCTTTTTTCGACTGCAACACCGTCGACTGCAAATGCGAGGAATGTCTCGACATCTGCCATGTCGGGCAGACGTGAGGCTATATGGGCGAGGACGCGTGTGTAGTCATCGAGATACAGACGATCCTGGCTTATGTAGAAGCGGAATATGTCGTCGGGCAGGGTGCCGTCGGCAAGTTCGCGCAGGAAGGGCAAGTGTTTTATACGCTCGATTTCGGGCAGGGCGGCATGCCATGCCAAATTGCTCCATTTTTCCATAATCACACCGGTTATTTTTCAGCGATAACGGCCACATAGTCGCCGCGGTCGCAACCTTCGACAGGAGTTTCTGCTCTGAGGTCGGAATAAAGGGGATGGGCGGTGAGAGTCTGCATGCAACGGATGTTTTTAAATCCGGCCTCTTCGAGATAGTTGACTTTCTCGGCGGTTGTGCGCCAGTTGGCTACGTTGACAAACTCGATAGGATAAGGATTGGGGGGATATACGCCTTCGAGGAGGGGATGCTGCCATGTGCCAAGCGCTTTGGCGAGGTTGTACATTATGCCGTAGGTGCTTTCTTTGGGCACATCGACAAGGATGATGCGTCCGCCTTCGGGGAGAGCGTCGTAGACTTTTGCCACGATGCCGCGAAGGTCGGTGATGTAGCTCGGTGAACCGTTGAAAATGACAGTGCCGTATTTTCCATGGGGATAGTCGAACTCCTCGCCTGTTGCAATAACGACATCCATGCCCCTCTTTCGGGCTATTTCCGCCATGCCGGTCGACGGTTCTACCCCGTCGGTTACATCAATACCATACTCCTTTCGCATGATATCCTCGAAAAGACCGCTGCCGCATCCTACGGAAAGTATGGGGCGCGGAGCATCGTTGAGTGTGGCGGCAACGAGAGCTACCTCAGAGGCGAGCACGTTGGAATTTTCAATAAACCATTGGTCATACGCGCCGGCGTATTCATCAAAACTTGTAGACATAATATAGTAAGTAACTGTTTAAAATTCAATTGTCGAGAAAATCATTTTATCGAGGTCAAGCACCAGAATGCGACCGTCAAGCGTGTCGCCGCATCCGGAAAGAAGCTTGAGCGCCTCAAGCGCCTGTATAGAGCCGATTACTCCCGGAACGGGGCCAAGATTGGCGATAAGACGGTCGCGGTTGTCGGCAAAGGTCTCGGCATCGGGATAGAGGTCGGCGTAGCATTTGCCACTGCGGTGATTGAACACTGTCACACAGCCGTAAAGGCCATCGATGGAGCCATGCACCCAAGGTTTACCGAGACGCCGGCACTCACTGTCGATGAGTCGTCGGGTGGCGAAATTGTCGGTACAGTCGACCACGATGTCGTAAGCGGCAATGACAGTGGCAGCATTGTCAACGGTGAGTCCGCCGTCAATGATGTCGAGAACTGTGTCGTGAGACATGGCGGACAGTCGCCGATGCGCACACCGGGTCTTTGGCTTGCCGAGGTCGTGCTCGGTGTAGAGTATCTGACGCTGCAGGTTGGTGATGCCAACGGTGTCATTGTCACAGAGACCGATGCGCCCTACCCCTGAAGAAACCAGATATGAAGCCACAGGGGCACCGAGGCCGCCGAGCCCTACAATGAGAGCAGAAGAAGCGAGGAGACGCTGCTGTCCCTGCGTGCCAAAACCGGGAAGGATTGTCTGTCGTAAGTATCGTTCCATATAATCAGTCGAATATGCGGTCCCAGTCTTTCCATACAGGCTCGCGGCCGAGAGCCTTGAGGTCGGCCACCACTTGAGCGGGAGAGGCATCGTCGCTGATTGCGAACTGCTCGAGGGAGTCAGTGCATGACACATAGCCTCCGGGGTCGACTTTAGAGCCGGCACTCATGGTAGTGACACCTAGAGTAGCCATGTTGTTGCGGAAGGTATGGTTTTCGCGTGTAGAATATGAGATGTCGACGTCAGGGTCGAAGATGCGGAAAGCGAAAGTGAGCTGAGCGAGCTCGCGGTCGGTCATCACAACGTTAGGCTGGAAACCGGATTCGGATGGACGCATGCGCGGGAAGTTGACAGAATATTTCGTACGCCAGTAATTCTTGCGCAGGTAGATCAGATGCCGCGCCATCATTGTGACGTCGGTGCGCCAGTCCTCAAGACCGATGAGCACCCCCATGCCGATTTTGTGAACCCCGGCCATGCCCATGCGGTCGAAACCGTTGCAGCGCCACTCGAAATCGGATTTCATGCCTGCAGGGTGGTATTTCTTGTAGTTGGCGCGGTTGTAGGTCTCCTGGAAACAGATTACGCCGTTGAGTCCGGAATGAGTCAGGCGGCTGTAATCGTCGGTGGAAAGGGGCATTACCTCGATTGTGAGGCTGGAGAAATAGGGTCGGCATACGCGCAAAGCCTGCTCAATATAGTCAGTGCTGGCCTTGACGGGGTTCTCCCCCGTCACGATAAGTAGGTTTTCAAATGGACCGAGCTTTTTGATAGCCTCGCATTCAGCTTTGATCTGCTCCATTGTCAGGATGACGCGGTTGAACCTATTGTGGCAGTTGAACCCGCAGTATACGCATGAGTTGGTGCATGAGTTGGTGATGTACATCGGAATGAAAAGCTGCATAGTCTTGCCGAAGCGCTGCTCGGTGAGACGGCGGCTTTTGAGTGCCATCCGTTCAAGAAATGGAGCGGCGGCAGGAGATACGAGTGCCATGAAATCGCGGTCAGAAAGGCGGTCGGCAGCAAGCGCCCTCTCGACGTCGGCCGCCGTCATGCGCATTATCTCGGCCGTCGTGGTGTCCCAGTCGTATTTCTTTAATTCGTCAGCAAACATGTCAGTCGAGGAATGAGGTGAGCGGACTTGAGGCTTCCGCGCAGTCGGAAACGGTACCGAGCCCGGCAAGATAAGCATCGCGTCCGGCGGCGGTAGCTGCGGCAAACGCCCGTGCCATAGCCACAGGGTCGCCGGCCACGGCAATAGCAGTGTTGACAAGCACGGCATCGGCGCCGAGCTCCATTGCTTCGGCGGCATGAGAGGGCGCGCCGAGTCCGGCGTCGACGACAACGGGGACACTGCTCTGGCTTATGATGATTTTCAACAGTTCGCGCGTCACAAGCCCCTTGTTGCTGCCGATTGGGGCGGCCAAAGGCATTACAGTGGCGGCTCCGGCCTCTTCAAGGCGCTTGCAGAGCACAGGGTCGGCCTGGATGTAGGGGAGAACCACGAATCCGAGTTTTGCAAGCTCTTCAGTTGCTTTGAGGGTCTCCACCGGGTCGGGGAGCAGATAACGCGGGTCGGGATGAATTTCAAGTTTTATGAAGTCGGTGCCAAACGCCTCGCGGGCGAGCTGCGCTGCGAGCACCGCCTCGCGGGCGTCGCGCACACCTGATGTGTTGGGTAGCAACTGAATGCCTTCGTGGGTGATGTGGTGGAGCATCTCGTCGCCGGTGTTGTCCATATCGATACGTTTCATTGCCACGGTCACCATCTGAGTGCCTGAAGCAAGGATGGCCTGCTCCATTATTTCATTACTGCGGAACTTACCTGTTCCGACAAAGAGGCGTGATGAAAATTCACGACCTCCGATTATCAGTTTCGACATATCTTGTTTTTATTTTATTCGTTTGATTATTTCTTCTGTGATCCGGACCGGATCGGGGGCATTTCTGATTGTGCCGCTCACGGCCACTCCGCTGACACCGGTAGAGATTATCGGTGCAATATCGGGCAATTCGATGCCGCCTATCGCCACTATAGGAAGCCGGATACCGGCCGCGATGCAGCGGGCAACGATGTCGTTATATCCGTCGATGCCGAGCACAGGGCTGAGTTTTTGTTTTGTGGTGGTGAAGCGGTAGGGCCCGAGTCCGATGTAATCGGCACCGGCGTCGTTTGCCGCGGCGATGTCGTCGAATGTATTTGCGGTGGCACCGATGATACGCCGCACGCCCAATATGCGCCTCGCTTGGGCAACAGGCATATCGTTTTTGCCGAGATGCACGCCGTCGGCACCGAGAGGGTCCACAAGGCCGACGTGGTCGTCGACAATGAATGTCGCGCCGTAGCGGTCGCACAGAGCTCTGATCTGCCGGCCGCAGGCGAGCAATGAGTCGGGAGAGGCATTTTTGTGGCGGAGCTGTATCCAGCGGCAACCGCCGGCAAGCGCTTTCTCCACCTGCGGGATTATCTCAGCCGTGTCGGGAGCGTGGGTGATGAACTGAAGCCTGAAGGCAGCTGCATCGATACGCGCTTTCCAGACGGCGCCGAGCATGGCGGCACCGCCGAAACCAAGCGCCTCGATTTCATCGAAGCGGTCAGGAGTGACACCTCCGAGGGCGAAAATGCGACTGTCGACAGCGGCGCGCAATTCGTCAAAGTCAAAATCGGCGCTGTAGCCGGGTTTTGACACAGACGGATATATCGGACTGAGAAAGGCATAGTCACAGTCGAGAGAGGCTATTTCGCCGACAGAATGGAGCGAGCGGCTTACGACACCGGTCCATCCGCGGGGCGCACGGGGATTGCGGCTGTTCAGGTGCAGGCCGCCGACAGAGAGCCTGAGAGCAATGTCAAAATGGTCGTGGAGAGAGAGGCGCGGATAGACTTCTGACGGTATCTGTCGGAGAAAATCGGTGAGCTGACGGGCAGTCGCTCCGGGTTTGCGTATGTGCACCCGCCAATAGCCACCGTCAGTCAGCAGAGACACTATGGAGTCGGCTTCCCCATCGAAAAATTCGGGGAGCGTTATAGCTATCACACGCATCGCCCTACCCTCCGCACACGGCTCTGATAACTGTTATTCTCATGCCATCGGCAAGTCTGAAACCGGCCCATGAGGCACGCGGCACCACTTTGTTGTCGACTGCCACGGCATGGCCTTTCTCACTTATACCCTGACTCTGCAGGAGCGCAACGATGTTGTCGCATCCGTCGGGCAAGATGATTTCCCTGTTGTTGATCTCTACTTTCATAAGTAACAGTTGAAAAAAAATATATCCGGCATCGATATGATGACGGACACAAAGAGGGATAATCCTGTTGACGGCTATGCGAAAAAAGATATCACAAGTTCCTTTCGGCGGTACTAACCGCATCAAGTTCGTAGGGTATAATCTCAGTCCTTCAATGAGGACACCCCTCCTGTGCTGCTGCAAAATTACACAATTTTTTATTTCTTCCAAATAAATTTGGGCAAGCTGCGGACTATTATCGGAAATAACGAGTGTGACTATTGAAACTTTCGTATGCCAAAATCGTCGGCCAAGTGTTTATAGAAGTAAATTTGCAACCAAAAAAATTACGACTATGACCTCGGTTCAGATTATATGGCTGTGCAGCATCGCTGCGATACTTGTTGTCCTTGCTGGGACGGCAGTCAGTGTGTTTCATCTCCATCCGTTGCGCTTTCTGCGCAGACACCATATCATTGGCATAGAAAAATATGATTTCCTCTATGACGACGATGACTGCGATGAATGACGGATGCGCCGTGAGCGCAGAACTCAGGAGTGACTGCATGTTTTTTGCGAAATACGCATCATGCATGCTGGGATGTGCGGCCACATGTAGCCGCATACAGAAGAATATAAACCGCATGGCGTCGGCGGGGGGATATGATGTGGAGCTGACGATACTTCCGGCCCATTGCATTGTCACGCTGACCGATGCCGACGGTATGTCATACAGTCATTCGTCGACGATAGCGCATCTGCCCAACGACTATGCCCTCAACACCAGTCTGAGCAATCTTAGCTGGCGTGTGGCCGAGGGAAAGCTCACACTCGCTGAGGCGAAGGCTGAGTTTCCGGAACTTCTCAAAGGTCAGCGCTACGACGACCGGATTGTGCTGTTGCTGGTGGCAGCGGCCAATGCGGCATTCTGCCGTATCTTCGGCGGCGACTGGCGTGGGATGTGCATAGTGGCCGTTGCGACGCTGATCGGCTACACATTCAAGATATTGCTTACGCGGCAACGTGTCAATTACATGGTTGTGACGACAGTGAGCGCGTTTACGGCTGCGGTGGTCGGCACGGCTGGCTATGTGTTTGACGGCATAACCTCGACGCCCGAAGTAGCCCTCGCCACGAGCGTGCTGTTTCTCATTCCGGGCATACCGTATATCAACAGTGTCAACGACCTGCTGACCGACCATTACCTGTGTGCGTTCAGCCGGTTTGCCAAAGCCACCATCATCACTGCATGCATCACAGTGGGGCTCACAGCGGCATTTTTATTGATGAAGATTAGTTTCAGCGATTTATGACAACAGTTTTAGAGATACTTTCCGACGGTCTGCTTGCGGCAGTCGCCGGCATCGGTTTCGGAGTAATCAGCAATCCGCCGCGCATGGCTCTGAAATACTGCGGACTCATAGCTGCATTCGGCCACATGACACGCTACTGCATGATCAATCTCGGGGGGATACACATAGTGCCGGCAAGCCTTGCGGGGGCGTTTGTAGTGGGGCTTCTCGCCATCATCTGCGCCAAGCGTGTGAAGTGTCCGCCGGAGACATTCGCGTTTCCCGCCCTTCTTCCGATGATACCGGGAATATATGCCTACAAGACCATCCAGGCATTTCTGCTCGCCCTTACCGCTTCGGGGGAGGAGGAGTTCAATCATTTTTTGTATATTTGCCAGTCAAACGGCATTGTATTCTTCTTTGTCATCATCGGCATGGCGGCGGGGGTACTGATACCGATCTACATATTCAAGAAAATATCATTCAGCGTCACCAAATAATAAGTCTTATATGGAATTACGCCAGCTCAGATATTTTGTGGCAGCCGCCCGCGCACTTAACTTCTCTGAGGCGTCGGCCAAGGTCAATATCACGCAGTCGACACTCTCGCAGCAGATACGACAGCTTGAGGATGAACTCGGCACGCAGCTGTTCTACCGCAACAGCCATTCCGTGAAACTCACCGAGGAGGGCGAGCGCCTGCTTCCGCTTGCAATCGACACGCTCAATTCGGCCGAGAGCTGCGCTGATGCCGTCAAGAATATCCACGGCCTTGTCACCGGCACACTCAATATCGGTGTCACCTACTCTTTCAGTCCCATACTGACCGAAACCATGCTCGAATTCATGCAGCGGTATCCGGGCATCAAGCTCAATGTATATTATAAGACGATGGCCGAACTGCTTGTCATGCTGTCGAACTACGAGGTGGATTTCGTACTTGCATTCATGCCCGACAATCTGCGGCAGGAAATAGAGTCGCACATACTTTTTGACAGCCATCTTGCCGCCATCGTCAACAAAGACCATCCGCTGGCGGGACAGCCCAAAGCCGGCATCGACGACCTGCGGCAATATGCCATCGCGCTTCCGTCACCGGGGCTTCAGGCGCGCAACGCATTCGACAGACTGCTCGGGGCATACGCCGGCACACAGCGCATAAAGGTGGAGCTCAATGAAGTGAACATACTCATGCAGCTTGTCAGGCACTCGCAGATGGTGACTGTGCTCGCCGAGACTTCGGTCTACGGCAACGATGACATGCGCGCAATTCCGATTGATATCCCCGGCAACAAGATGGCCGGCAGCGTGCTCACTCTGCGCGGCACTTACCGCAAGCACGCCACGCGCACGTTCATCGCCATGCTGACACAGTCGCGCGCAGTGCTCTCGCGCCGCAACAATTGGCTATAGATGCAAAGAAATCTACTTTTTGCTATACTTTTATTTATTTCAATAGATTTTTTCCATATTTTTACTTGCATTTAAAACAAAATGCTTATATTTGCATCGTAATTATAAACGATAGCAGGGGCGACCTGTATAATAATTACGCCGCCCCGTAATTTTAAGGTAAAAGATATGCAGAAAGATTTGCCTCTACCTCAGGGACTTTACAATCCCGACAATGAGAAAGACGCCTGCGGAGTAGGTCTTCTTGTGAATATCCGCGGAGTCAAATCACACCAACTTGTAGAAAAAGGGCTTCAGGTGCTCGAGCACATGGTGCACCGCGGAGCCGAGGGCGCCGACCCCAAGACAGGCGACGGCGCCGGCATAATGGTACAGATACCCCACGAATTTATTTTGCTCCAGGGTATAGCCGTGCCCGAGAAAGGCCGCTACGGCTCGGGGCTTGTGTTCCTGCCCAAAGACAACGATGAAGCGCGCCAGATGATTTTCGACATCATAGAGCGCGAGACCATAGAGATGGGGCTGTCGTTCCTGCCTCCGCGCGACGTGCCCGTCAATTCCGACCAGCTCGGCCGTGTCGCCAGAGCCGCAGAGCCCGACATCAAACAGATATTCATCGCCGACGAGACCACCAACGAGCCTCTCGAGCCGAAACTCTATATACTCCGCAAGCGCATCGAAAAGAAGATAGCGCAAAGCGGCATTCCCGGCAAGGAGGCATTCTATATCGTGTCGCTCTCGTCGCGTACCATCATCTATAAGGGAATGCTTTCGTCGCTGCAGCTGCGATATTATTTCCATGACCTGATGAATCCCCATTTCACCACTGCCATGGCGCTCGTGCACTCGCGCTTCTCGACCAACACGTTCCCCACCTGGGCGCTGGCACAGCCGTTCCGCATGCTCGGTCACAACGGAGAAATCAACACCATACGCGGCAACCGTCTGTGGATGAAGGCACGCGAATGCATGCTTCATCCCGAAGCGTTCGGCGACAACGACATGACGCCGATAGTGCAGCCCGGCATGAGCGACTCCGCATCGCTCGACAATGTGCTCGAATATTTCGTGATGGGCGGCATGTCGCTGCCCCACGCGCTGGCGATGCTCGTGCCTGAAAGTTTCAACGACAAGAACCCGATATCGCCGGAGCTGAAGGCGTTTTATGAATATCACTCTATACTTATGGAGGCGTGGGACGGCCCGGCCACACTGCTGTTCAGCGACGGCCGCTATGCCGGAGGTATGCTCGACCGCAACGGACTGCGCCCCGCACGCTACGTGATAACCAACAACGACACGATGGTGATAGCGTCGGAAATAGGCGTGCTGCCTTTTGACGCCGGCGAAGTCAAGAAGAAAGGGCGTCTGCGTCCGGGCAAGATGCTCATAGTCGACATGGAAAACAGCGAGGTGCTCTATGACGCGCAGCTCAAGGAAATGCTTGCGGGAGAGTTTCCCTACCGCGACTGGCTTGCCAAAAACCGCATAAAGCTCGACAAAATCATATCAGGCCGCAAGGTCAACAACGACATCGAGAATTTCCCCCGTCAGCTCCGCGCCTTCAACTACAACCGCGAAGAGATAGAAAAAATCATCACACCGATGGCAGTCGACGGCAAGGAGCCGGTCAACTCCATGGGCAATGACACTCCTCTTGCCGTGCTGTCAAAGGAGCCGCAGACACTGTTCAACTATTTCCGCCAGCATTTCGCACAGGTCACCAACCCGCCTATCGACCCGCTGCGCGAGGAGCTCGTGATGAGTCTTGACAGCTACATCGGCGCCATCAACATGAACCTCATGAGCCCCGGGCCGGAACTGTGCAAGATGGTTGAGCTCAAACGCCCCATCATCACCAACCAGGAGCTCGACATACTCTGCAACCTGCGCTACAAGGGCTTCAACACCCGCAAGCTGTCGATGACCTTCGACATCAACTCAGGCTCCGACGCTCTGGGCAAAGCGATAGAGCGTCTGTGTGAAGAGGCGGAGAAAGCTGTCGACGAAGGGTGCAACTATATCGTGCTCTCCGACCGCGACACCGACGCCACGCATGCGCCGATACCTTCTCTGCTCGCCACCTCGGCCGTGCACCATCACCTGATCGACTGCAAGAAACGCGTGCAGACGGCACTTGTCATCGAAACCGCCGACGCCCGCGAGGTGATGCATTTCGCACTGCTTACCGGCTACGGAGCGAGCGCAATCAATCCGTATCTGGCATTCGCGGTCATTGACGACCTGGTGAAGAGCAAAGAGCTGCAGCTCGACTTCCACACCGCAGAGAAGAATTTCATCAAGGCTGTCGACAAGGGATTGCTCAAAGTGATGTCGAAAATGGGTATATCAACACTCACATCATATAAGGGAGCGCAGCTTTTCGAGGCAATCGGTCTCGGAGAGGATATCACCCGCAGATATTTCGGCGAGACAATCTCAAAAATCGGCGGCATCGACATGGCCGACCTGCAGCGTGAAATCATGGCCGACCACGCCGAAGCATACGCCGACGACTATGACACCGAGGCACCAATACGCCATACGGGACAATACTCGTTCCGCAAAGACGGCGAATCTCACGCCTGGAACCCCGAGACGATTGCCACGCTCCAGATAGCAACACGTCTGGGAAGCTACAAGAAATTCAAGGAATTCACATCGCTTGTCGACAACAAGCCCGATCCCATATTCATACGCGATTTTCTCGATTTCAAGAAAGGCACTCCGATACCGGTGGAGGAAGTAGAGCCTATCGAGGACATCATGCGCCGCTTCGTGACGGGCGCGATGTCGTTCGGATCTATCTCACGCGAGGCTCACGAAGCGCTCGGCATAGCCATGAACGCCATCGGCGCGCGGTCAAACACCGGCGAGGGCGGTGAGGACGCAGCCCGCTTCAAGCCGCGCGAGGACGGCACATCGGCACGCTCGGCCATCAAGCAGGTGGCATCGGGACGCTTCGGTGTCACCACCGAATATCTCGTCAACGCCGATGAAATCCAGATCAAGATAGCCCAGGGCGCAAAACCGGGCGAAGGCGGACAGCTTCCCGGATTTAAAGTGGACAAAATCATTGCCCGCACACGCCACTCCATTCCCGGCATCTCGCTCATTTCTCCTCCTCCCCACCACGACATCTACTCAATCGAGGACCTCGCACAACTCATCTTCGACCTGAAGAATGTCAACCCCGAAGCCCGCGTGAGTGTCAAGCTCGTGTCGGAGAGCGGAGTGGGCACAATCGCCGCCGGCGTAGCCAAAGCCAAAAGCGACCTCATCACCATCTCCGGCGCCGAAGGCGGCACGGGAGCGTCACCGGCAAGCTCCATACGCTATGCCGGACTTCCCTCGGAAATCGGCCTTGCTGAGACGCAGCAGACCCTTGTGCTCAACAATCTGCGCGGACAAGTGAAACTTCAGGTCGACGGCCAGCTCAAGACCGCTCGCGACGTGGTGATAATGTCGATGCTCGGCGCCGAGGAATACGGTTTCGCTACAAGCGCGCTCATAGTGCTCGGGTGCGTGATGATGCGCAAATGCCACACCAACACCTGTCCGGTGGGAGTGGCGACACAGAACGAAGAGCTGCGCCGCCGTTTCGTCGGCCGCTCCGAGTATGTCATCAACTTCTTCAAGTTTCTGGCACAGGAGATACGCGAGACACTCGCAGAGCTCGGCTACCGTTCGCTCAACGAAATCATAGGCCGCAGCGACCTGCTCACAGTCAAAGCGGGATGCACAGCACCTAAGACCGACCATCTCGACCTCTCGCGCATCATCTACACCCCCGAAGAGTCACACAAGAATGCCATCATCAATGTCACCTCACAGGAGCACGACATAGCCAACGTGCTTGACCGCAAGATGATAAGCCGCGCCTATCCGGCAATAGAGAGCGCGATGCCCGTAGAGCTCGATTTCCCCATCACCAACACCGACCGCTCTGTCGGAGCGATGCTGTCGGGAACGGTGGCAAAGAAATATGGCAACGAAGGCTTGCCCGACAACACTATATCCGTCACATTCAAAGGGTCGGCCGGCCAGAGCTTCGGAGCATTTCTCGCCCACGGCATCTCGTTCCGTCTCGAAGGCGATGCCAACGACTATGTGGGCAAAGGTCTATCAGGCGGCAAGATTGTAATCGTGCCCCCCGCAGGCTCGACATTCGCGCCCGAGGAAAACATCATAGCCGGCAACACGCTGCTTTACGGCGCCACCTCGGGTGAAATCTACATCAACGGCCGTGTGGGCGAACGCTTCTGCGTGCGCAACTCAGGCGCTACCGCCGTTGTGGAGGGTGTAGGCGACCACTGCTGCGAGTATATGACCGGCGGACGCACCGTAGTGCTCGGTTCGACGGGACGCAACTTCGCAGCCGGCATGAGTGGCGGCGTGGCCTATATCTGGAATCCCGACGGCGATTTCGACTACTATTGCAACATGGAGATGGTCGAACTCTCGCTTATTGAGGAAATGAGCGACAACCGCGAGCTCTACCGCCTCATCTCGAACCACTACAAGCACACGCGCAGCCCTCTGGCCGGACGTATGCTCGACAACTGGAACGAGTATGTGGGCCAGTTCATCAAGGTCATACCTATCGAATACAAGAAGGTGCTCCATGACGAGAAGATGGAATCGCTGCAGCGCAAAATCGCCAATCTCGAACGTGACTGATTATTAACAAACGAAAAAACTTAAGGCGCCCCCTCTCTCCGGCGCCCCCAACCGAACAATATATGGGAAATCCTAAAGCATTTCTGACCATCGACCGTAAAGAGGCGGGTTACCGCCCTGTCGGCGACCGTATACATGACTACGGCGAAGTCGAACAGACACTCAATCCCGAGGACCGCCGTCTGCAGGCGTCGCGCTGCATGGACTGCGGCGTGCCGTTCTGCCACTGGAGCTGTCCGCTCGGCAACAAGCAGCCCGAATGGCAGGACCGTCTCTATAAAAACGATATCAAGGGAGCCTACGCGCTACTGACGGCCACCGACGACTTCCCCGAATTTACGGGCCGTGTGTGCCCCGCGCTGTGTGAGAAAGGATGTGTGCTCAACAAGCAGCATCAGCCTGTCACCGTACGCGAGAACGAATGCGCCATCATTGAACGTGCATTTCTCGAAGGGATTGTGACGCCCCGCATACCTGCCAAGCGCACAGGCAAGCGTGTGGCCGTGATTGGCTCCGGGCCTGCCGGACTTGCCTGCGCCAACCGCCTCAACCGCAAGGGGCACACGGTGACAGTGTTTGAGAAAAGCGAGGCCGCCGGAGGGTTGCTCCGCTTCGGCATCCCCGATTTCAAGCTCAACAAGAGTGTCATCGACCGCCGCATCGCTCTTCTCGAACAGGAAGGAATAGAATTCCGCTACAACGTGGAAGTCGGCAAAGATATTCCCGCCGCCGATATACTGAAAGATTACGACGCCGTGTGCGTGGCCATCGGAGCGGGGGTGCCGCGTGACCTCAATGTGGAGGGCCGCGACCTCAAGGGTGTGCATTTCGCACTTGAACTCCTTCAGCAACAGAACCGCGTCAATGCCAGCGCAGAAATACCTGCCGGCGAGCGCATCACCGCAAAGGGGAAGCATGTGCTGGTAATCGGTGGCGGCGACACTGGCAGCGACTGCGTCGGCACATCTCACCGACAGGGGTGCAAATCGGTGACGCAGATTGAAATCATGCCGAAGCCGCCGGTAGGAGAAAATCCCGCCACCCCGTGGCCCTACTGGCCGGTGATATTGAAAACCTCGTCATCACACGAAGAGGGCTGCGACCGCCGTTGGCTGCTTGACACCCGCGCCATACGCGGCCGCGACGGAAAGGTGACAGAAGTGGAGGTCGAGGAGGTTGAATGGGAAAAAGATCCTGCCACCGGCCGAATGAACCTCATCCACACCGGCCGCACCGAAGTAATCAAAGCAGATCTCGTATTGCTCGCGATGGGTTTCACCAACCCTGTGCAGGAGGGTCTGCTCGAACAGCTCGGCGTTGAGACCGACGCCCGCAAGAATGTAAAGACCGATGCCTCTCACCGCAGCAGCGTAGACAAGGTGTTTGCTGCCGGCGATGCCGCAACCGGAGCATCACTCGTGGTGCGCTGCATAGCTTCAGGCCGCGACACCGCAGCCGAAATCGACCGCATGCTGATGGCAAAATAACCTGCCTGGCAGCCTTGAAAGGGTGAAGGTGTTATAGAAATCCATATTGGCGGACGCACGGCTCGTGCGTCCGCCAATATTCTGATTATCAGGTGCTGGCATCGGACGCCACGAACCGTGCGTCCCTACAATTTGAAGTGCTGCAACACCGTCATTTTTTATGCTCCAAAATGTGTCAAATTAAAATTAAATAACTATCTTTGGTTATTATTTTGAGTTTTTGACAAACATCTTGCTACGGAGTATTAAAAAAATGATATATCGGATAGTTTTTCTGCTGTCATTAGTCATGATGATCGGGTGTCGGCCACGGCAACACGACCAAAGGCTTGCCAATGTTGAAGCGACAATTTCAAAATCGCCCAAAGAAGCATTGGCGCTTCTTGACAGTATCGACATAACAACACTTTCAGAAGCTGATAGATATTATTATGATTTTCTGTCAGTAAAAGCCGGGGATAAAGCCTATATCGAGCACGCTTCCGACACGACTATTCTTAAGGTTATAGACTATTATGCCGACAAAGATGACGCGTTATATGTCGAGGCGCTATATTATGGCGGCCGTGTATATAGCGACATGGGTGACACTCCCACCGCACTCCAATATTTCCACGAGGCGCTTGACAATTTTTCGGACGAGTCCCCCGATCTTGACCTTAAGGCAAATATACTCAGCCAGACAGGCCGTTTGCTGACAAGCATCAACCTGTTTGACGAGGCCGTTCCATATATCGAAGAGGCCATTGCCATCGGCGAGCAACGCAGGGACACACTGAATATGGTCTATGACATCCAACTGTTAGGCGGCACATACCGACGGGCTCGTGAATTTAACCGCGCCGAATCTTTATTATCCAAAGCATTAGATTTAAGTTCCAACCTTCCGCCTTCAATCAAAGCAAAATCAAGGATGGCCTTAGCTGAAATAAAATTTCAACAAGGAGCAAATGATTCTGCCCTTGAATTGATTAGAAGCTCTATTGATTACGTCAGCCCAATGTCTCGCAATAATGCATTAGCGTATGCAACCAAAATCTATTTTGAAAATGGAATTTTAGACACTGCTTATATTTATGCAAATCAACTTCTCGATTTAGAAAGTCCACTTAATAAAGGCACTGCATATCAAGCATTACTATCATCAGAGCTACGAAATTTAATCCCAGGAGATACCATTGACCAATATATTTCGGAATATCGAGAATTTCTTGAAAATTATTATGACAGCAATAAGATGCAGCTGGCTATAAATAAACAAAATTATTATAACTATCAACTCCACGAAAGAGAACTGAGAAAAGCCGAGACATTTAATAGAAAACTTATAAAATGGATTTTCGGGATCTCATTTTTATGTATTCTTTTAGCAGTTATTATTCTATATTATAAAAACAAAGCCCAAAAGACATTGCTCCACCTGCATGGCGCTCTTAACAATATTGACAGGCTGAATGAAAATATATCTGCCGGCAACCATGATTTAAAATCTACCTATAATATTGAAAACGAACAGGAACTCCGAGAAAAACTCAAGAATAAATTATTGTCAATCTACAATGAAAATGTTGACGTACCTCTCAGCAAAACTATTCTCGAGTCGGAAGTTTATAACAAACTTTTGGAACTTATAAAAGAAGAACGAATGATATCATACGATGATATTATATGGCAAGAATTAGAAGAAACAGTAATTAAGTCATCTCCTGATTTCAAATATAATCTTCACTTATTAATACAAAGCCACATGACCACAATAGATTTTCATACCGCGTTGTTAATTAAATGTCATATTCAGCCATCACAAATGGCAATGCTATTGGGTCGCACAAAAGGTGCTATCGTATCACGTCGAGATACTTTATCCCTTAAAATTTTTGGAGAAAAAAAGGGAACAAAAATAATTGACGGTATAATACGCTTATTATAAACATCTTGTAACAGTACTGAAAAGGTACGGCAAAATTCAAACCGCATTTCCGTACTTTTTACGTACTCAATTTTACATCTGCAAAAGTCCTTTATCACTAATTTTGCGGTAACACAAATGGGAAAAATATGAACTATATGAAAAGTCTCTTCTGCACCGTCCTTCTTTCAATATTATTGAATTGTATCACGTTTCCGGTTGCTATATCAGCCGCCGATAATACTTCTTACACTATCAATATGAGGAAAGAATCAAATAATACAACATGGACTAACGAACAAGATGAAACGGAAGGCCGACGCATACCGCCGAAACCGATTTACTGCACAATCAGCACAGAGGGGATTAATGTCGCCGGACTATCGGAAGACATTATGACTTATGAGATATGGAACGAAACATCAGAAATATGTCTTGCTTCTTTCAATGGAGAAAATGAATTCTTGGATTCCCTTTTCAACCAATCAGGAGAATTTCAGATAATCTTTATCACCGAAAATTATTGTATATCCGGATATATCACAATAAATTAAATTTCAACTAAAAAAGTAAAGAAATGAAAAAGAAAATTATTTGCGCGGCAGCTTTTATTGCAGCCATCATTGGAGCATCCGCAACAGTTACCTGGGTTGGCGAGTGCGGAGCAGATGCAACAACCGTAGATGAAAGATACTTTGAAAGTGAAGCGGAAGCAGATGAATTCTATCGTGGATTAAACGAAATTCTCTGCGGAACAGAAAATGGAGGCGAATATACTCTTCGTCATTAATTTATTCATGAGGGTGTAGCATTACACATTTTTGCTATACCCTCATAGCAGCTATATTATGAAAAGAATATATTTATTGTTTCTTATTATAACCGACATTTGCGTTCAAGCTCAATCTTATACCGGAGATGGCAATAGGCCTGCCCGGATTGCAGAAAGAATACCGCTTGACACCAGCTACATCGAGTGTATCTATTCACATAAAATTTATGACCCGATTTGGGATGACGTACGTGAATACTTCAAGATACTCGAAATCGGTCATAATTTCAGCCAATACTACTCATACGGCGCTTACTGGATGGACTCTATTGTCAAGAATGACTATCCGGAGGGGATTTCAGTAGCCAAGCACTCTCAATTAGTCAGTCTGGCCAGCAGAACTAAAACTTGGTCTCTCGAAAGTTTAGTAAAAGACCAACAATCAGGAGTTCTTAAATCATACGACAAGGTTTTTATAGACCGCTATGTCTACGAAGAGCCTTTACCTCATATTACATGGGAACTGTGTGATGAAACCCGGGAAGTCTGCGGTTATAACTGCAATAAAGCAAACGGGCGTTTTCGCGGACGCAACTGGACAGCCTGGTATTGTGAAAAAATACCAATCAACAACGGGCCTTGGAAATTCGGCAACCTACCCGGCTTGATTCTCAAAATTGAGGACGAAAATCACGAACATATTTTTGAGGCAATCAGTATACGCAATAGTGACAATGACTTCAGTTTAATAAAATTACATTATATCAAGACGACACGCGAGAAATTCAACAAAGCTCTTGCGGAATTCAAACTCAATCCCGGAGATTTTGTCGCAGGCTCACCAATTTTACTAAAAAATAAAAACGGCAAGCCTATTCCAAACAACCGCATGTTCTTCAATCCGATTGAAAAAGAATAAGCAAATGGCGTTTCCTTTTGATTTCATGTTCACTACATTTGAGTCCTTTATATGAGAAAAATCCATTATATAATATTTACACTAATCGGAATTTGTGCTCATAGTCAGATCTTTGAAGGAGAATACGGCAACAGGCCTGCCCGAATGCCTGAGAAATTGCCACTTGACACAAGTTATATTGAATGTATCTATTCATACAATGTTTATGACCCTGTATTAGATGAAAATGAAGAGTCATACCAGATACTTGAAATAGGAAAGAACAAAAGCAAATTTGCATCGTACGGCTATTATCGAATTGATTCAATAATCAAGAATGATTATCCTGACGGTCTGACATTTGCCCAATACGGCAACCTATGCATAGAGAATGATCCGAAGCCGGGGTCGGTAATAAAAGATTTGAATTCAGGTTCACTTGAATCAATCGGGAGAATTTTCATGGATACTTACATCTATGAGGAACCTTTCCCTCAGATGCAATGGAAACTTGGAGAGGAAACGCAAGAAATATGCGGATACAGATGCAATAAAGCGACTATGACATTTCGCGGCCGCAATTGGACGGCATGGTATTGCAATATACCGGTCAGCAACGGACCTTGGAAATTCGGCAATCTGCCGGGACTGATTTTAAAAGTCGAAGATGACAGCCGGGAACATGTTTTCAATGCCGTCAGTATAAGGAACAGCAATAATCTTATCTTCCTGTACAAACGGAACTATGTGAAGACAACTCGAGAGAAATTCGACAAAGCCCTTTCAGATTACAAACTTAATCCCGGCAATTTTGTCGCAGGCTCACCTGTTTTACTAAAGAATAAAAACGGCAAACCTGTTCCAAACAACCGCATGTTCTTCAATCCGATTGAAAAAGAATAGAATGCACTCTCTAACACCTGAATTATTTTGAAGAGATACTTACTGATACTGTTTTGTCTTATTCCGTTTTTTGCAGCCGGGCAATCGGCAGCTACGACCGGCACGGTCGTTCTCTCAGGCACGGTAAAGGAACGCAGCGGGGAGCCAATGCCCGGTGTTATCATCACGGTAAAAAACGGAGATGGGAAAAATGTCGCCTACACTTCGACCAATTCCGCAGGCGCATTTTCGCTCTCCTACCCTGAATCGCTGACCGAGGGCACTGTCAATTTCTCATGCATAGGCTATGGGGGTCTCGTCATACCATTAGGCAAATTCAAAAATAATTCTGACTATATACTGACAGAAGAAGCCTTTACATTGAAGGAGGTGACAGTGAAAGTGCCTCCGATAAGCGCCCGAGGCGACACGCTGACCTACGATGTCAACTCATTTCGCAATGCCTCCGACCGCTCGATTGAAGATATCATAAAGAAGCTGCCGGGCATCAGGGTTGCCGATGACGGACGCATCTATTACAACGGGGAGTCAATCAACAAATTTTACATCGAGGGGCTCGACCTCCTGTCAGGCCGCTACGCCCTGGCTACCCGCAACATCTCACCGGAAGATGTGGCGTCAGTAAATATCTATGAGAACCATCAGCCCAAAAAGGTGCTTCGCGACATCAAATTCAGCGACAAAGCCGCCCTCAACCTGAAGCTAAAGAAGAAAAGCATGCTGCGCCCGATAGGTTACGTCAAGGGGGCTACGGGCATTGACGCCGACAGAAATACGCTCTGGCTGGGCGAACTTTTCGGCATGCTGATATCGCCCCACACGCAGCTTCTATTATCGGCAAAAGGCAACAATACAGGTGATTTATATGGCAGCGAGACAAAATCACTGACCGACGGAGGCAACTCAGAACGAACCACCGCCTCCGGAATATACTCCGACACCCCTTTCGGCAGCGCCCCGATATCCTCAACAAGATATTACGACAACCGGTCGGCGTCGGCATCGGCCAATGCGCTGACCCATATAGGCAAAAACTCCACTCTCAATTTTGTGGCCGATTACACCGATGACAGTTTTGAATATTCCAACGGCCGGTCGGTCACCTACGCCACAGGCGGGGGCGAGAATGTGGAAATCAACGAAGCGACCGTCTCGGAGCCTCATCTGCGCGAGGCAAAGTTCGGCCTCAATCTCGAGAACAATGCCGATGGAAAATACATTTCCGACAAGCTGTCATTCACGGGTCATTTCACGTCAAACGGTTACAGCATCAATGACGGCCTTACAACCGGTCAGGCCGTCAGAACCCGCGACTACAACGTGTGCAACAAATTCGAAGGAATATTCAGGGTGTCACGCCACGTGTTTGAGATCAAATCAGACACCCGGGTCGGCAACACTCCTTTGTCACGGCTTACGGCCACTGCCGACGGCCGCGATATTGTCTCGCAGAATGTCACAGGCCGCCACATACGCAACCATGAGGATTTCGGCCACTCGTGGATGCTCAATTCCCGCTCGCACATCGGTGTCAACACCGCTTTCAATTTTGAATATGACACGTTCAAATCAACCGATCTCATGCTGCCTCAGGGTAAAAGCAACGACGTCAGCGGATATAAGATAACGACCGATATAGAGCCGTATTACCAGTATAAATCGGCCGGCGGCGTGCTTCTCAACATCTCCATCCCTATGACTCTTGACAACCTCAGATATATCAACCGGCTTGATGACACGCGCTACCCTACCGACCGCTTTGCCGTCAAATTCAAGGCGAGCGTCAACTACACCACCCCGTTCAACCTGAAAACAGCACTGTCTGTAGGGCGCAACAGCCGTCTTGGCGACATTGCCGACTATATCGTAAATCCGGTATTCGTCACATTCCGTCAGAGCAACGTGTTGGGCTCGGGCAGCCTCAATGAACGCAGCAGTCTGTATGCCCGCTGCAACCTGTCACACCGTAATGCCATAGAGGGAATTTTTTCATCGGCCTTGCTGATGTTCATGCGCACCACCTCCAACCGGCTTGGAAGCCTCGACATCAGTGTCGACGACGATATCACGACCTCCTACAGAAGCGTCGACAATTCGACCGACCTCTTCAACGGCAATGCCGCCGTGTCAAAAAAAATATTCAGCTGCAACACATCTTTCTCGCTTGAGGCCAACTGTGAATTGCTCAGCAAAAATCTTATACGCAGCGACCGCGCTGTCGGCATGAAGATGGGCACTTACGGCTGCCGCATCGGCATCAACAGCAATCCCTGGCACAATTATCTTATAATGGATCTCGACGTCAGATATACCTACTCCACTCAGAAAATAGAAAGTTTCGGCATTTCCGGACATACCAACCAGACCACATTGCAGCTCTCGCTCGCCTCTCACCCGCTAAAGAATTTAGAAATCAGCACCATGGGATATTTCAATCGCAACAATGTCGGCAACGACATCTATAAAAGCATCCTGTTTGTCGACGCAAACATAAGATACTCGCTCAAGTCATTCGATTTCGAACTGTCGGCCCGCAATCTCACCAACTCGCACCACTACAGCTACTCATATATCAAAGACTCCGACATCTACCGTTATTCCTTCAGTCTGCGTCCGCTCGAACTTCTCCTCTCACTCAGATACTCTTTCTGAAAAATGCATGTACAATGAGACACCTTGAAAAGGTCATAATCGGAGAATGCGCGTTGCAAATACAGTATTTTGTAGCGTCACTCCGGTACGGACAATAATCTGATTTTTGCCATACCGCCTTTGCTGTTTCAACAACAAGCCCCGGCATCAATCACTTTCGTGAACGAGAGCCGGGGCGGTATTATTGGGTGATGCAGTCTTTAGAGGACACCGGCATCACCCATCTTCTTCAGAAGTTTCTCTGCCTTTTCCTCGTTGGCCTTACCGATTTCTACATTGTCATCACAATTTTCCATGATTGCGATAGCTTCAAACAAGTATTTGTATTTCTCGTTAAGTTTTTCCGCTTTACCCTGGATACTTTCGAGTTTGCTGTAGTCACCACTGCTCTGGGCTTCATTTATTTCCTTGTAGATGGGAAGCATGTCGTCCATGGCAGCGTCTACATAACCGATAACCGCACTCCAGTCGCTCTCAGTCAGATTATCGCCTTTGTCATATTTTTCAATGGCGGCCTTGACGTTTTCATTTGAGGGAGCTGACGAACCTCCGCATGAAGCGATGACAGTCATAGATGCAATTACCGCAAAAGCGAACAGGGTTGAAAGTAATTTTTTCATTGTTTTAAATTTTTAATTGGGTTAAAATGTTCAATATTATTATTTTGCTGCCTCCACTACTTCAGCGCATGCCTCCTGGACAGGGACCACGTAGCAGAAATCCTCATAAACGGCCTCGGCTGCTTCCTGTCTTGCAATCCCGAAATCGCATCTGCCATCCTCCTGATTAAAATGTCGCGCTCAGATACATTTGTACGACCGAGTTCATAATCGGTAGCTTCCGATACAATTTCAAGAGCTTCTTTCCAATATTGGTATTTTTCAAATAATCTTTCTGCACGGTCCATCAGACGTTCATATTGATTGCCATCTGTGGTATTGTCCGCCTTTTGTTTTAGCGGCAGGATCTCGTCTAAGGCATCGTTGGAATAGTCGATAAGCAATCCGTAATCACTCTTTGACAAAGTGCCGTTTTAACTCATATTTTTCAATAATGTCGGCGACAGTTTCATTTAAAACTGTGTGGGAACATGATGTCGCCACGGGAAGCGTCACCAATACAATGACGAAAAAAATATTTTAGAAATACGTTTCATTTGCCATAGATTTTGAAAATTGTTGCTACGGAGTTTCCAAAATGGAATAAGCCCGCAATTCCGAGCTTATTCCATTAGATTTTTTGAGTTTTGGCATTAGATTGCGCCGGATGCCTGCATTTTCTCCATGAGATTTTTGCCTTTTTCGCCAAGCTGCTCGTCAGAAGCGTTTTCGACTACAGGGATAACCTTATTCATCATGTCATACTTCTTTTCGATGGCTTCAGCTTTTTTGGCGATTTCTTCCGCCTTGTCAAAATCGCCGCTCTCACCTGCTTTCTGGGCCTCTTCCATCAGGGGAAGCATCTCGTCAAAAGCACCTTCGACATAGTCCAGCAGTACACTGTAGTCGGCATTGGTCAGATCGCTTTTGTCAAGTATTTTGGCTACTTCTGACGAAGTCGGTACATTTTTGCCTTCGCCTTCTTTTTTGCTGCAAGATGCAAGAGCAGTCAGTGACATGATCATCGCAAAAGCGAACAGGGTTGAAAATAATTTTTTCATTTGGTTGTAATTTTAATTGGTTAATAATAATTTTCATTGTTATGCTTATCTTAATGACTATCGCGCTATATTGTCATAACTGTTGACGAGTGCTTCGAAACGCGCGCGGTTGTCATCGTTCATCGGCACAAGCCCACCTTCGGTCTTGTCAAGCGCCGAGGCCTGATAAAGAATCTGTATTAGTTCGGCATTATAGGGATATTTGCTGTCAATCAGATGAATGTCGTTTTCGGCCGCTTCGCGCTGTGCGTTGTCGCCGGCAGCTGCATCAGCAATATATCCGGCTGTCAAAGATAAGTAAATTTCCGCATATTCCAATGCATCTGCATAATCAATGTTGTTGATTGCGGGTCCCTGATTGTATTTTGCGATTATTTTTTCGGCTTTACTGTTGTCGGGGACGGGGATTTCCTGTTCATCGGGCTCTGATCGGCCGGGCTCGGTGTAGTCGTGGCCCGGTGTCTGCTCGGTTTTCTCTGCGCCTTTGTCGTCTGACTTTTTGCCGATAAGGTCACAGCCGGTCAATAACGTCATTGACGCGACTGCTATTGACAATAATATTTTTTTCATAATTCCTTAAGGTTGATTTCACAGGCAATGCAGGCAATAGCCTCATATTGCCGATAAAGGGTGTGCTTATATACTTATACAAAAGATGTCGGGAAAACATTCCAACATTTTCCCGACATCAAAATATGATTGATGCCTTACGGCATTTGTTTACGCTTTGTAAACGTCGAGCTGACAGGGGCAGAAGTTTGCGATGAACTCTGCATGCTTTTCGACCTCCGCACGTACCATATTGCCGTAGACGATGGCGCTCTTTGTCATCGATTCGCTGTTATAGCGGGTGGCGTCGGTGATGAGGAGATATGACATGATGATAAATCCGGCCATTTCCACGAGGCGGCGTGCCATGAAGTCGGTGAAAGCGGGGTCGTTGACCTCGTTTACCTTGGCGATGGCTGCCTGATATTTCTCTACGAGACCTACAAGCATATCCTTGACGGGAGTGAGCTTTTCGCTTACTTCCATCTTGGCGTACTCTTCCATCAGGGCTACGTAAGTGCCGGTGGTGACGTGGCGGATGGCTGCGACAACCTGAAGCTGGGTCGTACCCTCATAGATTGAGGTGATACGGGCATCGCGGTAAACGCGTTCGCAGGCGTAATCTTTCATGAAGCCCGATCCGCCGTGTATCTGGATACAGTCGTATGCGTTCTGGTTGCAGTATTCGCTCGAAAGACCTTTTGCAAGCGGGGTGCAAGCGTCGGCATATTTGCGGTAGAGCTTGAGCTCTGCCTTCTCTTCGGGGGTGAGCTTGCGCTCTTTCTCGATATCTTCGTATGCCTTGTAGAGGTCAACATAGCGTGAAGTCTCGTAAAGGAGACAGCGCGATGCGTCGAGCTTGGCCTTCATCACGGCAAGCATCTCGTAGACTGCGGGGAACTCGATGATGGCTTTGCCGAACTGCATACGCTCTTTTGCATAGCCGAGAGCCTCGCGGTAAGCGATTTCGCTTACACCCACTGACTGTGCGGCAATGCCGAGGCGTGCGCCGTTCATAAGAGCCATCACATATTTGATGAGACCCATACGGCGAGAGCCGCAGAGCTCACAGGGAGCGTTTTTGTAGACGAGCTCACATGTGGGAGAGCCCTTGATACCCATCTTGTTTTCGATGCGACGCACGGTCACTCCGCCGTTGCGCTTGTCGTAGATGAACATAGAGAGACCGCGACCGTCTTTGGTGCCGTCCTCAGAGCGTGCGAGCACGAGGTGGATATCGGAGTCACCGTTGGTGATGAAGCGTTTCACGCCGTTGAGCACCCAGGTGCCGTCCTCTTTCTGAGTGGCCTTGAGCATGACAGACTGGAGGTCGGAACCGGCATCGGGCTCGGTAAGGTCCATCGACATTGTCTCGCCCTGGCATACGCGGGGTATGTAGCGCTGTTTCTGGTCTTCGTCGGCAAATTCATAGATAGTCTCGGCGCAGTCCTGAAGACCCCAGAGGTTTTCAAAACCGGTGTCGGCACGGCTCACGATATCGGCGGCCATGATGTAGGGGGTGATGGGGAAGTTGAGACCGCCCAGACGACGGGGCATCGACATGCCCATCAGACCGGCCTTGCGGCATGCCTCAAGGTTTTCGGCCGTCTTGTCGGCATATATCACGCGTCCGTTTTCAACGCGCGGACCCTGATGGTCGACATCCTCGGCGTTGCCTGCGATTATCTCGCCGCAAAGGTCACCGACAATCTCGAGCACCTTGTCATAGTTGTCCATGGCGTCCTCGAAATCCAGAGGAGCGTCGTCATATACTTCTGCATCAGCATAGCCGCGCTCTTTGAGCTCGACAATCTTCTTCATCAACGGGTGAGAAAGATGCTGCTTTAAATCGGGGTTATCTGTATAAAAATTAGCCATATCGAGCTGTTATTTCGAGTTTTTCTTATAATATTTAATCAGTTTGGGGAGCACATCTTCGATATTGCCGGTGATTACGTAGTCGGCGATAGTGTTGATGGGGGCATTGGGGTCGTTGTTGACCGAAATGATGATCGAGCTCTCCTGCATGCCGGCGATATGCTGTATCTGTCCGGAGATACCGCAGGCGATATAAAGCTTCGGACGCACTGTCACACCGGTCTGGCCGATCTGGCGCTCATGCTCGCAATATCCGGCATCGACGGCCGCACGCGAAGCGCCTACCTCTGCCCCGAGGGTGTTGGCGAGTTCGTAAAGCAGGTCGAAATTCTCCTTTGAGCCTACGCCATAGCCGCCGGCAACGATGATGGGAGAATTCTTGATATTGATTTTTGACTTCTCGATGTGACGGTCGATGATCTCAACCACGAAATCACTGTCGGATACATATTTTTTTGCGTCAAGATCAATTACCTGAGCCTTGTGGTCGGGGTTGTAGATCTCTTTTTTCATCACGCCCTCACGCACGGTTGCCATCTGCGGACGACAGTCGGGATTGACAATCGTAGCCACGATGTTGCCACCGAATGCCGGACGGATCTGATAGAGCAGGTCGGTATATTCCTTGCCTGTCTTGGGATCTTTGTGGTCGCCGATTTCGAGTGACGTACAGTCGGCGGTCAGACCGCTGTGGAGCGATGACGACACGCGGGGGCCGAGGTCACGGCCGATGCAGGTGGCGCCCATGAGGCATATCTGGGGCTTGATTTCCTTGAAGAGGTTGATCAGCACTGCCGAATGCGGATTTGAGGTGTAGGGATAGAGACGTGCGTCCTCAACTTTGTAGACTACGTCGGCGCCGTAGGGCTCTACCTGCTTTTCCACATCCTTGAGGTTGTCGCCGATGACAAGAGCTTCAAGCTTCACGCCCAGACGGTCGGCGAGATGACGGCCTTTGGTGAGCAGTTCGAGGCTCACGTCGGCTATTTTGCCATCTTCATATTCGCAATATACGATAAGATTATTGTTGTCTGCCATTTTCTTAAAATTGATTGAGACGGCCTTTATCAGCCGATAGTATGATTAGCTATAAGCTCTTTAACGAGGTTTTCGATTTGCTCGTCGTTGTCCTCAAGACAGAGGCTCTCTTTGGCGGTGAACACCACGTTTTCGATTGCCTTCACTTTGGTGGGCGAGCCGGGGAGACCGATCTGAGCGGGATCTGCCTCGACGTAGGCTGCGCTCCACTCCTGGAGGTTGAGGCCTTCGCGGGCATCTACAATCGCCTGCTGCTCGGGGGTGAGCTTTGCTTTCTCTGTGGGAGAAACGGCGCGCTTGAATTTCATCACGCGCTTTGCGTTGCGCGGACGGCAAGCGTCAGCCGAGCCGGTCACTGTCACTACGCAGGGAAGAGGAGCCTTGACGGTCTCGACACCGTTTTCAAGACGACGCTTGACAATCACGTATCCGTCCTTGAGCTCGAGAATATCTTCAGCGTAGGTGATCTGGGGTATACCTAATTTTTCTGCAATCTGCGGGCCTACCTGCGCTGTGTCGCCGTCGATGGCCTGACGTCCGCCAAGTATGATGTCATAATTGCCGAATTTCTTTACAGCCTGCGCAAGCGAATAAGAGGTAGCGAGGGTGTCGGCACCGCCGAGCACTCTGTCGGTCAGCACGATGCCGCCGTCAGCTCCGCGAAACATAGCCTCACGTATGATTTCCGAGGCGCGCGGAAGTCCCATGGTAAGCAGCGTTACGGTCGATCCGGGATTGGCGTCCTTGAGACGGAGTGCCTGCTCAAGAGCGTTCAGGTCCTCGGGATTGAAGATGGCGGGAAGCGCTGCACGGTTGATTGTGCCATCTTCTTTCATCGCATCTTTGCCGACATTGCGGGTATCGGGTACCTGCTTGGCCAGCACAATGATGTTTAAACTCATAATCTTTCCTTTTTATGATTTAAAATTACTATTTCTCATTGCCACGAATAAAGCGTCGGCACGATTACACTCTGAATTCCAAACATTTAGACTGCATAATCGGCTTAACCACTTCATTTTCAAGATTACAAAGATAATTTATTTTTACAACTTATCAAAAAACTTTGCCGCAAATTGTCTGAATTGTCTGACAAATTGTCTTAAATTTCAGTTTTAACGGTCAATCTGTCGGAAACAGGCGTATAGACACAAATGGAGCCTCCGCACGGCACAGCGCAACGGAGGCTCCATTTGATTTGTCATACATTGTTTTATCAATAATAGCTTGATCCGTCGAAACAGTGGGTGCAGACGCGCTCCTTAGGCAGGCCTATCGCGTTGACGATATCGTCTACAGTATTGAATTTCAGCGAGTCGAGGCCGAGACGCTGACGTATCTGCTCGACCATTGCCGCATATTCGGGCGTGGTGTGGTCGGCATATTTGTCGAGATTTGCGTTGTGGTCTCCCTCCAGATCGGCGATGACACGACGTGTTATAAGTTCCATCTCGCTCTTCGAGCTTGTGAAATTGATAAACGTGCAGGGGAATATGAGCGGCGGACACGATATGCGCACATGCACAGCCTCTGCTCCCGCCTCGCGGATATCGCTCACGTTGTCGCGCAGCTGGGTGCCGCGCACGATAGAGTCGTCGCAGAATGCCACTTTTTTACCTTTCAGAAGCGAACGGTTGGCTATCAGCTTCATCTTCGCCACCAGCTCGCGGCGCTCCTGGGTGCTCGGGGTGAACGAGCGCGGCCACGTGGGTGTATATTTCACAATGCCACGGAGGTAAGGCACTCCCTTTCCCTGTGCATAGCCAAGCGCCATGCCAATGCCCGAATCGGGCACGGGACTTACGAAGTCTACATCCGTATCGTCGCGCTGACCCATGTCAAGTCCGAGCGTATAGCGCATCTCGTCGACATTGCGGTGTTCGTATTCACATGCCGGATAACCGTAGTATGTCCACAGAAACGCGCATATCTGCATCTTGTCGAGCGGCTGCTGCAGCACGGTATATCCTTCGGCGTTAAACCGCACTATTTCACCCGGACCGAGGTTGTGGTCGATTTCAAATCCGAGATTGGGGAACGCGCATGTCTCTGACGTCACGGCACGCGCCTCTCCGTCGATGTGACGGCCAAGTATCACGGGCGTGCGGCCGAGCTTGTCGCGAGCCGCCACCACATCGCCGTTGTCAAACAGCAGCAACATCGAGCATGAGCCCTTGACGCGGCGATATACATTATTGATGCCGTCAACGATATCCTTGCCCTGGGAAATAAGCGTTGCCACTACTTCTGTCGGATTTACGATGTCGTAGCTGTGCTCGCAGAAATGCTGTCCGTCGAGAAGCAGCTCATGCTCAAGCTCGACGACATTGTTGATGCGGGCCACGGTGACGATGGCAAATTTGCCGAGACGGCAGTTGATGATAATAGGCTGTGCGTCGGTGTCGGAAATGACTCCTACCCCGCTGTCGCCCGAAAATGTGTCGAGGTCGCTCTCAAACTTCGTACGGAAATACGAATTCTCGATATTGTGGATCGAACGCGTGAAAATCCCTTCGCGTGACACAGTCACGATACCGGCACGCTTGGTTCCCATGTGGGAATTGTAGTCCACTCCGTAAAACAGATCGTTGACGCATGCTTTCTTTTTGGCTACGCCGAAAAATCCTCCCATAATCTTTCTTTTAATGATGTGCCACAGCCCTGAAAGGCCATGAATGTATCTATCGGTAAACTGTTATTTCTGTAAAAAAATTGAACGCGAGCGGAACATCTGCGATGCATCCACCCGCGTCAATTTCATTATGTTATTTTACTCTGTCAAGTATCCACTTACGGGCATTGACAAACATTTCGATCCACGGAGTGACCTCATCGTTGCGGCGGTTGGCGGGATAATATCCGCACTGCCACGGGAACATCGCGCGCTCGGGGTGAGGCATCATGGCCAGATGACGGCCGTCTTTCGAGGCTATGCCTGCCACAGCGCCACGCGAACCGTTGGGATTGGCCGGATATGCCGCATAGTTGTATTGCGCCACGACATTATATTCGCTCAACGGCATCGGCAGGTTGAACTTGCCTTCGCCGTGGGCGGCCCATATACCGAGCTTCATGCCCGAAAGCGAACCCATCATCACAGAATTGTTCTGCGGTATCTTGACGCCGAGGAACTGCGATTCAAACTTATGCGATATATTGTGCTCCATGCGGGTCGGCTTCTCATGCTCAGGGTTGATGAGATTGAGCTCTATCATCAGCTGACAGCCGTTGCATATACCGAGCGAGAGCGTATCTTCGCGTTCGTAAAATCTGCGCAGTGTCTCTTTGGCCTTCTCGTTCCACATGAAGCCTCCCGCCCAGCCTTTGGCCGAACCGAGCACGTCGGAATTTGAAAATCCGCCACAGAAAACTATAAGATTTACATCGTCAAGTGTCTCGCGACCCGACATAAGGTCGGTCATGTGCACATCCTTGACCTCAAATCCGGCCATATAGAGCGAATAAGCCATCTCACGCTCAGAGTTGACACCCTTCTCGCGGATAATGGCACAGCGTGCCTTCGACGGCTCCTTGTGGCGGCGGTCAAGTCCGAGAGCGTCCACCGTGCCCTTGAACGATGCCGGTATGCGGTAGCGTATGGGCTGCTTCTTGTAGTTCTCGAAACGCATTGCCGCGCACTCCGCGCCGCTCTGCAGGCGGTCGAGCAGATATGATGTCTCGAACCATACATCGCGGAGATAGTCGATGCCGAGGAGCAGTTCTTTCTCGCCATGCTCAATCATCACCGTACGCTCGTCGGTGGGATAACCGATGGGGAAATATTTAACGCCGACGTCGTCAAGTATCTTTTCGACAGATGCTTTCTTACGGTCATCGACCTGGATAACCATAGCCGGGTTTTCGGCGAATAGTATTTTCACGAGATCTTCCTCGCCATACATCTTGAAGCCTGTGGTATGGAAGAACACACCGCCGGTGGTGTTGGCGAAGGTCATCTCGAGAAGCGTCGTCACCAGACCTCCGGCCGAGACGTCGTGGGCGGCAAGGAGCTTGCGCTGCTTGACAAGCTTCTGCATAGCCTCGAATGCAGCTGCAAACTTGGCAGCATCTGCCACTGTGGGAGCATCAGATCCGACCTTGTTGAGCGACTGGTAGAGTGCCGAACCGCCAAGACGCAAGGCGTCAGATGAGAAGTCTATATAATAAAGAGTCGACACACGGGGCGAGAGCACAGGCGATAGCGTGCGGCGCACATCGGCCACTTCTCCCGCGGCCGAGATAATCACAGTGCCTGGCGAGAACACTTTGTTTTCGCCATATTTCTGCGTCATCGACAGAGAGTCCTTTCCGGTGGGTATATTGATGCCGAGAGCGCACGCAAAGTCAGAACAAGCCTCAACCGCACGGTAAAGCGCAGCATCTTCGCCTTCGTTTTTGCAAGGCCACATCCAGTTGGCTGACAATGATACCGACTTCAATCCTTTGGCAAGATTCGCGCCGGCGATGTTGGTCAGCGATTCGGCAACAGCCATCACCGAGCCCTTCGCCGAGTCGGCAAGCGCTACCTGAGGCGCGTGGCCGATAGAAGTGGCGATACCGGCATGTCCGTTATAGTCGAGCGCCACAACGCCGCAGTCGCTGAGAGGCAGCTGTATTTCTCCCTGACACTGCTGACGGGCCACTTTGCCGGTCACGGAACGGTCTACCTTGTTGGTGAGCCAGTCTTTGCAGGCCACAGCCTCGAGCGAGAGCACTCCGCGCAGATATTCGTCGATATGGCTTTCGTCGGTATCGGCCGCGGCATACGTGCGGTTTACCGTATTGTCACGCATCACCGTCTTGGGCGAGTTGCCGAACATATCCTCCATGGCGAGGTCGATGGGACGGTTGCCCTCTTTATCCTCAAACACGAAGCGGTCGTCGTCGGTCGTCTCGCCTACCACATAGAGCGGAGCGCGCTCACGCTGGGCGATACGTTCGACATAAGGTATATCTTTTGCATTGATGACAAAGCCCATTCGCTCCTGGCTTTCATTGCCGACAATCTCTTTGGCCGACAGCGTCTTGTCGCCAACAGGAAGAGCGTCGAGGTCGATATGTCCGCCGGTTGCCTCAACCAGTTCAGACAGAGCGTTGAGATGACCGCCGGCACCGTGGTCGTGGATTGATATGATGGGGTTAACGTCATCTTCAGCGAGAGCGCGTATCACATTAGCCACGCGCTTCTGCATCTCGGGATTGGCGCGCTGCACGGCATTCAGCTCGATGGCGTTGGCATATTGTCCGGTCTCGACCGACGACACTGCGCCGCCACCCATGCCGATGCGGTAGTTGTCACCGCCCATCACCACAACTTTCTCTCCTGCGCCGGGCACACCCTTGAGAGCATCTTTCTTTGCGGCGAAGCCCACACCGCCGGCAAGCATGATCACCTTGTCGTAGGCATAGAAACGGCCTTCCTCCTCATGTTCGAAAGTAAGAAGCGAGCCGCAGATAAGGGGCTGACCGAATTTATTTCCGAAATCCGATGCTCCGTTTGATGCCTTTATCAGGATATCGGCGGGCGTCTGGTAGAGCCATACACGCGGGTTGAGCATCAGCTCGTAACGGTGTTCAGGGCTAAGACGGGGATACGACGTCATGTAAACGGCGGTTCCGGCGATAGGCAACGACGCTTTTCCTCCGCCGAGACGGTCGCGTATCTCGCCTCCGGTTCCTGTCGCTGCGCCGTTAAACGGCTCTACAGTCGTGGGGAAGTTGTGAGTCTCCGCCTTGAGCGAGATCACTGTCTCGATATCTTTTACGCCGAAATAATCCGGGCGGTCGGGATGCAACGGTGAAAACTGCTCCACTTTCGGACCTTTTACAAAAGCTACGTTGTCCTTATAGGCCGAAACGAGCGAATTTTTGTTTTCCTGCGATGTCTTTTTGATTAACTTGAAGAGCGACAGCGGCTTCTCCTCTCCGTCGATTACGAACGTGCCGTTGAAAATCTTGTGACGGCAATGCTCTGAGTTGACCTGCGAGAAGCCGAACACCTCACTGTCGGTAAGATTGCGGCCGAGTTTTTTCGACAGGTCGTCGAGATACTGTTCCTCGTCGGGCGACAGCGCCAGACCTTCGGCCTTGTTATATTCACGTATGTCGGTAATATGCACCACCTCCTCGGGCTTGCGGTCTGTGTCAAACACCCGCGAGTTTATGCCGTCATATATGCGGTAGAGCATGCGGTCGTAATCGGCATCAGGCTCTGTCCTGACAAACTGTTCGATACGTGTGATGCCGCTCAGACCCATATTCTGGGTGATTTCTACGGCATTTGTGCTCCAGGGGGTTATCATCTCCTTTCGCGGGCCGCGATAAACCCCTTTTACTGAAGTTGATGACAAGGGTTTTGCACCCGAGAGCAGCCATGTAAGGCGCTCAATCTCTTGCTCGTTAAAGCGATGATCGGTCTCAATACCATAGATCAAGCCGGTCCCTTTTTTGAAAAATATTACCATGCGTTGCTGAACGTGATGATTGGGTTTCCGCCGCGAAGTTACAATTTTTTTTCCATTCCCGCAACATCGCGACAGCCTGTTGACATCTGCCGCGGCATATTATTTCGGGTATCGGATATTTTCACTATCTTTGCATAGTTTATGAGAAATCTGCTTTTTAAAATATTTTCCATAATCGTGGCCGCAATGACTGCGACCGGCTGCTCCCACGGCTATGACGCTCCGGAGGTGACCGAAGTGCAGCGCGCTGTGCTCGTCTATATGGTTGCCAACAATTCCCTGGGTGCAGCGGGTTTTGACGCTGCCGACCTCAACGAGATGGTGATTGCCGCGCAACAGGGCGATTTCGGCGACTCCCGCCTTTTCGTCTACCACCACGGCCGCAACTACGCTCCGGCTCTTCTGGAAATAACGCCGGAAGGCGAACACACCGTCATCGGCTACAACACCACCCAATCATCCGTATCATCCTCACGCATGGACCGGGTGATAAGCGACTTCATGCGTCAGGCGCCGGCACAACGCTACGGACTCATACTCTGGAGTCACGGCAGCGGCTGGATTGAGAACGGCATCGAACAGCCTGCCACGCTTACCGCTGAAGCCGGCAACGGAGGCGTGTCGGCATTGTCATTCGGCGACGACGGCGGCCGATACATGAATGTCACCACACTTGCCGGCATTTTGCGCGACCGCGGCTTCGACTACATCTATTTCGACTGCTGCTACATGGCCGGAGTAGAGATTGCTTACGAACTGCGTCACTGCGCTGACCATATCGTGGCATCATCGACCGAACTGCCATCCAACGGCATGCCCTACGACGAGACGCTGCGGCATCTCCTGAAACCTGACGCCGACCTGGTTGCCGCCGCCCGCACGACATTCGACTCCTACAACGCGCTACAGGGCATGAACCGCACCTGCACGATATCAGTAATCGACACCGACGCCCTCGACGCCCTGGCCGACGCCACACGCGCCGTCTACTCCGCCAACAACGTAAATTCCGAAGGGTTCACGCCTCAACAATTCATGACCTCGTCATGTTATATTTTCGATTTCGGACAATATGTCGATGACCTGGCCGCACCTTTTCCCGCACTAAAAGCCGACTTCGACAACGCCCTTGACGCTGCCGTCGTCTACAAGGCTTCCACTCCGCGGCTGTGGAACACATTGCAGCTGACACACCACTCCGGCCTGTCGACCTATCTGCCCGGCTTCTCCACAACAGCCCGTTACAACTACGACAACCTGCAATGGGCCGCCGACGTCGCATCGGCCCTCGAAAGATAATTAAAACCATACCACGCACCATGTTTTTCTTCCAAGACAATCCGACCGACACCAACCCTGTAAAGGATATCGACATAAACGAAGGCATCGAGCAACTGAAGAATTTTTCATTCAATGATTTCATCTCCGACCTCTCGCAGCGCCTCGTCAATTTCGCCATCGACGTGGCGATAGCCATCGCTGTCTTCTACATCGGCAAATTCATCATACGCCGCATCTACCGCATAGTCACATCAGTGCTCGTGCGCCGTCATGTCGACAACTCTCTCACCACATTCATACTAAGCTTCATCAGGATTGTATTATACTTCATCCTGATAATAACCGTCATAGGCATTCTCGGCATAGAGACCAGTTCGTTCCTCGCCCTGTTCGCATCGGCCGGTGTCGCCATCGGTATGGCTCTGAGCGGCACGCTCCAGAATTTTGCCGGCGGAGTGCTCATACTCCTGCTCAAGCCCTACAAGGTCGGCGATTATATCGAGGCCCAGGGATATGCAGGCACTGTGCGTGAGATACAGATATTCCACACCGTGATCACCACCTACGACAACAAGGCGATCATAATACCCAACGGAGGCCTGTCGACATCAAGCGTCAACAACTGGTCGCGCGAGGAATATCGGCGCGTATCATGGGACGTTGCGATATCTTACGGCGACTCCGTAAGCGTGGCCCGCGACGCAATCCTCGACATGTTCACCGACGACCACCGCATCATTCGAGAGTCGGCCGACGAGCTTCATCTTGACGAAGAGCAGACCGACGACAACCCGGCCGACCATGCCGACATCGTGCAAGAACCGCGCAAACCCGGATTCTTCAAAAGGCTCTTCACCCGCAAGGCGAAGGTAAAAGAAGCCCTCGACCGCTGGCAGGAAGCCCACGACCACAACATCAGAGCACTCAAACCGAGGGTCACACGCAATCCTTCAGTTGTAGTCAACCAGCTTGCCGACTCAAGCATACAGCTGCAAGTGCGCGCATGGGTAGAAAGCTCAAACTACTGGGACGTTTTCTACGACTACAACGAGCGCATCTACAACGAATTACCCGCCCACGGCATCAATTTCCCCTTCCCGCAGATGGACGTCCACATCCGCAACACCCCCGATATCACCCGCATCTGACCACTTACGTTTTTGAATATTTAACACTATTTTATACTATTTCGCGCCCAAAACAGATTGACGCCGATAGATAATCGGAATATTTTATGTAAATTTGCGTGATAGTGGTATAATAGTGCCCGCAGTTTCCATCGGTCTCTCTCCGCATTCACGCCGAGAACCTGCGGCACAAGGCATCCCGCCATTGCTTATCGCTCCGTTTTTATGACTCAGGAGCAGGCCTTAATCTCCCCGACCACTTGACTCTCTCCTCCGCGGCCAAGTCACTACCGACACCGGCCACGGTCTAAGCGTGTATCTTGACCGGTCACGCCCCTGCCATGATAATAAAAAAACAACATAAATGATAAGTAAATGGAATTACTTACCCTTGACACCCGAAGAACAAAGAATGGAGACCGCGTTGGCAAAGCGTTACGCCGACACGCCTGCCATTTGCGAGCTCCTGGTACAGAGAGGAGTGACGTCGGTCAAAGAAGCTGAGCAATTCTTCAGCCCTTCGCTGCGCGACCTTCACGACCCCTTTCTGATGCCGCAGATGGACCTCGCAGTGGCCCGTCTCAACCGTGCCATGGGTAGCAAACAACGCATTATGGTCTACGGAGACTACGACGTCGACGGAACGACTGCCGTGTCGCTCGTCTACAAGTATCTCCGCAACTACTATTCCAACATCGACTACTATATCCCGACGCGCTACGACGAGGGATACGGTATATCTCGCCGCGTCATCGACGAGTTTCACCAGCAAGGTGTAAAACTCGTAATCATCCTCGACTGCGGCATAAAGGCTATCGAAGAAATCAGATATGCCGCCTCGCTCGGCATTGATTTCATCATCTGCGACCACCATGTCCCCGACGACGAGCTTCCGCCGGCAACAGCAATCCTCAACCCCAAGCTCGAAGGCTCGACATACCCCTATCAGCATCTTTCGGGCTGCGGTGTCGGATACAAATTCATGCAGGGCTTCTCGATGTCCAACGGCATCAACCCCATCGACCTCGAAAGCATGCTCGACCTCGTGGCCGTAAGCATCGCGGCAGACATCGTGCCCATGACAGGCGAAAACCGCATTCTAACCTACCACGGTCTGCGTCGCATCAACTCCAACCCCAACATGGGTCTCAGAGCTATATTGCGCATAAGCGGCCTGTCGGGACGCGAAATAACCATCTCCGACGTAATATTCAAAATCGGCCCGCGCATCAACGCCTCCGGACGCATGCAGAGCGGACGCGAGGCTGTCGACCTGCTCGTGGCACGCGACGCTGCCGACGCCCTTGAAAAAGCAAAGGCTATCGACCAGTATAACAAAGACCGCAAGGAGCTCGACAAACGCATCACAGAGGAAGCCAACGCCATACTCAGCCTGCGCGACGAGATACATTCCGACAAAAAGTCGATTGTCATCTACAACAAGGAGTGGCACCGCGGCATAATCGGCATCGTGGCGTCACGCCTGACCGAACTCTACTACAAGCCGGCAGTCGTCCTGACCCACTCCAACGGCCTCGCCACAGGCTCCTCTCGCTCAGTCCAGGGATTTGACATCTACAAAGCTGTCGACGCCTCCCGCGATATCCTCGAGAATTTCGGCGGACACACCTACGCCGTCGGCCTCTCCCTCAAAGAGGAGAATATCCCCGAATTCACCCGACGCTTCGAAGAATACGTCGCCAACAACATCACGACAACGCAGCTCACGCCGCAGCTCGACATCGACACCTACATCACCTTCGCCGACATCACCCCGCGGCTGCTGTCACTGCTCAAGCGTTTCAACCCATTCGGGCCGGGCAACCAGAAACCGGTGTTCTGCACACGCAATGTCACCGACTTCGGCACAAGCAAACTTGTAGGCAAACAGCTCGAGCATATCAAACTCGAGCTCGTCGACGACACCTCGGGCAAAGTGTTCAACGGCATAGCGTTCAACCTTGCCGGACACTTCGACCACATACACGCCGGAAAAACGTTTGACATCTGCTACACCATCGAGGAAAACAAGCACCGCAACGCATCCGACAGCATTCAGCTCCAGATAAAAGGCATCCACCCGTCGTCAAACCGATGATACAGACCTCTCCGGAAGAAATCCTCCGCAAACACTGGGGATACGACTCGTTCCGACCCCTGCAGCGCGACATCATCGACTCCGTGCTCGCCGGGCGCGACACCATCGGTCTCCTCCCCACCGGGGGCGGCAAGTCGGTCACATTCCAGGTTCCGGCCATGCTGCTTCCCGGCATTACAGTGGTTGTCACCCCACTCATCTCGCTGATGAAAGACCAGGTCGACAACCTCAACGCCGTAGGCATACGCGCCGTCTACCTGCACTCCGGACTCACGCTGCGCGAGACCAACCTCGCCCTCGACCGATGCCGACTCCGCAAGGCGCGGCTGCTCTACATCTCACCCGAGAAACTGCAGTCGCCGTCGTTTGCCGACACCATACGCCTCTTCGACATCAGCCTCATTGTGGTCGACGAGGCTCACTGCATATCACAATGGGGGTATGACTTCCGCCCGTCATACCTCCGCATCGCCTCCCTGCGGCAGATGTTCCCCAAGGTGCCGGTTCTCGCCCTGACAGCCTCGGCCACGCCTGAAGTGCTCGATGACATCGCCGCACGCCTGTCGATGGACAATCCTGCCGTGTTCCGCCGCAGCTTCACGCGCGACAACATCTCATATATCGTGCGCGACACCGACTACAAAGAGGGCAAAATCGTCGACATCCTGTCAAAAGTGCCCGGCACGGCCATCGTCTACGTGCGCTCACGACGACGCACCCGCGAACTTGCCGACATGCTCCTCCGCGAAGGCGTCTCTGCCTCATTCTATCACGCCGGACTGCTTCCCGAAGAGAAACAAGAGCGCCAGAACGCATGGAAATCGGGAGAAATACGCGTAATCGTAGCCACCAACGCCTTCGGCATGGGCATCGACAAGCCCGACGTCCGCCTCGTCATTCACTGCGACATCCCCCCCTCGCTCGAAGAATACTATCAGGAAGCCGGCCGCGCCGGCCGCGACGGACTCCCCGCATTCGCCGTGCTGCTCACATGCCGCCACGACAAAGCCACTCTCTCACGCCGCCTCTCCGAAGCCTTCCCCGAAAAAGACACCATACGCCGCATCTACGAGCTGACATGCAATTTTCTCGACATAGCCGTCGGCGAAGGCTACAACAAAGTGTTCGAATTCAACATCTCGCTATTCTGCACCCGCTTCGGCTACCATCCGCGTGTCGTGGCACCGGCTCTGCGTCTGCTCTCTCAGGCCGGCTACATCGACTATTCCGACGAAGTCACCACCCGCTCTCGTGTCATGGTGCTGATGCAGCGCCACGAGCTATACGATCTCGAACTCCCCGACACAGCCGACCGCGTGCTGCAGGCTCTGCTGCGCACCTCAACCGGCATATTCGCCGACTATGAAATAATCAGCGAGCCGCTTCTCGCCCGCCATCTCGCCATCTCCGAACAGACCGTCTACGAAAACATGCTCCTGCTCACCCGCATGCACGTGCTCCACTACATCCCGCGGCAGACCTCACCCTACATCCTGTTCACCACCTCGCGCGAGGAGCCGAAGCACCTCCTTTTCCCTCGCGCCGTCTACGAGGACCAGCGCCGGCGCATGCAGCTGCGCATCGACGCCGTGCGACGCTTCGCATTCGGCCACGACGGCTGCCGCGTCAACACCATGCTACGCTACTTCGGCGAAAACCCGACCTCACCCTGCGGCAAATGCGACATCTGCCGCGCCGACAGAAAAAACACCTCCCACAACGGCGATGCCACCCTGCGCCAACGCGCCATTGCTCTCGCATCACAGCCCGGAGGCATCACCGTCGACTCTCTCGCCGAAGCCCTCCGGCTACCCGCCGCAACAGCCGTCGCCACCATCCGGCAACTCGTCGACGAAGGCCTCCTGACACCCCGAGACACCGCATTCCACGCCGATTTTAACACAAAAACACCACATTAACATTTCCACCCCCGTTTCTCTAACATACTTTAATACCTTTTAGCTGATTTCCCTCCACCCTTCCTCGCCCGGGCTTGTTATTATAATAAAACCCGGGAAACGAGAGCGGGACTCCGCCTACGCGGCCTACCGGCCCGGGGTCACTACATAATCAGCATCCCTCGTCCTTTGTATCGAGTAGTGATACTGGATATTTAGGCTCTCATAAATAAATAGTTGAAACGTGAAGAGAGGAACCTTTCGGGCTCCTCTCTTTTGCGTAGGCACTGATAATTAGTGACCCGCAACACCGACAATTTTCAAAATTATTTCGTAACTTTGCGCTTCGGACGCCCGACGGTGTCCCCGCAAAAGCAACAACTTAAAAATCAATTATATTATGGCAAAGAAAGCTCTGCTGATGATCCTCGACGGTTGGGGCATCGGCAACCACTCGAAAAGCGACGCTATCTACTCTACTCCCACCCCCTACTGGGACTCGCTCATTAACCAATATCCCAACTCCGAGCTTCAGGCAAGCGGCGAAAACGTCGGCCTCCCCGATGGACAGATGGGCAACTCCGAAGTCGGACACCTCAACATCGGCGCCGGACGTGTCCTTTACCAGGACCTCGTAAAGATCAACAAGGCAATCAAAGAGGGCACAATTCTCGACAATCCGCAGATTAAAGAAGCCTACTCCTACGCCAAAAACTCCGGCAAAGCGCTCCATCTCATGGGACTCACCTCCGACGGCGGCGTTCACTCTTCGCTCGACCACCTTTTCGCCCTCTGCGACATCGCTAAGCAATACGGCCTCGAAAAAGTCTACATCCACTGCTTCATGGACGGCCGTGACACTGACCCCCGCTCGGGCAAAGGCTTCATCGAGGCGCTCCAGGCTCACCTCGACAAATCAACCGGCTCTATTGCCTCTATAATCGGCCGCTACTACGCAATGGACCGCGACAAACGCTGGGACCGCGTCAAAGTAGCCTACGACCTCCTCGTCAACGGACAGGGCACACAGGCCACCGATATGGTGCAGGCAATGCAGGATTCCTACGACGCTGACGTGACCGACGAATTCGTAAAACCGATCAACAACGCATCTGTCGACGGCACCATTAAAGATGGCGACGCTGTCATCTTCTTCAACTACCGCAACGACCGCGCAAAAGAGCTCACCGTAGTGCTCACGCAGCATGACATGCCCGAGGAAGGCATGCACACCATCCCCGGACTCCAGTATTACTGCATGACCCCCTACGACGCTTCATTCACCGGCGTACACATCCTCTTCGACAAAGAAAATGTCGACAACACTCTCGGCGAATACCTCTCCTCGCTCGGCAAAAAACAGCTTCACATCGCCGAGACCGAGAAATACGCTCACGTCACTTTCTTCTTCAACGGCGGCCGCGAAGCCCCCTATGAAGGTGAAGAGCGCATCCTCGTCGCATCTCCCAAAGTAGCCACCTACGACCTCAAGCCCGAGATGAGCGCCTTCGAAGTCAAAGACAGACTCGTCGAAGCTATCCGCTCACAGAAATTCGACTTCATCGTCGTCAACTTCGCCAACGGCGACATGGTAGGCCACACTGGCGTTTATGAAGCTATCCAGAAAGCCGTCAAAGCCGTCGACCAGTGCGTCAACGAAACTGTCGAAGCCGCAAAAGATGCTGACTACGAAGTTATAATCATCGCCGACCACGGCAACGCCGACAACGCGATCAACCCCGACGGCACTCCCAACACAGCCCACTCTCTCAACCCCGTCCCCTGCGTCTACGTCACTTCCGACAAAAACGCCCGCATCGCCGACGGCATCCTCGCCGACGTAGCCCCCACAATCCTCCACATCATGGAATTGCCACAGCCCGCCGAAATGACAGGACACAACCTCATCGCCGACTGACCGCTGCATCCATAGCGGATACATACACACACCAAAAGCCGCGCCTGCCCGGAGCAAGCGCGGCTTCTTTTTTCCCTTTATGCCGGCAGCCTACATCAGCGCCGGAGCAAGATACTTGGCCAGAACATATCCGCCGCCCACAAGCCACACAAACAATATGCCCGCAAGGATAAACGGCTTCGCCCCGGCCTTCTTAAACTTGTCGAAACTCGTCTCCGCGCCAAGAGCCACCATCGCCATCGTCAGCAGAAAAGTATCCACATAATTGATCAGATCGCTGCCCCACGCCGGTATTCCCACAGGCGTCGACAGCGTGTTGAGATACACCGACAGCGAATTGATGCCGATAACCAGCAGAAATCCGAAAGCAAACCACGGAACAGTCACCTTCCCCTTCTCCGCCGAAGCACCCGCTCCAACGACCCTCGCACGCCGCGCAGCCCACACTCCAAGCAGCAAAAGCACCGGCACAAGCATCATCACACGTATCATCTTCACAATCACCGTCGTCGACGCTATCTCGCTGCCAAGCGCATTGCCCGCGCCAACAGCGTGAGCCACCTCATGCAGCGTCGACCCGCTGAATATACCCATCTCAGCCGGCGTCAGATCAAGCAGACCCGACTGAAACCCGACCGGATACAGAAACATCGCCACCGTGCCGAAAATCACAACCGTAGCCACTGCCACCGCCGTTTTATACGGCTTCGACTTCATCGTAGCCTCGGCGCCAAGCACAGCCGCCGCCCCACACACACCGCTGCCTATCGACACCAGCATCGCCGTATCCCTGTCCATCTTAAGCGCACGCCCCACGAAATACCCGCCGACAATCGTGACTGCAACAATAATCGCATCAACCGTCACTCCGGCCACACCAACTGCCGCGATATCCTGAAACGTAAGCCTGAAACCATATAATATGATACCGATACGCAGCAGCCGCTTAGAGCAGAACTGTATACCCGGCACCCACGTCTCAGGCAGATGCATCCTGAGCAGATTGGCATAAATCATACCAAGTATGATACCTATGATAAGAGGGCTGATAGAGAGAGCCGTAAACACATGCGCGCTCCCGATATAGAAAGCCGCACACGAAAACAGAGCTATGAGCAACACACCGTGCAGCATGTGCCCGCGTTTTTGTGAAAACATAACAGTGATTTTTTAAGAGCGTTAATTAACTTAATAAACTACATCACATAATAACACATGATATAAAACAAAAACGCCCCACAAAACAAAATGTTCCCACCACCTACACCAACCAACCCACCTCGGCTTCCGCAGGACGCCGATTTACACCACCCACTTCCAATTCCTTAACGACCCTAACGACCTCACTCTCCTCTTCCGACTCGTCCGACCAGTCCGACTGGTCCGACTGGTCCTCCACCTGCCCCCGACACAGCATAAAAGGGGCCGCGCCTTGGCGCAGCCCCTTTTATGCTGTTTCAGTATTCGCTATACCTAATTAAGCAACTACAGTAGAGTCAACAACTACAGTAGAGTCAACAACAACTGCAGTGTCGCACTTGTTGCAAGAATCGTTGTTGCATACAGTTGAATCTGCATTCTCAACTTTTGCTTCAGCTGCTTCTGCGTTTTCAGCAGCTTTCTTACCACATGATACCATTGCTACAGAAGCAAGCACAGCGAGTGACAAAAATACTTTTTTCATTTTTTCTTAAGAATTAAAATAATAAAACAATAATTTGTGCTTCAAAAACTTTGCAAAGTTAAGCATTTTTTTTCATTTGCAAATTTTTTTTTGAATTTTTTTCGCTTTTATCTATTTTTTACAATACTGTTAGCCATCGCCACAGCCTTCGTGATATGGTCGCACACATGATCCGCAGGCAACAGCTTGTCGAAGCCAGCATGCTCAAGCGTGGCACGCACATTGTCATGCACGCCCGACAGCACAACCTCGATTCCCTCCGACTTCGATGACGCCACAAGTATCTCAAGATTGTGCAGACCCGTCGCATCGATAAACGAAACCTTGCGCATCCTTATGATTCTCACAACCGGCTTGTCGGCAAGACTCGAACGCATAAGCTCGTCAAACTTCGTTGCGATACCGAAGAAAAACGGTCCGTCTATCTCATAAACCGACACTCCCTTCGCCACATCGAGCACCTCATGGTTTTCCGAATCCGTACCCTCAGCCACATCAAGCTTCTCCGAATAAACCTTGATCTCCGAATTCTGCATCACGCGGCGCAGGAAAAGCACCACTGCCAGCAGCAATCCTATCTCGATCGCAATCGTCAGGTCAAATATCACCGTAAGCACAAACGTCACCAGAAGCACCGAGATATCGCTCATCGGAGCCTTGCAGATATGCACGATCGTGCGCCAGCCACTCATATTATACGCCACCATGATAAGCACCGCGGCCAGACACGCCATCGGTATCATATTGATCAGAGGCATCAGAAACAGGAATATCAGCAACAGCACCACGGCATGTATGATACCCGCCACCGGTGTGCGGCCGCCGTTCGTGATATTCGTCATCGTGCGCGCTATGGCTCCCGTCACAGGTATTCCGCCAAACAGCGGAACCACGATATTTGCCACACCCTGGCCGATAAGCTCTGTGTTCGAATTCGTCCGCGATCCCGTCACACCGTCGGCCACCGTAGCCGACAGCAGCGACTCTATCGCACCAAGCACCGCAATCGTAAACGCCGACGGCAGAAGCATGTTTATCGTTGCCATATCAAGCTTGAACCCGTGGGGCGTAGGTATATCCGTCGACATCTCGCCGAAACGGCTTCCGATAGTCGCCACTCCCTCAAATGCGTCGCCGGTCAGATTCAGCAGCCACAGTCCCACCGTAGCTATGATTATGGCTATCAGTGCCCCGGGCAGCTTCTTCGATATCTTCGGAGTCAGTATCATGATCGCAAGCGAACCCGCGCCTATCACAAGCGTCGGCACATCGATATTGCCCAGACTGCTCAGATACTTACCCCACTTCGGTATGAACTCACTCGGCACTCCCGTCAGTCCCAGACCAAAGAAATCATTCATCTGTGTCGAAAAAATCGTCAGAGCGATACCCGCCGTAAATCCGACCACAATCGGATACGGTATAAACTTGATCACCGTGCCGAGTTTAAACACTCCCATCAGCACCAATATCAACCCCGCCATCAGCGTAGCCACGGCAAGGCCTTCGACGCCGAAATTGGCGATGATATTCGCGACAATCACGATAAACGCTCCCGTCGGACCTCCGATCTGCACCGAGCATCCGCCAAGTGCCGACACAAGAAAACCACCGATGATAGCCGTAATCAGACCTATCTTCGGATCAACACCCGACGCGATGCCGAAAGCGATAGCAAGCGGAAGAGCCACGATACCGACCACCAGACCGGCGATCGCATCAGCGCGAAAACGCTCCCCGTTGTAAGTGCGCAGGCTCGACAATAGCTTCGGCCTGAAATCAATTGCACCCGAAAGTTTCATAAACAAAATTACTTTTCTACCTTAAAATATTATATAATCAAATAAAATCTCAAACAAAATAACGCCCGCAAAGTTACAAATTTTCACACATTTTTCACCAATTTTCACAAAAAAAATCCCCATCCACACCCCCTCGCTTCCCCCCTGTCCGTTCCTGAAATAGGTTGACTCGGTTTGTGATGTTTACTGATTGATGTTT
>ERZ778514.127-NODE-127-length-77602-cov-7.004642_pt1 | contig 77602 bp, 57 predicted proteins | sample MGYA00510344_ERZ778514 | MGnify/ENA primary metagenome ERZ778514 (study PRJEB29527, sample SAMN07138968) | mouse gut metagenome | material: feces | host: mouse | place: China:Nanjing | collected 2016-01-25 ...
AAAGGACACGAAGGAGGAGAAATAGAAAAGAGGATGTTGGAATATGTATAATAGGAAAGATTCTCATGATGTTAAAAGAAATAAAAGGGTTTATTGTTTTTTAGTTGTCTCCTAGGATTCATTGTGAGAAAAGTTGTATATTTGCACAATATATCATTCGGGCCGGATTGGATTTGACAGCGGGCCGAGGTGGTAAGTAAGCATGCAGTGCGGATGGAGGCGGGCACTTTAAACTCGGCTTTCAAAAATTTAATTGGCGAAAATAAGTACGCTCTCGCTGCTTGATTGAAGTCTAGTAGATCAGCTTAATTCTGGCTAAAGGTTGTCAGAACGAGACATCGCCCGGGAGCAGTTTTTCCGAAGCGTCCCGATTCGGCGGTGCAGTGAAATCGGAAATAGCCGGCAAGTGGCCTCGCACGGTTGGTGAATTTTTAAGAGGATAAGGTGACGATTGGTGGCTTCGGTCCTGTCGTGGCTCGAAAATCGAAGTCGGAGATAAGCATGTAGAAAGCTTATTGCTTCCCTGTTTGGACGAGGGTTCAATCCCCTCCCGGTCCACATTTTTAAAAGGTAACAATGAATCTTGATGGTTCAGCGTTGCCTTTTTTTGTGGCATGAAGATAAGAAGGGAGTATGCGGCGTTTTTTATTCGTGGGAAAACGGTAGTGAAAGCACTATGCCTCTGATAAGTTTTTATAGAAAAAAGGGGCCGTTCTCCGATTTTATGCTAATTTTGCCCTGCCGCCGTGTGTCTTGCAATCGGCTGGCATAGTCTAAAGTGTTGGTGATGAATATAAAAAAGCATTACAAATATCTGAGTGACATCGATTCTCCGCAGGATTTGCGCGAATTTTCGGAAGAATGTCTTCCTCAAATATGTGAGAGTTTGCGCGAAGACATCATAGATGAACTGGCCGATAACCCCGGTCACTTTGCTTCAAGTTTGGGAACGGTGGAACTGACGGTGGCCTTACACTACGTTTTTGATACACCTTACGACCGCATTGTGTGGGATGTAGGGCATCAGGCTTATGGTCATAAAATCCTGACGGGACGCCGCGATGCTTTTTCTACTAACCGTAAACTAGGTGGCATCCGCCCTTTTCCATCGCCTTTGGAAAGTGATTACGATACCTTTGCATGTGGCCATGCCTCCAACTCCATATCAGCAGCTTTGGGTATGTCGCTCGCATCGCTCAAACAAGGCGATGAAAACCGTCATGTCGTAGCCGTCATAGGTGATGGTGCCATGAGTGGCGGTTTGGCTTTTGAGGGACTGAACAACGTGTCGGATACGCCTAACAATATGCTCATCATTCTCAATGACAACAATATGAGCATAGACAGAGCTGTTGGAGGGATGAAAAACTATCTGATGCATCTGCATACCAGTTCGTTTTATAACCGTTTGCGCTTCCGCTTGTCAAGGTGTCTCTCAAAATGGGGACTGCTCAATGAAAATCGTCGTCGTCGCATTTTGCGTTTCAATAATTCCGTGAAATCGTTGCTGACCAACCAGCAAAATATTTTTGAGGGTATGAACATCCGCTATTTCGGGCCAACGGATGGACATAACGTTAAGGAACTGGTGCGCGTTTTGCGTGAAATAAAAGAAATGAGAGGTCCAAAACTTCTTCATCTTCATACCGTGAAGGGCAAAGGTTTCAAACCTGCCGAGATAGCTGCCACGGAGTGGCATGCACCAGGGCTGTTTGACAAAGAGACCGGCGAGCGTATAGAAGAAACTCCGAGAGGCTGTCCGCCTAAATTTCAGGATGTGTTTGGAGAAACCCTTCTTGAACTGGCGGTTGCCAATGAGCGTATTGTGGGTGTTACGCCGGCAATGCCCAGTGGTTGTTCTATGAACATCCTGATGAAATCCATGCCGGGACGTGCCTATGATGTTGGCATTGCCGAAGGGCATGCCGTAACCTTTTCAGCAGGTATGGCCAAAGAAGGACTGCTGCCTTTCTGTAATATTTATTCCTCGTTTGCCCAGCGGGCTTATGACAATATTATTCACGATGCAGCTTTGCTGTCCCTACCCGTGGTGCTTTGCCTTGACCGTGCCGGACTGGTTGGCGAAGACGGCCCAACACATCATGGTGTGTTTGATTTGGCTGCTTTGCGGCCTATTCCCAATTTGACGATTGCTTCCCCTCTCGATGAGCATGAATTACGCCGGCTGATGTACACCGCACAGTTACCCGATAAGGGAACTTTCGTTATTCGCTATCCTCGCGGCCGCGGCCGGCTGGCTGATTGGCGCTGTCCGTTGGAGGAAATTCCCGTAGGTCGCGGCCGGCAACTAAAGGATGGGAAAGATCTGGCTGTTATCTCCATCGGACCTATTGGCGTGACGGCTGCCGAAGCCATACGCGAAGCCGAAGCTGGGACTTCACTGTCTGTCGCTCATTACGACTTGCGCTTTCTCAAACCGCTGGACGAATCATTACTTCACGAGGTGGGACGCCGTTTCAAGCGTATTGTAACGGTGGAAGACGGAGTGCGGTTTGGTGGTATGGGAAGTGCTGTTCTTGAGTGGATGAACGATCACAGCTATCGTCCGGACATTGTGCGCCTGGGCATTCCCGATAATTTTGTGGAACACGGCGCAGTGGGCGAACTCTACCGGATTGTCGGACTTGATAAGGAAAGCATCAGGAAAGTATTGACCGCAAGAAACGGGGCAACTGTTTCTTAATGAACAAAGCAAATTCTCAGATATGAAAATTATCATAGCCGGTGCGGGTGCCGTGGGCACGCATCTGGCAAAACTTTTTTCGAAGGAGCGCCACGATATTACGCTCATCGATGACGATGCCGAACGCCTGGAAGGTATTGGTTCGAATTTTGAATTACTGACCGTTTGTGCCTCGCCGTCCTCCATTGAGGCGCTCAAGGAAGCAGAGGTAGGGAAGGCCGATCTTTTTATCGGTGTGACTCCTGACGAGGCACATAACATGACCAGTTGTATGCTGGCTTCTAAGCTGGGAGCCAGAAAAACCGTGGCGCGGGTCGATAATTATGAATATACGCGACCGGAGCACCGCGATTTCTTTAAGGGTGTAGGCATTGATTCTATTATTTATCCTGAAATGCTGGCCGGTGTTGAGATTATGCACAATATCAGGTATAGTTGGGTGCGCCAGTGGCTTGAAGTGCAGAACGGCGCTTTGATAATGTTGGGGGTCAAAGTGCGTGCCAGTGCCGATATTCTTAATATCCCGTTGCGTGACCTTTGTGGTCCGGATGCCCCTTATCACATTGTCGCTATCAAGCGGCGTCAGGAAACCTTGATTCCTCACGGCAACGATGAAATTGTTGCCGGTGATGTGGTGTATTTTATGACAACGCGTCCTTATGTAGCCCATATTCAGGAAATAGCCGGAAAGAAAGACTATCCGGAGGTAAAGAATATCTTCGTTATGGGAGGTGGCAGTATATCGGTGCAGGCACTTTGGAATATGCCGGAATATATGCATGCCAAGGTTTTCGAAACGGATGTGCGCCGTTGCGAACGGCTCAATGAGATAATTGAAAGGCGTGGCGTGCTTGTTTTCCATGGCGATGGCCGCGATATGGATCTTCTTGAGGAAGAAGGTATCAGGAACGTGGAGGCATTTGCCGCTTTGACGGATAATTCCGAAGCCAATATCCTGGCCTGTCTGGCGGCTAAGCGTATGGGTGTCAGGAAGACAGTGGCTATGGTCGAAAATATCGACTATATCGGCATGGCCGAGAGCCTGGACATCGGTTCGATAATAAATAAGAAGATGTTTGCCGCCAGCCATATCTATCAGATGATGCTTAAGGCTGATGTGACCACCATGAAGAGTCTGACGGTGGCTAATGCCGATGTGGCTGAGTTTGTGGTAAAGGAAAATTCCCGTATCACCCGCAAGGCTGTGAAAGATCTGGATTTGCCTCCTACGGTTACGCTTGGCGGACTGGTGCGCAACGGGCATGGCATATTGATCAACGGCATGACGCAGATACTTCCTGGCGATACGGTTGTGGCTTTCTGTCTGGAAAATGCGGTGAAGCGGCTGGAGAAGTATTTCAAGTGAGAGTTTTATGATGTGTGCCGGCAGTGAAAGGCCACCGCCGGAAAAGCGGACACCTGTTGTCGGAGAAAAAAAGTTATTACGGGAAGATAATGATTAACGCAAAGATAATATTAAAGGTACTTGGCTCTTTGCTTTTCCTTGAAGTTCTGTTGTTGTCGGGTTGTCTGGGATTGGGGTTGTTTTATGGTGAGCACGATTATCTGAGTTTCGGCGTACCTGCCCTTTGCGCCTTGTTTTTGGGCATAACTTTCAAAATGTTTGGCCGCCATGCCGAAAACCGTATGAGTCGCCGTGACGGTTTTCTGAGTGTTTCGCTTTCGTGGATAATATTTTCCGCCATAGGTATGCTGCCTTTTCTCATCGGTGGTCACGAGACGCGTGTGGCCGCCGCTTTTTTCGAGAGCATGTCGGGTTTCAGTACGACCGGTTCCACTATATTTACGGATGTCGACGCGCTTCCCAAATCCATATTGTTCTGGCGTAGCCTGACACATTGGTTCGGCGGTATGGGCATTGTCTTTTTCACCATAGCCGTGTTGCCTACAATGGGTACGGGTGATTTGAAACTTTTTTCAGCCGAAGCCACCGGTCTGAAAACCGGCAAGCTTCATCCACGCATCAGTACGACGGCACGTTGGCTGTGGGGAGTATACCTGTTTCTGACAGTTGCTTGTACCGCTGCGCTCTATCTTTGCGGCATGAGCCTCTTCGATGCAGTCAATCACGGAATGTCCACTGTGGCAACCGGCGGATTTTCCACTCATACCGATAGTGTCGGATGGTTCCGTTCGCCGCTCATTGAGTATGTGGAGCTGATATTCATGTTTCTGGCCTCCATTAATTTCACACTGCTTTACCTTTTCTTCATCAAGCGTCACTGGCGCGATGTATGGCGCGATGGCGAACTGCGTTGTTTCATTGCCATCTGTTCTTTTGTCATCGTCTATGTGACGGCAGCGCTTTACATGACGTCCGATTTCGATTTGGCGGATTCTTTCCGCTATGCCGCGTTCCATGTCATGTCGCTGCAGTCCACCACCGGCTTTACCTCCCACGATTTCATGGAGTGGCACCCGTCCACCTACCTTATGATGTTTTTTGTCACAGCCGTGGGTAGTTGTGCAGGTTCCACCGGTGGCGGCATCAAATGTATCCGTGTGATGACGGCTTATAAAATGATGGCCAATGAGTTCCGCCATATCCTCCATCCGCGTGCCGTCATGCCCATCCGCATAAACCGGATAACTATCGGCGAAGATGTGGGACATACCATCTTTGCCTATTTTGTGGCGTTTTTCGTGCTGATTTTCGGTGCTGCCGTTGTTATGTCGTGTATGGGTATTCCTTTGCTCGATTCTTTCAGTCTGGGCATCGCCTCGTTTGCCAATGCCGGACCTTCCATCGGCCATCTGGTAGGACCTTTGGATGCTTGGAACATGTTGCCAGACAGTGTGCTCTGGATCAATTCCTTCCTCATGTTGGCCGGACGCCTCGAGATATTCTCACTGCTGTTGCCTTTTATTCCCGCCTTTTGGCGTGACAACTGAGGTTGGCTCAGGCTAAGCCGCCAGCCTGTTTCTAAGTGGAGAGAGAGGTTCCGGCTTTAACATATTTAACTTTCCGTTACATTTTAAAGTGTTAAAACATAGGTTCAAGGTATTGCATGTCGAAAAGTCCGTATCGGAATTTTAACACGAATACTTGGAATTTAAATTCCAATACGGGGAATTTCCTATGAAAATACGGCGGAAAACCATGCGGAATGCCCTGAAAAAGGCGCAAAAAGCGGGACTTCCCGATGGAAAGCCCCGCTCCGCTATTACAAAGATAACACATTTTTCGTCCGAAAGCAAGAAATGTTAAAACACGCATGTGACATATTCAGGGCAAGTGTTTTTTGCAAAAAACAGTTCTGACAGTCCGTTAAAAATAAGCATGATGAAAGAAATATTCAGTTTCCTGGCCGATGTGGCTGCCAACAACAACCGTGAGTGGTTTGCCGAAAACCGTCACCGCTACGCCGATGCCTCCGGCCGTTTTACCGCCATAGCCGAAGACATGATATCGCGCATAGCCCGTTTCGAACCGGCCGTGGCCGGACTGCCCGTCAAGTCCACCCTCTATCGTTTCTATCGCGACACGCGTTTCAGTCCCGACAAGTCGCCGTATAAGCGTCATTTCGGCTGTTACATCAATCCGTGTGGCAAGAAGTCGGCCCATGGCGGCTATTATCTTCATCTCCAGCCCGGCAGTTGCATGCTGTGTGTCGGTACCTACGAGCTGCCCTCTCCCGTGCTGCGCGCCGTGCGCCAGAGCATTGTGGACAATCCGCAACATTTCCATGCCATCATGACGGCTCCCGCGCTCGCCGCCCTCCGGCCCGTGCTGGGAGAGGAACATCTGAAGACGTTGCCCAAAGGATTTCCGCGCGATTTTGCCTATCCGCAATACCTGCAGCCCAAGCAGTACGACCTCAGCACCTTAGTGAGCGATGATTTTTTCATGAAAAAGGACTGGGCGGAAGAGGCTGCGGAAATTTTCCGTATCATGAAACCTTTTCTCGACTTTGTCAACGACACCGTTGACGATTATTTGTAACTTTACAGGCAGAAAAGCCCCTTGCTTCCGCAAAGCCCGAACCTTGAATGTAGAACTCAAAAAAGTTATCAGTCATGTCCCTGAAAACGCAACTGCTGCTATTCCTCCTGCTGACGGTGCATGTAACGTCCTGCGACAACCGCAACATCCATCAGGTGGTGAAAGAAATAGCCGAAGCTCCCGTCGATACCGCCGGACTAACTTCAATGACTATCCGTACCAACGATTTTTCATCGGTCGAGATAGACTGTTTTGCCGATGTCACTTTTCATCAGCAGAAAGACCTCGGAGCGCCGATGGTCAGGCTCATGGCCAGGTCTGAAGTACTGGAGCATGTCTTCACGAAAACCGCAGATGATGTGCTCAATATCAGCACCGACAGGCGCTACCGCATGCCCGAAAAAGCCGTTATCGTCATAGACGTTTATGCACCTTATGTCAACAAATTCATGCTGAATGGTGTGAAATGTCTGCGCCTCGGCAACATGATTCTTAACAGTTCCGTATTTCTCGAGCTGAACGGTGTGGGCGCTCTCATGTCACAGTCCCTTACAGCGCATGAGGTCAGCGTACGCCTCGTAGGGTCTGGCAGCATCGACCTCAAGGGCGTGAAAACCGGACGCCTCGCAGCCGAAATCTATGGTAGCGGCAACATTTATCTGCAAGGCACATGTCGTGAGAAAATATTTAGGGAAAAAGGCACCGGCCTCATCATTTACAATCCCTAGGACACAACGCAAAGGCCGCCCCCTTTGCCGGAACAATTCAGAATAATATGACAAATCGCCTCATCGTGGGAAAAACTCTCAAAATATACCTGTGCCTCCTCGTGCTGGCAGCAGGGTGGTGCGGTCTGCCGTTTGTGGCATCGGCACAAACGGACAGAGACATCCCTTACAGTCTGTCGGAATCTCCGGCTACGTCCGGCGCCATCACGCAGGAACCGACATTGGAGGACAGTATGCGCCGCCAGCTGGAAGAAGCGCGGCTCAACGAAGCCAATCTGCGCATGGAACTGGAGCAAATAAGGTTGCAGAACTTCACTAGCGACTCGCTCAAACAGGCCGCCCAAAAGCAACGCATCGACTCATTGCGGAAAATAACGCAAGGAGTGCCGGTAGTTGTCGGAACCGACACTCTTTTCCTGATCTACGCCAAGCGTGGAGGCAATTCACCCCAGATGCGTGCGTCGGCAGGCGCACAGATCATCGAAGAACTGGGACGGCGTTTTTCGCTTAATCCCGACTCTGTCTACGTAGAGAGTACCGATATCGTCACCGATGTGATGTATGGCGACAAGGTGATCTTCTCATTTACCGACCAGGACGGGCTGTGGGAAAACCTCTCCCGCGATGAACTTGCCGCCAAACGGCGCGGTGTCATAGTGGAAAAACTGCGCCAGCTCAAAAAGGAGCATAGCCTTCTGACATTGGCCAAGCGTATCCTCTATTTCCTGCTTGTGCTCGTAGGGCAGTTCCTCCTCATACGTCTCGTTTCGTGGCTTTACCGCAATCTGAAAGAACGCATCATACGGCTCAAAGACACGAGATTGAAGCCTATTTCCATACAGGACTATCAGTTGCTCGACACGCAACGTCAGGTGAATCTTCTCGTATTCCTGGCCAACATAGGGCGCTACGTTGTGATATTGCTGCTGCTCATCCTTTCCGTACCGCTGCTTTTCGCCATTTTTCCGCAAACGGAAGAACTCGCCTACACCTTACTCTCATACATATGGACACCTGTCAAGGGGATTTTGCGAGGCATTGTGGCTTATATTCCCAATTTGTTCACCATCGTTGTCATATTCTATGCCGTCAGATATCTCATCCGCGGTCTGCGCTATCTGGCTTCGGAAATAGAAGCTGGCAAGTTGCGGCTCCGCGGCTTTTATCCCGACTGGGCCATGCCTACGTTCAACATTTTCCGCTTCTTGCTCTATGCTTTCATGGTAGCCATGATTTATCCCTATCTGCCCGGAGCCGAATCCGGCGTATTCCAGGGGATCTCAGTCTTTGTAGGCTTGGTTATTTCATTAGGCTCCAGTGCGGTTATCGGTAATGTCATAGCCGGCCTTGTTATTACATACATGCGTCCTTTTAAGTTAGGCGACCGTATCAAGCTTAATGATACGACAGGTGATGTGATAGAAAAAACACCCTTTGTCACGCGCATCAGAACGACAAAGAATGAGCTGGTGACAATACCTAACTCGTTTATAATGTCGTCGCATACGGTCAATTACAGTTCTTCGGCGCGTGACTTCGGTTTGATTATTCACACCGAAGTGAGCATCGGTTACGATGTGCCTTGGCGCAAGGTGCATCAGTTGCTCATAGACGCTGCCCGCGATACTGCCGGTGTTCTGGCTGAACCGGAGCCGTTTGTGCTGGAAACGTCCTTGCAGGACTGGTATCCTGTGTATCAGATAAATGCCTACGTGAAAGAAGCCGCTGGCATGCCCCGTATTTATTCAGAACTGTATCAGAATATTCAGGATAAATTCGCTTCGGCCGGTGTGGAGATCATGTCGCCCCATTATATGGCCGTGCGTGATGGCAATGAGGCTGCTGTTCCACGGAGCAAGAAACCGGAGTGAGCCGGTTTGTTTGTTGAAGATGAACCTGATAGGGCCGGAAGATTTCTTCCGGCCCTATCAGGTTTCAGTTGTAGTTCCGGCAGAGTTGGGAATATCTGATATTCGCCGGAAGTTGATGAGTTTTTTTTCGTGAACGGGACAGTTCTTTAGTTGTGTCTATTGCTTTTTTAGGATGTACATGGCTTCCAGTTCCCCGGTTATGGGCTGTTTGTCGTTGTCAAGCTGCCGCAGTTGTCCTTCTTCCACTTTGAAGTATGACATTTGTCCTTCTTTTTCTGTGAGTGTCATGAGATTGCCTTCAACGGTATAGTTTCCTTGTTCCTTGAATTTTCCGTCGCGCTCAATATAGTCATATTCCAAAGTGTACGTACTGTCATTGTTGATGGTGAGTGCCATGTTGATGCCTGGCCCGTCGGCAGCGGGCAGTGTTCCTTTGTACGTTCCTTGATAGTCGATGGAGTTCTCCGCATTGTGTTTGTCGTTGGTTTCACACTTGGCAACGGCGTTACCTTCATTATCATGTGCTTTAGGTTTGTCGCTTCCGCAACCTGTCATGGCCAGTCCTGCAAAGAGGAAAGCCGCGTAAAAAATCTTTCTCATAATGCGTCATTTTTTTAGGTGACAGGACGAAGGTACGAAATGAATTTCAAAAGATCCGGATTTGTGAGTTTTTTTACGTCTTATTGGCTTTTGTTGTAGGAATCTTTATGGTGCGTTTCCCTCCGTTATTTTCTTTTTTTCGACAATACTGCCAGACCTGCGAATGTGAGTAGTCCGTTGAGCATCAACAGTTCGTAGCCGAACGTATAATTCCACCACAATGGGGCGAAATGGTCGAGTAAGGCGCAGACAATTGGAGAAGTAATGGCCACGGCGGGTACCCATTTATCGCGTATGCCGCGATGAGTGAGCAGTCCGAACGCGTAAAGTCCCAGCAGAGGCCCATAGGTATAGGAGGCCATCACATATATGGCATTGATGACGTTGGTATCGTTTGCCAGCCTGAAGAGGAGGATGCAGATAAGGAAACCGGCAGTCATGGCGATGTGTACGCGTTGCCGTATTGTTGCTTGTCGTTCAGGCGTCAGTCCGCGTTGTTCCACGTTCAGCAGATCCACGCAGCAGCTCGTTGTCAGTGCCGTCAGTGCGGAGTCGGCGCTTGAGAAGGCTGCCGTCACAATGCCCAGGGTGAAAGGAATGATGACCAGCGTCCCCAGTTCGCCGCCGGCCACCAGTGAGGGCAGCAGCGTGTCGCCGCCGGCAGGTTGTGGCATGCCGCTTTGGGAGCACAGCGTGTAGAGCAGAATGCCCAAGGCCAGTAACAGCAGGTTGACGGGCAGGAAACACGCCCCGTAGGCGCACATGTTTTTTTGCGCTTCCCGTAATGAGCGGCATGTCAGGTTTTTTTGCATCATGTCTTGGTCGAGTCCTGTCATGACAATCACTACGAAAATCCCGCTCACGAATTGCCGCCAGAAGTTTTGCGGACTGCCGGTGTCCCATTCGAATACCCGTGAGAGCGGACTGCCGGCTATTGTTCTCACCATGCCTCCGGCGTCAAGTTCCAGCCTGTCGGCAGCTATGACTGTCATGATAATGACCATTAGCAGCAGGCAGGCTGTTTGCAGGGCATCAGTCCGTACAATGGTGAAGATACCGCTGCGGCGCGTGTAGAGCCATATCAGCAGCAGTATTCCGGCCGAAGTCAGTCCGAAGTACAGGCCGTCGGCACCGGTGCCGATAGTGTGTGGCAGAAGAAACTGCTGCAAAACCAGACATACCACGTAGAGGCGTGCCGCCGCGCCGGTGAGTTTGCTCAACAGGAAAAAAAGTGCTCCCGTGCGGTGTGAGCAGCGGCCGAAGCGGTTGCCCAGATAAGTATAGATACTGGTGAGCCGGAGGCGGTAGTAGAGCGGCAGCAGCAGGAATGCCACAGCCAGATAGCCGAAGAAGAAACCGGCGCACATCTGCAGATAAGTCATCCCTGTGGTGCTTACCCATCCGGGCACGGAGATGAACGAGACGCCCGAGATGCTTGCGCCGATCATGCCGAAGCCTACCATCCACCATGGCGACTGCCGGCCGCCGCGAAAGAAGGCATCATTGCCTTTTTGCCGGCCACTGCGCCGCGAAAGCCACATGAGCAGAAGAAAATAAAAGACCAGTGTGGCCGTCATCAGCATTGTCGTGTTCATCTTTCATGATTTTTTGAGAATTTACAAAAATACGAAAGAAATAAAAAGGAACTTTCCGAAGGCGCCGAGTGCGGTTGTACTTTAACATATTTAACTTTTCGCAACACTTCGGCGTGTTAAAATATAGGTTGATAGTAGTGGAGAAGAAAAAGTCCGTATCGGAATTTTAACTCGAATACTTGGAATTTGAATTCGAATACGGGGAATTTCGGGAAGAAATACGGCGTTTTTCGCTTTGATTCCGGCTGAAAAGCACTGAAAAAGCGGGACTTTCCGTAAGGAGGTCCCGCTTGGCTGTTACAAAGATACGATATTTTCCGCCGGAAAGCAAATTGTGTTAAAATACGTCCTCACTGCCATACAACTTGCCCGGAAGGAACAAATCGCAGGAGAGATAAAGTTTAAGAAACAGAAAAAAGCGATGCTCTTGAAAACATATTCTATATTATGTGCCGTATATCGACACATAATTATCGGAGTATTGTTAACTTTGCACAATAAAGATTTTCAAAAAATGCGGAGAAAACAAAACAATATATTCAGCGGAAAAAACCGGCAACGGCTGTTACTGGCAGGCTTGTTGCTCATAGCGGCCACCGTTGCGGGCACCTTCTCCCTGTGCCGGCCTGAGGAGGGACCAAACCGGTGCCAGGCTACGGCAGAGCACGCTGACAGCCTCATCCGTCAGCGCCTGAGCGAGCTATACACCGATCCGGCCAGCACCGAACGGCAACTGACTGCGCTGGCCGACTCCTTGCGCCACGACACAGTGGCATGGCTGCGCGTAATGCTCTTCCGCAGTGTGGCGGAACGGCGTCAGGGCAAGGCCGAAGCTCCCATGAAGGCCTGGAAGCTCGTAGACACATGGTGCCGGCAACATCCGCAGGACCGTGGCCCCCTGCTAGGCACGGCCTGGCTGCAACGGGGTGTGGAAATGATGGAGGCAGGCCGGTTTGACACAGCCCTCGTTTGCCTGAAACAGGCTGTGCCGCTGCTTGCCAAGGGGGCGCCGGTGACCGACCGCATTAACGGTTACATTAATCTGGCCGACACGGAATTCACACTGGGACGGCCGGCAGCGGCCGCCGAAGCTTATCACGAAGCCCACCTGCTGGCCGATTCGGCCGGACGCCACCGCGACCTGATGGCGGTAAGAGCGGGACTGGGACTGGTATACATACAACTGGAAAACTACAAGGAGGCCGACCGCTACCTCAACGAGGCCGCACAGTTTCTCCACTCCGAAACGGTGCCGGGGCAAATGTTCTTCCACATCACGCGCGGCAACAGCCTTTTCTTTCAAAAACGTTATGATGAGGCTCTGGCTGCTTTCAGTGAGGCGCGTGCCCTGGCTGAAAGGATGAACAGCGCACCGCATCTGGCCATCTGCAACGGCAACATAGGCGAAACATTGCTCATGGCCGGACAAACGGACAAAGCGGAGGCCTACATCCGCGACGGCGCGGCCTTTGCCGAAGCTCATCCCGATGCCGATCCCTCGCTGCGCTTCTACGTGGGCAGCCTGGCCGGCCATCTGGCACTGACTCAGGGACACACCGAAGAGGCCGGTCGCCTGCTGCGAAAGGCCGACACTCTGCCGGTTATGGTGCCGCGCTACAGGATACGCCATTACGAACGCCTGCAACACTATGCCGAGAAACGCGGACAGTGGCGCGAGGCGCTGCACTACCTGACGCTGGCCAAGAACTGCGATGACTCTCTGCGCAATTTACAAGTAATCAACAATATTACCGAAATGGAGAACCGTTATCGCCGCGACACAACGCTGCTCCACCAGCAGGTGGTCATAGCCGGCTATGAGGCCAAGACATCGCGGCAACGGGCTTATCTGTTCGGCTTCGCACTCCTTTTCGTAGGTATCGTTCTGGTGGCGTCTGTCCTAGTTGTGGCAATGAAGCGCCGTAACGAGCGCCGTTACCGCCGGCAGCTGAAACAGGTGACCCAACTGCGCATGAACATCGTCCGCAACCGCATGCAGCCGCACTATCTGTTTAACGTTTTAGGAACCATATTGCCGAAATTCCGCGCCTACTCCGAACTGTCCCCTACGCTGGAACTGCTCATCGACGTATTGCGGAGCAACCTGCTGTTGTCCGACAAGGCCGTCGTTTCCCTGGCCGAAGAACGCGTCATGGTGGAGCGTTTCGTAGCGCTCCACCACGCGACTTGCGGCAGCCGGCCGGCGGTGGAATGGCACGTATCGGCAGAGGTGTGTCCGGCTATGCCCGTACCGGCCATGTGCCTGCAAATTCCTGTGGAGAATGCCCTGAAACATGCTTTCGGAACACTCACGGCGGAAAGCCGCATAGACATAACGGCACGCATTGAGTCCGAAGCCCTGCACCTGACGATAACGGACAACGGCGACGGTTTCCATCCCGGACAGACGGTATCCACCGGCCGCGACACCGGATCGGGGCTGCGCATACTGGCACGCACTTTCGAGTTGCTTAATTCGCGCAACGGACGGGCAGCGCAATTTCACATAAAGAACCTGCAGGCACCGGAACACGGCACGCGGGTGGAGTTTGTCATTCCCGAGGGATACCGCTTTGAATAACTGGGTTCGTAAAATAAAAAGTCACCATATAAGCGCCTATTTCTGCCATTTGAACAGAAATACCGCCACTTGAACGGGTACCCTCTCGAAAGGCCGTTATTTAAGTTTGAAAAAATAGTAATTTTGCGGAAAATATGAGGAAGAATTCACATAAGCACCTGATCAGTGCTTTTGTCATCGACGATGAGAAAGGGCCGTTGGAAACGTTGGCCGATGACTTGAGAAAACAGCCGGAAGTGAGGGAAGTGCACACCTTTTCTTCTTATTCCGATGCGGCCTTGCCGCTCATGGAACTGCAGCCTGATGTAGTGTTTCTCGACGTGGAGGTTCCCGGGAAAAGCGGTCTGGACTTTCTGGAATCTATCAGGCCACGCTTATCGTTCACATTCCACGCGGTCTTCTACACCGGCTACAGCCATTACATGCTTGAGGCCATACGCTTGTCGGCATTCGACTTTCTGCTGAAACCATACAAGGTGGAAGAACTGCGCAAGATCATTGAACGCATGATGCACAACAACGGAACGGCCTCACGGCTGCCGGGCAACGATCTGGCAATAGGCGGAGAAATGTCGCGCAAACTGGCGCTGCAAACGGTGAAAGAACTGTTGTTGCTACGCATCAACGAAATACTGATGGCGCAATATGACCGTGGCATGCGGACGTGGCAGCTCATCCTCACGGACCAGAGTGTGCACCGGCTTCCGTCAGGCACTTCGGCCGGCGACCTGCTGGCACTCACGCCGGAACTTGTACGCATTGATTCCGGCTGCATTGTCAATCTGACCTATTTGGCCGCCGTGGAAAACAACACGCGCCGATGCCGGCTGTGTCCGCCCTACGATACGGTGGAACTGACTGCCAGCAGGCGGTATTTCTGCAAACTTAAAGAACGTTTTGAATGGTATTAGCGCTTAAGAATAAAGCCCATGCCTCCCTGTGAAGGGGGACCGTCCCAAATCTTATATCCGCAATTCCAGTCATGTTATATTTTCAGGATAAAGATTTGGGACTTTTTCTATGTCATGCGGTCAGGTTGCGACAACCGACAGGCCGCAAAAGATGCGCCGGACAATCTTGGAGATGAATTGTCCGGCGCATTCTTTCTATGAATGTCTGGCTTATAAATAAAAGGATGGAGAAAACCGGACTATTCAGTCAGTTTCACTTTAGCAATGAGCTTGCGAAGTTTTCCCCGCCCTATAATGGGGGCATGGGCATCCTCAGGATAAACGATGAGAAACTCGCCGGGACGGACCGTGACATAGGTTGAAGCCGGTGAGGTATAAAGCGCATAATCGGCTTCCACATCAAAAGGGACGTCAGGAGCTGCGCTCAGGCTGGAGAGCGCACGCCATCCTATAATCTCGTCACCACTCAAGGGGATGTGTACGTCCAAATAAGCTTGGTGCACTTCGAGTTTTTGAGAATCGGCAGAAAGCAATTCGGCATCGGCCACATTAATGAACAGATCGTTGCCAAGGATTTCTATACGTCCCGCAGGAACGGCAGACAAATCATTGCTCTTCACATAATCGAAGAGTGTTTTAAGCAAAGGATGAAGGACTTCTATCCGCGCGCTTTCTGAAAGTGAGGAAAGTATCATTAGTCTTATTATTTAGTCGACAAAAAGTATATGAACACCAGCACTGGCAGACAAGAAAGGCACAAACACTCTGGACCCTAAAAGAACAATGATCATCCCTGTCGGTATCTTGTCCGCCACAAAAAAACTCTTATTCTTTTTTGGCTAGTTCCTCCAATAATTGCCAGCACTGGAAAAGACCGCGGGGCACGTGGAAACAGCCTTTCCATTTGCCGCCCTTAAGCGGAAGAAGCACTTCTCCACGGCGATTCAGATACCCGAACCATTCGGGATGCTCCTTATCGGCAAAGTGTGACCATGTATAGTCATGGACACGTTTGAACCATTCCAGACACTGCTGGTTTCCGGTCAGCCGATAGCCTTTGAGCATCGTGATAAGTGTCTCAATATGCACCCACCATAGCTTTTGGTCCCACTCAAGCTGCTGCACCGGGCGGCCAAGACGGTCCATAAAATAGAATATGCCGCCAAACTCCTTGTCCCAACCGTATTCCACTTCGTTCAACGCTATCTGTACGGCTTTCTCAATGAGGTCTTGACGGTTAAGGCGTTTGCCTAAATCCATGATAAACCACATGGCTTCGATGGCATGCCCGGGATTGAGCAAACGGCCGTCAAAATTGTCTGCCAATTCATTGTCAGTGCCGAGATGTTCGACAATAAGCCCCAGTTCCGGCCTATAGAACACATCCATTACCTCGTGTACACAAGTATCAATAGTGCGTTTGAGGAAATCGGGATCAAGTAGGGATTCTATTTCCAATGCCACGTTGCAAAGAATCATAGGAAGTGCAAAACTCTTCATGTCACGGGCTCCCGAAGCAGCCTTGTTCCACCGGCCTTTAGGATTATCAACCTTGGAAAGTACAATATCAAACGTGCGCTTGGCTATGTCCGCATACTCAGTATTGCCGGTAGCGATACTGAGTTGTCCGAAAGCTATTACAGCAAAGGTATACGAGAATATATTATACGGTTCCACAAGAGGGTTACCTTCACGGTCGAGAGCAAAATACCAGTTAAGATGACCGTCATGTCCATATTTCTTAAGAAACTCTGCTCCCTGAAGGGCACAGTCAAGCCATTCCTGCTTCTTCTCTACCTTATTATATAAGGTGGCGAACATCCACACCTCACGCCCTTGAAGCCAGATAAATTTATCGGTGTCGAATACTGTACCGTCACGCTCCAGACATGTGAAGTAACCGCCATATTCCAGGTCTTGCGACTTTTCAAGCCAAAATGGAATGACTTTATCCAATAATTCCGATTTATATTGTTCAGCCAATATTTTGAAATCTGTCTCTTTCATGAATCTATTCTTTTATGTATGAAAATAATCTGAGTATTACTTTTTCAAGGAACTCCACGTCAGGCCATCCTGCCGGTGTTTCTCACGGGTAAAGACCGAAGCCAGAAGAGCTACCGCTACTGAAACGACCATACCCACAGCACCAAATATGAGGAATGATACAGGTGTGAAGTAATTGAGATAGAAGACCACGACTGTTCCAACGACAAATCCGATGAGAGCAGAACGCGCGTTGATACGGGGGAAGAATATGCCCATAATGAAAAGTCCTCCTAATCCGCTTGAAAGCAGTCCGAGAATGGTGTTGAAATAGTCAAGCAGCGACAGTATGTTCCAGGTAGCCATCAATACAGCGAGCAACACACCGATAATACCCGCTATCACACAGGTCCTTCTTGCTACAAGCAACATTTCATGGTCGTCGGACTGCGGTTTGAACTTTTTATAGACGTCAATGGAAAATGCCGTTGACACGGAATTGATATTAGAAGAAATTGTAGACATTGTTGCGGCGAAAATAGCCGCTATGAGCAATCCGGCCAATCCGGCGGGAAGCTGGCTCATCATAAAGAACGGGAAGATGGCATCAGAATTGCTCATAGTATAATCGAGTTCCGACGGATGTGTCTTGAAGAAGGTATAGAGTCCGGTTCCGATGGCATAGAACGCAACAGAAATAAACGCACTCATGATTCCGTTCATCAAAATACCACGGCTGGCACTTTTTTCATCCTTAGTTGTAAGATAACGCTGTATGACTGTCTGATCAGAAGTATAAGAAATCAAATTGTTGGCCAGACCGCCAAGAATAACAATCCAGAAGGTCGCTTTGGTATAGTCGAAACTCCAGTCGAAAAGGCGGAACTTATCATTTTGCAGGGCTATGTCGAAAAATCCGTTCACTCCGCCTTCCGTGTTAAGTATCAGATAGCCGGCTGCCAGCAGTGCGCCGCCAACCAAGATGACTCCCTGTATAACATCGCCCCATATCACTGCTTCTACACCACCCATCGTACAGTAAATAATGGTAACAACTCCCATCAGCACTATACAAGTGTAGATATCGATACCTGTAACGGTAGTCAGCGCCAAGGAAGGAAGATAAAGCACCAATGCCATTCGCGCCACCATAAAGATAATGAAGAGCAGACTGGCCATCAGACGCGTGGTATAGTTAAACCGCCGCTCCAGATATTCGTAAGCACTTGTCACATTAAGCCGTCTGAAGAAAGGCAAGTAGTACTTGATGACCGGGAAGGAAACAATCAGTATGGTGATGAGCATGGGATAATATGTCCAGTCGGTGGCGTATGCCTTTGCCGGAATAGCCATGTAAGTGATGGCGCTCAGCATTGTGGCATAAATACTGATGCCTGCCGCCCACCAAGGGATACGTCCACCGCCTTTGAAGAAATCCTCCGAACTGTTCTCGCGGCGCATAAAATAATACCCCAGAAGAAGCATGCCTAGCAGATAAACGATTAAAACGCTCCAGTTGAGAAGGCCGAAATCGGTACGCGCACCCATTGTCACTACGTTGACATCATCCGCGCGCACTCCCGGTTTCTTTTCACCGTTGACGACAATCCACGAACCGTCATGTTCCACAACTGCTGCGCCGGCACGGGCCAGACAAGGAGAGTGCGACTCTGTGACCCATGTGTCTGTGAGCGTGTGATAAATAATCAGTTCATTGTTAAAATTATACCAGGATTCCGGATGATACATATAATTATACGCCTCCAGTTTCAAGCGCGCAGCTATGTCGGTTTTACCTGCGCGTTCCGCCTCGGCTATGTCTCCCATACGATTGAGCGCGGCAGAAAACACCTCATAGTTCACACCGCCGATAAAGACTATATGCGCGCAGCCGCTGGGCACTGCCACGGCACCGGTCAAGGCCTTAACCGAAGTTGTTCCCTGAGGTATGACAGGCGATGTTTCCGTCCATTCCTGAGTCTGAATATTATAAATCAAACCGTTTCGGTGCACTACGGCTCTTTCTTTTTCCGTAGCCGGAGCATATCCGCCCATAAGATAGAAACAGGGGCCTGTTGCCGCGGTCTGCACTACGGCGACAGGTTGCAGCCGGGCTTTTCCGGGGATATCAGGCAGAGTTTCCCATGTTTTACCACCAGGATATTTCAAGCGGAAGAATTTGCCGGACGGCACACCATCCGTTTGCCCGCCTGCCACATACACATAACCGTTGCCCCAGGCTCCGCTCATGTTGTCCAAGGCTACAGGGAGCGAAGGCAGGGCGGTTGTATGCAGGTTTCCGTCCTTCATGGACAGCATGAATACAGATTTCAGGCTACGGCGTCCGTCGGTTCCGCCGATGCAGACCACACCTTCAGGGGTAGTGACGCTCACGCCGTAGGCTACAGCATGCGGGAGGCTCCCCACTACCCGCCACGTACCTTCATCGGATGACGGATTGTCATAGGCAAAAACGTTGCCGTAATACTGTTTGGCCCCGCCGTCGGCCGCTGCCACGCCGGGGAAGTTGCACCCGCCGGCAACAAGCAACGTTTGCCCGCTCATGCCGGCAAAGGGAGCCGAAACGCCCTGACGACCACTCACTCGGAGCGGCGGCAGCGCGTCATAGGTCACATAATTGTGGTCATTGTCGTTGGGCGGCGTCGTGGCCGGAAGAAAGGCGGGCCACAGGAGGAGGACTGAAAGTAAAAGAAAGAAAACTTTATTCTTCATTGCCGTATTTCTTTTGAGGAGAAAGGGAAAACCGGCACGCATGCAAGGCACAAACCGTTTTTCCCTTCCTCCGTCATGCTTTTATTTATTACATCTTTCAAAAAAGCCGATGGCTTCAAGTTCCGAGCGCATGGCGGTTTCCTCCTCAGCCGTCAGGTTCTGAAAAGGTGTACGGTTAGGACCGAGATCCAGTCCGATCAACTTCATGATGCGTTTTCCTCCGACAATGTTGCCCCGGTAGCGGCAGATCACATCAATGACATCCTGCGAAAAGTTCTGGAGCTCGCGTGCCAGCTCCAAGTCGCCTTTCTGCCAAGCCTCGATAATGCCCGTCAACGCACGTCCGTTGTAGTTGGTCGTCCCCCCAATTCCTCCCTGTGCGCCACCCATGGCCAGGCAGGGCAATATGGTTTCGTCCTGTCCGTGCAGCATGTCGAACTTTCCGTCGGCATAGCGGCGGCAACGGTTGTATTCATAAAGGCTCTCAAAGGTATATTTAATACCAGCGAAATTAGGTATGCGTCCATCGGCAGCCTTAAGAAAATCGAGCATGGAGAGATAAGCGCCGTTAAAAGCCGGAATGTGGTAGTAATAAAATGGAAGAGACGGGGCGCCGGCGGCAATTTCCTCACAATACTTCACCAGTTCTTCCACACGGTTTATCTTCGGAAACGGCGTGGCCATGGCTCCTATGCCCCATGCGCCTGCCTTGGCGGCATGCTCGGCCAGCCGGCGGCTGCTCTTGACACATGTGCTGCCCACGTGTACAATCACCTTGAAGTCTGCATCGGGTTTGGCGCCGATCCACGCTTCTGCCAGTTTCATGCGCTCGTCTTCGGTGAGCATGTAACCTTCGCCCGAGGAGCCGTTGATGAACACGCCTTTCAGGCCGTTTCTCTTCAGCATGGCGGCATAAGCCGGTATGGGAGCGTAATTTACTTCCCCTTCAGAGGTGAAAGGGGTGAAAGGGGCGTCTATAAGTCCTTTTATCTTTTCCATTTTTTATTGATTTAATGTTTTAAGTGCTGTAAAGGTACATTTTTATTGTGAATTGGCGCGAAGTGCCGTAAAAAAAACATTCCGTTCCCTGCAGGCCGCTACCGACTGCAAAGAACGGAAACCTTATTCTTGCTTTCCGGACAGGAGACGCTCAGATGAGCGGAATGCCCAACGCCTCGCACTCCCGCCGCATGTCGTCGGGCCAGATGCTGGCCTGTATTTCACCGATGTGGGCTTTCCGCAGATAGAGCATGCAGAGGCGCGACTGCCCTATTCCGCCACCTACGCTCAGCGGCAGGGTGCCTTCCACCAGCCGGCGGTGGAAATAATATTGCAGCCGGTGTTCCTGCCCGCTCTCACGGAGTTGGTGCAACAGGGCCTGCCGGTCTACGCGAATGCCCATGGATGAAAGTTCAAAGGCACGGCCCAACACGTCGTTCCACACCAGCAAGTCGCCGTTGAGTCCAGGCAAACCGTTTTCGGCCACCGTCGAATAGTCATCATAGTCGGGCGCTCTCAAGTCGTGCGGCCGGCCATCGGCCAAAGCACCTCCTATGCCAATGACAAACACGGCGCCGCGCTCCCTCGTAATGCGGTTTTCGCGCTCTTTGGGTGTGAGATCAGGATAAAGTCGGCGCAACTCTTCGGAATGGATGAAAAAGACCTCCTCGGGCAGCGAGGGCGTAAGTTGCGGAAAACGTTCGCACACCAGAAATTCCGTGCGCAACATGGCAGCATAAATACATTTCACGATGCGTTTGAGAAAAGTGAGCGTGCGGTCCTCGGGGCGGATAGTCCGCTCCCAGTCCCACTGGTCCACGTAGAGTGAATGCAGATTGCCCAACTCCTCATCGGCCCGTATGGCGTTCATGTCGGTGTATATGCCATATCCTTCCGCCACTTCATGGTCGGCCAGCGTGAGGCGTTTCCATTTGGCCAGCGAGTGCACCACTTCCGCCTGGGCGTCGCCAAGATCTTTTATAGGAAAAGTGACGGGGCGTTCCGTACCGCTCAGATCGTCATTGATGCCCAATCCGCGCAACACAAAGAGGGGCCCTGTCACGCGGCGCAGCCGAAGCCCTGTGGCCAAGTTGTCCTGGAAAAAGTCCTTAATGACTTTAATACCCTGCTCCGTGTCATATTTACTAAGGAGCGGTTTGTAGTTTTTGGGATGTATCAGGTAACTCATACTTTCATTTTGATAAAGAATGCGCAAATATACGAATTTTCTGAAAGATTATAGCTATTACGCGAAACTTTATGAAAGATTTTTTCAAACAGCCTATTAACAGAGCAAGCACCTCAAGTGCTCCGTATCGGGAAAACACAACGACTTTAACATATTTAACTTTCCGCAACACTTCGGAGTGTTAAAACATAGGTTGAAAGTAGTGAAGGAGAAAAAGTCCGTATCGGAATTTTAACACGAATACTTGGAATTTGAATTCGAATACGGGGAATTTTCACGAAAAACAGGGCGGAAAATGGCTGGAATATGCCTCAAAAACACTGAAAAAGCGGGACTTTCCACAAGGAGGTCCCGCTTGGCTGTTACAAAGATACGAAATTTTCCGGCGGAAAGCAAATAGTGTTAAAACAGGTATCAGTTATTTTTCAGGTAGGTTGGAAGCACTGTAAATGCCGCTTCGGGAATAGACGGACATATATCAGAAGACGGCGCGGCTGACGGCGGAAAAGCTTTTGAATGTCTCTCAGGATAATAGACTGGCGTTGAAGTTGGCGGTTTTTATTCGTCCCGTTGGCGGAAAATGCGTATTTTTGTGTTTGCTATGCACCAACGGACGGACAATTACACTTATCTCACTCAGGCTCCTGTGCGGCGCGTTATTCTTACGATGGGTGCCCCCACTATAGTGAGCATGCTTGTGACGAGCCTTTACAATATGGCCGACACCTATTTTGTGGGCAAAATCAATACACAGGCAACTGCCGCTGTGGGCGTGACGTTTGCGGCCATGTCGGTTGTTCAGGCTGTGGCGTTCCTTTTCGGCCACGGATCGGGTAACTATATAGCGCAGCAGCTTGGGGCACGTCATCGCGAAAATGCCGCGCGCATGGCGGCCACGGGCTTCGGTCTGAGCATTATGGCCGGGGTGTTGATAGCCATGGCCGGACTCCTCTTCCTCACCCCCCTTTCCCTTTTGCTCGGCTCTACGGCCACCATTCTGCCTTACACGGAACGTTATCTCGGCATCGTGCTGCTGGGGGCTCCTTTCATGACCGGTTCTTTGACACTCAACAACCAGATGCGCTTTCAGGGCAATGCCGCACGGGCTATGCTGGGCGTTCTGTCGGGGGCGTTGCTCAATATCGCTTTGGCACCGCTGTTTATTTTCTCCTTCGAATGGGGCATTACGGGCGCCGCAGTGGCTACAGTGGTCAGCCAGGCCTGCGGTTTTGGTATTCTTTACCGCATGAGCCGTACTGACGGTAACATCCGCGTCAGGTTGGCTGACTTTTCTCCCTCGTGGCAACTCTTGAGGGAAATATTCATGGGCGGCATGCCTTCGCTCCTGCGGCAGGGACTGGCCTGCACGGCCGTCATAGTGCTCAACGTAGCTGCAGGGGCTTACGGCGATGCGGCCATTGCAGGTATGTCCATCGTAGGGCGCATATCTTTCTTTATCTATGCCGTAATCATCGGTTTGGGCCAAGGCTTTCAGCCACTTTGCGGCTTCTGTTACGGCGCACGGCTTTACGGCCGCGTTCGTGAAGGATTTGCCTTCTGTGTGAAGGCCGGTACGGCGTTTCTCGTGGTGTGCGCCGTTGTCTGCGGTTTTTTGGCCGAAGACATTGTGACCCTCTTCCGCCACGATCCCGAAGTAGTGGCCGTAGGCGCCGTGGCTTTCCGCTTCCAACTGATAGCTTATCCGTTGCTGGCTTTTGTAGGCGTGTCCAACCAAATGTTGCAGACGATGCGCCTTTCCGGCCGAGCCAATCTGGTGGCTGCCGCCCGCTCCGGCTTATTCTTTATTCCTCTGGCGCTCACTCTGCCGGAATTTTTCGGACTGCTCGGAGTGGAACTCATTCAGGCCGTGTCGGATGTTTGCGCTTTTATCTTGACACTGCCTATCGTAACGCTCACCTTTCGCAGAATGGAAGAGAAAGCCTGAGGCGGTATGTCATCGCCTGTTTTAGGAATGCCGGAAACAGCAGGACTTTTCGGCTGCCGAGAGTCGTTCGCCATAACGGGACGGAAATACCGGGAGTGCCAACAGAAAGTAATCCTCCCGTTGGCACGCTTCAAATCAGAGAAAATTTAATTAGTACAGAATCTGTTGTAATTGTATTGGAAACTTTAATGACAGCTCCTTATTCTTCTGTGCTTTCTTTTGTTCCTTTTTGTCGTAGTTTCAGCATTTTTTGTGGCGGCCTTGTTCTTTTTGTCCTTATGACACCGACTTTTACCCTTAATCGGGAACTTTTCACCCTATTTTTTCAAAACCGTAGGCGGCACGGCCTGCCAGCTGTTCCTCAATCCGTATAAGCCGGTTGTATTTCGCCATGCGATCGGTACGGCTCAGTGAGCCTGTCTTTATTTGTCCGGAGTTGGTGGCTACGGCAATGTCGGCAATGGTTGTATCTTCCGTTTCGCCGGAACGATGGCTTGTTACGGTGCTATAGCCGTGGCGGTGGGCCATCTCTATGGCTTCAAGCGTTTCGGTGAGCGTTCCTATCTGGTTCACTTTAATGAGGATGGCATTGCCCGCTCCGAGTTGTATGCCTTTCTTGAGGAATTTGGTGTTTGTTACGAACAGATCGTCGCCTACCAGCTGGCATCGGTCGCCGATGGCGCGTGTGAGTTTTGCCCAGCCTTCCCAGTCGTTTTCGTCAAGACCGTCTTCGATGGAGTCGATGGGATATTTTGTTATCAGTTCTTCCAGATAGTTTATTTGCTCGTCGGCACTGAGTTTCCGGCCGGCGGGATCTTTGGGAAGTCCGTTTTTCAGGCGGCTGTAGTCGTAGAAAAACTGTCCTTCCTCCTTTACAGAAAATTCCGAAGCTGCGCAGTCCATGGCTATGCGGATGTCGTCGCCCGGACGGTAGTCTGCTTTTTTAATGGCTTGTACGATGCTGTCGAGCGCATCTTCTATTCCGTTGAGTTTCGGAGCGAATCCTCCTTCATCGCCTACTGCGGTGGAGAGTCCGCGTTTTTTGAGCAGTTCCTTCAGGGCGTGAAAAACCTCGGCTCCCATGCGGATGGCCTCACGCTCGCCGGCAGCTCCCACGGGGCGTATCATAAATTCCTGAAAGGCGATGGGCGCATCGGAATGTGCTCCGCCGTTGATGATATTCATCATCGGAACGGGCATTACATACGTGTTTGCGCCACCCAGATACCGGTAAAGCGGTATGCCGAGGCTTTTGGCTGCCGTGTGTGCCGCTGCCAGCGAGACACCCAGTATGGCATTGGCTCCTAGTTTTGATTTTGCCGATGTGCCGTCGAGTTCCAGCATGGCACGGTCTATGCCGCGTTGGTCAAGAACGGACATACCCCTTAGCACCGGTGCGATAAGGTTGTTGACGTTACCGACAGCTTTGAGCACACCTTTTCCGCCGTAGCGTTTCTTGTTGCCGTCGCGCAGTTCGAGAGCTTCGTGTTCGCCGGTCGATGCGCCTGACGGTACGGAAGCACGGCCCGTCACGCCGAGATCGGTTGTCATTTCCACCTCTACGGTAGGATTGCCGCGTGAATCGAGGATTTCTCTGGCATGGATATTTTCAATTTTCATAATCAGTTGTTTTATTTTTATGCAGATGAACAGTCTTTGTGCTGGTCGTATGCACAAAGGTAGACTTAAAGCCCGATGTTTCCAAATCCATTCATATATAAAACATTAACGTTGTGTTTTTTTATCTTACGTCTATATTTGTTGTCATTCGGGAAAGGTAGAGGGAGGAATCATAGTGTGAAGTCAGAATCGTTTGTTACCTTTGTAGGTTTAAAACCCTTATGAAATGAAATATCTCATCTTATCCGACATTCACGGCTCTCGTCCGGCGCTTGAGAGCGTGCTCCGTTTTTATGACGAAGGCCGTTATGACATGCTTTTGCTTTTGGGCGACGTTCTCAATTACGGTCCTCGCAACGGGTTGCCCGAGGGACTTGACGCACCGGGAGTGGTAGAGTTGCTGGCGCCCCGAGCCGCAGATATTGTAGCCGTACGCGGCAATTGTGACAGTGAGGTGGACCAGATGCTGCTGCCTTTTCCCATGATGGCAGACTATGTCTTACTGTGTGACAGTTGCCGGCGCATTTTCCTGACGCACGGACATATATATAATGAGCAGAATCTGCCGCCGGCCCCTGCAGTTGATGTATTCCTTTACGGACATACGCATTTGTGGACGTTGCGCCCTGCCGGCAACGGAAGACCTGCGGTGTGTAACTGTGGCTCTCCTACCTTTCCTAAAGGTGGTAATGTTCCCACTTTCGCCACTCTCGACGACGGCCGTTTGCGTGTCCGCCGTTTCCCCGACGGTCAGATACTGGCCGAGGAATCTGTTTTTTTAAGCTGTCCTCTATTTTAACACAATTTGCTTTCCGCCGGAAAATTTCGTATCTTTGTAACAGCCAAGCGGGACCTCCTTGTGGAAAGTCCCGCTTTTTCAGTGTTTTTGAGGCATATTCCAGCCATTTTCCGCCCTGTTTTTTCCGAAAATTCTCTGTATTCGAATTCAAATTCCCCGTATTCGTGTTAAAAATCCGATACGGACTTTTTCTTTTCCACTACTATCAACCTATATTTTAACACTCTGAAGTGTTGCGGAAAGTTAAAAACGTTAAAGTGGGAAAGCGGTAGGGCGGGCGTGCCGTCGAGGTATGCCCAATAGGGGAATCGGTGGGGAGCGCATAATTGGACCGTAATGATGGCCGTTTCGTTTATATTGTCTAACTTTGCCTGACGATGCTTTTCGAATCTGGAGCTATTGCGGCCGGCAAGGTGCCACGCGGCCTGGAAGAGACGGCATTCACCCGCTATTAACAGATAAGTAATTGTTGACGCAATGAGAAAAATTATAGTGGCCATCGACGGGCATTCGTCGTGTGGCAAGAGTACCATGGCCAAGGACCTGGCCCGTGAGGTTGGTTACATTTATGTGGATACGGGGGCAATGTACCGTGCCGTAACGCTTTTTGCGCTTCGTCAGGGGCTGTTCTCGCCCGATGGAGGCATTGATGCCGCACGTCTCGAAACGCTGATGCCCGAAGTGACCGTCAGTTTCAGGCTTGACGAAGCCACCGGCCTGCCGCTGGTGTGCCTGAACGGCGAATGCGTGGAGCGCGACATCCGCGGTCTGGAGGTTTCGGCCCATGTCAGTCCGGTGGCTGCGTTACCCTTCGTGCGCGAGGCTCTTACGCGCCAGCAACAGGCCATGGGGCGTGAGCGGGGCCTTGTGATGGACGGGCGTGACATCGGTACTGTGGTGTTTCCTGACGCTGAACTCAAGGTTTTCGTAACGGCATCGGCCGAGGTACGCGCGCGCCGCCGCTATGACGAGCTGGCAGCCAAGGGAATGGCGGCCGACTATGATGACATCCTTCGTAACGTGCAGGAGCGTGACTACATTGATTCCCACCGTGAGGTGGCTCCCTTGCGTCAGGCTCCTGACGCGCTCCTGCTCGACAATTCCCTGCTGACGGTTGCGCAGCAGAAGGCATGGCTGATGGAACGGTTTAAGGAAAAAACAGATGACATGGCATGAGGCATGTGCACCAGATTGCGGTGTGGCTGTAGCGGTAGGTTTCAAAAAGAAATGATATGCTCACGATAGAAATTGATGACAATTCGGGATTCTGCTTTGGTGTGACCACGGCCATCGGTAAGGCTGAAGAGGAACTCAAAGCCGGACAGCTATACTGTCTGGGGGACATCGTGCACAACGGCAGCGAATGTGAGCGCCTACGGTCGTTGGGGCTTACTACCATTGGACACGAGGAGTTCTGCCGCCTGAGGAACCGGAAAGTGCTGCTCAGGGCCCACGGCGAGCCGCCTGAGACTTATGCCATAGCCTCGCGCAACGGCATAGACATCATTGACGCCACATGCCCCGTGGTACTGCAACTGCAACGGCGCATCAAGCGCGTTTACTCTGAGCCGGAACGGCCTCAAATCGTTATATATGGCAAACGCGGACACGCTGAGGTGATGGGGCTTGTGGGGCAGACGGGAGGTGAGGCGATTGTCATTGAATGTGTGGAAGAGGCCGGCCGGTTGGATTTTTCGCGCAGCATCTGCCTTTTTTCACAAACGACCAAGCCGCTTGAGGGCTTTCGGCAGATTGTGGACTACATTACGGTCCATATACAGCCGCCGGCCACGTTCCGATATTTCGACACCATTTGCAGGCAGGTGGCCAACCGCCTGCCTAACATACGTGCCTTTGCCGCCCGCCATGACGTGATTATTTTTGTGTGCGGTCTCAAGAGCAGCAACGGGCGTGTGCTCTACGAAGCCTGCCGGCAGATTAACCCGAGGGCTTATCTCGTTGACACGCCGGCAGCCCTGAAGGCGGAATGGTTTGATGGGGCTGGAAGCGTAGGAGTATGCGGTGCAACGTCGACTCCCAAATGGCTCATGGAACATTGCCGGACTGCTATTGCACGTATGGCCGGTACGCACCATTCGCGGGAGGAATAAAAGGACAGGCGGGGCGTATGTTCATGCAGAGGGATACTTGATAAGAACAAAACTGAGCATTGCTTTTTCAACCACTCAGGTCGGTTGAAAAAGCAATGCTCAGTTGATGATATGTCTCAGGAAAGAGTCCGGGAGCGGGAAGTAGTTCTTCGCTATCCCTTATAGCCCCTTTGCCGTAGGATCGCGCAGTCTGTTACTATGCCGGTGGTCACTTGTCTGTGAGAAAACGGATGATGGCTCCCATGGCCATGCCTCGCGTTGAGGATTCGGTGATGCTTTCGAAGGGGAATCCCATGGCTATCACGCGGTAGTCGTGTCCGGCATAGGCTGTGCCGGCCGATAGTCCGCCGCCATAGGCAAAGGCGGAGAATGTGTTCTTGCCTGAAGGCAGGATGACATCGGGCGCGGTAACAGCATATCCCTCCGCCGACGGCGTGCGGCGAATAGGTATTACGAGGTTAAGGCCGCGTACGTAGGTGGTAGAGTCTGAGCGGGCTGTACCGGCAGGTATATATTTGAGAACATCGGTGGCAAAACGGCGTTCGTCTTTTTGCATAAGGTCGCTGCCGATGTAGCTGCCGCTCACGAGCAGGCTGCCGCCCTTGTGGAGGTAGCGGGTGAGGAGCTGGCGCGTTTCCCTGTCGAAAGTTTTATAGGGAAACAGGTTGTGGGGGACATCGCGTTGCAAACCGCAGATGTAGTCTATCATGTGATAGTTCTCGGGGTTGACGGATCCGTTGAGAAGGGCCTCTCGGCTGCATGATGAGAAACTGTAGTCGCCGGCCGCAGCTATGTCTTGGCCGTGAAGTAAGGGGTAGTTGAACGTGTTGCCGGCTAGGATCTTTCCTGTCAGTTCTGTGCCGCTATATCCCAACGCATCGGTTCTTTCCTCTGCCGTTGAGGCGGCGTTGAAGTTGAACTGACGTCCGGAAAAGGCGGTGGCATATCCGTAGGCAACGCCCAAATCTTCATCGAGGTCAAAGCCCAGGCTGTCATTCCTTTCAACCCACGCCGGCCCGCTCAGGCGGTCAAAGCCGTTGACGATGAGAATCTGTTTGGCTACTGCCGTTTGGGCACGGCGCAGACTGAGAATTTCGGAAGGGAAACTTTCGCCTCCTTGATTGACGGCGGTTACTTTGAAAGCATAGGTCGTTCCGGCATTCACAGGGAACGTTATGCGTGTAACACCGCCTTCTATCAATTTCCCGTTGTCGAAACCGCCGTCCCCGGTTTTTGTGTAAACCACATAAGCCGATGGGCGGGCCGATGGCTCTAGAGGGTCTTCCGTGGGCTGCCAGGAGAGTTCGGCCATGCCGTTTTCTGTGAGTCTGGCGGCGAAGGCATGGGGCGGAAGTGGTTGTACGGCATAGTCCTTGACACTGTGAAGGTTGTTGACGTAGCGTAAAATGGCTTTGTACACAGCGCGGGACATGAAGAACTTGAACGTGGGATCGTGGGCATACTTCATGTCGGTGAAGTTCTGGTGTGAGAACATTTCTAGTATGGCTGAAGGCACATCGGGAGTACGGGTCTCAGCATAATTACGGTCCCAGATTTCACGTTGCGTCCAGGTGGTGGAAAAAGTCTTGGAAAGGTCTGACGATACCGTATTAAGAAGCGTGGCGGCAAAGTCGTGGGAGGCTTTTCGCGACATGCCGGGCGGAAAGGTTGTGGCGCCAAGCCCGTCTACCGTAGTGCAGATTGCCAATGTACCGTAGATGCCGTTCTCGCGATTGACGCCGGCATCGCTGTGTACGGCCAGAGAGAGTTCGAAAGGAATGCCTTTGCCTTCAATGCCGTTCATGTAAATACTGCCGCCGCCGAAATTGTTTGTCAGATAGGATCTGCTGCGAAGGTCATCGTTATAGTCGTTTGAGGTGTTTCCACGGCGGAAAAGACTGTCGGGCAACCCGCTCCATTGCGCCTGATAACGGGCACTCTCAAGGAAACGGGGCACGGCACTGGTACCGGATGTCTCGCGTGAGGTTTGCCCCATGCCACCACCAAAACGTACGCCATCGGCAGTCACAACACCGCTAAAGTTACTTTGGTTGCTCAGAACGACGCAACCTTCGCGGCGAGTGCCTTCATTAAAGTCAAAAGTACCGAGATAAACCCATGTGCCGCCGCCAAATTGTTGATTGATAATAAAATGGGTGGATCCACCTTTGTGGAATACTGTGTAGTGGGCATCGGGCACACTGTTCGGGAGCGAGGCATAGCTGACATAAACGGCGTAACGGCCGGTGCGTGGTATGGTGGGTATCCATGCGGCTTGCGACAGGCGGGACTGATGCGCTACGGCGGATATTTGGCGGACAGTGCCTTGCAGGAATGGTTCTATGGAATCGTTGAGAACGGTGGATAAAGTTGCAAAACCGCTGACACCGTCAACGGTAGACCAGCCGTTAGACTTGTCGGCTGATGTCTCTTCATAAATGCCCGAAGCGGTTTTGGCATCGTTGTCGACTACGGCCTCGGCAGTCTGTATGTCGCGCTCACGTGCCGTGAATACTATCGCTCCGGCGTTTTCAAGCATTGGAATGATGTAGGGGAAGACGAATGACTGTGTTAGCAAGTCTTCTGCAGTGCAGAATAGAAAAGGGCGTTGCCATAGCCAACGCCCTTCTTTGTAGTAACGGCCGTGGCTGGCATTTACTACGAGATGGCGGTTGGCTAATCCATGTGTTATTTTGTAAGGGCGGGAGATGTTTGTCACCCAGGGTTGACCGGTATAGTCTATGCCTTCCCATAGCCGTGAGCGGTCTTCGTTGCCGGTGCGCAAGGTGTTGGGGATGAAATCCTCTATCGTGCGCCCTTTTTTGTCGCTGATGGTGATATGGTAGTTGTTATAGGGCGAAGGCAATTGTCTTTTTAAATCCTTGTAGATTCGAGTGATGCTTTCCGGAGTAAAAAGTTGGGAGCAAAAGGATTCGTTGGCGTATATTAATAAGGTGCGGTTATTGTTGTCAACCTTACTGCTGTCGGCACGCATCGGGTTGCGGGGGGAATAGCCGGAGAGGCGGTAAGCCGTGAAATATTTACCGACAGCCTCATGTAATTCCGTGTCGTTCTGCGCATGTACGGAATTGATGATAAGAATAAGGAATAAAAGGAACTGGTATATTCTTTGCATAGTGGGAGGTTTTTGTGTTGTTATAACGTCTTATTGACGATTTTTTTGTGCTGATGCTTTTACCTTTTCTGATAACGCGCATTGCCGCTCCCTTTGTTTCTGCAAAAAACAGTTTGCTTTTGTTCAGGTTTTCGTGTCGGGAATTGTTTCTTCCACGGCGAATTTTTCCGGGTGGAGTCCTTTGTAAGGCCGATAATAGTCCATGATTTCCCGCATGTCATTTTCTATATTTCCTGATGGTAATATTGTTTTTGTGCAGACTATTGTTTTGTGCTCATAGTCGATGGCATAGAGCATGATGGGTAGGGCGGCTTTTTGGGCAATATAGTAAAAACCTCGTTTCCAGGTTGTTACGCGTGAGCGGGTACCTTCTGGCGTTACTGCCAGTTCCAGATGTGAGACTGTCCGTAGGCGCTCGGCCAGCAAATCGGTCATGCTGGTGTGGCGGCTACGTTCTACGGGTACGCCTCCCATGCGGCGGAAAATAGGGCCAAGAGGCCAGAAGAACCATTCCTTTTTCATGAGGAAACCGGCACGGCGGCCAATGGCGCGATAATAGAGTTGTGCGATAATGAAGTCCCAGTTGCTGGTGTGGGGTGCAACGCAAATGATGCACTTGTCGTGGTGTGGCACGGTGACGTGCTCTTTCCAGCCTAGGAGCTTGAATAAGATGAAGCGGCTGATTGGATGTGACATGAAAGCCGTGGAATTGATTTTTTTACAAGCATTAAAAGTTTACGCCGTCCGAGTGTTGGTTAAACGTTTCGGGAGCATAAACTTCTAACGCGTATTTGTCATGCCTTGATGAGGCGTTCGCTCAAATCGCAGACCTTGGCTGCAAATTCTTCACGTAGTTTTTTGTAGAAGAGTTTCTCTTGTCCTTTTTCCGTATGGCTGATCCGGGCAACGTAGTCGTTGTGTAGTTCCAGTATTTCGGCCATGATACGGTCGATTACTTCCTGCTGGCCTTGTTGGCACAGGCTGAGCATCACACAGTCGGCCAATAGTTCGGATGTTACGGCTTTGATGCTTTTTTTGAGATGTTTTCGGTTTGCCATGTTGAGTTGTTTTAATCACGGTATGGCCGTGAGCTTTTTTCTTGTTTAGCCATTGAGTTGCGGCAGCTCCATTCCTTTGACGATGGCTTGTTCGTTCATAGGCAGGAGGTTATGGTGACGTTCTGGCAGGGTTTTCCTCAGGGCCTGCATAACGCTTTCAAGTTTGACTATAGGATGTATTTTCAGCAGTCCGCCCAATACGAACATATTGAAGCATTTCATCATTTTCATTTCGCCGGCTGTTTCCATGGCGTTGATATGGTAGGCTGCTATGTCAGTTCGCGTGGGTTTGTCGAGAATACCGAAACTGTCGTAAATGATGTCACCACCGCTTTTTACCTTCGGCTCGAATTTGTCGAGAGAGGGCTGGTTCAGAACGATAGCCGTGTCATAACTGCTGAGGATAGGTGACGAAATTTTTTCATCGCTGACGATGACGGTAACGTTAGCCGTTCCGCCCCGCTGTTCCGGACCGTAAGCGGGCATCCATGTCACTTCCTTGCCTTCCATGAGTGCGGCGTAGGCCAGGATTTTGCCCATGGAGAGCACGCCTTGTCCGCCGAAGCCCGATATGATAATTTCCTGTTTCATGTCAATTGGGAAAAGTTATTCCTTGTCTTTCAAATCGCCTGTATGGTAGAAGTCAAACATGTGCTGTTCCATCCATTCGTTGGCTTTCACGGGTGTCATTTTCCATCCGGACGAGCATGTGCCTACTATTTCCACCAGATTGGACCCTTTGCCTGCCATGGAGCATTCGAAGGCGTGGCGGATGGCCTTTTTCGCCTTGCGGATGGCTGCTACGTTGTGTACGCTCTGACGTGTGACGTAGGCAGTTCCTTCAAGTTGTGCCGCTATTTCTGTTATCTTTATCGGATAGCCGTGGAGTTCGGCTTCGCGGCCGTAAGGACAAGTGGCTGTTTTCATGCCCATGAGTGTGGTCGGTGCCATCTGCCCTCCCGTCATGCCATAAATGGCGTTGTTGACAAAGATGATGGTGATGTTTTCGCCCCTGTTGAGTGCATGTATTGTTTCGGCCGTGCCGATACATGCCAAGTCGCCGTCGCCCTGATAGGTGAATACAAGGCGGTCGGGCCAAAGGCGTTTGCAGGCTGTGGCCAGGGCCGGTGCGCGGCCGTGGGCGGCTTCCTGCCAGTCGATGTCGATGTAGCGGTAGGCAAAGACGGCGCAGCCTACGGGGCTGATGCCGATGGTTTTTTCCTCCAGACCCATTTCGGCGATGATTTCAGCTATAAGTTTGTGTACCACTCCGTGGGAACAACCGGGGCAGTAGTGCATGCTGACATCGTTCATGAGTTCCGGTTTTCGGTAGACCAGATTTTCCGGACTGATGATATTCGCGGCAGTTCCGTTGGCAATGGCCGGCTTGTTTTGTTCGTTCATAATGAAGGGGTGTATCATGAAGTTGGCCGTTCCGGAAGGCTTGCCTCCCCAGGGTCTGTTCCCTTGGTTGTGGCGGCTGACGGAATGTCATTCCGGTAGTCGGCTGTTGTTCTTGTCAGTATCTCTTTCGCGGCTGCTGAGGTTTTTTGAGCAGGTCGGGCATGCGCAGCAGGGCCTCGGCCATTTTAACAACCACCGCCAGCAGACCAAGTATGTAACACCACATGGCGTCTTCGCGGCTGTCCCAGTTGACTGCTATGCCCACCATGGCCGCAACGGCCATAATCATGAACACGGCGTTGAGCACGTTGCGCAGGAACAGGTTGCGGCCTGTCCGGCGCCTTTCGGGCTCCCGTTCCGGGTGTTTGAGGCGTTCCAGTATGTCGTTGTCGTTGTTCTGCATGTGTGAGCGTTTTTGGCGGATTCAGAATTTGCCCAGTTCCGTTACGATTTCGTCGGGGTCGGGCACTATGCCTCCCAGGCGGCCGTAGTGGTGTACCGGAATGCGGCCTTCTACCGCCGCGCGTACGTCGAATACCATTTGTCCGGCATTTATCTCTACCGTCAGGATGCCTTTGGCGTGAGCGGCCAGGGCGGCTATCTCCTTAGAGGGGAACGGCCATAAGGTGATGGGGCGGAATATGCCGACTTTCAGGCCCTGCTTGCGGGCTGTTTCCATGGCCTTCTGGGAAATGCGGGCGGCTGAGCCGAATGCGACGATGATGAGGTCAGCGTCATCGCAGTTTATCATTTCGTAGCGTACTTCGTTGGCTTCTATTCGCTTGAATTTGGCCTGTAGGTGCAAGTTTCTTTGCTCCATGATGGCCGGATCGAGTTCCAGCGATGTGATAACGTTCACGCCGCGTTGGCGGAGACCGTGTCCGTTGGAGGCCCACGGGCATTCCTGCGCTATTTCCTCTTCCGTGCGTCGCGCCTTGAAGGGCGGCAGCACCACTTTCTCCATCATCTGTCCGATAACGCCGTCGGAAAGCATCATGACGGGAGTGCGGTATTTGAAGGCCAGTTCAAAACTTAAATCCACGAAGTCTGTCATTTCCTGCACGGAGTAGGGAGCCAGCACAATGACGTTGTAGTCGCCGTTGCCTCCGCCGCGTGTAGCCTGGTTGTAGTCGCTCTGAGAGGGCTGTATGGTGCCTAGTCCGGGGCCGCCCCGCTGTACGTTGACGATGAGGCCCGGCACTTCGGCTCCGGCCATGTAGCTGATGCCTTCCTGCATGAGGGCGATGCCCACACTCGACGAGGAGGTCATGACGCGCTTGCCCGTACCTCCGCCGCCATAGAGCATGTTGATGGAGGCTACTTCGCTTTCGGCCTGCAGCACCACCATGCCGGTGGTTTCCCACGGTTTCAGTTCGGCCAAGGTTTCCAGCACTTCACTCTGCGGTGTGATGGGGTAGCCAAAGTAGCCGTCGCAGCCGCAACGTATGGCGGCATGGGCTATGGCTTCGTTGCCTTTGAGCAATAATATTTCGTTGTTCATTGTTACTGGCTTTTAAAAGCGGTGAGCGGTGAAAGGGTAGACGTCCGGCGGGGTCAGTCCATTTTTTTTCTATAGACGGTGATGCATCCGTCGGGACAGACGATGGCACACGAGGCACAGCCGATGCAGGCGCCGGCCACGTCGCGGCAAAAGGCATAACCTTTGTGGTTGACTTCGCCGGTTGTCAGTGCCAGTGTATGTGTGGGACAAGCCGTGACGCAGAGATTACATCCCTTGCAGCGTGCCTCATCCACAACGATAGCTCCTTTTATTTTACTCATTATATGTAAGTGTGTCGGTAAGTAATGTCCGTTTTCAGTCCGGCCTTCATTTTCTTCTCAAGGGTTGTAGAGATCCTTGTGGTAGAAGTCCAGAATGTCTTCCAGCATGCCCCGTGCCTCGGCGGCCGGGCTTTGCGGATCAAGCTGTTCGGCCTGCATGAAAGCATTCATGGCTTTGTGCCACACGCCTGCTTTCATGTATGCACGCCCCTTGAGGTAGAGCAGGCCGGCTCTGTCTGCTTCATCATCGTGTGCCATGCGTTCGTCTATCATGGCGAGGGCGGCAGAAGTGTGTCCGGCGGCTATTTCGGCCTTTATGGGGTCATGTATTGTTGCCATACGCTCCTTGTTTTAAGCTAGGACAAAGTTATGTTTTTTTTCTTGGGTGGGGGAAAGTTTCCGGCTAAAAGTTTCTAAAAAAAACAGGCAGAGGACACGTTGGGCGTTGTTTTAGCGTAGTAACATTCTGCTATGCAGGTGTTTGTGATTTTTAAGAAACCGCTGGACCTATTCCTTTAATCTATGGTGCGGACGTGGTGATGCCGGCCTCTGTAGGAGGACATGCCGGAGGTTTTTTGTATACCGGACTGTGTGGGGGAGGTGATGCCGTCTGCCTGTCTTAACCGGAGGCCGGCGTTTGGGTTTTCCACTGCCAGAATGAGGGACACCGGCGGATGGAGGAGAGAGGATGAGGAAGCCCGTAGACTTTAACATATTTAACTTTCCGCAACATTTCGGAGTGTTAAAATATAGGTTGATAGTAGTGGAGGAGAAAAAGTCCGTATTGGATTTTTAACGCGAATACTTGCATTTTAAATTGCAATACGGACATTTTTTACAAGAAATACTCCGTAAATAATACCGCAATAGCCTGATAAACATACAAAAAGCGGGACTTTCATCAAGGAATGTCCCGCTTGGCTATTACAAAGATACGGAATTTTCAGGCGGAAAGCAAATTATGTTAAAATGCCGGTAGCTTGTTTTTCTCATGGAGGATAGGCACGTTGCCGGCCGGTAAAAAAACAATGGGGACAGCCTTAAAACAATTCCATGCGCAGACCTAATGCCAACGAAAGGATGTCGGTGAAGCCAACGTGTCTGTTAGGGACAGACGAAACGACATAGAGGTCGCAGGTGCTGAGTTCGTAGTAAAGGGAGATGCTCTTGCTGAAGTTACGGTGGCGGCGCGGAATATTGTAGCGCAGACGCTGGCCGATGAAGACATTGTAGCGCAGTTTGGTGTTGAAGCCGTAATAGCCTTTGGTGTATTTCGACGGCTGGTGACGCCAGAATCCTTCTCCGAAAATAGTACTGGCGAAAATGCCCGTTGTCAGCGGCTCCGCTTCCCAGCGGTGACTCCCGAAAAGAGGGAGAAGCCAGGGCACGAAACGTTGCTTGGCTGTCAGTGTCTGATGTTTCTCGCTGCCGTTGCATTTGGGTACATATCCCCATAGCAGCTCTGTTTCCCATCGTTTGCCGCGACCGTAGTGCCAGCCGACACCAAGAGCGCAGACGCCTATGCTGCCGGCAAATTGCACCGTGGTCTGGTTGGGGGCCATTTTGGCCCAGTCACGTTTCATGCGGCTGGTGTGCCGTTCGTAGGCTGTCTGTTTTTTCTTTTTTACGGTCGGGCTTGGGAAGTCCGGCTCTGAAGTTTTGGACGGCAGAATGGTATCTGCACCGGCGGTATGCGTGAGAATGGGCGTATCGGCTGTTGCCGGCCCGAAACTCGCTGCCGGACAGGCGGGAGAGACTGCGAGCAGGCATTTAATAAACCACCACTTCATAGCGTACACCTCCTTTCTGCGTGAGGGTGAAGACCAGATATTCGCGCTGTTTGGCCGAGGCGCATTCGTAATATGTCACACCGTCGTCGAAGGGTTGGAAAACGGTGGTGGAATGGCGGTGACCGCTGAGGCAGAACTGTAGACCCGGATAGGTTTTGAGTTCGTTTTGGAAATGTTCTGCCACATTGTTGTTGAACTGGTCTGTGAAGGGGGCCGCATGCATGGCTACGACTGTGCGCCGCACATTGGGAGGGAGGCTTTCGCTGTCTCTCTTGAGAAACGAGAAATCGGGAACGGGAGTGGAATAGTCGTATTCCAGAGCATTCGTGTCGAAACAGGCAAAATGTGTGTCGCCGGCAGTGAACGAGAAGTTGGGATGGCCATACATGGCATTGAAAACATGGGTGCCGTTGGCCAGACAGTCGTGGTTACCGATCAGACAGACGTATGGCGGGCAAAGTTTCTGCAACTCGTCACGCATCCACTCAAACTCTCTGGTGGCGCCGAAATCGGTCAGGTCGCCACAGTGAATGACAAAATCAATGTCGTTGCGGGCATTGATGCTTCTGACGGCTGAGGCTGTCTCGTCATACCAGCGCTGTGTGTCGCTGATGACGGCAAAACACAAAGAGTCGCGTCCGGCCATAGCCGCTTCTATACGCGCGATGTTGTCGGCGTTAATGTTGCGCGCTCCGTCAAAATCGGCACTATAAGGATGATAGTCTATTATTTCACAACTTTGTAACGTGATAGTTGCTAGAATATGAATTAAAGTCAGTTTCCAAATCTTCATGGATGCAAAGTTAAGGAAAAAGCAATATGGTGGCATATCCTGTTTTTCTGTTTCTTTGGTCACTAAATACAAAAGGTCCCGTAATGCGCCGCACTACGGAACCTTTTGTATTTCAATTGCCCGGGGAGGACTCTCCGCCGTGCTGACAGTCTCTTGCTGAGAACCGTTGATCGTTTTTATTTTCTTCGGAAGATGCCGAATCCTTTCTTCTTTTTCTTCTTCTTTTCATAGCCATAACCGTATCCATAGCCATAACCGTATCCATAGCCATAACCGTATCCGCGTTTAACATCGGAGTCGTTGATGACAATACAGAGGTTGCGGAATTTCTTGGCCTGATACATCTTCTCCAGTTCGGGCAGGAATCCACGGTCTTGTACGCCGACACGAAGCACGAAGATGGTGAGGTCCGCTACGCGGTTGACAATACCGGCATCGGCCACGGAAAGCGTCGGCGTGGTATCAATGATGACATAGTCGTAAAGACGCTTGGCCTCATCGATGATATCGTCAAGCTTGTCGCCCATGAGAAGCTCTGCCGGGTTAGGTGGCATTTTTCCGGCCGGTAGGAAGTCTACTCCAGTATTCTGGACGTTCTTCAGGATGCAGTCTTCCAGTTGTAATTCGTTTTCTTCGTCAATGAGAAGAGCTGTCAGACCGGCACTGCTGCCAAGCGCTTTGGTTGTGGTGCGTTTGCGGATGTCGGCATCTATGAGCAACACACGCTTTTGGGCACGGCTGAGGATATAAGCCAGATTGGTGGAGATGAAACTCTTTCCCTGACCGGGAGTGGAAGATGTGACGATGTAAACTTTTGCGCTGTGGCGCATGAAGTTCAGACCATAACGCAACACACGGAAACTTTCCACAATCGGCATGTCTGAACTGACATCTGCGATGAGTGCACGCTCGTTGCCTTCGTCCCATCGGGGTATATCGCCGGCGATGGGTATGGTGGTGGCGTCTTCTATTTCCTTACGGGTTGATATAGTCACATCAAGCATATATCTTATCCACAGCACCAAAGAAGGTATGAAGAAACCTATGATTACGCTGATAACCAGGATGATGTTACTGCGGGGACTGATTGGGAGCGGGCTTCCCAGCGGGCCTTCTACCAAGCGTACATTGGCCTCGCTGATGGCCATCTGAAGGGCTACTTCTTCACGCTTGTTGAGCAGATAGGTGTACAGCGTGTTCTTTAATTCAAGTTGTTGCTTGATGTCTAAGCCTACTTTCTGCTTTTCCGGAAGGCTGCCCACCTGACTGTTGATGGCAGCTTCGTTCTGACCGGCTTCTTTCAATTCCATCTCCACGGATTTGACGTAGCTTTGGATGGAGGCCAAAAGGGAAGAACGCATTGAGGCAAGACGGTTGTCGATCTCGCGGATCGTAGGAGACGTCTCGCTGGTATTTCCGGCTATGCGGTTACGTTCAAGCATCTGATTGTTATACTCTCCGATGAGAGGAGTGAAAGAGGCTTCCGGCAATGAAAGCACAGGCACCGTTTCGTTCCGTTTGCTGCTGTTCTGGAGATACTGTGTGAGATAACGCGCTACGGCAACCTGGGTTTCCAGTTCAAGGCGCTGTTTGCGGGCTGCACTGCTTTCTGTCAGATACATTTGGGCGCTTTGCTCAAAGTCCGTCAGTTTGTTGTCACTAAGGAATTTTGCCATCTGGTCGCGTGAGGCGATACGCTCACCATCAATGATGCGGATACGTTCGTCAATAAAAATAGCGGTGTTATTGGCTACGCGGTTCTTATTGGCCACGATATCACGTTTGTAAGCATCGAAAACAACATTGATGATATCTTCGGCACGCGTCTCGTTAATGTCCTCACAGCCTAAAATGATCAGCGAACTTTCCTTTTTATCATATTCGCCGGCGCTGAACTGTTTACAATAAGAGGCTGCGGCCATTTTCTTTGGCAGGCGTGTTACTGTAACGGTCTCGCCTGTCGGCATTTTGTCGATATAGGTGTCGGCTATGAGATGGAGGTTGCCAAGCGGGGTTTTTTTTGTTTCGCCAACAGCAATGCTTACTTTTCCTTTGTATTTGTCTTTTCCTCTTTCAAAATTGGAAAGAGCAAATTTGCGGTCGCCGGTTTTCACTACTTCAAACTTCTCCGGTCTTTGACATTCAGAGGAGAACTCTATCCGGAAAGGGCGGTTACGGTAGAGCGACACTTCGTGAAGTGATTCTTTGATGGTATAATCCACATCGAGGTGCAGACTGTCTACCACGCGCTCCATGATGCGTTGTGAACTGAGAATGAAGACTTCGTTCTTGAGGTTATCGCCTACGCTAATTCCATTGAGCTCCAAAAGAGTGTTCATGCTACTGCTGGCTTTACGGCCCATAGCTGAACGCCCGTCGGTATCTTCAAGAAGTATGACGGCTTGTCGCTGGTAAATCCGCGGTTGGCATTGCAAATACAGAAACCCTAGTGCGGCGCACGCGATAACGGAAAAAAGGAACCACACCCAATGGGCTTTCAATTGTCCCAGACAGAGACGTAAAAGTGGAATAAGTTGTGCTTCTTCTTTTTCGATAGTGGCGTTGTTGGTATTCTCCATTCTGTAAATTTTGAATATTAAAAAATAACGTTTATATCACACATAAGTATGTGGAAATAACGCCCTTACATTTTAGTAAGGGTGCACTATCTCCCTTGCTATTGTAGTTTCGAGTACAAAAATAGGATATTTTTGCCATATAAGGTATTTTTTTGTAATAAATATATGTTTTGCTCTGTTGATTAACATTCGTAAACGTAAGGAACGCGCTTGAAAAGGCGCGTTCCTTACGTTTATGTGCAATGATTGACCGATAAAAAATTATCAGTAACTGATATTTTATTTCTCTGTCAGCAGGGAGGCCGGTGTGTAGGCGCGTGATCCCAGTTCTTTGTCGAGCATGTAGAGACCGTAACCATTATCTTTTATCATTCTGATGTTGTCGATAATGGTCTGTGCATTGTCTTCTTCTTCAACTTGTTCATCGATGAACCATTTGAGCATGCTTTGTGTGGCAAAATCGTTTTCCTGCAAAGTCAGTGCGAAAAGATTATTGATAAGTTCTGTTACTTTTTGTTCGTGTGCGAGCGTGCTTTCAAATACTTCGAGTATGGAATTCCATGTGGTTGGAACCGGCTCGATAGCTTGAAGCGTTACTTTGCCGCCGCGCTGTACTATGTAATTGAACAGAATTTGGGCATGGTCCTGTTCTTCTTTGAATTGTACTTCAAACCATTTACCCATGCCGTTCTGGCCTTGGGCGTGACAGTGGGCTGCCATGGACAGGTATAGGTAGGCTGACCACATTTCGGCATTGATTTGGGCGTTGAGCGCCTTTTCTACTTTTTCGTTAAGCATAATTGTACTTTTTACAAGTTTGTCTTCTTTCTTGCAAAGATACGAAGAATATTGCTAACTCCCAAATGTTTAAGTATTGCTCTTCGTTAATAATCGGTAATAACTGTTTTGCTTTTATGGTGTGGAGTTGAGTTTTCAAAATAGATTTATTTGTATTCCTTTACCTGTTTGATGTTTGTTTTCTATTGCTTCGGTTTGTGGATGTTGAAAACGAAAAAAAGAACATGCGATATTCCCATGATTGTTTATTGTGTCATGGAGATATCGCAGTTCTCTGGAGGTGAACCACCTATTGGTGTTCTTTTCTTTTCGGGGGAATGAATTTTAAGGTAATCAGCCGATGGTGAGCAGAGTCGTGCCTTCCATAACACTGTCACCTGCAGCTACGCATATACCCGTTATTGTACCGTCTGCCTCTGCTGTGATGTTGTTTTCCATCTTCATGGCTTCAAGTACAAGAACCGTCTCGCCTTTTTTTACGGTTTGTCCAACGGTGACGGGAACTTTTGTCACAACGCCGGGGAGCGGAGCTTTTACTGGGGCGCCTGTTCCCGGGCCTGCGGCAGCGGCGGGTGCCGGAGTTTCTGCCTTCGGTGCGGCCTGTGCCGGAGTGGCTGTGACTGACGCTTCATCGGCCACCTGAACGGGAAGAGCTTCTTCAACGAGGGAAGAGCCTTGCATTTCCACTTCAAAAGGAATGCCGTTGACTTCAACTTTGGCAATGTTGCCGGCGATGCTGTCGATGGTTACATCATATTGGGCACCGTTTATTTTATATTTGTATTGTTTCATTGCTGTGGGTATGTTTTATTTTTGGGAGTAGATCCTATCAGATGGTGGTCATAAGCAGTGACGGATGGCTCCAGTCGCTGTTGCGGCTGGCTAGAGTAATGACACCCGGTTCCTCGTCGTGTACAATCTCCACTTCGTGCTCAATGAGCGCGAGAGCAATTACGGCCGCGTAGGCGGGCATTTCGCTTTCTCCTACCTGAGGATGCCAGCCGTCCACCAGAAAGTCAGCTATGGTTCCTTGTTTTTCGTCAAGACGGATGCAGAACTCTTTGCCACCGATGGTATATTTGAATGTCTTCATTTGGTCTGTTGTTTTTACCCGCCGGCAGTCCTGAGGGTCAAAGAACTTTCAGGTTGCCGGCCGGGGTGTGACATTTTGTTTTACAGAGGCAGGTTGCCGTGCTTGCGTGCAGGGCGGGTCTCGCGCTTGTTTTCAAGTTGTGCCAGAGCGCGGCAAATGCGGAAGCGGGTGTTACGCGGTTCGATAACATCATCCACGTAGCCGTATTCGGCTGCCTTGTAGGGATTGGTAAAGAGGTCGTTGTATTCCTTTTCCTTTTGTGCGAGGAAAGCCTTGGGATCTTCGTGGTTTTTGGCCTCTTTGGCGCTGAGGATGGCTACAGCGCCGCTGGCGCCCATTACGGCTATTTCGGCCGACGGCCATGCGTAGTTGAGGTCGGCCTTGAGCTGCTTGCAGCCCATTACGATGTGACTGCCGCCGTAGCTTTTGCGGAGTGTTACGGTTACTTTGGGTACCGTGGCTTCGCCGTAAGCGAAAAGCAACTTGGCGCCGTGGTCGATAACGGCGTTGTACTCCTGACCTGTTCCGGGAAGGAAGCCCGGCACGTCGACGAGGGAAACGATGGGGATGTTGAAGCAGTCGCAGAAGCGCACGAAACGGGCGGCCTTGCGCGAGGCGTTGCAGTCGAGCACACCGGCGTATACGCTGGGCTGGTTGGCCACCACGCCTACGCTTTGTCCGTTAAAGCGGGCGAAGCCGATGATGATGTTGCGGGCAAAGTTGCGTTGCACTTCGAGGAACTCGCCGTTGTCCACCACTGCGCCTATGACTTTGTACATGTCGTAGGCCATGTTCGGGTTGTCGGGAATTATTTCGTTGAGGCTGTCTTCCTTGCGGTCAATGGGGTCGGTGCATTCCATGCGGGGAGCGCGCTCCATGTTGTTCTGGGGGATGTAGGAGAGCAACCGGCGGATGAGTGAGGCGAACTCTTCCTCTGTCTTGGCTGTGAAGTGGCACACGCCGCTCTTGGTGGAGTGTACGCCTGCGCCGCCGAGGTCTTCCTGCGTCACGTCTTCTCCTGTCACTGTCTTGACTACCTTCGGACCTGTGAGGAACATGTAGCTCACGCCCTCTAGCATCACTACAAAGTCGGTGAGGGCGGGGGAGTATACGGCACCGCCGGCGCAGGGGCCGCAGATGCCTGAGATTTGCGGCACTACTCCCGAAGCCTCAATGTTACGTTGGAAAATATTGCCGAAACCGGCCAGTGCGTTGATGCCTTCCTGAATGCGTGCGCCGCCCGAGTCGTTGAGACCGATGCAGGGAGCTCCCATTTTCATGGACTGATCCATGACTTTGCAGATTTTCTCAGCCATGGTTTCGGAGAGCGATCCGCCGTTCACGGTAAAGTCCTGTGCATAAACATATACAAGGCGGCCGTTGATGGTGCCTGAGCCGCAAACCACGCCATCGCCTAAAAATTGTTTCTTCTCCATGCCGAAGTTGTGGCAGCGGTGGAGTTTGAACATATCCATTTCTTCGAACGAACCTTTGTCGAGCAAGAGGTCGATACGCTCGCGGGCGGTGGCTTTGCCTTTGGCGTGTTGCTTCTCAATAGCAGTCTCTCCGCCGCCGAGACGCGCTTTCTGGCGCAATTCGACGAGATTTTTGACTTTCTTCAGTTGTTCACTCATAGTCTTATGTTATAATGTTTTTATTAACTTTTGAAGTCTTTTAAAAGATTAAACCGCACAAAGATACGTAAAATATAGCACACATCGCCTATAATTTGAGCAAGTTTTTTTGTTCTCAACACCGGTGCACATTTACCTGAAGCCGGCGGCGGTTGTACGCATTGTATCTATTGACCGAAAATATGCCACAGTGGCAGTTGCGGATAAGGTGCCGACACATCGATGGCTGCGTGGCTCACCGGATGCTCGAATGCCACCCGGCGGGCGTGGAGGCAGATGCTTCCGTCGGGATTGCTGCGTGGGGCGCCGTATTTCAGGTCGCCGCGTAGCGGCAGGCCGGTGGCGGCCAGCTGGCAACGTATCTGATGGTGGCGGCCGGTGTGAAGGTCCACTTCGAGCAGGGCGTAGCGTTCGCTGCGTCCTATGGTGCGGAAGTCCAGTATGGCCTGTTTGCTGCCGCTCACCTCGCGGCGGTGTGCATAAGCCTTGTTTTGCTTTTCGTTGCGTGTGAGCCAGTGTTCGAGCCTCACCGAAGCCTCGCCAGCCGGTACGGCGGGGGAGGCGGTCACTATGGCATGGTACGTTTTTCTTACCTTGCCCGTGCGGAACATTTCGTTGAGCCGTGAGAGCGCCTTACCGGTGCGTGCAAACACGACTACGCCGCTCACCGGACGGTCCAGACGATGTACCACGCCAAGAAATACCTTGCCGGGCTTGGCGTATTTTTCCTTGAGGTAGGCCTTCACTGTTTCGCTTAGGGGGCAGTCGCCGGTTTTGTCGCCCTGTACGATTTCGCCCGGTGCTTTGCTGACGATGATAATATGGTTGTCTTCGTAAAGTACGGTCATTGGATACATTTTTTATGGTCTGCATCGTAGGGACAGAGGCGGAGAGGTTATCCCTCCATGTCCTTTTTTTGAATGTCGGGCCGTTGTCTTGTTTTTTATGCAAACTTAGGGAAAAAAAATGAGTTATGTGTCATTTCATTTAATTTCCTTTTGCGGAAAGTCGGTGCGGGTTTCCGCGTTATTTATAAGTTTTCATTTTAACATATTTAACTTTCTGTTACATTTCCAAGTATTAAAACATAGGTTGTAAGTAATGTCAGGCAAAAAGTCTGTATTGGATTTTTAACTCGAATACTTGGATTTTAAATTCGAATACGGCGAATTTGAAGAAAAAATACACCGGAAATCCGTGCAAAAACACCTGATTGACACTGAAAAAGCGGGACTTCCTCATGGAAAGTCCCGCTTGGCTGTTACAAAGATAATATATTTTCCAACGGAAAGCAAATAGTGTTAAAATGGTATGCGGCTTTTAATTTAGGTATGCTTGGCGGGCATATCGTGCCTTCCATGAGCACTGCGGACCGGAGGGGAACGTTGCTGTTTTATCGGTCGGTGAAGACCGGGCGCAGCACTTCGGGCACCGTTACGCCGTTTTCGCGCATCCGTTGCAGGCAGTTCCGGGCTGTTGCCGTTAGGGTGAAGAACATCTGCCGCTTGTCTTCGCGTCCCAGCCGGCGTGTCACCAGTTTCTTGTTTTCGGCTGCGCGCACCACCTTAGAGGTGTGTGACGGTGTGAGGCCGGTACGTTCCGATATGGCTGATGATGGCACGGTTTCGCTGCCAATGGCGCAAAGTACCATCGCTTCGTTGAGTGATACTCCGTAGGTGATGATGAGGTTGTTCTCCAGTTCGTTCATGGCGCATACAATGTCGCGCATGGCACAGATGCAGGGTATCTTTTCCATTTTATAAGATATTTTATATGAATAGGTTCACTCCGGCCTGTTCAGCGCGTTCCATGTAGGTGGCCACACCGCCGATGGTCACATTGTCGAGCAGTTCCTCGCGCTTGACGCCCATTACGTCCATCGACATTTGGCAGGCGATGAATTCCACGCCGTTTTCAATGGCCTGAAGGCGAAGTGCCTCCAGTGAGTCGATGCCTTTGCGGTTCATCAGGTAGCGCATCATGCGGCTGCCAACGCCCATCATGTTCATTTTCGAGAGTTTCAGCCTGCGGGAGTCCGATGGGAGCATCATGCCGAACATACGTCCGAAGATGTCTTTCTTCACGCGTGGCTTCCGCTCTTTCTTTATGGCGTTCAGTCCCCAAAAGGTGAAGAATATGGTCACTTTCTTACCTGTTGCGGCAGCCCCGTTGGCCAGCACGAAGGTGGCCAGCGCCTTGTCGAGGTCGTCGCTGAAGAGGATGAAGGTTTTGCCATCGTGTCCCTGTGGTGCGGATGCTGCCGGTGCCACAGGGGGGCAGGCGGATTTCTCAATGAGCACCTTGTGCGTGCCCGCCTGACAGGCTGCGGATATGAAACGGTGGCCCGTGGTGTGGCACCAGGCTTCCGCATCGCGCGGGAAACCGGCATCGGTGGCCGATATTTCAAGGCTCTCGCCGGGACGGAGCGCTTCCATGCTCTTTTTCAGTTTGAGGATGGGGCCCGGGCATTGCAGGCCGCAGGCGTTCACCTTCATGTTTGCCGGTGCCGTGCCGGCCGGAGTTCCACCGGTGTCCGCCGGGCGATGGCAGCTGCCGTCGGAGGCTGCGTTTTCGGTGGGCTGGCATACGGGAGTTACTGCGGCTTTATAGGTCTTTATGCCTCCGATGAGGTTGCGCACGTCAGCGAAGCCGTTCTCCTTGAGAATGTTGGAGGCCAGGTAGCCGCGCAGGCCTACGCCGCAGTAGACGAAAACAGGCCGGTCGGCGGGAATGTCCTGCAGGCGGTCGCGAAGTTCGTCAAGCGGTATGTTGACTGACCCCGGTATGGCGCCGAGGGCGTGTTCGTCGGTTGTGCGCACATCGACCAGCGTCACTTTCGTGAGATCGGCTGCCTGTAATTCGCGCCAATAGAGTGGTTTCATCTTTCCCGTCAGGATGTTGGCTGCCACGTAGCCCGACACGGCCACCGGATCTTTGGCCGATGAAAAGGGGGGAGCGTAGGCATGTTCCAACTCCATGAGGTCGAACACAGTCTTGCCGTGCTTTATCATCATGGCGTATTCGTCTATGCGTTTGTCCACTCCGTCGCAGCCTACAATCTGTGCGCCATAGAGGCGTCCGTCTGCCGGAGCAAACACGAGTTTGATGCTCATGGGCGTAGCACCGGGATAGTAGCCCGCGTGTGAGGCCGGGTGGACGGTGGCCGAGAGATATTCCGTTCCCGTCTGGCGCAGGCGTTTGGCGGGTAGTCCGGTGGTGGCTACGGTCAGGTCGAATACTTTTGCGATGGCTGTGCCGATAGCTCCCTCATATTTTGTGACATTGCCCTTCACCATGTTGTCGGCCACGATGCGTGCCTGACGGTTGGCCGGTCCGGCCAGATAGTTGAGCCATGGTTTTCCCGTGACAGGATGCGGATATTCTATGGCATCGCCTACGGCATAGATGTCGGCATCGGAGGTTTGGAGGTATTCGTTCACCTTTATGCCTTTCATCTCGCCCAGTTGGAGTGAGGCATCGGAAGCCAGGCGTGTTTCGGGTCTTACGCCGATGGATAGGATAACCAGATCGGCCTGCAGGCGGATGCCCGACTGGAAAACTACCGATACGCCATGTTCCGCAGGTTCAAAGGAGGCCACAGCCTGTTCCAGATAAAGTTTTACGCCTTTCTGCTGCAGATGCTCGTGTACGAGCGAAGCCATGGAGAAGTCGATGGGGGCCATTACCTGCGGCGCCATTTCGACCACGGCCACTTCGGAGCCTCTGGCATGGAGGTTCTCGGCCATTTCGAGTCCTATGAACCCTCCGCCTATGATGACGGAGCGGCGCACGTCGTGTTTGTCGAGATACTCCTTCACACGGTCGGTGTCAGCTACGTTGCGCAGGGTGAAAATGCCTTCGCTCTCGATGCCCGGCAGCGGTGGTCTTACGGGCGAAGCTCCCGGCGAAAGCAGCAGTTTGTCGTAACTTTCAGTGTAGGTGCGCCCTTCGGTCGTCCTTACAGTTACGGTTTTGGCCGCCCGGTCGATGGCCAAAACCTCCGACTGCGTGCGTACGTCGACGTTGAACCGTTTGCCGAAAGCTTCAGGCGTTTGTACGAAGAGGCGTTCGCGCTCTTCTATCACTCCGCCTATGTAGTAGGGCAGTCCGCAGTTGGCATAGGAAATGTACGGACCTTTTTCAAACATGATGATGTGGGCGCTTTCCGTGTTTCTTCTGATGCGGGCGGCTGCGGTGGCTCCGCCGGCCACGCCGCCTATGATGACATATTTCATAATTGGTGGTTTATGGGGTTGCTTAATTGTTTTCTGAATATTTTCCGTTGGAAACGATTGCAAAGAAATAATTTTATTTTCAATCGACAAAGTTTCCGTTGGAAATTAATTGTTTTTAATTATTATTTAACGTATTGCAATGAGAAAAGAACCGGTCTTTTAAAGGATGGGCCGGATAAGGAATAATGTTTGGTTTCTATCTGACATGATTTTCTCCATGATGCCTCGAATATGTCTTGCATCAGGTGCGGCAAAGCACCGGCAATGACATTCTTAGAAAGGATAGCCTATCGCGAAATGGAAGGCAAAACCATCCTTGAAGCGTTCGATGTTGTAGAAGCCCGATTTGGCTGTGGTGTAAGGAGCATGAAGTCCGACACCGAAGTCGAGACGAAGAACAAGAAAATCAAGGTCATAGCGCAAACCGGCGCCAGTGCCGAGAGCAATGTTGCGGAGTGTTTCCGAAGTGAGTTTGCCGCCGGGACGTGCCGGATCGTCGCGCAGCAGCCACACATTGCCCGCATCGAGGAATACAGCCCCATAAAGATTGCCGAAAAGGCGCGCCCGGAGTTCCAGATTGGCTTCCAATTTAATGTCTCCGGTCTGGTCTATATAGGCATACTTGCTGTCGGGACTGCGGTAGGAGCCGGGACCGATGGTACGCACGGTGAAAGCGCGGATGCTGTTGGCTCCGCCTACGTAGAACTGATCAGCATAAGGGGCATGAAGACTGTTGCCGTAGCTGCAAATGACACCGGCAAAGAGACGCGTGGCCAATTTGAAACGCTGGTTTAGAGTGAAGGTTTCATGAGCTTCGGCCGTAAATTTCACAAACTGGGCGAAGGGGCTGCCGAAGAGGTCTTTGTTACGCTGCGAAAACTTCTTGCCGGCTGCGGCATAAAATCCTGACACCACATTGCCGGCTTCCTTGGCCGTTAGTTGTAACCATACAGGATTGCGGTGGTTTGAACCTGAGGCATAAGTGAAGGTGTAGGACAGAGAAGGGACAAACTTGTCGCGCATTGATGTATAAAGCGCCGGATTGGCCGTCATGATGGAGTCGAAAGTGGTGGTTTTGTGGAGCATCTTGTCAAACTCCAGACTAAAGAAAGTCAGTTCGTGCTTAGCTGTCGGCTTTTTATGCCATTTGTAAGTGGCGTCAAGGCCGAAAGTGACCATTTGGAAGAAACCGGCACGGTTCTTCCAATCGGCATTAAGTGCAAAGGTGGTGGAGGCGGGAAAGCGCAAGCGGCGGCGATTGATAAAAGGCATGACGAAACGGGGTATCTCAAACGACAACTCTGTGCCAAGCTCATAGGAATTGAGCAACGAACGGTTGCCGCCACCTCCCGACCGGGTCTGCCACTCATAGGAACCGAATATTTTAAAAGCTACGCGCTCACCGCCGCCAAAGGCGTTGCGCTTGGCTATGCTGTAAGAAACACCAGGGCCTACCTGCTGGTTGCTCTTCATCGTAGCATTCATTTCAAAACTGCTGTCGTAGAGTTTGTCCATCACAGTGGTCACGTATACGTCAAGTGTGTCGCAGGTAGCGGTGGTGTCGTGAGGCATATAATTGACGTCCATCTGACTGAAAATCCCCATGGCACCAAGTTTTTCGAGCGTTGTCTTGCTGTCGCTCAAACGGAAGAGATCGCCCTTGCGATGACTGACGGCCGTGCGCCACATCGGTGCGCGAAGAGGCAGTTTTCTACCGCTGTATTTATAAATGAAATTGCGGCGGACAAGCGATTTGTCAAGCGGATCAAGATCATTGTTACGCACGGTAATGTAAGTGTTGCCAATGTACCACTGCCGTTTCACCCGATCGTCACGGTTGGCGGCCGGTGAAACTTCAAGCTGGACTTTTCCCTTTCGCATAACGGTATCGGCTCTGAAAGTAGTATAGGGAGCGGAATAGTAATAATAACCGTTTTCACGGAAGAGTTTCTCAATGCGCGCTTGTTCGTCTGAAAGATTTTTCACACTGAAGGCATCGCCTTTCCGAAGCAGGCGGCGTCGGGCCGTGGCGCGCAACAAACTGTCCGCATGTGTGGGAAACCTGACATAGGCAATAGAGTCAAGGCGATGAACGGGACCGGCATAAATTTCATAGGCCACCTTAGCCTTGCGCGGATTCTTCTGCTGCAACACATCGTAGCTTACGCGACCGCTGAAATAGCCGTGATTACGCAACGTATTGGTGGCCACACGGGTACGAGTATCTGGAGCTACGGCGCTGAGGAGCACTGGAGTAGCGGCAAAGTTCTTGAAAACCCACTTACCCAATTTCCCTTTCTTGTTGACAAAGCCGTTATAGATCCACAAGCCAGCTGGAAAAGGTATCCGTAACGATGAGGAACCGAACAAGGCGTTGTTAGGCGGATAAGCCAGCACAGCTTCTACTTCGGTCTTAGCTGTGGAGAAAGCTTCCATCTCAGCTTTTTCGCGTTCCTTGATTATTTTGCGTTCCTCTTTGGTCAGTTCTTCTGGCGATGAGGCGGCAAGTTGCTGTTCGAGTGCTTCTGTTCCTTTCCCGTTCAGCAAATCTCCCACAGCCCTCACTCCCTCTCCGATGGAGGTAATGACACCTGTAGAGTCTGCTGATGTCTTTTTCCGTGCCTTCTGAGGCGTGCCACTGTAGGCAATATCATCAATTCCGATATAAAGTTGTTCACCTTCAGGCAGGTTTTTTGTTGTAGAACAAGCTGCAAAAATAAACAGTACAAGGACGGTGAAAACACCTCTCACGCCCTGACAAAAAATAATACGGCACAACATGTGATTGATATCTTTATGCGAATATAGCTTCATTTTAATCGGTCGGTCTTTATTTGGATTTTGAAACAGCATCCTCTGATGTCCGCTCTACGCCCGATGCGGCCGGCATTTCTTCTCTCTTGTGTTCCTGTGGCATACGGTCGCTCTGCTTTTTCCTGTCTTTTCTGTTGCGGAAAATAAAAAGTTCGCCCAGCCGGTCCGTCTTGCGGCGTAACACTAAGCCCGCACCGGTTTTGACAAGCTGTCCTTCAAGCGGATCCTGTGTACTGCGGTCATAGAAAACCTTGACGTAACGTGTCGAGCTTTTGTCGAGACGGTATTCCACCGCAATATTGTCAATAAAACTCTCTGCTGAATTTTGGGCATCCTCACCCGTGCTGACTTTTCCGCCTATGATAACGCTCACGCGGTTATTCCAGAAACGTTTGGCAAATTGGAAAGAATAATCAGTTGTTTCCGTACCGGCACTGCTTGTGCCGCTTTCCATACCGATAGACACGTCGATGGTTTTAAGCGCACTGCCTGCAATATTCTGAATCTCACTTTGCAAAAACGCATTGAGTGCATTGCTGGCCTTAAAGCCACTGCCGCCGGAAGAAAGCATATCATCGGTCATGAACATGCCGGTAGCCAACATGGCCACAGCCGTTTTGCCGCGTTCGGCACGCGTCATAGCAGCCAGTTGATTCTGAACACTCAAATCCTCAGGAGCTTCTATTATAAATTCAAGTCCCATGGTTTCGAGCGGTTGCGTGATGGCAACTCCCACATCAAAGGCAACGGAACGAGGCACATCGTTTTCGGTTACAGTTGCCTTTACACGTTCTTTGGCAGTAATGTTCAGCGTAGGATTCATGACGTCACCGGTAAAATCCACATAACTTCCCTGTACGATATTGAATGTCTTAAGCGGTATGACAGGAAGAGAATATTTCATCTCGCCGCTGTTGGCTGTGAAACGTCCTGTCAGACGCATATCTCCCTGTTGCGTGAGGCGCAAGGTGAGATTGCCTCCTCCTTCGAGATTGACATAGTTCTCTCCATCCTCACTGAGATTGCAGCGGAAGCGGGCGGCATCGCTCACAGATATGCCCAATGTCATGTCGAATGATCCGGATGGGGCAGGCTGTTCCTCTGCTACAGCCGTAGTGTCTTCAAAACTTACAAACTTTACCAGATCACTCAAGCGGTCGTCCACGGTGAGTGGTGAATCTTTGAGAATATACGTCATGTCGGTGCGTTCGAGAATCTCGAGTTGTCCGCGGACGAAGAGGTTATCCAGGTTTCCGCGCAAAGTACCCAGATAATTGGCATAGACCTTTCCGAAAATCATTGACGCGGCTTTCCGCTTGGCGTTAACCAATTCATAGTTGCGTGCTCTCATGTTCAAATCCATGCCGAAGTCTGCCAAGCTCACCACGCCGTTTATCACGAGCGGATTGGTGCTCTTGCCTGAATACAAACTGTAATCATTGAATTGCAGGCGACTATCCTTGAGAATAATGGGGCGTTCGTCAAGAAGGAAGTCCACGCCATAGACGTCTGAATACAAATGTGCGGAATCGAGGTCAAGACTGCCGTTGATAGCCGGTGCTGTGAGTGCGCCGGCTATGTTGACCTCACCTTTTGCCAGGCCACGCACCCCGAAATCCGTACCGGCCATAAAGCCGCCCAACATTTCCAGAGGGAAGTCATAGAGATGCGCCGTTCCGTCCAACTGGCCGCCGGCGCTATCCACATAGGTCGCATCAAACGCCATTACTTCCTTATCGTTTGCGCTGATATAAGCGTTGGCGAAATGTTCTCCTCCGGCTTTTGGCAGGTAAAGCGCTTCAAGGCCGATGTTGCCGAGTTTCGCTCCTTCCAGTTCAAAATTCTCCGCAGTGAAGAGGGTTGAGACGGAGAGGGCACGATGATCGTCAACGACATGCAGGTCGCCGCTCAGCAAGCCGCGCATCTGTGGCAGCAGGGGCACCACATCCGACAATTCACCCAAATTGACATTTGCCAGACTCAGTGTTATGTCATTGGAAGAGTCGGCAGGGGCACTGTAGATATTGAGGCCCGTACCGTCATCGGCCAGTAGCCGTACATCGGCCCGGACGGACTTGTCGCGACCGAGAAATACATGATTGTCGGCATTTACCGTAAAATTGCGATAAGCAATAACAGGATGTTCCGGATAAAGAGCAAGTTCTATGCCGCCTTCCGCCAGCGAAGCTTTCAAGCCGAGATCGAAGCCGCGCTTTCCTTTTTCATCAAGGAATATAATCTGTGTGCCGGCTCCTGTGGCGTGGAGATACGAAGCCAGCCGCACTTCAAATTTATGTGGATTCTTTTTTGTGAAGTTCTTGGCATAGCCTTCCATTTTCAGACCTGCGGAATCCTGAAACACGTCTATGTCGACGGTGTCGAGCAACAGTCCGCCGTTACGCAGGCTGCCAAGTCGCAAGCCGCCGTTGAGTCCGCGGTCGGGGTCGGCATCGAGGCGTACGTGTAAGGCTTCGTACTTTATGCCTTTCATCAGCAGAATTTTGCTCAATGGGTTGTCCTTGCCGGCATCGAGGCGCATTCCCACCACCGGAAAAGTTTCTCTCAGAGCGACCTGGTTTATCGTCTTCTCCTTGGTCTGACGGTCCAGTTCGGCCATCAGTCTTTCCAGTCCTGAGGCCAATATGCCGGTGGACCCTCCGGCACCCAGATTAAGATAAAGGTCGCCTGATGAAACCAGCGCCGTTGTTGTGTCAGGACTCGTTGCAAAAGCAAAATTAAGGTCCTTGGCCTGCACGCTTCGGGTTGGCATGAGGAACCGGATGTTATTGATGGCCCCTTCAGCTCCATAAGCGGTAAAGTCGCGGTCGGCATGAAATCCGATGTCTATGTTAGTGCCTAGATGGAGCGTGTCTTTCATCTCCGCCAAAGCCTGCAAATTGATATAGGGCAAATCAGCCGTAAAGCGGCCCTCTATGTTTTTTCCAAAAGTCGTTTCTACCCGTCCGTTTCCTTCCAGCAGTGAATTGGCTGCCGTAAAGTCGGCTGTGAACAAACCGTTCCGCAGATCGGCGTCAAGTCCCAGTGAACTGAGATCGTAGCCCGCATAGTGGAATTTGTCAACGGTGGCTTTTGCCTCCAGCCGTGCCGAAGGCTTAAACACGTCAAATCCCTTGCCACGCGCATTGAGCTGTCCCGTAAAGTTTCCCATGCCACTGCCAGGCAACAGCTGTCCTAAGGGGAAGGTTCGGGCCATGGCCTCGATGTCGTAGTTTTCAAGCCGTGTGTCGAGCGTGGCTCGTGCCGAGAGACGTCCTTCGGGCAGCGTCAGGCGGATATCGGCCGTATAGCGTTCGCCCTTCACGCCCACTTGTCCGTTTGCCGAGAGACGGCGGGGTAAGTTGAATCCGGCACGTACGTCAGCCGGCAGGAACGCTTTGACAGGCGTGAGGTCGGAGGCTTTCAGGTCGAAACCCATCGCTGCCTCCAATTGCTGGCGGGCGGGGCAGACGTGTCCCTTGGCCGAAAGGTTCATGACGCCGGGCAATGAGGCTGTCAGCCGGTCAATGACAAGAGCGTCCATGTTGCCGTGTGCCGCCAAGTTGAGCCGCAAAGGTCTGTCGGGCCAGGCGCGCAACAACGAGCGGTCGGCATAGCCGGCTGCCAGCGTCCGCACGTCATTGGCTCCCACTTCTCCGTCGAGGCGTGCCGACAGATGGCCTCCGCGGCCGGCTTCAAGCGCCTTAAAGTCCAGTGCTACGTTACCTTGCAGGCGCGAATGTGCCGTTTTTAAGTTAAAATCAGGCAGCATGATAGCCGCTGTATCCATGTTTATGCGGGCTGTCAGACTTTTTACGTCCAAACCGGCATGTTCCTTGAAGGCCAGTTTCCTGACGTTGACCTGCAAGCGGCCGGCCGCATCATAGGACAGCGAGTCGACCTGAAGGCGCAATTCGTTGAGGCCCACATAAGCGGGTGAGAGATGTGCCGGAGCGGTCATGCCCTTCCACAGGAAGCGGTTGGAGCCGTCAAAGGCGGTGTTGGGGATTCGGCGGCCGGCTGCTGTTCCGCCACTGCGGGTGGCGTAGACCAAACTGCCGCCGTTGAGTGTGAGGCGGCGCATGGCGTAATGAGGCGCCCCGGTGTCGAAGTGGCCGGCTTGCAACTCGGCGCGGCGCATGCCGAGAATGACCCGCATGGAGTCGCCAGGCAAGGAAAGACTGACCTGGGAATTGGTTATGAGCACTCGGTCGGCGCGGATATCCCATGGCATGGAGGCCGTTGTGTCCGGCACAGTCACCGTGTCGCTCAAGGCTACATAGAGGGTGGCGCCGTCGAGCAATGCCTCATCGAGACGCAGACGGCCCGCCTGCCATTCCACACCATGCGACTGTGCCCGAAGTTCCCGTATCTTTCCGCGCACGTAAGTGTTGGCTATGAGACCTTTCGTGTTGAGCTGCACGTTGTAAAGAGACAGCCCGTCAACGTCGGCACGGCCTTTGAGCAGCGGCAGCAGCCGCACATCGAGGCGCAACGAACGCACTGCAGCCAGAGTGTCGCCCTTTTCTACGACCGTTACCTGATGCACAGCCAGGTCGAGCGGAAAAGCCAGGCGCACATGCCCTACCGAAACCTGCATGCCGGTGGTGGCGGCGAGGCGTCCGGTTACCTTTTCTACTATGAAATTCTGTATGGGGGGGATGTAAATTAAAATGGCTAAAACGAGGAACAGTACCACCGGCGACAATACCGTAATGGCCAACCATTTCAATACTTTTCTGACGCTTTTTTTCTTCATAAGGATGCAAATTTACGGATAAAATGCCTAAGTCGACACACAGCTAATTTTTTTTATGAGAAAAGGCGGAAAATAAACAAAACAGGCCACCGGACATTAACATTTTTAACCTTCTGTAACTTTTCAAATAATCAAAAACACTACCCTCAGTACAAAAAATCAAAAAGTCCGTATTGCAATTCCAACTCCAATACTTGGAATTTAAACGGCAAGTAATGTTTTTAAGTACGGAATTTATCATTCTTTCATCAGAAAAACACCTGAAATACCATAAAATAAAGGGCCGTCCCTCGGGACAGCCCTCTTCGCTGTTGCAAATATACAACATTTTTTCGCCAAAAGCAAATTATGTTAAAACGGCTGGAGGCCTGACAAACCTCCTGCCGTACTTCGTCGGAATAATCAGCGGCAAGTTTCTTTTTAACAGGGAAAGCTGCAAAAATAGTCGTCTGAAAACACTTCTTATCCATTTATTTTGTATTTTTGCCACGATTCTTACAAAAACACAAAACATCTCCATGAAAACAAATTACGCATTAGCAGCCATGGGCGTGCTACTGCCTGCGACCGGTGTGATCCATGCACAGAACAAACCGGCCCCCAAAGGCGGTGAGCGCCCCAATGTGATTCTGCTCGTAGCCGATGACCTCGGCTACGGCGACCTGTCGTGCTATGGTGCGCGGCGCGTGTCGACTCCTTGTGTCGACAGTCTGGCCAGTGCCGGACTGCGCTTCACCGACGCACACGCCTGTGCCTCCACCTCCACCCCCTCACGCTACTCCCTGCTGACGGGCGAATACCCCTTCCGCAAGAAAGGCACCGATGTGGCCGCCGGAAACGCCGGCATGATTATCAGTCCGTCGCAATACACCGTGGCTGATGCCTTCAAGCAGGCTGGCTATGCCACTGGCGCCATTGGCAAATGGCACTTGGGATTGGGATCGAAAACAGCCCAGCAGGACTGGAATGGACAATTGGACGAAGACCTCTCCGACATAGGCTTCGATTATCACTATATTATGGCCGCAACGGCCGACCGCGTGCCGTGTGTGTTCATAGAGAACGGTCGTGTGGCCAATCACGACCCCTCGGCCCCCATTGAGGTGAGCTACCGTCAGAACTTTGCCGGCGAGCCTACCGGCCGCGACAATCCGGAACTCCTCACCAAGTTGCGTCACAGCCACGGGCACAACCAGAGCATCGTCAACGGCATAGGCCGCATAGGCTACATGAAAGGTGGCGGAAAAGCCCTCTGGCGCGATGAGGATATCGCCGACTCCATAGCTTCGCATGCCATTGAGTTCATAGAGCATAATGCCGAAAAACCATTCTTCCTTTATCTCTGTACAAATGATGTTCACGTGCCGCGCTATCCGCACGAACGTTTTCGCGGTAAAAATCCCATGGGACTGCGCGGTGAGGCCATCATGCAGTTTGACTGGACTGTGCGTCAGGTCACCGATGCCTTGCGCCGTCTGGGACTGTCGGAGAACACGCTCATCATCATCACAAGCGACAATGGCCCCGTGCTCGATGACGGCTATCAGGACCAGGCCATAGAACTGGCCGGATCGCATCGTCCGGGCGGTCCTTTCCGCGGCGGCAAATACAGCTCGTTCGAAGCCGGCAGCGTTGTGCCTTTCATCGTGCACTGGCCGGCACGCGTCAAAGCCGGCAGCGTGAGCAAGGCGCTGGTATCGCAAATTGACAATACTGCCACGCTGGCCGCTTTGGCCGGTGTCACTCTGCCGGAAGGCGCGGCACGCGACAGCCGTAACCACCTCGACACATGGACGGGCAAGAGCAAAAAACCGCGTGAGTTCGCCCTCTCTATGGCTGCCGGCCACAATGTGACAATACGCACTGACCGGTGGAAATATATTCCGCCGCGCAAAGGGGAGGCAGTCATCAGCTGGGGACCGGTTATAGAAACCGGCAACAGTCTCGACCCGCAGCTTTATGACATGAAGCGCGCTGAAGACGAACGTAAGAATGTGGCAAAGGAAAACGCCAAGACAGTTGACAAACTGCAGAAAATATTGAATGAGGTGTGCGGTAACAGGTAAAGACTTCTGTCACGGGAAAAACTGTTAATGAGTTTTTTTACCCTTGCGGCGTCATCGCATAATTTTCTATTCGAAAATCAAACCGGAGCCTTCCTGACGTTTTCAGGAAGGCTCCGGTTTGATTTTATCTCTTCTTTTGGGAAGGAACAGGAACTATCGGTTCAAGCAATTCATGCTTCTCACGGGCGGAAGCGCAGAGCCGCCACCATCAGACGGGCCGCGCAGGCGGGCGCACCGGGCGCACCGAGACATTCGCTCATGGCATCATAGCCCTGGAGCATAGCGGCACGGCGGTTGCCTCCCGGCAAAATCTGCAGAAGATGGCGGCGTACATTGTCGGGCGTCATACCGTCGGCAATCAGTTCGGGAACAATCTCGCGGCCGCATATCAGATTGACAAGAGACACATAGGGCACCTTGAGGAACAGACGGCGCAGCAAGCTGACCAAACGGCCGCAGGCCGTGTAGTAGCATACCACTTGAGGCACACCGAAAAGGGCGGTTTCGAGCGTAGCCGTTCCGCTGGTGACAAGAGCGGCGGCAGAACGCGAAAGAAGGCCGTAGGTGTCATTTTCCACAAGGCGCACACATTCGGCCGGTACACCGCTATGCGCAATGATGTCATGGTAAAAACCTACCGGTATGGCTGGTGCCACGGCTACGGCCACGCATATAGGTGGCTGGCGGTCATCACGTTTTTTTACAAGAGGAGCCACGGCGCAAAGCATGCGCGAAAAATTATCGGCTATCTCCTGACGGCGCGAGCCGGGCAAAAGGGCGACAAGCGTTTCGGCCGGACTGGCGGAAATTGCGCCGTGCTGTTTCTTGTAGGCTGCCACCTCGTCTACCGTAGGATTGCCTACATACGTCACCTCATAGTTGTGTTTCTCCCTGAAGTAAGCCACTTCGAAGGGGAGGATGGAATAAAGTCTGTCCACATCGCGGCGCAAGGCGCGGATACGCCTTTCCTTCCAGGCCCATATCTTGGGCGATATATAGTAATAGACCGGACACAGCGCCTGCTTACGCACATAACGGGCTATTTTGAGATTGAATCCGGGATAGTCCACCAATATCACTACATCGGGGCGCCATTCGGCAATCTGCCGCTTGCAGTTGACTATGCCGCGCAAAATGGTGCGCAAATGAAGCATCACGGGTATAAAGCCCATGTAGGCCAGATGACGGTAATGACACAGCAGAGTGCCTCCCACAGCCTGCATGCTGTCGCCCCCGTAATAACGGAATTCTGCCTGCGGGTCCTCACGAAGGAGAGCCTGCATCAAATGGGCAGCGTGAAGGTCGCCGCTGGTTTCGCCGGCAATAAGGAAATAACGCATGGGAATTTCTACATCACTGATTTTAAAATGTCAACCAGGCCGGTAGCTGTCACATCCAGCTGCGTCGGAGTAACGGCCACATAACCGTGGGCCAACGCCCAGCGATCGGTATCCTCAGCCTCCGGCTCAAGTTCCTCACAGTTGCCCACCAGCCAGAAATAGTCTCCTCCGTAGGGGTGCTTGCGGTGTTCCAGCTCATTCTGCCAGCGGCTGCGGGCCATGCGGCATATGCGCACTCCCTCAAACTTTTCACGGCGGGGGAAGTTGATATTAAGACAGGTAAATGGCGGTAGTCCAATGGCTATGGCCTTAAACACAAAATCAATAAGATAAGGCCTTAAAGGCGCAAAATCGGCATTCTCCCGGTGGTCGCATAAGGAAAATGCCACTGCCGGATAGCCTTGAAGCGCTCCTTCGGTAACAGCCCCCATCGTGCCGGAATAATGCACATTGACAGATGAGTTGTCGCCATGATTGATTCCGGCCACCACGAGATCAGGCTTACGGTCAGTGAACACATTGAGCGCCAACTTTATGCAATCGGTAGGCGTACCGGAGCAGGAACAGATCTTCAGGCCGGGGTCTTCGCGCAATATTTTATAGTTGATGGGGTGCATGGCCGTAATGGAACATCCGAAGCCCGAACGCGGTGAGTCGGGAGCCACTACTAATAAATCGGCCACCGAGCGGAGCGTTTCAACCAGAAATTTTATACCGGGTGCTTCCACACCATCATCGTTTGATACAAGTATGTAGGGTCTTGACATAAATTAAAGCAATAAGGCATTCAAAAAAACGCCGCAAGTCAATCAGCAGACATGACAGAATTGTCGTGAACAGATATTGGCGGCAGCCTATAACGAGGCAAAAATACTAAAAAAGGCATAAAGAAAGGCTGTTCAAAGAAATTTTGTTACCTTTGCAAAAAGTATTATTCTTTTAAAAAAGAAACAAGGCCAACGGCATATAGACGCACGACAAAGCGAACAGGCTGAAGGAAATATCCTGACCGCCATGATGCCGGAACCTGAGAAAAACTACCGCCGGAGCGGCGTACACGAACCTTCACTATATGGGTAAAATCATTGCATTAGCCAACCAAAAAGGCGGCGTGGGAAAGACAACCACGTCGATGAATCTGGCAGCCTCGCTCGCCACACTTGAGAAGAAAGTACTCCTCATCGATGCCGATCCGCAGGCCAATGCCTCGTCAGGGTTGGGCGTAGACCTGTCGAAAATAGATAATTCCATTTATGAATGCCTTGTAGGACAGGCTGGAATTAAAGAAGCTATTTATACGACTGACATAGAACGGCTTGACATAGTGCCGTCACATATAGATTTGGTTGGGGCAGAGGTGGAAATGCTGAATCTTCCCAACCGTGAACATATATTCAAGAATTTGCTCTCACCGCTAAAAACCGAATACGACTATATTCTGATCGACTGCTCGCCATCGTTGGGGCTTATCACGGTAAACGCTTTGACGGCTGCGGATTCAGTGGTCATTCCGGTACAGTGTGAGTATTTTGCCCTTGAAGGTATCAGCAAATTGCTCAACACTATCAAGATTATCAAGAAGAAACTCAATCCCGAATTGGAAATCGAGGGTTTCCTGCTTACCATGTACGATTCGCGTCTGCGTTTGGCCAACCAGATTTACGATGAGGTAAAACGTCATTTTCAGGAATTGGTTTTCAAAACGGTCATACAGCGTAATGTGAAACTTTCGGAAGCCCCGAGCCACGGATTGCCTGCTATACTCTATGACGCTGATTCAACCGGAGCGAAGAACCATCTGGCATTGGCCAAAGAGATTATCAACAAAACTGTGAATGGATAACCCAAAACCAGTGTCTGGAAACTGTTTATTAAAATAACTGTATGGCAGTACATAGAAAATTCCCAGCCTTGGGGCGTGGTCTTGACGCTCTTATCTCTACTGAGGAGGTGCGCACAAGCGGGTCCTCGTCTATAAATGAAGTAGACATTAAAAAAATCAAAGCCAACCCCAACCAGCCACGTCGTGAATTTGATCAGACGGCTTTGGAGGAATTGGCTGAAAGCATCCGGCAGATAGGTATCATACAGCCCATCACTCTACGGAAAATGGAGGATGGCTCCTATCAGATCATTGCGGGAGAACGCCGCTGGCGTGCCTCGCAGATGGCTGGATTGACAGCTGTTCCGGCTTACATCCGAACTGCGGATGACGAGAACATGATGCAGATGGCACTCGTGGAAAACATACAACGGGAGGATCTCAATGCCATTGAAATAGCCCTGGCTTATCAGAATCTTATAGAACAGTACGACCTCACACAAGACAAACTATCTGAAAAGGTTGGGAAAAACCGCGCCACCATTGCCAATTATCTGCGCCTGTTAAAATTACCGGCTCAAGTACAGGTGGCATTGCAAAACAAAGAAATGGATCAGGGACATGCCCGTGCATTACTTGGCCTTAACAAACCCTCATTACAGGTAAAACTATTCGGCGAAATCAAAGAAAAAGGGTATTCGGTGCGTCAGGTGGAGGAGATGGTTAAGGCCCTTAACAGCGGGGAAACCGTGAAGAGCGGTCGTCATCAACTTACGGACAAGAGTCAGAAACGGTTACCTGAGGAATATCATCTGTTGAGAACAAAACTTTCGGATTTTTTTCAGACAAAAGTTCAAATGACTTGTTCAAACCAAGGCAAGGGAAAGATCAGCATCCCATTCACATCGGAAGAAGAATTGGAGCGTATCATTAGTATTTTTGATAAAATGAAAGGATGAAAACCGGCAATAAGACCATAATGAATTCAGCAAGGTGGGGAATAGTTATGACCGGACTGTTCCTTTGCGCGTTGTTTGGCAACGCACAAGCCCGGCTCATTATAGAAAAGCCCGTTCAAAATAGTTCAGACTCAATTCTTCTCTCAAATACGACCAAGCCCTCCACTGATGAGGTCAAAAAAAAACAATTCGACTTAGGAGGTCAATGGAGTGCAGATACACTTCGGCCAAATCATAATACGCCTGCAGACACGGCGCATCTCACCTTAATAAATGACTCTCTGCTCAAAGTCAATCAAAAGACTTTGAATTTGAAAAGCCGTTTTTCTCCCGACCCGAAACGGGCCTTGTGGCTGTCGCTGGTCTTTCCCGGAGCCGGACAGATATACAACCGGAAATATTGGAAACTACCTATCATTTACGGCGGTTTTTTAGGATGTACGTATGCTTTGATGTGGAACCAGCAGATGTATCGCGATTACTCACAGGCCTATCTAGACATTATGGACGATGATCCTAACACAAACAGTTATCTCGACATGTTGCCGCCTCGTTTCGACATTACTGGCCGTGAGGAACAATTTAAGAAGATATTCAAGCGTAAAAAAGACTTTTATCGCCGTAATCGCGATTTAAGCGCTTTTTGTTTCATCGGAGTATACTTGCTCTCAGTCATTGACGCTTATGTTGACGCGCAGCTGTCGGAATTTGATATCACACCCGACCTGAGCATGAGACTTGAACCTGCCGTCATCCAAAACAAAAGTATCGGAACGTCAGGAAGTAACAATTCCTACGGCGTGGGGTGTAGCTTTAAATTCTAAAAACACGAAGAAAACATTTGACATGAAACGAATTAAAACAATAGTTCTTATTTTTGCTACTGGCATGATAGGTGCCGGCGCACAAAATGTGAAAGAGATAGAAGTGCATGACGACCGTAACAATACGGATGAGGTGATAGAACTTCCTGAAGCGATGACTTATGACACGGATTCTCTCCTTAAGGAATGGAATGCCCAAAAATATCTTTTCCCTGATACGACTTGTGCTGATCCTGACTACAATCCTCCTTTTCCTGCCGAAATTTTCAAAGAGCGTCTGTCCCGCATACCGGCCATAATTGAAATGCCGCACAATGAAGTCGTTCAAAAATTTATAGACCAATATAGCGGTCGCCTACGCCGTTCGGTATCATATATGTTGGGTGCCGGTAACCTTTACATCCCTATATTTGAAGAGGCGCTCGACTATTATGGCCTGCCTCTTGAACTCAAATATTTGCCTGTGATAGAGTCGGCGCTTGACCCTACAGCGGTGAGTCATGCCGGAGCCGTAGGACTTTGGCAGTTCATGCTGGCTACAAGCAAACGTTATGATCTGAAAGTAAACAGTCTTATAGACGAACGCCGTGACCCGGTAAAGGCTACATGGGCGGCAGCCAAATATTTGCGCGACCTTTATCGGATGTTTGGCGACTGGAACCTGGCTATTGCAGCTTATAACTGTGGTCCGTCCAATGTAAACAAAGCTATTCATAGAGCTGGAAATGTGAAGGACTACTGGGTTATATATCCCTATTTGCCAAAAGAGACACGTGGTTATGTGCCTGCTTTTATAGCTGCTAACTATATCATGAATTATTATTGCGAGCATAACATCTGTCCGATGAAAACAAAATTGCCAATTGCCACCGACACTGTTATGGTATCGCGCAATGTTCATGTCGAGCAAATTGCAGCTTTATGTAATATTGAAGTTGCTGACATTAAGGCGTTGAATCCACAATACCGTACAGATATCATACCTGGGCAAACAGAACCGTGTGCTATCCGTCTGCCGCAAGAAAAAGCACTGGCGTTCATAGACCAACAAGATTCTATTTACAACTATCGCGCAGAAGAACTCCTGACACGCCGCGTCATTGTTGCTGTAGCCGATCAGCCACAGCAACGCACCTCTTCAACTCGTCAAAGCACAAAAAAACAAACAGCACGGAACAAAACGAATAAAAAAAGCCGTACAAAAACGCAGATTGCAACGGTAAGATCAGGTGACACACTCAGCGCTATCGCCGCTCGTAACCATACTACAGTAAGCAAATTGAAGCGCCTTAACAACATGAGAAGTGATAGGCTAAAGCCCGGGCAAAAGTTAAGAGTGAAATAAGTCTATCGGAATTAATAGGCATTCACAGGCGTACTTTTCCAATAGACAATCTCTCACGCAGTTTTTCCTGTATTCAGTATAACAGCAACTGTCACTGCGGTTTTCAACAACTGGCCGCATTGCGGCTTCACACACATCATGTCATGCAAGAGACAAGCACCTTATCATTAAGCCTGCAAGAGCAGAAGGACGAGGAAATGATAAATGCCGCGTTCCAGCATTTGCTCGACACCTATCTGGCATCCAACCATCGCCGCAAGGTAGAAACCATAACCAAAGCGTTCAATTTTGCCAAGCAAGCACACAAAGGTGTGCGCCGCCTGTCTGGCGAACCTTATATCCTTCACCCTATTGCCGTGGCGCAAATCGTGTGTGAGGAGATAGGGCTTGGCTCCACTTCAATATGTGCCGCTTTGCTCCACGATGTCGAAGAAGACACAGATTATACCAATGAGGATATAGCAAATCTCTTCGGACAGAAGGTAGCTAATATTGTAGAAGGACTGACAAAAATTGCCGGTGGCATATTTGGAGAACGGGCTTCGCTACAGGCTGAGACATTCAAAAAACTCTTGCTCACTATGAGCGATGACATACGAGTCATCCTCATTAAAATTGCTGATCGTGTGCACAACATGCGTACCCTTGAAAGTATGTTGCCACGTAAACAATACAAAATAGCCAGCGAAACGCTCTACATTTTCGCCCCTATAGCCGACCGGCTGGGGCTCAACAAAATAAAGACAGAACTCGAAAATCTCAGTTTCCGCTACGAACATCCGGAAGAGTATAGCCAAATAGAAAAAGATCTTGCCGAAACACAGCCTGAGCGTGCCACTATTTTTGATAAATTCACACCGCCCATCAGCAAGAAACTGGAGGAAATGGGTGTCAACCACTCCATCAAAGCGCGCGTAAAGAGTCCTTATTCCATTTGGATGAAAATGCAGAACAAACACATTCCTTTTAGCGAGGTGTTTGACATTTTGGCTATCCGCATCGTCTTCACTCCTCGCAATCGCGAAGAAGAAATAGATGAATGTTACCGTATTTACGGCGCATTGACAAAAATATATCCTCCTCATCCAACACGTTTCCGCGACTGGTTGTCTCGTCCCAAAGCTAATGGCTATCAGGCACTCCATAACACCTTCATGAGTAAGCAGGGCAAATGGATAGAAGTGCAGATACGCTCAGACCGTATGGATGATATTGCCGAACAAGGTTTTGCCGCTCATTGGAAATATAAGGATAAAGACGCGCCTTATGATGAAAATGAGCTCGACCGATGGCTCAACTCAATCAAGGAAATACTTGATGACCCGCAACCAGACACGCTTGATCTCCTTGACACCATCAAGCTCAACCTATATTCCAACGAAATCCTTGTATTCACTCCCAAAGGTGAGCTTAAGAACATGCCAGCCGGTTCCACTGCTCTCGACTTTGCCTTCTCCATACACTCTTTTGTAGGTAGCCATTGTTTCGGAGCTAAAGTAAACCATACGCTTGTGCCTCTCAATTACCGTCTTAAAAGCGGCGATCAGGTAGAAATCATCACTACACGCACACAACATGTGCAACCCGAATGGCTCGACTTTGTAACGACAGCCAAAGCCCGTAATAAGATACAAGCTATATTGCGACGCGACCGGCGCGAAAAATGTCGCCAAGGAGAAGAGCATCTGTTGCAGTTTCTGGCCAAGCATGAAATCACTGCCAGCACTGCTGTTATAGAACAACTCTGCAAATATCATACACTGTCCGACCGTGAAGAGCTCTTTTTGGCTATTCACGAAGAACGCATCATACTGGGCGAAAACGACATCAACTTCCTGCAAGGCAAAACAGCCTCAAAGGGATGGCGACGCTACATTCCTTTCATTGGCAGTCGTAAAACGCAGGGGCCAACCAATGCTCCTGAAGCTCTGGACAGCATCGAATTCGTTAAAAATATCAACCGTAAGCAAATACTCATTCTTAATGAAGAGACTTTGCCTAAATGTATCATAGCTCCGCGATGTTGTCCTATTCCCGGCGATGATGTTCTGGGTTATATAACTCCGCAAAACACTCTTGAAATTCATAAACGCAGCTGTGCCACCGCCATGCAACTGAAAACACGCGATGGTAACGGGATCATAGCCTGCAAATGGGATACCCACCGCCAAATTCTCTTTCCTTGCCGTTTGGCCATTACCGGAATGGACAGTCAGGGCGTACTCCACGCCATTGCCGATGTACTCCATACGCAACGCGCCATACCGGTGCGCAGTATCACTCTCAATACTCTTGACGGCATTTTTTCGGGTAGTCTCGATATCGCTGTATATCATGCCGATGATGTTGCCTCACTCTGTAACTCACTCATGAGTATAGAAAACGTCACCAAAGCTTTCCGCATTGACGATGGCGGCATCCCCATATCTTCCAATCAGAAACATTCATCCAAATCTTGAAATATGTCACTCAGTAAATTCGAAAGCGAGATAAAATATTTGTCACAACCCATCGAAACCGTCTATGACCGCTATGCCGATTTGCGCAATCTTGAAGGTCTGAAAGAACGTCTCAACGATCCAGAAGTAATCAGTCGTTTGGCTTCACAAGTCCCTGCAGATAAAGTGGAGGAAATGAAAAAGTATGCCCAAAGTATGACTTTTGATGCCGACAGTCTCAACCTTTCCACGCCAATGGGAGCCATTACCCTTCGAATTGTGGAACGCGAAGCTCCCAAATATATCAAGTTCCAGAGTGAAGGATCTCCTCTTCCTCTTTACGTATGGATACAACTCCTGCCACACGGTGAAGCTGAAACCAAAATGCGCATAACAGTGGGAGCCGAAGTGAATTTCTTTATGAAAGGCATGGTATCAAAACCCCTCAAACAAGCAGCGGAAGGACTAGCCAATATTCTCAGCATGGTACGATGAACCACCTTTATATATATATTATTGCATATTCATCTCATAAAACAAAAGCCTATGAAGTAACCCTTTAACAATTCCATAGACATATAAGATAAGAGCGTTAGCTTTTGTTCTTTTTACTTGCGAATCTGGAAAATTCTACTGTAAACGAGGAACTGAAGTATGAACGCCCGCACCAAAAGGTGTGGGCTTGATTGTATTTCGTTTACAAGGTATTCCAGAACCTGCAAGTAAGAGATAAAGCAGTCAACTCCACGCCTTTATTGTATGTCATAGAACAGAGACAAGAACAATTGTTCCAAGGAGTTGTGGAGATATTCTGTATAAATAATAAAACAAAATTAATTATGAAAAAAACATTGCTATTATTAGCTATCTTCTGCTCTTTACTTATTACTGCCAATGCTCAAATACTTCGTGCAGAGGAACTTGAAAAATATGCTAAAGAAAAATACGGTGAAAAATGGATTGATGCAGCAAAAAAATTAGGAACGCAACTTACCCTTGACAAGAACAATGCCATTACCTACGTACAAGTCATGGAAGCCTCAGGAAAAGATAAAGAACAGCTATATGTTCTTTTGAATTATTGGTTCACCTCAACATTTAATGACGCAAAATCTGTCATTAAACTAAACGAAAAAGAAACAGGTACCATTATCGCTAAAGGTTATGTTGACAATATCGCACAACACATAGGAGGAGCTAATTCATACGCGGTAAGCATTACCCCTATCATCAAATGCGATATTAAAGATGAAAAGGTACGCGTCACCTATACAATTCCTTATTACTCTGCAACTCTGATTGTCGGGGGAGGCTGGATGTCGGTATTAGGAGGAACGCCCAATTATAGTGCGCAACGTCAGGATGAGAAATGGGTACTCGACAAATGCTTTCCTTTTGCTGAAAAAGACAAACATAAAAAAACATCCAGCAAATCTCTTATTATGGCACATGCCTATTCCAACGTCGTAATGGATAAAATAGAGGAATGCATTAAGAACGGTCTTGTTGGTAACGAAAATGATAATTGGTAATTTATTCATGAAAGGTAAAATACCTTGCCACTCTAAGTGCGATACTTAAAGTAACCCGCAGTCATGATATTTCAAGGCTGTTTACAAAACTCATAGTTCTTGTAAACAGCCTTATCTCTTTACGGCATTCCTCATTAAACATCTGCAACTGTTTTCTGAATCTTAAGAACAGTTTAAACCATTATACCACAAGCCTTTCCGCAGCATTGTTCAATAATTCAAAGGCCAGATAATTATGTCATAATTGCGTTTTATTTCTTCAGCTATCAGGAATGGAGAAGTGTCAAAACAAAGACGGAAAGTGGTGCCATTTCACCTTCTTTCAGAATAAAGACATTGACCGGATAGTAGAAAGGACATTGCCTGATGCTTTTGTTGCTCGTTATTAATTGGGGGTGAAGAAAAGCGCCTCCAAAGGTCTTCATGAATGATACTTGAAATGGCAAGACACTTATTATTTATGACGATAATCTTATCTTGGTCACTCTAAAATATGAAGGCGATAGGCTGCTCATTGTTTGTCTGCTGCCAGTTTCATTTCTTTGCTGATGGCATTTGTCAGGTCTACAAAGTCTTGTACACTGAGTTGTTCCGGCCGGCGCGTCAGTAATTGTTGCGACAGAAATGCCGTATGGTCTGAATGCTGTCCGGTCTCTGAGTTGAGTTGGGCAAAGAGCGGTTTGAGCGATCCGCGCATCATTTTTCGCCTCTGGTTGAAGGTGGTTTTTACCACGCGGCGCAAAAGGTGTTCATCACATCCCGCATCGTTTATGGCATTGCGTGTGAGGCGTACCACGGCGCTTTTTACTTTTGGGGGCGGATTGAAAACGCCGGGTTCGACGGTAAACAGATATTCTACGTCGTACCACAGTTGGAGTAATACACTCAGGATGCCGTAGGCTTTGCTGCCCGGACGTGCAGCCATCCGCTCGGCCACTTCTTTCTGTATCATTCCAGTGCAACACGGAATGAGGTGGCGGTAGTCCAGCATTTTGAAAAAAATCTGGCTGCTGATGTTATAGGGATAGTTGCCTGTGAGGACGAAAGGCTGGCCATCGAAAGTATTTTCAAGGTGCATTTTCAGGAAATCATCCTCTATGATATTGTTTTCCAACTGTGGGTATTTTTCGCGCAGGTAAGCCACACTTTCAAAGTCTATTTCGACAACTTTCATTTCGCGTCTCTTAGGAAGGAGGTATTGTGTGAGTACTCCCATGCCGGGGCCTACTTCCAGAACGGGCAGACCGGCACAGGCATCAATAGTGTCAGCAATGGCTTTGGCCGTGTTTTGATCTTTCAGGAAATGTTGCCCCAGAAATTTCTTCGGACGTACGTTTTTCAGCATAAGTGATGATGTTTTTTGTGTGTATTGCTGGTTTGCAGAGAGCCGCAGGTCGTGTTCATTTAACAAACCCAGCAATTAATTTGGCAAATTCCGCAGTTTGCACTACCTTTGACGGGCATATTTCAATGCGTCAGGCGTTGTGCAAGATGTTACTGATTTGCAAAAATACTAAAAAACAGCGTAAAGTACTTATTTTGGGAACTATCATAAAGCATATTTTTAAAGCCGCATTGCCTTTCGTCCTCGGCATTTGTATCCTTTGGTGGATGTATCGCGATACGAATTGGAATGACTTTACCGATTATGTTGTCCATCGTATGAACTGGTGGTGGATGGCCCTTTCTTTAGTTTTCGGCGTTCTTGCCCAGCAGGTGCGTGCCTGGCGTTGGAAACTTGCATTGGCCCCGCTGGGGGAACATCCTCGGCGCAGGGTGTGTGAGAATGCCATATTCCTGTCCTATGCTTCGAGCCTGTTTATACCCCGTATAGGGGAGGTGGCGCGGTGTGGCACTCTGAAAAAATATGACGGTGTGCCTTTTGCCAAAGCTTTGGGGACGGTGGTGACGGAACGGTTCATTGATTGCTTGGTCATACTGTTGCTTACGGCGTGTGCCTTTCTGTCGCAGTTGGCTGATGTTCTGCATTTTCTCAAACAGACGGGAACAGATTTCGGCAGTTCCTTTGTTCGCTACACCGGCACAGGATATATCGTTGCGGCAGTCTGCATAGTGGCTGTCGTCTTATCGGTTTTTTTCGCTTTCCGGCGATTTTCTATTTTCTCCAGAGGAAAGAATGCCGTGCGTAATTTGTGGGCAGGCATCACATCGCTGCGTGGAGTGAATAACTTTCCGCTTTATATATTCTTCTCACTGGCTGTTTGGGGATGTTATTTCCTTCATTTCTATACGGCTTTCTTCTGCTTTGATTTTACCTCAACCATCGGTCCCGCACAGGCATTTCTCATATTCTGCATCGGCACTTTTGCCGTATTGGTGCCGACACCTAATGGCGCCGGCCCATGGCATTTTGCAGTAAAAACAATGCTGGTGCTCTACGGGGTGGCTGAGGCGCCGGCCATTATGTTCGCTCTTGTGGTGCACACCATACAAACTTTTGAGGTCGTGTTGCTCGGAGCATTTGCCTGGGTGGACCTCTCGTATCGCAAACAACACAAATAAATAACAAACATAATTTCTAAAACGTATATACCATGAGCGAAATTAAAGATTTGCAGCCGCAGGCTATCTGGAAAAACTTTTATCTTCTCACACAAGTGCCACGCCCGTCGGGACATTTGGAAAAGATACAGAAATTCCTCCTCGACTGGGCTGCCGAGAAAGGCATAGAGGCCCGCAAGGATGACGCTGGCAACATCCTGATGTATAAAGCAGCCACGCCGGGCATGGAAGATTGTAAAATCGTGACTCTTCAGGGCCACATGGACATGGTACCGCAGAAAGCGGCCGATTCCTGCCACGATTTTGAGAAAGATCCTATAGAAACTTACATAGACGGTGACTGGGTACGTGCTCGCGGTACCACTCTCGGTGCCGATGACGGTATGGCCGTAGCCACCATCATGGCTATTATGGAAGACAACAGTCTCAGACATGGTCCTCTTGAAGGGTTTATAACGGCAGATGAGGAGACAACCATGTATGGCGTGAACCACATGACCGCCGATACCATTAAGGGAGAGATACTCCTTAATCTTGACAATGAAACTGAGGGAGAAATGATTGTAGGTTCGGCCGGTGGAGTGAACCTTACTGCCACGCTTGAATATAAGGAAGTGGAAGCCGATGCCGATGATGCGGCTGTAAGCGTGAAACTGTCAGGATTACTTGGCGGCCATTCGGGACTTGAAATTAACGAGGGCCGCGGCAATGCCAACAAGATGATGGCACGCCTTGTGCAAGATGCTATTGCCAACTTTGAAGCCTGTTTGGCTGAATGGAAGGGCGGCAACATGCGCAATGCCATTCCTCGTGAGGCCGAAGTGGTGCTTACTCTCCCGAAAGAAAATGTGCCGGCACTTAAAGAAGCTGTGGAGGAATGGCGGCAGACCTTTACGGATGAGTATGGTACCGTGGAGAATGCTCTGGCCCTTGTCTGTACAGATGTGGAGCGCCCCACACAAATCGTTCCTGCAGAATTGCAGGACAATCTGGTCAATGCTCTCTGCGCTTGTCACAACGGTGTATTCCGTTTTATTCCCGAAGTACCTTCCATTGTCGAAACTTCCTCTAATCTGGCTATCGTTGAAATAGGTGGCGGGCAGGTTATGTTCAAAATACTCATCCGTTCTTCACGTGATTCTATGCGTCAATGTCTGGCCGAAACGATTGAAAGCACATTTGCCATGGCAGGAATGAAAGTAGAGTTGAGTGGCGATTACCCAGCCTGGCAGCCTAATCCTCAAAGCGAAATTGTGGAACTCATGAAGAATGTTTATCGTGAACTGTTTGGTACGGAAAATCGCGTACAGGTTATTCATGCCGGTTTGGAATGCGGTGTCATTGGTGCCCATAAGCCCGGTATGGACATGGTAAGTTTTGGTCCTACGCTCCGTTCTCCCCATACGCCTAATGAACGCTGTTATGTGCCTAGTGTAGAAAAATATTGGCGATTTGTGCTTACAACCCTTGAGCGTACGCCTAAGAAATAAGAAGCATTGAGGTCCTGACAGAATTGTTGTCGGAGAATACATCATTAATAATCCCTGCAAAGGAATCCATATTATAATTTGGATCCTTTGCAGGGATACTCGTTTGAAGATGATGTTTTACCATGTATTGAAGTGTATGAATTAACCTTCAGACTTTTAGCGCGATTACTTGGAATTGAAATCCGGTACGGATTTTGGGGCGGAAATAGCGTTGGAACTACTTTAAAAACGATTTGTCAGTTTATAGAGATATAGTATTCTCTCCAAAGGCAAAAATGTGCTATAGAAAGACTAATAATAGAATTTTGAGCATGATTGAAATGTGAAGGCCAGGGGAATATGTGAGGGTGTTCGTGTGAACTGGATATGAAACAGCGTGGCTATCTTTGGGATAGCCACGCTGTTTTTGTTGATTAACCAAGTGTTCCCACCGGTCAAACCATATCAGTTAGGAAATGAAGGTTTGGCCTGGAAGTAGTTTGCTGCGTTGGATATTTCTTCAACCATACCTTCAGGCATTTCTTTCAGCTCGCCGGAAGTTACGAGGGCATCCATGTCGGCTTTGAACTCATCATAGGCTGCTTTGGTGAATATTTGCCAACCGTCACCATAGTCACCGATGTAAAGTGCCGTGTTGCGCAGGAAACCCCATTTTTCGAAATAAGGGAAGAGGTTATAACCCGTCAGACGGCTTACCTTGCGGATATAATTGAGGATATAGGGCATATTGTTATCCCAGGTTCCGCAATGTTCCTTGGTGATATATTTTGTCCAGACAGAAGCGGCGAATTTTTCATTGAGCTGGTCAATGGCATTATTGGTATTGTTGTTTTGTGCCATAGCCACAAGCTCGTATTTGTCGATGCCGCTTTGTTTTTCAAGGTCAGAGCCTCCTTCTTTCTCTGTACGGCGAAGGGCTTCGTACATGTCGGGGCCGAAGTCGGTCATACCCTTGTCACGGGTAAAGTAAACGTAAAGCATGATGTAAGGACACAGAGTTTCGCCGACACCTACTTCGGTGATGCCCACGCCTCTTAGTACATTGTCGGCCTGAGTGGTAATGATGCTGTCTTCCATTTCAGCAAGCAGGGCATTATAATCGGTGTTCCAGGACATGTTGCTGCGGCGGAGCCAGGCTGCCCGGCGTTGGTTGCTGGTAAGGTCTACACCGCTGAGATTGTCTTGTATGAAGTGTTTGCGTGCAGGCACCCACTGATTGATTTTGTCAGAAGTGCGGTAGCCCATACGCATGATGTTGTAGTAGGCGTTCATGTTGTTTGTCACTTCAGCCATGCCTTTCCAGCAGAAGTAGGGGTGCATCTGATGTTGATGTCCCCATTCATGGCTCAAGCCCCAAATGGCATCATCGTCTCTATTGGCCATTTTTTCGCAATTCAGCACGCGTGACTCCTGATCCTGATGGAAAGAAACGCCGCGGCCGCCCTGGAACATATAATAGGTGAAGTTGACGTAAGCGAAGGTGCGGTTGTCGGGTTGCATGTTGTACTTGGTGAAACCAAGCAGATCGTGTTCCCATTGTACGAGAGAGTCGATGATGTTCATGTACTGACGATAGCCGATGGAGCCGTCAATGGCTCGGCAGTAGTCGTGAAGGCCTTGCGATGTCCATACCTGATGGGCTTTCCTGCCGAATACGTCCATACAGTAGTTTTTGGCATTAGCGGTAATCTCATGCATCTCATCGTTGGTTTTGTCGAGAGAGAGGTAGCCGTTCACTTCTCCGTTGACGAAGTGTATTTCAATGTCGTTATAGGCAGCAGGGTTTTCGCTGTCTTCATAGGAGATGTAGCCTAATGCGTCATAATCGCGCAAGTATTTTCCGCCATTGCCTTTGTTGAGATAGGTGAAATCCTTTTCAGGATCGAATTTGATGATATTCATACCGTTGGAGAGCGGATAGGACTTCTCCTGAGGATTACCGCCGTCGAAATTGCCGCCTACGATGCCGTTATACCATGAAACGAGTTTGAGCGTGGCATTCTTGCCTTCGGGAAGTCCTTTGACGATGACGGCGTGAGTGCCGGGGCCGAAGGAAATGCCCGTAACGCCTTCAGTCTGGTCGTAGTATTTGCCTGGAGTTTTCCAGCGCGCGGCCAGAGTTTGTACAGAGAGCTTGCATGGGAATTTAGCCACACGGTAGTTCATGTCGTACTGGCCGTTGAAGATGTTCATGGCCAGACTTTTGGCAAAGGGATTGGTCATGCTCTCTATATCGCCAAGGGTAACGCCGTCTTTGAGCTTCGTGTAAAGTTCGTCTTCAAAAATGCCGAAATCACTGTGTACGGGCGTTTTCTGAACGAACTCCATTTCAGCACAGCAGGCCCAACCGCCATAGCCGGAATAAATTTTAAAGGTAATTTCCGCTGGTTTGACGGACTTTTCAAAAGTGATGGTCTTGGCGGTTTGTGTTTGTCCCCAGTCGTAAGTGCCATAAAGTTTTGTGTCCGTTTCTCCAATCAGCCGCATGTACATTTCCACCTTTCCGAATGCGCCGTTTTGCGAGTCCTGACGAGGAATGTAATTGATGTAGTCGATGGAATCCGCTGCGGCCACCCGGAATTTATAGGTAATGACGGCGGGATTGTTTTCTGAGACTTCAAACTTCGTGCCGCTCCATTTGGAGTGCCAGAAAGTAGAAGTGTTGCCGTCAATCGTTTTGGCAATGCCTTCGGCTGTGCTGTTTTCCGTGTTGGCCGTAGCGCTTTGCGGTGTGATATGCGGGTCAGTAGGAATTGTCGTGGCGGAGTTGTCGCGCTGCTGCACAATATTGATGGTTTGGGTCACTCCCATTTCGCTGTTGGTGAGTGAGATGACGGCAGTGCGGTCGGAGGAGTTGTAATTCTGCGTGAGGTGTACGTAGATCGTACCGTCGGTGCCTTTGCGGACAGTGGCCCATGCCTGGTCGGAGCTGACCTCATAGGGGATGTTGGCGGTTATGTCGTAGCAGATGGTACGTTCCATGTAGCCCACCGGCAGTTGATGAGGCGCGACGATCATTGGTGTGGCGCCGTCGGGCAGGTTGGTTTGTGCGCCGGCGGTATTGCCTGAGAACAGGGACATAACGGCGAATCCTGCCACTATAAATGAGGTTTGTATTCTGTTCATTTTGTTTTTATAAATATGTCTTGAAAAACTTCTTTTGTAATGTGTCGGTGTGTTTTACAGTACGACCTTTTTGCCGTTGACGATGTAGATACCGCCGGGGAGGGTGATGGTGACGGCAGAACTAACTGTGCCGTTCCATACAGTCTTGCCGTCGGCCGAAATCACGCGTACCGCCATGGCCGATGGGGCGCTCATGGTGAGGTTTCCTCTGGTGCTGCTGATGCTGAGGCCGTTGTCTGTGCCGGCAATGTTGCCGATGCCTGTGGTGGGGTCTGCCATTATGGCGATACAGGTTGTTTCAATGAAGTGGTCTGTGTCGCCGTATATGTTGTTGGGACGTATGCGTGCAAAGACTCTTTCATGAGGGGTAAAGAAGTTGAACTTGTTGCTGTTAACGAAATAATCGTTGGGCGTTTGTGTGGAGTTGACGTATTTGACGAGCGGTATTTCCTTATTGTCCTCTGTGAGTTCAAACCACTCAATGATGCCGTCGTTGGTGCCGCCGGTGCCGTTGGGCTTCACTGCTATTTTAATGTAGGGAGAAAGGTCGAGCGTGTTCTTTCCGCGGTTTTCCCACGTAACAACAGTCATGGTCGGCTGACCGTTAACGGTTTTCACGTTTTCAAACTTGGAGATGTCGAGTTTCTCCTGCGGCATGAAAGTCAGATATTTCGGCCTGTAGGCATATACCGGCAGAACGTTAAACGTCAGTTTGTTGTTGGAAAGGTTAAGCGAACGGAGTTTGTTTTCAGGCAGATAGAGCTTGGTAATAACGTTATTGCTGACAGAAAGGTCGGCAAGGTTGCTGTAGGCAGACAAGTCGAGAGTGACGGATATCCTGTTATTGTCGGCCACCAGCTGACGTATTTCCGTGGCGGTTTTGCTCAGGAGGAGATTGGCTATGTTATTGTTGCTGCACACGAGCGCCGTGAGATTAGGCGCCTTGTCTACGGCCAGTCCGCCCAGTTTGTTGCCCTCGCATTGTAGCGATACCAGTCCGGTGTTGCTCGTGAGCAAGGCGCCAGTAAACTGGTTGTTGGAGATGTTCAGTGTTTTCAGTGAGGGCAGGGGATAGTTGAATGTTCCTGTAAACTGGTTGTTGGAGATGTTGAGGTTCTCCAGTTTGGGAATTTCGCTGGTTGCAGTGGCTCCCGAAAAAGAGAACCGTGCAATCTGGTTGTTGGAGCAGTCAAGGTCCGTCAGTTCCTTCATGCCCTTGATGTCGAGCGTGGTGAGCTGGTTGTTCTGGCAATAGAGCGAGGCAAAGTCGCGTGCTCCGGTGAGGTCGATATCCGTCAGGCCGCAGTCGGCACACGACAGCATGTTCCAGTTGCCGTCGCCGGTAATGGTTATGGTGGAGCCTTTCACGGTGCCGGTAATTTCGCGGATAGGCTCTTTGCCGGTGTTGTAGACTACGGGCTGGCCGTCGCCCCAATCCACGGTTACTCCCTTGTAGGTGTAGTTGACCAGCAAGGTGACTGCCTCGCCTGCCGGTTTCTGGGTAGTTAACTTAATGGTGCGGTCCTGCGCCTGCACGGAAAGGCTTCCGAAAAACAGGCTGCCGGCCAGTAGCACAGAAGCTAAGTAACTGTTTTTGTTCATACTGAGATAGGTTTGTTAGATAAATGAATGCGATGATATTATTGGGTAGAGGACAACTAAACAGCCGGATGCCGGGAATATGAAAGGATCCGCTACTTTACTGCTCAGGCAGGATATGGGCTGAGGCTGACAGATACAAAACATGGTGGTTGGTCTGACGAGATTTTTCATGGTGTTTCCTTTTTTGATAGCAGTTCGTCAGTGCTGTTCTTACCATTTGCAAATATGGTCAAAAAAATGGAATCGTGGAAAATAAAAAACTTATTTTTTTAAAATAAATGAAAAAGAAAACCATTGGATGTCTTTTTTATCGTCATCGGCCTGTTT